>Ga0247817_10000135_pt1 | contig 53541 bp, 92 predicted proteins | sample UWRJL212509R1_FD_178010 | JGI IMG/M metagenome (GOLD analysis project Ga0247817, IMG submission 178010) | Plant litter microbial communities from Arlington Agricultural Research Station in Wisconsin, United States - UWRJ-L212-509R-1 | ecosystem: Environmental > Terrestrial > Plant litter >... | reverse complement strand
TTTAAAATAAATTTGGAAGTGACATAAAGTTGTCATATCTTTGTTCTATACAAAACGAGAAAGATATGAAAATCCGCTTATTTAAAATCGCCCACAAAATCAAAGGTCAATTTGCAACATTTGCAGAAGCATTAGTGCAAGCCTGGAAAGTTATTAAACTTTGGATGGAGTTGCGCACAAAGAAAGTTGTAACATTTACATTCAAAAAAGTTGACGGTTCTATCCGCGAGGCTGTTGGTACATTATTGAATGCACCGGCTCCTAAAGGTGGTGAACGTGCTGTTAACTACGGTGTGCTGAATTACTTTGATTTGCAGCAGCAGGATTGGAGATGTGCTAAGGTTGAGAATTTAATTTTTTAATAGCAGCAAATGAACTCACCAAAACAATTCAATTCGAAAATTAGCGAAGTAGGAGAATTCGCAACAACAATTTCAAACGATGCTATTAAAACAGAACCTATGTTTTTTAATAGTAGCTTTAGATACGCATATACACACGGCGGTGCAATAACGCGTTCTTTCCTTGAAAACTTGCCCTCAGATTGGCTAGATAGTAATTTAGTGTTTGATAGCCGTTGCCATATGTTGATGCCGGGATGGTATCCTGCAATCCCAGGTTGGCACCATGATGATGTACCACGGCCTGAAATACCAACAGGGCAGCACTTTATTACCGCAGGTCAACCCGATTATGATAACCCACGTTATAAATCGGAACATATTTTAGGGTTAGTTAATGCTGATATATGTCCTACTGAATTTGCGATTGGGGATTGTACTATGTCTCAAGTTCCTGATGGTGAATTAATCTACCGTCAGTGGCATAAAGAAGTATGTTCTTTAATACAAAATGGCGCTTTAGAACTAAAAAAAGCACCAGATAGAAAGCTATTAAAGTTTGATTGGCAAACTTTTCATCAAGGTAATGTTGCCGTAGCAAACGGTTGGCGCTGGTTTGGCCGTGTTAGTAGAAACACTGATCGTGTTAATAAAATCACCAACGAAATAAGGCAACAAGCTCAAGTGTATTTAGAGTTCCCGATGGAGGGATGGTAACATTGTGATAGGTTTAGGTTAAAGCCGCCGGGTGCGAGACTTGGCGGCTTGATTTGGAAAGGAATAACTAAAAAATGAACATGACAGTAGAGGAATTTATCGATAAACTCCTGAAAATACAGGACAAATCAAAAAATGTAATTTTAACAAGAGATTCAGTAGGCGAAATTAATATAACTGAATACAGTAAGTATGTTTTATTGTTAGATTTTGAAGAAGAGTAGCATCTCATGAAAAATAAAGACAGAATACGTAATACATTAATGGCAAAAGGCTACACGCCCGGCACAATCGATTTTGAACCAATTAAATATTATTCAACAGGTCGTGAAGGTGGGTGGACTATTGGTGTTATAGTTGATGATAACGATTATTGCTTTCCAGATTGGAGTAAAGTCAAACTACCAGATGGTATTGTTGCTGATATTTTCGAAGATGATTTTATGTGTTACAATATAAACGATGCTCTGGCTGTAATAAGTTGCCTACCTCACTTTAATAGTAACCGGTGGGCTTACGATGATTAAATTTATCTCTAAGTTTTGTAGTTATCCCCGATGCGCGATGCAAAGGGGATATTTTTATTTGTAAAGTAATTTCATACATTTGTTAGCATGGGATTAGTAGATTTTGTATTCGGTAAAGTCATTAATGAAAAGGCGGATAAAGCTATTGCACAAAAGGCTGCGCTAATGATGGCTGATAATGTGGCTTTGCTTAACTCACAACTAAATAACGCATTACCAGCGATAAACTTCGACGATGCTAACTACTACAACTTCTTTAAAACTGTTGGCGCGGTTTACGAGGTTACCGATTCCATAAAAAACAAAGTGCTTAATTGCCCTATAATCTTTTACAAGATTAAGGATAAGGGTAAGTTGCAACGCTCCAAAGCAATTCAAAAGCAAGACCCGATACAAGCCTACATTTTAAAAGCCCAGGCAATTGAGGAGGTTGATATTGATGATCTTAGAAAGATGCTTACAACCGGTAAAGCGAATCCTTATCAAAGCGGTTCGCAAATGCTTGCAAGTTCGGTATTGTCTTTCCTGATTGGGGGCAATACATACCTGCACCCAACGCGAAGTGGTAAGAAAGCAAAGGAGGTATTCTGTTTTCCTAATATGGAGATTAAAGTAGACCCTACTGATTTACTTGACCCAATACGTGGCTACACCCTGCTTGATAACACGCGAAAATCGTTTGAGAAAGAAGAAATACAGCACGTTAAGACGGGTACACCTGCGCCAGTTGATAATACTATGCAGTACCTGTACGGGGTATCTGCATTACGTGCTTACTTAGAATCATTGCGAGGTATCAAAGAAGGCCAAATACAGGCCAGTAAGCAACTTAAAAACGGTGGTGAGTTTGGAATACTTACGCCAAAGAATAAAGAAGACCAGTTCGACGACGATCAGCGTAGGGGACTGAAAGAAAAGCTGGATGAATCGCGCAAGTCAAACGACGAAATGGCGCGTATATTCCCCGTGTCTGTTCCGCTGGACTGGCTGAGTATCGGTTTGTCTGTTGGCGATTTGAAGCTGTTGGAAATGTTGTCAGCCAATGCCGAGGATATTTACAGAGCATATCATTGGCCGCTACAATTCCATAACCAAAAAGCATCAACAAGTAATAACCAGCAAACAGCTGTTAAGCAGGCTATTTATGATGCGGTTGCACCGGTGTGTGATGTGTTCGGGGAAAACTTGACCGCGTTGTTAGCCGAGGGATATGGAATCGATGCTATTGAGTTAGACTACACACAACTGCCTGAAATGGCTGTTAACATGAAAGATGTTGCCTCTTATTTGAGTGCGCTGCCTAAAGGAGTGTTGACTTATAATGAAATGCGTGTTGTGCTGAAGTACGGGGAGAAGTCAGAGGCGTATATGAATGAGCATTATGTAGAATCGGGCTTAGTTACCCTTAAAAGTGTTTATGAAGGCACCGCTACGAATAACGGTGCCGGTAGTGCTACGGGAGCAAGTGTTTAATATCCTTAGTCGGGTTATCACTCCCCGTCCTATACAGATGATACAAATATACTCCCAGCATCAATCCCAATTTCATGCCCATACGTTGAGCCTTGTAACTAAACATCGTATCAAACTGGATAGAGTTTTCCTCAAATCGGCCTAATTTATTCCAGGTTGAGACCCTAAAGCATAAGCAAAATGCAGCAAGTATATTGTCGCATTCCTGAACATGGTTTGCGCACATATCCTGACGTGACTTAGCCACCTCAATATGATGCCGAATATCGTAAACATCAAACATGCCCTGATGTAGCTGGTGCGTCATTGCTAAACGGTTTGTTACTGCTCCTAAAATATCAAAGTTAGTTTCGGTTAATATTTCTTCAACTTGCGCTTTACTGTTTGGCAGTAACCATAGTACATCATGGTCTGTTAGAACAATCCAATCTTCGGGTTCTGCACAAAGTTGGGCAATGGCTTCGTTTATAGCACCGCCAAGATTTTTTGATGTGCTATACGGCTGTATATAATGAATCTTCATAATCATTTATGCATAAACCAAGCAATACGGTTATCCACATACGCCTTGAAATCAGTATTAACCCGTTCCCCATGTAAAAACCTTCCTTTAAAATCGATATAGGCCGTGTAATTAAACATAGCCATATCGGTTAATTGGTTCTCCAGACCGGCTCGTTGGCACATTATTTCGCAAAATTCTAAGACAGTATTTCTGTCGCCACCGCATATACCCGCGTTAAGCAACGGCAACGGAGTTGAAAACATCCCAGCGTAGAAATCATGATAGTGATATTTACTTAACCATTCGCTTTGCAATGTGCTGCCCCGTTCATCCCCAACATACATGGTTCCGAATTTCATATGCGGGAACGGATTGCGTAACATTGTAACATCTGTACCGTCCGTCAGCCAAACGAATGAGCAAGCATCGAGCGTCGAAACGAAATCACGGTAATAAAACCACCTGGCAAAGTATGGGTTGATGTGTTTTGGGGCAATGTCTGAATCTGAAATCACTACGCTTACCGCGTCGCTATTTTGTGATATACTTTCCTGCCACTCACGTGTATCAACCTCGCTTCGCCGATTTCCATGTTGCGGATCTAACAAAGAAGTTATAGCACACGTAGCCACATAGTGTTTCATTGTCTTGTATGGTATAAACTCCTTACTATCCCTTACGCGTGACAGGTGGGCGTAGTTAACTGCAATATACACCTCCCGTTTTTCAAGTACTGATGATAGCGTTTCACAAGCCCAGTCCATAGAGTGGAATAGGTTGATAGAGTTTGGAACGTCCTGGAATCTGAACTTAGTTAATCCGGCGTTGTGTATGCGGTTGCTCCATTCGACATGCTCGTGAGCATATTTTACAAAACGGGTATCGAAGCCGCCAACAACGTCAAGCACTGACTTAGTTACGTACAACATACAGCCGCACGGGTTTTGCAGCTCTACCAATTCACCAGTAGATACAACTATCCGGTTGCCGTTTTGCCTGCCGTCTTTCAATTCTGAAAACGTGAACATCAGATGTTGCTCCGGTGAGTTTACGTATGGCTCCCACCATTTATCCACTTTCGGCCATGTATCATCATCAAAAAGAAATATATCAGTGCATCCTGCATTTGTCAGAAGTTCAAGACATTTGTTCTTAGCAACTGCTATGCCTACATTCTTTTCAAATCTGTATGTTGCGCCGGGGTAGGGTGTTTTGCTTGCATCGTCGACGATTACCAGAAATGCGTTAGGGGGTAAAAATTTCTTTGCGTTGGCAATTGCTTTTTTCGCCTGTGGGTGGCGGTCGTGTACGGTGTAGGCGATTCCTATTTTCATATTTTATAAAACTTATATTTTTGTTTTTCTACAGCAGATATTACCCAACTCGGCAAATTATACTGCGTTTGTATATCAGAATACTTTACAGGTTCTCCAAATTGCCAATCAATAACATATATGGGATTCAAATCTTCTTTGGTAATATTTGTGTTTTTTGAAATACACTCCGTTTTTGAAAATTCAGCCAATGGGAGAGTACCCTCAGCTCTACTTTCTGCCCACTGTTTTATTTGGAAGTTAACGCTTGCCTTACAAAGTAAAAGCGAGTTTAATAATTCAGGTTCGCAACAAGGCTTATTAACTCCATTGCTCTCTATACAATAGAAGCATTCTTTCGCTGACAGTCCTTGCTTAGAGTATATTGCTTCATGTTTAGGATTAAGTGTTCCGCAAAAAACAAAAACATTAATATTTCTTAAATAGAAATTATATGTTTCTTCAAATTGTTTAGAATATTTCATTGCCCCTCCTCATAATATCGCCCTATCTTCGGCATCTAAATATTGTTTCGCAAGCTCTAATTTAAAGTCTTTCAGCCACGGCTCATTATCATACAGGCCAATGAAAACAGCCCTCTTAATGGGTAATATTTCTAACTGATAAAGTGTATAAAGTTTTTTCCTGAGTTTTTTATTAACCCAAGAAGATGAAAATATAGCAATCCATTCTTTAGGCGATTTACTCAAAAACAGGTCACACCCATTTATATTACAACGGTTCTTTTCAGATGAGCTTATGTATTTATTTATCCTTTCTGTGTCTCTCATTGCCCATCCTCCAATTTTACATCTTTAACAGCCTGATAAATTATATGATTGGCCATGCTACTTTGCGATCTATTGTCAACTTTACATAGCTGCTTGAATTTCTTTAGCGTTAATTCATCAGGATAGAACTGAATCTTTGGCTTTAGGGGGTATTTGTATTTACTTGCCATATTTGTGTTTCCTATTATATTTGATTAATTCCAAGACCTTAATCGAAACTTTATTTACGTGTATCATTTTTCTGTCCTTGGGGTTAAGTACAATTATTGACCATGGTGATTGGTATTGAACTTGCTCGACCTGCTTTAACACATCCATAATAACATCCCAGTGATTCATGCTTCAAAATAACTCATTATAATTCGCAAAAACAAATCGAACCCGAACTATTGTAATCCGATAGTTTATTTTTACACCACCATGCAAGATAAAAACAAGGATTTCGAGAAGTTGAAGGAATTGCAAAGTAAACCATTGCCTGAAAAAGCACGTAAGGCAATAAACGAAAAGCTAAAAGGTCATCAGAAAGAAGTTAAAAAATGATATTGAAAACCGCTTATTTTCCTGATAAAGAATTTGCCAGCAAGGAAGAACTTTTTGCTGAGTTTAGAAAGAATTATCAGGACTTCATATCATTTAAGAAAGGCGACATACAAAAAAGCTATGAAAAAGGGGCTGCGGTAACATGTCGCGCTTTGTCTGCTTCTAAACTTCATGATGTAAATAAAGCAATCGAGGCAGATGATAACTATTACTACATAGTTGTCAACACTACTAAAATACTTGACAGCCACGAGGATTTACACGTTGAGGGGATTTGGAATAAGTCGGCAAAAGAGCAACAAGGTCAAAATTATTTGGTTGCTGACCACGAATTAAAAATTGCTGACGTTATTGTAAAAAAAGAGTACGTACAAATAATGGTAGTTAAGCTGCCGTTTGCAATGCTTGGGAAATCATACGAAGGCGAAACGGAGGCATTGATTTACAAGGTGCCAAAGGATAAAGTAATCCATGATAAAGCTAAGCAGTGGCTTGAAAGTGGCGACGAAATACAGGCATCAGTAAGAATGCTATATGTAAACGTTCTTTTCGCAATGGATAGCAACGATCCAGCCGACAAAGAATTAAAGAAAAACTACGATGACTACATTGGTCAAGTAGCTAATAAGGAAGACTTTGAATATATCCCTTACTTTTTCCCTATAAAAGAGGCTAAAAACGTACGGGAAAGCAGCTTAGTTGTATACGGAAGTAACCCCGTAACAGGAAATGTATTGAACCGGAAGCCGGAAGATAAATCCACTTCTGATGAAAATAAGTCAGAACCCGCAGAGAGCAGTTCTACTAAAAAATCAAATTATTACTCACTAATTCACTAAAAATGAACTTAAAAGATTTTAAAGTGCTCTCAAAAGAGCAGTACGAGGCTCTCTCGGAAAGAGAACAAGTAAAGTACGAAATTAATTTGGAGGCTTATAAAGAGGCCGAGCAAAAACGATTGGTAAAAGAATCGATTGATGCCCAAATGGAGGAACTAAAAGCAGAAAATCAAAAACTGATTGACGCTTTGAAGTCTCAAAATGAAAAGGCATTAGCCGATTTATCAGATGCCAACAAAGCTAAATTAGAAGAGGTTGAAGCCGCCATGAAGCGCGCTAAAATAGGCGAGGCTAACATTCGCATGAAAGGCTTTAGCCAGCATATCATCGAACGCCTATCTACCGAAGAGGGCGAAAAAATGATTAAGGCATTTTTCACCGGCCAGCACAAGTCATTCTCGGTTAAATTAGGCGACGACGAAGATAAAGACTTTGACGGAGCGGTAAAAGCATTGGGTGTACCAGTAAACGGTGTTGCCCCTGAATTTACCCCGATTGTTGGCCCTGGTCACGACGAGTTCCATGCACGCCAGATCATCCCGGTATTCCCTACACAAAGTAACCTTATTCGCTTCATTCAATATGTGGTTGATGGTTCAGCTACTGGTTTTGCTACCGTTGCTGTAGGCGCACAAAAACCATCTACCGGTTATATTCCAACCGTTAAAGATGCTGCTGTACGCAAAATTGCCGGTTTGCTTGACGTGCCTGATGAATTAATGGATGACGTTGTAGGTTTCCGCGCTTGGATTGCTTACGAGTTGCCAAAAGCTTACATGGATGCCGAAGATTTGCAAATCTACAAAGGTAATGGCACTGGCGAGAACATTTTAGGTTTATGGACTCAAGCGGGTAACCAGTCCTTCCCACAGGGAACTGTTACTGCCGCTTCAAACACCATCGATAAAATAGTTGCAGGTATTACTGAGGTTCGTAAATTAAAACGCGCCACTTCTGCCGTAGTTATTTCTGCGGTACAATGGCAGGAAATTTTAATCAACAAAAGCACTACTAAGGAGTACACATACCCGATCGTGCTTGATGCTAACGGAGTAATGCGTATCGGCGGTGTGCCTATCTTCTGGTCTAACGTTTTCACCGATAACGAAGGTCTGGTAGGTGACTTTGCCCGCGGTACTGCGATTTTCCAACGTAAATCGATGCAGATTGGTTATTTTGATCAAAACAAGGATAACGTGGAGAAAAATATTATAACTATACGCCTTGAAGGCCGTATCGCTTTGCCGATATTCTACCCTGAATCTTTCAAACGTTTGTTGTTCACTATTACTACCTAATTGTTAGTTTTCATATAGTTTTGTAGAAAGCCGTTGCAGAAATGTAGCGGCTTTTGTTTTACCCACAATAGTTAGTACATTTACACTATGACAGCACTTGATGTTATAACATTAGAAGAGGCAAAGCAGGCGTTGGTGGTGGACTTCCCAGACCAGAACGACTTTATTATGCGGCTTATACAAACTTCGGTTGCAAGAGTTGAGCAGTATACTTGCTATACATTGTATGCGCGAGATGTGGAAATAACATCTAATTGTAACCGAGAAAATTCACTGTCAACATTCCCGATAGAAATTACAGGCGTTACGAATGACGGAAACGAAGTAGAGTACAAGGTCAGAAAAGGAGCGTTGAAAACATACGTCGAGTGTGCGCCATATTCCACAATCGCAGCAACCATAGGCTACACCGACCGCACAGAAATACCCGCCCCGCTAATCGATGCATGTTATAAAATCATAACGTATTTATACCAAAACCGTGATGCATACGCCTCGCAGTTGCCGAACGATATTCAATTACTATTAAACCAGTACCGCCGTGGCATTATATAAGCGCAAAATATATGACCCCGGACAATTTCGGCATAGGGTTGCTTTTTATAAGCAGGTATCCGAACCGGATGAATCGGGGGGTGTTAATGTTGTGGAGGAAGGTTTCTTTAGCACGTTTGCTGTTAGGGTGGATATTCGGGAAGGGTCTCAATTGGCTATTGCGGCCGGGGCTTCTTATTTGAATGAGGATAGGTGGTATGTGATACGTTCGCGTAGTTGGGTATATCCTGATAAACCGCAAGTATTGAAATGCGACGGTAATACGTACACCATAGCGGCCATTGTGGAACTTAACCAGCCAGTTGATTATTGGAAATTACTTTGTATTAAAAGCACATGAGTTTACGCGGCTACGAACAGGCAAACAGAGAACTTGCAACACTACGTGAGCAGGTAAGAAAAGCGCAACGTGCAGGCGAAAAGAAAGTGGCTGATATTATTGCAGCAGAGGCAAGACAAGCGGCACCAGGGAGTTTAAGTAGCGGCATTACAGTAAGCCAAACACAGGAAAGCACAATTATAGATGCGGGTAGTGAATTGGCAGCCTATGCCGAATATGGCACAGGTGACCATGCTGCCGCATACTTATCAACTCAGCCCCCCGAAGTGGTTGAAGAAGCTCGGAAATTCTTTGTTAGTGGTAAAGGCCGTACGCCGCCAAAACCATTCATTACACCTGCTGTAATGAGGCACGTTAATGATATTGTTCCGGCTGTTGAAGCGGAGTTGCAAAAGATTGGTAAATAATCGTAATTTAGCACTATGGTAACTAACCCTAATAAACCACTAAGAACAGCATACGTAAATAAATTACGTACCGCTACTAATTTGCCGGTTTATGCGATGTTGTTACCAAAAGACATTAAGCCCGTACCTAAACAGTATGTGCTTATATCAAGTCAGACTAAAAACATTACCGAGGAAAGTAAAAACCTGACGGGCGCACCTTTAGAGGCTAATAAATTCGAATGGTTATGCACTATCACAATCGATATTAATTATGTTTCGGAAAATGGTTTCGCTAAACCTGAAAAGAACGATGGCATTGAAGAATTAATTGTGGCGGCGATACAAGAGGGAATACAAGTATCTGGGTTTACTGTTAAGTCTTACCAATTCTTTTCAAGTGTAGATCTTGACATTGCTACTCAAACACAATATATTGAACGTAGGATGGTTACATATCAACATTGGTTATGCCAGCAGCAGGACGTTTAATAGGGGCTAATTTCAATGGGACGTTTACCTCATGTGAAACGTCATGCTCGATTAGCTTCGGTCGTGAAAACCTGCCTGCTACGGCGGTTGATAGTGGTGGATGGCGAGAGTTTATAAACGGGCTGCGTGAATGGCAGGTAACTGTGGCGGGGAACTTGCTACTTGAAGCGGTTGGTTCGGATATTAAGAAAATGTTGGTAGCGGGATATTTTAATGATAACCCTATTTACATTCAATTCGCAACTCGCCCGTCGTCTGATATTCAGTTGGTGTTTTCAGGATTGGCTTTGTTTACGAGCGGCGATATTACGGCACCATCTACTGGTGCGGCTAACTGGAATGTGGTTTTAAAAGGGACTGGGAAGTTAGATTATAATTTGCAGGAGTATAGTATTTTAATTGATGCGATGCCGCCATCTGCGGACTACCCAACAATTGTTAATGAGCAAGTAATATGACAGGCGACGCATTCATAACCCATAATAACACATGGTCATGCAGTAATGATTGCATGTATGATGTTACTCGAACACCGGTGTTCAAACCAGGCACAAACGAAATAGTAAGCCTTACACAAGGCTGGCAATTAATCGTAAAACATATATTCCACGCTACTAAAGCCCCAGATATTGGCGACGATTGCAAATTGGTATTTAAAAACGAATCAGATGACAAACAATACGGCTTCATTGGGCAGGTGCAAACCATTACCAAAGAACACACCATCATAAAAATATTTTCATCAACTAAAGAAATTTCAGAAATATTAAGTAATATTACATTCAAAAATTAAAATCATGGCAGACGGTAAATTAACGGGCAATATTTTCGGCGTTCAGGTAAACGGTGAATGGCTTGATTGCCAAACCAGCGCAACCCTAAATACCACAGTAAACGTAAGCGAAGATGCGCCCTGTAAAGTTCTTGACGGAACCGGCGATGCAAGCGGTATCCCATTTGTAACCCGCACGGCAGATAGCCGCGACTGGAGTATTGATGTAGATGGATCATTGCTGCGCGATAGCATGGTTTCGGCAAACGCTGATATTGACTTAGGTAAGTTGTTTGTTGATGGCGATGTTTATATCGATGCTGTTTATTTCAGAACAGCTATCGGCCAAACTCAAAGCGATGTTGACGCTATTTATTCAGGACCCGCTATATTAACTTCGTTTAGCATTACGGCTCCCGATACTGGCGCGGCAACTACTTCAACTACTTTTACAGGCAACGGCACATTAACCCGTACCACTGTTCCAGTAACTACCTAAACAATGAACAAGGTAGTAGGAATAGTAAAAGTTCGTGATGGTATATGGCATATCAGCTATGACCATCATTGCGGTTGTGGGTGTACTAAAAAAAGGTATACTTTCACCACGAATCAAAACGCAAAGCCCGGTAAAAACAAAGCACAGCAATTAGCAGATGAGGATTTTAATAAAAGGTAAAGAATACCCGTATCACTTTGGCATGGGTGCAATTGAAATATATTGCAATAATATGGGATGTGATATTGAGGGCTTGGCTATGATTGACGATCCCAACCCGGGAATCAATACCATGAAAGCGATCACAACCCTTGTATTGTCTGCTGTGCAAAACGGATGCGAGTTAAATCGCGTGCCATTCGATATTTCTTATCGTGATTTGCAGGTTGCTTTAGAGGAAATGGAGCAAGACGACTTCAAGGCCATCATGGAGAATTTCGCCAAAAGTAAATACTTAGGGCGAACAATTCAGGAGTATTTCGCCGCGTCTATTGAGCCAGATGATAAAAAAAAAGCAAGTTAACACTCGCTAAAATTATATTACTCCTTTATGAAATGGGTTACAAGCCGCTTGAGGTTGCTGCTGTAACCCTTTCTCAGTTTCAGTTAATCCTAACTGGCTATCAACGCCGCAGAGACCACGAATGGAACCAAACCAGGCATATAATGACAGCCGTTATTAATTACGCAGGATGGGGCGCAAAAGACTATATACCACCAGAAAGAGTGATTGAACTGCATTCCGATTTAGAAAACACTAAACAGCCTATAAGAAGCATGAAACAGGCTATGCGATTATTTAAAGATTTTCAGTAAGTTTGAAGCATGGCAAGGTTGGTTTATGAAATTACTGGTAATGTAACGGGATTGTTGCAAGCTACAAAACAAGCTACAGCAAATCTTTATTCATTAGAACAGTCGGCCACAAGATCAAACTCTGCAATTTCAAAAGAAATTACCTCTATAACTCAATTAAAAAGAGATATTGTTGAGCTTAATAAGCAAAAGGTAAATTTTGTTGATGAGGCTAAATTAGCCCGTCAAAACAAACTGATACAAGAATTAGAAGCCGAATTAAAGCGAGCTGACAACATAGGGAAGATCGGTTTTGATAACGTTGGTGTCGCCATTAAAAACACCGGAACGGAAGCGGAAAAGACAAGAGAAAAGTTAAGAAAGATATACGATCCATCGTCTTTTAATAACCTTTCTAATGAAATTAAAGCAACAACAAGTAGTGTATCTGGACTTAATGGGATATTTTCAAGCCTAAGTGGTGGGATAATTAGTTCATTAGCTCCATTAGCATTATTGACAGCGGGTTTAGCCGCGGCAAAAGCTGTATTTTCAAACAACGTTAACTTATCAGACGAATTTGTAGACGTTCAAAGAACAGCTAAACTTTCAGCCGAGGAAGTAGATGGGTTAGGCGAAGCCCTAAAAAGGATAGATACAAGAACCCCATTATCAGGTTTGCTTGATATTGCTTTCATCGGTGGCAGGCTTGGTGTTGCAAAAAATGACTTAGTGGGTTTTGTCACAACAGTAGATCAACTTTCTGTTGTTTTAAAAAAGGAATTCCCAGGAGGCGCGGATGCAGTTGCTACTGCTTTAGGTAAAATAATATCAGTTTATAAAATTACACAACGCGAAGGTATATCGCTCGATCAGGCTCTAAAAAATACAGGTTCTACGTTTCTTGAATTAGCCCATAGCGGCCAAGTTAATGTTCAGTATTTACAGGATTTTGCTTTACGTACTGCGGGTATAGCCCAAGTAGCAAAAATAACCTTACCTACAATGCTGGCATATGGCGCAGTTTTGTCTCAGGCCGGTATTTCGGCGCAGGTAGCGGGAACGTCTCTTACAAGGCTTATATCTAATCTTTCAACTAAAAGGCAGGACTTTTTTGCTATTGCTCAATTAGCTGACAGCACTTTAACATTACAAAAGTTTACTGACCTAATAAACAGAGATACAAAAAGTGCATTAGAGTTATTTTTTAAGGGCTTAAAAGCTGGTAATCCAACACAGACAGAGTTTTCTGATAGACTTAAAACACTTAGTTTAACTACCGGCGCAGCAAAGAACGCGGTAATTGCTCTCGCTGAAAACCAAGATTCTTTATTCCAAAAAACAGCCCTTGCCAATAAAGCTAATGCGGAGGGTACGAGTGTTGCTCATAACTTTGAATTAGCAAATAATAGCTTATCGGCGAGTATAGATAAAATAGGTAATTCTATTAGCAATGCGTTTACAAGTTCATCGTTTGCCCGTTCTCTTGCTACTTTTCTAAATGGCATCACCTCTACAAAGACAGAGGCCGCCGAATTAGCTGAAGTATTACAAAAGAATAAACACGCCAATGAACAATTAGAAGCTTCGTTGAATCCGCTTGTAAAGCGATATGACGAATTAAAAGGCAAAAGCAGCCTCACTACCATCGAGCAAACCGAGTTAAGAGATATTACGGCAAAGATAGGGGCTTTACTTCCAAATGTAACCACAAGGTTCGATGAGTATGGGAATTCTTTAGATATTAACCGTAAAAAAATAACAGACCTTACTAAGGCGCAACGCGAGTTGTTATTGGCTCAAAATAGGGATGTGCTTAAAAAAGCGAATCAGGAATTCAATGTTCAAGAGCAGCCCAAGAGACTTATTCAGGCCTCTCTTGCTGGCGCGTTTGGAGAAACAGATAAGGGTCGTTTAAGAGATGAGCTAATCCAAGTTTTAGGGAGGCAGTACGAATTAGCTAAAACTATTCGTGATATAGGTGGTAAATTAACTAAGTCCCAACAAGATGTAATAAACTATTTTGAAAAGTTAGACCAGCAAAGAAAGCCTAAAAAAGTTCAGCAAACCATAGTCGGGGATGGTGTAGAAACCGGTATAATTGATGACGGGATCAGAACCATTGATGATATTAAGGCTGATATAAAAAGGGTAACCGAACTCAAACGACCTTTAGATGTAGCATCTAAGCAGTACAAAGAATATGTATTGCAGTTAAAAGCGTTTAAGGCCGAGCTGAAGGCCGCGATGGGATTAGATTCATCTCCTAAACAAGCTAATTTTAGTTTAGTGAAAGAGGTAAATCTAAGGCAACAATTAGATGATATAATTAGCAAAAGTAAAAAAACAGCATCTGAATCTGGGTTAGAAGGGTATGCGTTAGACTTAAAATCAATTCAAAACACCTACCTTGCTCTTAACAAAGAGATAAATTTATTTATCTCAAATGTGCAGGCACAGGAGAGACTTTATAAAAAAACAGGAGGGAAACAGGGATTAAACCCCACTTTAAGCGCTTCTCTAATTGATGAAGCCAAATCAACAAAAGCGGGTTTAGTCGACCCGTTTAATAAAGAAATTTCAGATGCCCGAATAAAAGAAGAAAAGCGAGTTGCCAATGAAATAACCCGAATCCGCAATGACTTCGGTGTTAAGGTAGCGGAAGATAAAGCAAAAGAGTTGCTGGCAATTCAAGCGAGGTATGACTCGGAAGTAGTCAAAGCTAAAGGCAATTCCGAGATCCTATCAGCCATAGATGAGGGGCGCGTTGCTGCTGTGCAGGCGGTTAATGATAAGTATGAGGCTATACAAAATGACCTTCAATCGAAAATACTTGGTATTCAGGAAACAACTATTGCTAAATTAACAGGCAGGGAAGAAGATTATACCAATAAGATTGATAAGGAATGGGAAAATAGACGTGCCGCGCTTAATAAATACTATGCTGACTTATTAAAAATAACTACTGTTGATGGTAATTTTATTATTCCTGGCGTTGGTGGTTCATCTGATTTTGTAAGCGGGTTGCTAAAGAACCAGCAGGGCAAAGACAATAGTAATATTGATTCGGGATTTGCAAAAGAATTAAACAACTACCTAAATAAGGACTTTAACAATGCATTAAAGGGTGTTACTCGTGGCTTTGTTGATAATTTAAGACAGGGACTTTTTAACGCAACATCACAGGCTGGAGCCAACTTTGCATCTGTATTTTCATCTATAACTGCATCGTTTTCTCAAACAGTTGAGCAGGGTGTGTTTTCTGTGTTACAATCTCAGCTTGAAAAGAAACTCCAAGAGGGGATTGATAAAGGTACAGGAGGTTTAAGCAAAGCCCTGCAGGCACAAATAGCAGGATTAGCTATTGCCGGTGGTTTAATAAGTGGATTGACACCTAAAACCTCAAGCGTTGGTCAGGGGTTAGGTGGCGCATTAAGCGGTGCCGCTGCGGGGGCGGCAGTGGGTAGTGTGATACCCGGCATCGGCACAGCGATAGGCGCAGCAGTAGGAGGTATAGCAGGTGCATTAGGGGGTATTTTTGGAGCATCGGCAGAGCGAAAAAAACTACAAGAACAGCAACTAGCAGAGGCACAAAAGCAAACCGAACTATTGCGCCAGTCAATTGCTTACACATCTTCTATAATTGGCCGGATGACAGTAAACGGTATAGTTTCAGGCGTTGATGTAAACGCATTTGGAGAAATAAAGCTGAAGGTTGAGGGGAAAGATTTAGTAACAGTTATTAATAGAGCAACAGGCAGATAATGGGCGTAAAATATACCATACCATTTAAGGCTATAGACGATGTTTCATGGAAGGTTGATATATTGTTGTCAACCTATACCGTAACGCCCACAAGCCCTACGATTACCATTCGTGCAGTCGAGGGGCAATGTGCTGTTTTGTCGTGGGCTTCTGTAGATCAGGACAACCCGTATAGCTGGGCTGTTACATCAACTCTAACCATGAACCTATACAATCAGGGGCAGGTTGATATTAAGGAGTTTCAGCGCGCTACGGATAGGCAATATAAGGTAAATGTTTACCGAAATTCATCTCTATTCTGGACTGGTTACTTGGATTCAAAGGATACACAACGGCGATTGGTAGGGGTGGCAAAGCAGTTCACACTTGCCGCTAAAGATGGGTTAACATTTCTTGACGATATGCCTTATGTGCATGATAATTTATTCGGAACAGGCAATGAGGGGTCAAGATGCCCTATGAATTATTTCAGGCAAATATTGTTTGCCGGGAGCAACTTAGGATTGCCATTGCCAATTAAATGGACAAATAATTTAGAGTGTAATGCATTCCCCGACCAGGACGTGTTTACGGGCGCTGTGCAGTGGTCAACCCGGGGCGAGGGATTTACAGGGAATAGTTGCGGGTATATTATCTCTAATTTGCTAAAATCTATGCAGTGCCGTATCTATCAAAGTAATGGCACATGGGTAATACGGCGCGTGAATGATAGCGTAACTGGGGCAATGGACTTCAAGCGTGTGGGAGATGGATTGGGGCAACTTGTGATTTCTACAGGTACAGAAAACATAAGGCGAAAAATTGGCCGTGATGGGTACCCAATGGTTAATGAAGATCAGTTAATGATCAACAAGCCAGGTTTAAAAACCGTAAAGGTTGAATACGAAGCCGATGTTCGGGAGAATATATTACCGAATGGGAACTTTGACCTTTGGAGTTTAGCATCCCCTTTATACTGGGGACAGATAGGAAGCAACCCGATAAATATTGAGCAAGTATCATCTTTGGATGGCAGGGGTGGATATGCATTAAAGGTTACGCCTTTAGGGGTGGTTAGTTCAGATCAGATTTCATATGTTGGCTTATTCAATCCGCTTCCAGTAGATGGGTATGTTTTACTTAAGAAAATAGACTTAAACTTTCTTTTTTCAGCTCAAAGTTGGTACACTCAATTTACCAATCCGGATGGTTCGCCTCGTGATGACGGCGAAACTATGAACATGGAAGCTTCCCCATTGTATTTGCAAGTGGTTTACAGGTGCAATAGCAACACTTATTATTTAAATGAGTTTGGTTTTTGGACGTCAATAGATACAACTATTAAAATAAACATACCGGGCTTGAAATTGGGGGAAATTGCACAAGTAAAGTTTGATAAGTTTCAGGGTATAGTTCTTCCACAACCATCAGGTGAGTTGCAACCCGGCGATGTATGCGATATTTCGGTAAAGATTGGCGCGTTAGGCTTGGTATACCCCGATCCCGCATATCCCTACACCGCCATTTACACCCTTGACAACGTTACCATTTCAGCAGAGAAAAATAACGATATTTACGAAAACACATTTGATAACACTAATAACACCCTTGTTGAAACTGTAGAATTAGGCATTAGTAGTTCTTTTGGCGGGTACATGGTGAGTAATTACATGACTGCTTACCAAAACTCCCCTAATGAGTTTCACTTTAAGGACGGAAATTTCTACACAGGTTCACTGACAGGACTTACTGCTAACGCCATGATGCGTTTCAGAAAAGATCCGTCAGAAATATATACTGGTAGTATGTCAGTTCGTAAAAAGGAGTATCAATTTGACGAGATCTATTTAATAGATTCTATGCAGGATACAACGTTTATGCCACTATCGTCATCATACAATATTGAAAAATGCGAAGTGAACCTAAACGCTATTGAATGTAGAAACGTAAATGCTATATTTACAGAAAAGTTTTACGGCAGCAATGCCAATATCCTAAGTAACTAAGATGCCACTAACCGAAGCAGATTATCAGGTAATATTAGCCAGGGTAAAGCAAAAAATTGCTACTGAGGCTGAGTGGCTATTGGTAGAGGATGAATTGGGGCTGATTTTCGAGGGGGAACAAGCTTTTGTTGTTAGTGAGGGCGATAGGTTGCCGGTAAATTTCAAAATTGGCGATGGAACAAAGAAGTTTTCAGAACTACCATACTTCATTACTTACTTAGATTCGGTTCAGTCGCTTAGGAAGGCTTCTTACATCAACCAATCGTCAGACATTACGATTTCGGCTACATTCCGTAACTATTCTAACCTGTACGGCATAGCCATTGTGAACAATAGCGGTGGTTCGATACCTCTCAAAGTAGGCACTACTAACGGCGGCGGTGAAATACTGGACATTGATGTTGATTTAGGGGCGGTGTTTATTGAGCGAAACTTCCCTTTCACGCAACCTGAAACGCTTTATTTGACCGGTCTGAACGGCAATAATTACAGTTTATTCATCCTTTGGTATCAGCATGATGAAAGCCCGGCAAGTGTGCCAAGCCCGGCAAGTGGGACACGCCTATACAATAAAGGGACAATGGGCATGTTTGTTCCGCTTTATGATGGACACTTGAATGAAGCGTGGGATTTTGTAACGGGATACGGTAAACCAGAAAGCGGCTATGATAATTGCGTTATCATGGGCACGAACGGAACTCCCAATATGGAGGGCAAATACCCAGTGGGCTACGAAACCGGCCAGAATGTAGGTGTTCGCGTAGGCAATACAGATAATACAGCACCAATATTGAAAACCAACCTTCCTGCGGAGGGCATAGGTTTGTTTGTTGATGAAGTTGGTAATGCTAATGGTAACATACCAACCACCAATGATAAAGTTGCCCGTGCGCTTGGCTATTCTGGTGGAGATGCTTTTGCTAAAACGCTAAACTATGAGCTAACCAAGTCAGTAGGATCCGGAACCACATTTGTAGGAAAGTCTCAAAACTTAGGTAATGGCACTGAAATGGATATTCAACCCGATTCGTTAACCGTTTTATATTTTATAGCCGTAGAATAATGGGAAAGAATATAGAAGTTGTAGATGTAATTGTTGCACCAGGCAGGACGCAAAGTATTGAAGCGCGTAGTAAGGTAAAATATGCTACTCCATATTTAGCGGCTGATATGGATCTTGATACGGCGGTGCCTTACAGGGTGTTGCTGGAGTTGATTGGTGCGGCTCCTTCGGGCGGTACAAGAGTATCCATCCCATCTACAGAATACCCCGATGCTACAATTACAGACGATGGATTTAGCACCGTAACTGTAATGTTTGGCTCTGATCTGAGTACGCTACTTGATGGTTTTGAGCCTGTTGCATTCTTAATTAATGACGGACTTGTGAGTGGTGCCAATCCACAGTACATTTACGATGGCGGCGGCGCTGTCACCGGCATGTTTTGGGATGGTGGCTATGTGCCGTTTGCGGTTAGGAAAGTTAACTTTGTTGCATAAAAAAGCGCGACCAGAGTTATTCTGAAATCGCGCTTATATCGCTAAGTACAGCGACGAAACTTAACGAAAGTCTTTCATCTTATTTCTATGAATTTTTTTATTATAAAACAAGGCTGCTTTAGCATTGCAAGTATCTAAAAAATAATCTCCTTTTGCAATTGACGGATACATCCAGTCAAATCCATGGCTACCAGACCATAAATATTGTTCTCCATATTTTTCATGTTGTCTTTTAACTGCGTAATAACTACCGTTATATACAATACTAACTGTTTTTGGTAGCTTTTCTTTACAGTCGCACTTTGGCAAGAATAGCTTATTTTCATAAGCATTATGTAAAGCTGTTGTATCAATCAGTAGAAAAACAATTGATATTATAAATGCAAACATAAATACAGGTAAAACAAGCAACCAACTACTTTGCGTAGCTTTTTTTTCTTCTTTTTCCGGGTATTCTACATTAATGATAACATCATCGTTTTCGTAAATTGTTTCCTTTTTCATTTTTGTCGCTGTTTTATCCTGCCAACCACTGGCATTACACAAACATACACCCCATTCTATCACAATTTTGCCGTTATCAGAAAATTATATAACTTTAACCCAACCTATCAGGAAATGTTATGACCATCAGGAAAATGTTCTTATATATATTGTGTTGCTGGAGCGTGGTGGCGAGTGCACAAGTCACCAACAGCGCAACACCCCCTCCCGGCACCACACAGAGCCAGAATACGGCAAGGATGGACGGTAACTATCCTGTTACTTACTTCGGGCAATATGCAGGACTGTACAGGTTCGGATACCCGCTTACAACCGCTACAAATCAGTTCCCATTTACCATTACGCGTAGTACTTTTACGGTTGGCAAGGTAATTAACAGCTTTACGGACTTGGTGGAGGATATTAGTCAGGCGCAAAATCCTATTGTAAGCATATCCCCAACGAGTGTAACGCGTAGGTTAACAGCAGCCACTACGCAAAGTACAACTTTTACAGGCACGTATTCAAAGCAAACAGGCACACCGAATTTTACCGGCTTGCAATTTACCAATTCAAGCGGCGGCGGTCAAACAAGCGGGGCTAACCCGGCAGGTGGTAGCGATACGTACAACGCAAGCTATCCTACTAACACAAGCACTACTATAACTTTCACGGCAACGGCGGGGAGCAAATCAGCCAGTGCGAGTGCAACGGTTAATTATGTAAATGAACGTTTTTGGGGAAGGTCGGCGGGGTTGGTTCCAACAGATGCTGAGATATTAGCAGCATCGGGCGGCGGTATTGAATTGAATAATGCAAGGAATGGCACCTTTGTTATAGTTGCAAGTGGCACAAACTACCCATTTTTGGCTTATAGGTCAGCCGCAGGAGCTTTAACAAGTATCAAAGATGCCAATGGATTGGAGGGGCTAACGTCATATACGCCAACTAGCAGGACTTTGAATAACGTAGACGGAGCCAGTGTAACGTTAAGGGTATACACTCAGCAAAATGCAACAGCCGGGAACACAACAATGGTTACACAATAATATGAAAAAACTATTACACATACTTTTCTTACTGCCATTTTTGGCAAACGCGCAAATTTATACAAATGGTATAAAGGTAGGCGCGCCAATCATCCGTAATGCCTCGGGCGATGCTTACCCAACTGGTTACAGTGTGCTGCTAAATGGAGGCAGGCATTCATACGCTACATTGGCCGGGCGCGATTCATTAAACACTTACTATCCTCAATTATTAAGGGATGGTATGGAGGTTTATGTTAGGGCTACCGATTTAACCTACCGTTGGAACAACAGTACATCGGCTTGGAATACTGTTAGCTACGGACTAACTTATACCAATGGCTACGGGCTTGGGTTGACCGGCACACAGTTCTTTGTAGATACAACCCTTATCCGAACCACGGCAAACAGTTTATCATTAGCACAACTACAAACCAAATTTGGCTTAGAGAACTTACAGGCCGTAACAAACAGAGGCAACGCAACTACTTTACGAATTTCGGCTTTAGGATTTGATGTTACCGGTACAGGCGGCAACGGTTATTCATTCTTCCCGTCGCAAAGCACTATGCCAGCAACGCCCACAGGCGGCTTTAACCTATTCGCTGATGCTACGGGGCGTTTTTCATGGAAGTCGCCGTTGGGGTTTACGCGGACACTTGGTAGCCCCGCTTTAACAGCCGACCGGGTTTACAACTTCGTAGATGCTTCTTACACGGTACCTGGCTTGGAATTGGCCAATATTTTTACGGCAGATCAGACCATTAGTAAAACACTACCCAAATTCAGTCTAACTACTACTGGCGGTTCAGGCGGGATGCAGTTAGATGCGTTGCTGAATAACTTCACCATATTCAATGGCAATAAACCAGCTGGGAATGCAGGCCGCGCATTGAATTTGCTTGCGTCCTCTACACAATATGCGAGCGCCTCCGATGCATTGTTCCCATCAGGGGCGTCACCGTTTTATGTGGATTACTGGTATAGGTATACAGGTTCAGGCACTCAGGGTGTTATGGTTAAATGGGGATCGGTGGCTAAATCCGCAGGTATATCAATTGTAGGTGGCAACGCCAGGTTTGGAGCAATAAATAGTGTAGGTGGTAACGTATCTGTTAACATAGCAGGCGATATAGTTACAGATCAACAATGGCACCATATTGACGTAACATATGACGGTACTATAATACGTACCTATTTAGACGGTGTTGCTAAAGCAACTCAAACAGTAACTTTAGATATTGGAAACGGCGCTGGCTTTTTTATAGGAAGGGATTTAACACCGGGTTTATATTGTAGCGGTAGCTTCGACCAGGTTAAATTCGGCAATGCAAATATTTCAGCTGCCAATGTAGCGGTTAACTATAACAGTGGATTAGGAACCAACCCGCCATATACTGGAAATTTAGTTGTAAGGTATGAGTTAGACGAAACATCTGGAACAACCCGCGCCGATTTATCGGGCAATGCTGTTACGTTGAATTTGTTTAATACAGCAGGTAATACAGTTGATAATAGTGGACGTGTACCGTCGGCATCTGCGGGTACGGTTATTTCAAACACCATAGACCAAGTTACCGACGGTCAATCATACGGGGAAGCTAATGTTATTACTCGTGGGGTTGGCTCATCCCAAGTTGTTCTTAAAGGCCAATATTTGAATGCTGATATAGGGGGGTATAAACCATGGCAAATAGGCGCTGATGGCAACATGCTTTTAAGATACCACGGCGTTAATTTTATGGATGTTAATAAATCGGTTAACCCATATTCTTTATTTTTGATTGATCCCAACGGCAGTACTTTGCCACCTTTGCAATTTAAAAACCAAGCGGCTATAACACCTACAACAAACAACGCGTACTCATTATACGTAAGCACTGCTAACACGCGCTTGAGGTACTTGGACGGAACAACAGAAAATCAATTAGCCTATTTAAGCGACGTTACGGCAGGTGTTCCAACAACTCGAACCATTACTATTGATGGTGTAACTCAAGATTTAAGCGCTAACAGGACTTATACAACTAACGTAGGGGATGCGGTAACTCGTACAACGAGCCAAGATGTTACTGGGTCTAAAAGATGGAAAGCTCCTGCTTTTTTCACCAGTTCAGTAGAGATAAGAAACGCCGTTACAACCAGCGGTGCATGGACGTTAAGGGTAGATAGTAATGCAACTGGAACGGTAAGCCTTAGAGTACCAAGCACTTTTACAACCGGAACACGCGCATATGTACTACCTGTAAACGGTAACGCGAACGACACCCTGGCTTTAACAAGCTATTACTACGACAAGCTTAATAAGGTTAATCCTCAAACAATAACGGGGACGTTAAACGTAAGCGGGAATATTAATGGAATAAACATAATAGGCTCTGGTGGTTTATTCGGAGCATACGCGCAGGTTAGAAACGGGAATACAGGCTTGGGCGGTGTTCAGTTGAGAACTACCAGCCCAAACAGTAATAGCATATACCAAAAAACACTTACGCAAAACACCGATACATTAGCAGGGTTCAGGCAAGTTAACCAGCTACGCGTAAACGCAACGCCAAAAACAGCAAGTTATAGTGCAACCGTATACGATAGGATAGTACAGTACGATTGTACATCTGGTAATATCCCGTTTTCATTGCCGGCATTAACCGATGGGTTCGACTCGGAGTTAAGCAGGGGGAGTTACTTTACGGTTGTTAAAACAGATGCAAGCGCAAATACCATTCAAGTAAGTATTTCGTCAGGGGGCAATATTTGGGATCCAAACACAAAAACAACTTCGACAACGTACAATGTGCTAAATAGTGCAATGTTTTATTGTGATGGTACAAGGTATACGTTGGTTAAGGGGAATGACCCGATGTATCGTACGCCTTATAACGTTTCCGCTAATGCAACCATGCTATTGAACGGGGATTATATAAATACATCCGCTACGCAGTATAACCTTACTTTGCCCCCATGTAATGGTTTTACATCTGATGGCACTAAGATTATCACCATACTTGTAACAGGCACAGGCGGCGCTAAAATAGTTGTACCATCCGGTTATTCTATGCAAAGCGGTACTACTTTCGCTACAACTGCGGGTACAGGCGGAGCAACTCTTACACAAGGTCAAAAGGTTCAACTTATTCCAACCGGAACTAACTCATATTATCTACAACCGCTTAACGGCACAATAACAGTTTACTAAAATGAAGCGAATATTATTCTACACCACTTCGTTGTTGTTTTTATTCTGGCAAATATCCCACGGGAATATTGGCAAGGCTCAGGGGCAATCCAATAAGATTGTTACACCAATGGGCGGCATAATATCTATGTCGCCTGGAACCACGATTACGCAATCAAGCCCCTCAACTGTTTTCTATAGCGAAGTCATCCCCGCCAATACTTTTATCCCTACGCGTTGGTACAGATTGTATATGACCTTTAGACTTACAACCCCTCTTATTAGTATACCAGGGCTTTCAATAACATTTCAATATGGGGGTCAAACGTTCAACCTATTAAGCAGTACGCCTCTCACAGGCGGCGCTGCAAACCAGTTGTTCACGGTTGAGTTTTATATGATTGCTACCGGCATGAATACTCAGATACCCTTTGCTGAAATAAGACAGCCTAACGGAACGATTATTAACTTAACTACCGCTTCCGCTACGCCTGTCGGAGCGTTCGCGGCTACCGGTTCTACAGACAATACATTGAGTGTATCTTTGCAGTTTACTGGTGTCGGTTTGGGAACAAGTTCACTAACTAATTTTTGGCTTTACAGGGATGCATTCTAATGAAACCAACAGAATCAGAAATAAAAACACTATGTGGAGTAGCTATTATTAAAATAGAAATATTCTTGGTTGTGACCTTTATTCTGGTTTTCTGTTTCTTTTCAAAATCGTATATTCGGGTAAATAAAAACACTTTGACCAAATGGAACAAATCGTTAAAAAATTAGTCGATAAAATCGGCAAAGAAAAAGTAATTGAGGGTTTTGAATTAATGGGGCTTATTAAGCCAGGATCAGAAACGCAGAGAGATCATGATTGCGATACTGGGTACTATTGGAGCGAAACTCTACAAAAATGCGTTCTTGATATTGGTGGCCATCCATGAGATTAGCCAGTTCAATATTGGCTTTAGTAGCCTATCTATTGTCGTTCAATGCTTACGTATGTAATTTAACCAATCCGGCGTATTTGCCCGAGACTAAGAAGCTGTGGTATTCATACACCACGGCTTTAATTTTAACTTATTATGTTGTTGATAGCTGGAACGGCTATAGCACGTTTATGCGGGAACTTATAGGAAGATTTACTGCAATATGTGTGATTTGTAACTTTTTATTAATAATTTTAACGCACCACGGAATACTAAACCACCCAATTATACAGATTACAGCATACAACTGCTTTTGGATATTGATTTGTACTTTAGTATTTATTAGTTCATGGAGAAACGGATTATTTAAATAATATAATGAATATAGGCTGCCAAGAGCAATGGTTCGCACTTGCTAAAATTGTGATTTTTGTTATTGGTGTAGTCATTGTATTATGGAAATATATAGATAGAAGTATAAAAATGAGCCTTAATACCCAGCCGAAAAGTAATAAAGTTACAGCACGGGTTAAGGCCGCAGGTTGTACAGCCGCTTTTATATTTCTTCAAATACCTTATGCAAAATCTACTTTAGACTTTGATTTCTATGGTTTCCCAATTCAATTATACGCTATTGTAAATGCTGGCATGCTATTAGCGGCATTATGGTACGGTATAATAACAGGAGGAACGTTCCTCACTAATATTAAAGGTAATGGATCAACAAACAGCAGTCAGTAGTAATCAACTAATAATTACTGCAATCAATATACTAATTGTAGCTATGTTACCCTTTTGGGCGTGGTTTCATGTCCGGTACTTACGCAGGCTGGAACATAAATCGAATGATTGGTGGGTGCAAATAATAATTGTTCTTTACTATATATCTGCTACAGCATCAGAGATACCGGCTTTTTGGGCAAGGTTTAAAGCGTATTACGAATACCACATGACCATTCCGGAGTCGCTTTATATACTAACTACATGGGACAGGTTGAATCATTTCCTTACTTATATCCTTGTTATGTTTCTCACATGGTCTGTAACATATAAGCGCGTGCCTAAAGTTTTTGTAGATACAATGAGTTAGATTACCATTCTGTTAAAAATACGTTACAATAGCTAAAATAATCACATTTTAGCTATTTTTGGTTTTATAAAACTTTGACCAAATGGCTTACGAATTACCAAAACAAAAAGTATGGAAAGAAGACAATTCCATACACATTAACAACGGACGCGGCACAGTTGTAGCGGCTCCGGAGAATTTAGCGGCAAAATATTTTACCCTCGATAATGATGTGCCGGAAGACGACCGGGTTACGCTGCTTGTGGTTGGGCTGCCTGCGCTTGGCTTTACGGATGTTTACCCAAGTCTTGTTTGTGATGAAGAGGGCGAAAGGATTGGTGTGTTGGCTGATGTACAGGCCTACTTTGAATCGTTGGGAATTGGAGAAGCTTCGCAGGGAGGCGTCGGTACAGGCGCGGACGGTAAATCTGCATACGAAATTGCTGTAGATAACGGCTTTGTAGGTACAGAGCAACAATGGTTAGCATCATTAGTTGGCGAAGATGGTCAGCCTGGCGCGAATGGATTGAGTGCTTATCAAGTTGCGGTTCAGGCTGGTTTCTCTGGAAATATTAACCAGTGGCTTGCTTCTTTAGTCGGCGCAAAAGGAGATAAAGGCGACCCCGGCGACGGCGCAAACATCACAGTCGATGCAACCCCCACAGACGGGAGCAATAACCCCGTGTCGAGTAATGGTGTTTTTGACGAACTGGCATTACGGCCTAAGCAAATTAACCTGACGAGGGCGCAGGCAAACGCTATGTTACCGGGCGATTTCGACCCAACTATTAACTATGCAATAACAACGACTATATGATAATTTCAGATACACCATCGCTTATTGCTAATGGGAAAAAGGTGACAGCTATGTTAAAGGGTCCGGTGCCTTTCTTTTCTGATAATACCGTTTTTGAAAACGAATCAGTAGTGCTACCCATGCCATACGTGCGTTTTTCTTCTGGCTCTACACAAAGCCCCGTACCACCTGCTACCATAGCCGGAATAACACAAAATGCCTCTGGCCAGTCAGTGGTTTTAACAGGTCCAACCGATGCCGGAACAAGTTCATATGTTACTTACTTTAATACTGGTAAGTTTTGGCCTTTAAATAGTCGGATAACGCAGCTCGATTTACTGATTAACAGTGTCGTTACAAGTTCTTATCAAATCGGTATAGGATTCGGTACTACGTTGGTTAATCCGATTTCCTTTTTTCAGGTAGCTCAGAATGGAACACTGTTAAGGGGTCCACAGGCGGCAGTGGCTTCATTTGCAGGCGCGAATGCCAGTTTGGCTTTATCTGCCGGTGCAAGGTTGAAAATATTTATTGAACGCGTTAATGCAAATACCGTTACCATATACTGTATGGTTGGCGCGAATGTGAGCGCAAAGTACAGTTATACAAATGTTGATGTAACTGGCAATATATTCATAACGATGCGCGGATCTGTAAATCTTACAGCTACGTTGTCATCTGCCGGTTTTCTACGGGTTACAAGGGCAGATGGGGTCTATGAGACGAGTTTTAAAATAAGCAATACTGTATTACCATATGAAAACGAGGCGTATACTATAGCGCCCAATACCGACACTGTTAATGGCAGTGCTGCAAACGGGTATATTTCCGGCAACACGGGTATGTCTGTTGATCCCGTGTCGCGTATGTTTATATTTTCACTTTATAATTATGCCGCCAGTTCGAGAATGGCTTTGGCGAGACAAAATGAATTGTCCCCATATTCACCTACAGGAACTATAACGCCCAACTACACGAGAATTATAGATGTAACGCCATATCTTGATCACATTCAAGGGAATGCTTACGATGCGGAAGAGGGATATATTTATGTGTTTGGAACAATTAAGGGCGCAGACTCTGCCAATAATGGGAACCGCGTTATTATATGCGTAAACAGGCAGGGGCAAAAAGTAAAAACTGATTATTTCCCTGCTGTTGCCGGAGAAGCGGGCATGATTGCGGTTTATGATAAAAAGCTTTATATTAAGTTCAATAATATTGTAACGTTATACATTTACGATCTTGTTACTAAAAACCCGATAGATAGCTTTGTAACGCCTGGTGCGGCTGAGGGGCTTGCGGTTGGTACTCCAGGTATTTTTACGTGTCCAGGCGCGACCATATATCTATACAGTCATAGTTCGCCACATACCCAGATTTGGAGCGGTGCAAACCCTGTATTAGGTCAGGAAATTGAGGGTATGGCATACGACGAGGCGACGCGTGGTTTGATGATACAGGGTGATGCTTACTTGCATGGTTTCAATCCCAACGGGAATATGGCTAAAATGGTTAACCCGTTCGGCACCTACAAACAAGATATACGATTCCCTTATACCTATGGATGGGATACATGGAAATTTACCGGCAAGTTAACGCCAATGGGTTTTGGCCTATTTGGTACAGGTTATGGTATCAGCCCGGTTATTTTCCTAAATGGCAAATCTGATTACATGGGCAACGCACCAATCGTGGACGCGGTCGGTAGGACGGTGTCTTTTGAATATAGGGGTAGCAACTCGGCTCCTACATTGACTGCCAATAACGAGCAATTCGTTACGGTGTATTCTGATTGGGGAAATGTAGTACCGAGCGCATGGCAAAATACTCCAGTGAACTTTAATTATATTCAGGTTAGAATGACAGTAATTTAAGCCCCCTAACCGGGGCTTTTTTATTAGGCAGGGATTGTTTAACTTTACCAACATGGCACAATTCGGTAAACGTAGCTTAGACAGCTTAAAAGGCGTACACCCAAACTTAATCAAAGTTATGCAAGAGGCAATTAAAGACACGCCTGTGGACTTCACTATAACCGATGGAGGTAGAACTACGGCTCAGCAACAAGCATTGTATGCTAAGGGGCGTACGGCTCCTGGTGGAAAAGTAACCAATGCTGATGGTGTGCGCAATAAGTCTAACCACCAAGCCAAATCCGACGGATATTATCATGCCGTTGACCTATACCCTTATATTGATGGCAAGATTGATTTTAACGATGAATACGGTAAGTTATCCGTTATTGCCAGCCATATTAAATTCGTTGCCCGTAAGTTAGGTGTGAAGATTGGATGGGGCGGTGATTGGAAGGGTAGCTGGGATAAGCCACACTTTGAGTTGTCATAATAAAAGCGGCCACCGTTTAGGGTAAGCCGCTTTAGCCTCGACCAAGATGATCTCACTAACTTAGTGAGGTATGTGCTTAAATAAGTGAGTAATTGTTTTACACTCCCATCCATTGCCTAGCATATGGTAACGCCAGGCTTTAGCAACCCCTTCTGTATAATTATCAGGTACTCCCTGCAGTCGTTCGCACTCAACAGGGGATAGCTTAGAAGTGTATTTGTTTAGTACAGATAATTCTTCTCGCTGTTCAGCGGCTTTTACGCCTTTACGTAGGTTTACAGTAACATCTCCAACCTGTGGGTCATGTATAATATATTTATTCCCCTCCTTAGTAAATGGAACTAAAAACTTGTGCTGCCTTTCAGATTTAAGAAAATAGTTCTGCACGCAAGCATTATTGTATGTTGCGGTTAAACAATATGCTTTATCCCGGTCAACATATCCATATTCTAAAATGCTTGATAAGTAAACCTCATTGCTCCTTGGTTGGTTTACATTGGGAATGTTAGTCCAGTACATTCTTTTACGATTATGAGCTGTAAAAATACCGCTATTAATTACAATAGGTTGCACTCCTAATAGCTTTGTTATTTCCGCTGCATGTACATCTTTCATTACAACATTTTCCAACAGGAATAACACGTTTGGGTTTTCGTCTCTACATTCTTTTAACAACCTGAAAAACTGAAAAAATAATCCCGATTTTTTACCTGCCAATCCTAAATCCCCATGGAGAGCGGCCAATGAACTAACGTCCTGACATGGACTGCCGCCAATTAATATATCAGGCTTTACAGTAATAACACGCATATGGGATTCGCTTTTATCAACCTCTATGCCTAATCTTGTTACATGTACTTGATTTACATCGCCCACATGCATTATGTCAGGATAGTTTTTTTTACTGATCTTAATTGCGTTTTCCTCTATTTCAGAAGCAACATAACTTGTTACTTTAATTCCGGCTCTTTCAAGAGCAATGCGACCGCAAGACATGCCGTCAAAAACTGACAATACATTCATTTTATGTGAGATTTTAATGAGTTACTAAGTTATAATTTTATTTCGTAAATTCGAATTATGGAAAAGCAAATACTAATTGACAACGCCGCGGTACCAGTATCAGAAACTAAAGTTCAATTCGGTGCAGTAAGCGCGCCTACTCCTGTTTGGGCAAGCTGGCTGTTCCGGTCGGTGTTTATCTTAACATCAGCGGTTACTATTTGGATTGCCGGTACTGAGTTAATCAGCAAAGGCGCAAAGGTTGAATGGATGCTACTACTTAAAATGGCCGATGCTTTGGCGTTTGGTTTTAGTAAGCTGTTTGGTATAGTGCCGAATGAGGATAAGTAAAGCAGCGACTTACACGGAACCCGAGGCGCGCTATGTTATTCCCACATCAGCCAATGCCCTATAACTAATGCCAACACGGTTATGAGGAATATGTAGGCGTATCTGTGGGTGGTGAAGTGGTTAATCATTATGCTAAGAATTTATAGCCGACTGTTATCTGCTCGGCTTCGGCCTTTGTGTTAAACATTAATTGTGTAACGTCGGTTTGTCCGTAGCTATTATACTCTACATCGAGCCAATACTTCTTATACTTAAAATATGGCTTGCCTAAAATGGCAGTTACGTAACAATCTACTAAGTTCATTTCAGCACCGACTTTTCATCATACACCAATTGACCCGCTGTTATTGCTTGCTGCCTGGTAAGGTCGATGTTAGCGGCTTGTGCTATAAGTACAGATGCTTCCGCTGCAATAGTCGCTAAAACATAAGGCTTTGATTCATCTGTAAAATCAGATAGCTTTTTATCAGCCCATCCAATATTCTCGATCAATACGCCAAGACCAGCCCTTATCCATGCCAGTGCTTTATTGTCTAAATCTGATTTTGTTAGATTGACTGCCACGTCTAATAAAGGGCTATCAACAACTTTCTTAATATCGTTCGCTACATCACGGCCAATATTTAATGCAGCTTTAACTTTTTTAGCTGCTCCGGTGAGCCATGCCCATGCTTTTGTTATAAAACTCATAATATTTACCCCGGCTGACCTATTGTGCCGGGCGGTTTTGGTTAAAGTTCTAATTCTGATAGTGGGCACCAATATTGTACTTCTCCTATTTCACAATCGTGATCGTCTCCAGATTCATCATACCAGCACATATGCTCATGATTTAATACTAAGATAAGTATTTGTTTTTGCTTGATAACCAAGCACGGCACTTGCGAATATGCGGTCTCTTCTTTACGTGCGGGTATGCCATGTATTGTAGTTTGCCGCCAATTTAATGTTACTGTGTTCATATTTCTTTTTACCTGTTACCTACAGGGATGGGGTTAGTTAATGTAAATGGTGAAATCCACGTGGCAAAAACAAGTATTATGAAACACTTCTTTAAAACCAGGGCTGAACTCAGTTTTTATACTGTTCATAAATAAAGACCATGCTTCTTCATCTTCATCGTCGTCAATCATTCGACCTTTAGAATTAGGATATGGTTCCTTACGCAAGCCTATTTCAGATTTGCAATGTATGTTGCCCTGCTGTTTACTTTCTTTAATCGTGTAATGGTTGGGTAATAGCCCTTTTACAAAATTTATTTTTTCTTGTAGTGTTTTCATGTTAGTTGTTTTGAATTTTATTTTGATTAGAAGCACGTTTCATTGCTTCTACAGACTGTTCAAGCACATCAAGGCATACTTGTGTATCGCCACGATAAACAATGTAACAACCCTCTTCTTTTGAGCCTCCAACAGACAATCGGTTTGTCATGGGGTCGTTAGGTTCTTTTACAATTTTGAACCTAAATCCGTCTTCGGTGGTCAAGTGTATTTCTTTCATCTTCTTTCTTGCTCAATACCGTGAGCGGCGGGGGTTAGGTTAAAAAAGGTTTAAGGACTGCTGTTATGTTTTTTAGGTTTATTAAAAATGCCTCGTGTGCCATAGATGGATGCTCATCACCATACTTTTCTTTGTATGAAATAATAGCGTTATCTAAAAGGCCGGCAATAACATTTACCTCACTTGGCTCCATTTCAGCTATAATAGCATCATGTTCTTTATCATAATTTACTGTCATCTTTCTCTATTCCGTTTTATCCGAACGGCGCGGGTTAATTGTTTAAAGTATCTTGTTGATGAGTAGTGGTTGTCTTGCCAGATCTTGTCGTATATGTGCTTTCAATCTTGCCCCTGCAATCACTGAAATATACAGTTCGGTAATCTGTAAATCGATACACCTTGCATCCATCCACTTCGAAAAGTAGTTGAACTGCAAAATCATCTTTACTGTTGGTGACGTTTTTAACCGGCTCACCTTGTTTGCACCCCGCCAAAACTATTAAGGCGAGGATGGTTAAAATGGTTGCTTTCATCTTTCGATTTGTATTACAATACTGTCTTTAATTAAAGTTTTTTTATCTTCTTTCAGGTAATACGTTGCATGAGGTGTCATTAAGTAAACGGCACTGATGTTATCTACTACCTTAAAGCCCTTTTCGCCAACCCATGGTATAACAGGCTTCCCAAACTCATCGAACTTTAAAAGCCAATAGTATACGGGTATGGTGTCTCGCTTTTCCCATGGTTCATTATTCGATGCATCTGGGAACGTGTATGTCTTACCGCCTCCGCTTAAGGTTCTACTCTGCCCCTTCGCTCCCACCGCCATAGCTACTACGGCGATTAGGGTTAATATGTGTTTTTTCATTTGTTAAGTATATAATGCAACCATTTTAACATCCAAATAACAATAAGAAGAACGCCTAATGTATAGCTAAAAAATATATTGCCTTTGTCTTTAGATATATTGATTAATAACAGTCCAATTATTAGTAGTTCGCTCTTTGGTGTTTTCATCCCGCCACCTCCTTAACTATTTCGGATGGGGAAAGGGATTCAATGCCTGACATCGTGCTGAACGCTCCGTTGTCTAATGCAACCTTCATAGCCTTCTCCAGCGCGACCTTTACGCATTGTTCAGCTAACGCAATAGCGTCTTCCATGGCAGCGTTATAACCTGCTATGTAGCTTGATTTACGCGCTGTGCCTGATGGGAATCCGTTTTGATATTCTGCCGCAACCTGTTCAATTTCTTCTTTACTTTTCATTGTTATTGCGTGAGGGGGTTAATTTGCTATAGTAGTTCGAGTACCACAATAAGGGCAGTAATTATAAGTTCTATTAGCACCCTGCATATGCCTGTTGCAGGCATGGCATTGATGTGAAAATATTACCTTGATTTTTGGTTTAGCTATTTTCATCTCTTGTTATTTTGTGGGTGATTTGAATGAATCCTTAAACAGTTTAAATCCTGTTCCGAGCTTAAGATATTTTAAGTAGTTTGTCATTGTTTCACATTCCTCTTGGAGTTGGTTGATAAGCTCCTTCTGCTTTGTGCGTTCTGATTTCTGCCAGTTGCAATAATCTGAAAGTGTTTTGAATGCCTCATTGCATGTTTTCAGGTCTTCCGCTGACTGCTCTGTTGGGTTATTGGTCATTGTGGTTAATCGTTAGGGTATGGGTATTTATAAGTTTCGGGATTGATTTTGTTTAATGGACTTTCTACCAGTCGCTCTGAATTAAAGCCTAACATATTACCGCACTCAGGGCATTTAAACCCGTAAGGTTTACTTATCATCCGTGGCGACTTACAAGCCCATCGTTTTATAATTCTTGCAAAGCAAAATGGCGTATAGGTTAAATCCTTATCCTTACCGCAAGAATTTTGAATATCCTCAATCTTTTGTTGGTCTGATAGTGCTGTGTTGTATGCTACGGTGTTATCGCTCATGGTTTATAGGGGTTAAATACTGTTAGGCACAGGTAGGTTTAATTTTACAAAAACCTCCATCGATTGAAACAAACCGCTTGCCTCGGTAATATTCGTTTCGTTTTTCCAAAGGTTATTTATTTGCATATACGCTTCGCGCCACCGTTCATTCTCCGCTTTCAGTTCCTCTAACTCATCCTTTTGGGTTTTAGATCTATTAGCCCAAATATCAAAACCTGCGTCAATATGCTGTTCTATTCGTTGCAATTGAATAAGAGGGTTTAAGTCGTAACCGTTTTCGTCATACTTGACCTGCAACTGTTTAATTTTATCAGATAGTTGTTTTATTTCCTCTATGGCGGCGGCTGTTTTTTGGGATTGCCATTGTGAGCCTTTTTGAAATATTACAGCACACATGCTATTCAAACCGCGTTCAACAACAAACTTTACAGAAGCTTCTCCCACATCTGAAATATTGAGAATATTATCCGCTAATTCATCGTAATATTTTAGCTCTGTATGAGACACACTGACTTTAGCATGTAGTTGGTTCATAAACTCACACACCTTTATAGCGGCCTCGGTTGGTTCAATATTCGGGTTCCTATGAAAGGTAGCTACTGCATCAAGATCGCCGCTATTCAGGATAATAACACCTGTTCGGCTTCCGCTAACCCTGTACGTTTCCCCCTCCCCCTCTTTAACAGGATGGGTTGGGGGAGTGATAGCCGGATACTGTTTTTGCCACTCAATAATGCCCTTAGCTACGTATAAAGCTTGCTTGTGTAGCCTTGCCCTTTCTTTAGGCACCAGCGTTTCATTATAGAACTTTAGGTGCTCAGGGTCGGGTTCTACACCATCTATTGCGGCTAATTCTTCATGGGTTACAGGCTCTGTGTCCGATAAGGCATCAGCACGGCCTGCTTCAATATCTTGATTATATAAACCATCTGCTTTAATGAGCGATATGGCTTCAATTCCTAAATCAAGAAGGTGTTTTTCTTCCCCCTTAACCTCTATAGGCTTTTCAGTAGTTTCCATTTTGGAAAGTGCTGGCTTTTCAACTTGTATGTTCATGGGTTAATAAATTTTGTTAGCGTGAAGTAATACAATATGCTTTACATCAGGCGGCAGGTCCTCTATATGAATACCGGCAGCAATAAAGTCAGCTAATACTGTAACGGCATCGCCCATCTGCTTTATTTGGCTTTCGGTAGCTATTATTGAAAATTCTTCCCCTTTCGCTTCCCCTATGTATTCGAGAAACTGGCGGGTAGGGTAGTATGTGTTTTCAGCATAGTTTTCAAACGATTTATAGTTGCTTGGATTAGTTGCATAACTCCAAAAACCATCAGCCACACCAGTATTGTTATATTGCCAACGCAATTGGAATTTTGACCCCTCATACGTCCCTGGCTCTGCATCCGTCTCCATTTTGTGAGCGGCGGCGAATTGTTCGAAGTCCTCAAACTCATCGGCATCACTCCGGTTATCTTGCAAACAGTCGCTGCAAATACAATCCCGTACGTAAGGCTCGTCACCTTTGGGGTTCTTCGGGGTGGCTATCTTATCGATTACCTGCCACTGGAATGAAAGGTGGTTGAATGGTTGGCTCATGCGTTGGTTGGTTTAACAGGTGATTGTGGTTTCATAGCTTGGTTAAGATGTGTAAAACCAAATTCTTTTTGCAGGGCAAGAGGTATCAGGATATGTAAATTATGCATCAGTGGTTTGCTGTAAACCTCTGACATAGGAATAACCTCCACAACTTCCTGTTCGTATGTTGATGCCTGTAAAGCCTCGTTATTTCGCATCCTGAACACGTATATTTGAGCACCTCCGCCAAGTATGTCATTATCAAATGACATGGTAGCGTAATGCGTCCAGTCATCTTGTCGGGTTATTACACCCGTTTCTTCAAAGAACTCACGAACCATTGCGGCATGAATGCAATCGTCTTCTTTCTCGACCTTGCCACCTACGCCATTAAGCTTACCTTTTTGCCACTCTGGCTTTTCTTTGTGTATTAACACAATCTTTTCGCGCTTCCAATCGAATGCGAAACCTAATACATATTTTTTATTCATAGTTGTTAATTTTTCGTGTGGTCTAATTGGTTATCTCGTTTCATGGGTTAAATTGGATTATTTGGTTGCTATAATTTTGTTTAAGAAATTCAGCTATAAACCTACGCTCAATTAGTACAGCGCCACCCGCTAAACACTTATCAAAGTCGGCTTTTCGAACATCATAGTGAGGCTGGCATTTACCTTTTTTATTACTGAACCAACAACGGTTAATACCAACCTTACCGGCAAAATCATGTAGTTCTTTAATTGTACCTCCTACCATGTGGCTGAACACACCTTTGCCGGGATATGAGCGGGGTTCATCAATGTATATCATCTTTCTTGTTCTCCTTTTTGTTTGAGCCTGAATGTTTGGCATACCCTCGTGGCGTATGTTTTTGGCAAATCGTGATATTTACCTTTGCTTATGTAAATCCAGTTGCAATTACCATCTAACATTTGGTAGTATTCAACCTCCACATACTTCCCCTTATCAGCCTCATCTAAAGAGGCGTGTTCGGTGGCGGTTAGTTCGTTATTCATGGGTTTAATCAGAAAAGTGTATTTGCAAATATTTGCCTTTATTAAGTTTTACATAAACATCGCCATAAAACATATCTTCACATGGGTAGCATGATGATTGACTAACGTAGTAGCTTTTTATAACCCCATACACCCCATGGTTTAACTGGCCGCGATGGCTACGAACTATTTTAATTGAATTTGATAATTCAAGGCCTTTTATAAGCTTCAAAATAGACTTATAATAACGCTTGCCCATTACGTTGCATACCGCTTTTAATATTCGTTCCGTATCGCGGTTTATTTTGGCAAGGTGTTTTTCTTCTTCCGCATATGCCTCCATCATTATTTCATTGTAGAACTCTTGACTTAGGTAGTACTCCTCTCCCTGGTTGTTGTTTTCCATGATTGATGTGGGTGTTAGTACAGGAAGGGGTTATTAAATAAATATTCGTCTTGCGGATAAACAAATATTTTTTCTTTAGGCTTATCACTTCTGTTTATGAAGTTTCGAGAATAAATACCTTGATTAAGGGGTTTCATCTTGCCGACATATAGCATCACGAATGCATGCGGGTTTCTTATTTTCTTTGCCATTTCTCTATAAATTTTAGTGGGTTTTAAGCCTCGGTGAACAATTCTTTGTAATAACTAATCGGTAGTTTACCTGAATATGTATTAAGGTATCTGTAATCATTAAAATACCTTTTACAAGGACGGGTTTTATCGAACCATGTTGTAACTGTGTGGTTATAAATTGCCATCCCTTTTGACCTGTAATAATCAATATAATAACACTCCATCTTAAATATGTTGCCATAAGTAGAATCTATTATATTAAAAACTGGTTCTAATTGAATGTATTTAATAGCATTAATCCACTTACCCACTTCCGATTTGGCACTTTTACAGTGCTGCAATAGTCTTGCATTTGGATTCTTAGACTTGCCTACATACACCACAAAACCGGTTAGCGGACACGAAACAGTATAAATGTATTCCGATGTTAATTCTATAACATCGGTTTTATTATGCCAAGCACAGTCCCTTAATGACATAGTTATTGTACAGGTTTATTTAGATCCTTATTAGATATTGATGATACGCCGCGCTTTTTTAAATCGGCGGTGATAAGCATTTCTATATAAGACGATAAACTATTGCGCCCTTTTTTAGCTTCTCTTTTTGCGGTATCCCTAACAGCCTCATCTAATGAGATTGTAGTTTGTATAATTACTATTTCTTTTGACATGCAACAAATGTAAATTATTAAAATGGTTTACACAAATAATTATCACATTATTATCAAATAAAAAAACTTCGAAAAAAACATAAAATAAATTTGCACCATTAAATTAAAGTCCGTACAATTGCAATACAAAATAAGGAATGATATGAACAGCACCAAAGAAATCGAACTATACGACGTTATCCGCATCAAGGCAGTAGTGTACGCCGACTATCAAGTATTTGAAGGCGATACGCTGATTGAAGAAAAGAACGCGGAGCCAATACAGGTTAGCGATTTGAAGGGATATATAATAGAGGAGCAACTTAACCACGAAATACTGCCTACCGGTGGTGATCGGGTGTATAATGTTTGCACCTACCTTAACGACAACTTAAACGAAGTTGTTAAACAATATTTGGAGGCGAAATATGCAAAGTAGCCTCCACGAAACCCGCCAACGCTACAAAATAGCGCGCCTCATGGGATTAAGCCCCGCCCATGCAAGGTTGTATGCGGCGAAGGGGGAGAGTTTGCAGACGATTAAAATTATTGAGAGATGAAAATACACGGCAAAGAACTATCAAGCCACGATAATGGCAAAATCATCTATTATGATAACGTGCTTATAAAAAGCATATCATCACCTGAATTAAACCCACATTCAACATTTTATCAATGGGCTGAGTATATAAAGGCACACCCTGATTTCTGCGGGTGTAAATACCATGACATGATGAAAGGCCATTGCTCCCAGTCACTTTAACTAACCACCCTTAAACACACCAAAAAGGATGAAAGTATACAGCGGAATAACCGAAGATCAACTAAAAGACCTTATCCATAAGGCTTATACCGACGGCATACAAGACCGTACGATGGCGCAACTTAACAACACCTACGTAACTTCTGGTCAAATGACAGAGTACTGTGCAAAAGCACTGGTTGAGTTCACAGAAGAAACACCTTATACCGAAACCTTTATTTACTAACCATGCCTACCAAACTAACGATTGAGCATTTAAGCTGCTATTTGCCTTATGGGGTGAAACTACTCATCACCAAGCGTGGTGATTTTAACAGGCCTGATTATACCGAAATTAGCGACTGGACTACTTCTGATATAATGCAGCCGTTTAATAAAAGGTATCAGGTAAGGTCTTGCAAACCCATATTAAGGCCGCTGTCGGATTTGACAAATGAGTATGTAGATTTGTCTCCATACTTCACCCGCCCAAAACTAATTCAGGCTATTCAGTCAAAAGAATTGCCATATTCAACTTTTTTGCATTTGGTTAAGGGTAAGTTCGATTTATTTTCGCTCATCCAATCCGGCCTCGCCATCAGCATACACGACGTTGAAGGAGATGTTTATTAACTAACATAGAAAATTAAGATATGAAAACGGAACCGACTGATAAGGCAATTGCCATAACAGGATCACAAAACATCAAGGGGGAGGCAGGCTTGACCAAACGCGAATATTTCGCAGCTATGGCAATGCAGGGGATTATAGCCTCAAATACTGTTGATACAACAATTAACGGCTATATTCAGGGAGGGTGTGTAGATGTTGCTACCGCTGCTTTATACTGCGCCGACGCCCTCATTAACGCTTTAAACGAAAATAAATAAGATGGAAGTATACGTATTATACAACCCTGCTGCCTCCTGGGATTACATAGTCTTAAGTGTTTACCAAAATAAAGTAAATGCTGAAATAGCAAAAGAAGAACATCCGGATTGTGATGATTTGGAAATAGTAGAAAAACTTTTACGATAACATTTGATAAAATGAATAACTTACCTAAGAACGCAGTGCCGGTACTGATGGAAAAACCGGAAGAGAAGCCGAAGCCGGTGTATATTAACGAAATAGACGACTATTCTCACATTGGATTTGTTACAAGTCGTGGCAAGGCTTATATAGTTAAACCCCGACCAGATGAGTTTGCCTTTATTGGTCTTGGATGTGAATATCAGATTAATTCTATGTTGGCGGGCGGTCCAAATGATTCAATCAAGGGTATCATTGATTACGTTAATGATACATTGGATGGCGTTTCGGTCTTCAAATTCACCACCCGCCACGATCTCTACGCATGGCTTGCCGAAGATTAACGCTTTAAATAACGATTGATATTATGAAAAATATAACACTAATACGTATAGTAATGCCAAAACATAATATAATGGCTGTTGAAAAAAAGCCTGCTAAGTTTTGGAACACAACATTTGCAGAGCATTTATTTATAGGAGCAAACTGATATGAACCAAACCCAACAAAACTATATCCAGGCTCAGGAGATTGAGCAGGAAGTGCGCCGGCAAGTAGTTAACAAACTCAACCCGCCTGTGTTTGAGTACGAACCCATTGAACAACCGTTTTGCCCGCACTGGCTGCGTGGTATGGAACACAGCGGTAGGATAATTACATGGCGGGAGGTGGTAAGTATAGTTGCCATTGCCGCGATCATTGGCCTTGCTTACGTTTACTCTAACGAATTACAGGAGGTGTTGAGATGAGAGATTTGAAGTTTAGAGCATGGGATAATCGCAACTCAAAAATGATAAGCAATGCTCTTGATTATGAGTTGTTGAGGCTTAATTCAGAACAAACCGTTTTTGTTGATGATAAGGATGAGTTACATATCGGCTTTACCAAGTGCGATTATGAACATTTCGAAATCATGCAATTCATCGGTCTTACAGACAAAAACGGGGTTGAGATTTACGAGGGAGATTTAATTCGGTGGGGGAATTCTTCTGAAAAGTCACACTTAGTAGTGTTCGGCTATCACTGTATTGGAAAAGATGATTGGGGTGTTGAACATAAAACACCTGGATTTTGTATAGAATTTAATGATGGGAGTGGGTACTGCGGTATTCATGAAGATTATGAAGTCATCGGCAACCGTTTCACTCACCCACATTTATTAACTGATCAAAAGTAATGGAAAAGAAAAAATTACGTGTCCCACGGAAATTAAAAAAGAAATTCTTATCGCTCAATCGACATAGGTGGGTATTGAGGTTTAACCAATATGGTAAACATTGGGGTTACAAAATACGATCGTATAAAGATTGGCTTAACTGGTATGAGTATTACGAAAACGAGCAGTCACCACAAGAAGCTATAGACATTGATTTAAGCTACTCATTTTAACACATCAGGAATTTGGATACCCCATCAGCAAAACTGATAACCAACGTACGCGGGGATTGCGTATATTTAAATACTGAATAAGGCGTGTCGACATTGGCCTTAATTAAAAGAAATTTAGACCCTTGTGGGCTTAGTAAGGCATCGACACCCTGAACGGCCTGCAAGGGTTTTGTTATTTAAAAACATTAAAAAATGAAATTTAAATCAAGAAACAAAAGCGATTTTTCTTTTTTAGCATTGCTGCTTGTAGGGTTTTACTTATTCCTTTTGATAGGATATTGCAGGTGCGTTTACAAATTATGCTCATCTGATTTTAAAGCGCCTTATAAAGCTGAAGTAATCTACGGTGTAGGAACTGTAACAGGACTTGGAGTATTAATAGGATGGTTCGACATCCAAGATTAACTAACCCCCATCCAAACAATTAACTAAAAGATAGAAATGAGTACAACAAAAAATGAATTAATGGCGATTCAGAAATTGCCATTTGCAGAAGTGATGAGCATGAGCGAGGCGTTTGCCGCTTCGGGAATGTTCCCTGATGTTAGTAAAGCCGGACAGGCAATGGTTAAAATTATTGCCGGGCAGGAAATTGGTATACCACCTTTTCAGGCAATGAATGGTATACATATCATTAAAGGCAAAACCACTTTAGGAGCAGGCATAATAGCCAGCAGGGTTAAAGGCAGCGGTAAGTACGACTATAAGGTTTTAAAGTTGGATGATACCGAATGTAGTATTGATTTTTACCAGGGTAAAGACAATATAGGAAATTCAAAATTCACAATCGCAGAAGCAAAAAAAGCAGGCACACAAAACCTCGAAAGATTTCCAAAGAACATGCTTTTCGCCCGTGCTATGAGTAACGGTGTAAAATGGTACTGCCCTGATGTTTTTGCAGGACCGGTTTATGTTCCCGAGGAAATGGCATTTGATAACAGCCCTCAAACAGAAGATGCCGAACACGAAGAAGTTAAAGTGCTACCTGCTATGGGGATTGGTAGCAAAGCTTTTAAAAGTGCCGTTAAAGCTATGCAGGACGGTAAGACTATTGAGCAAGTGAGGGGCGTTGCAGAAGCTGCCGGTATGTCAATTCCCGAAGATGTAGAACTTGCATTAAACCAGGCTTTAGAGGAGGCAGCTTAATGGGTTTATCTAAAGAAATAGCTATGCTCCTTCAAGAGGAGGAAGGTATAGAGCAATACCAACCCGTAATGCAAATGACCAAAGCTCAACTATCAGAAATGGTAGTTGCAGCTTACAACCTTGTAATGGAAGGGGAATTTGACGAAAGCAAAGCTTTGATTAATGCTGCAAAATTTAAATTTATTGGAACTGAATTGGAAAAGTTAATACGCCCAATTGTTGAAGAAAAGCAGCGTGAAAAATCAATAAGCCTCTACTATGCCGAGATAAGCCGAAAGCAAACCGGTGTAAAATGGGATTATGCAAATTGTAACGATCCGTTTTGGAATGAACACGTAGTAAATTTCGAGTTTTACAAAAAAGAAATGGCAGAACGCGAGGCCTTCCTTCAAACCGTTAAAACGCCTACGCCAATTATTATTGAAGAAACAGGCGAAGTAGTAACTATTAATCCACCCATAAGAACCGCTAAAGACGGTATCGAAATAAAACTTAAATAACATGAGTAGTTTTTCATTAAAGGTTGCAATTAAAGAAGTAAAAGCAACAGAACAGGTAACTGATAATTTTAAAAAACGGGATTTATTAGTAGCCTTTATGTCTGGCAATAACAAAGAGCAGATATGCAAGTTTGAGTTTACCGGCGATAGGGTTGCTCTTTTGGATAGTAAACGGCCAGGTGATATTGTAACGCTTCACTTTAACCTTGAAGGCCGGGAATACAAGGATACCGCCTTTAATAGTTTGAGGGTGTGGAAGGTAGAGTAGTACATAACCACTGCGTCTACGTCACCTGCCCCAAGTGCCTCGCTGAATATTGCGTACGATGCGAGGTGTGCCAGTGTTGTAAGTAACATTGAGTGATTATTGTTTGTGTAAGAAATGAATATAACACCATACAAAACAGGGCGGCTACATGGCTTCCCTGTAACTTTACAATTATTGCATCCCGGAGTTAAACATCTGATCGATTTGCTTTATAAAAATAAAGGCTCATATATCACTATTTCGCCGGAGGTTTCATTTTTATTAATTGATAATATACCACAGGTTAAAATATCTGAAAATTATCTTACATCTATAAAGCAATGTCTTGATGATGATGTAAGGGTGTATGATGAATTAACAGAATACCGGCTTACAGAAACAAGATGGAAGTCAATACAGGCATATTATCAATAATTAAACTATGGAACCGATAAGAATACAAAGAAAACGTGTCAAGGGTTGGTCTATGCCTGAGGATACGGTTAGTGTATCACGTCAAAGTAAATGGGGCAATCCATTTAAGGTGGGAGATAAGTCTCCACAAAATCATAATGTAACTATTGATGCAGAACACGCTGTTCAGTTATTTAAATTGTACTTAGAGGGGAAAGAAGAGGCTGGGACTTTACGGGATTATTTAAAACCACTTAAGGGTAAAAACCTTGCCTGCTTTTGCAAGCCCGGGGCGCATTGTCACGCTGATATCCTTTTACAATTAGCTAATGCCGATTAAATTCGCCATCGCCAACATCACCTCCCACCACTCAGGCAAGCTATACGCGCCCAAAGGAGCAGAACTAACGATAAGCCACTATAATGGACACGTCGCGTTCTGCTCCTGGAATGGCGGGGAGTTGTTTCCGTGCCGTGTAGATTTGTTGGGGGATGTGAAGCCACCACCAGAACCGGTAAAAATAAAACGAAGCGAGAAAGATGCCGCTTTAATTGAGGAATATTTAAAAATGAAAAGATGATAAACACCATACTAAACGGTGATTGCCTTGAAATGATGCCGCTAATAGAATTTGAAAGTATAGACCTTATACTATGCGATTTGCCGTATGGAACCACTCAAAACAAATGGGATATAATAATTCCATTTGATAAACTTTGGAACGAGTATGAGGGAATAATAAAACCGAATGGAGCTATAATATTAACAGCTGCACAGCCTTTTACTACGGATTTAATAAATAGTAATCGCCGGTTGTTTAAGTACGATCTTATTTGGTATAAACCTTTAGGTACTGGATTTTTGAATGCTAATCGTATGCCAATGAGAAACCATGAACATATTTGCATTTTTTATAAATCTTTGCCTAGTTATAACCCTCAAATGGGAGTAGGTAAAAGAAAAAAAGGAATGCGAAAAAATGATAGAAATGGAGGCTGCTATAATGATTTTAATCAAAATAGGATTGAGCCATTCGATGATGAGGGTAAAAGATTTCCTCAATCAGTTATAGAGATAACCAACGGCGACCGTACAACTGAAAATGACCATAGTACTCAAAAGCCAGTTGACTTATTCCGTTATCTTATCAAAACCTACTCCAACGAAGGGGATTTAGTGTTGGATAATTGTTCAGGTAGCGGAACAACCGCAGCAGCTTGTATAATGGAAGGGCGTAATTATATTTGTATTGAAAAAGATGTAAATTACTATTCATCTTCTCTTAAAAGAATTGAAAAATTACAAGCTGCTCCTTCACTATTCGCATGACCCAAACCTACACCTATCTAACCACTCGAGTAGCCACCTTAACCGAGCAGATAACCTGGAAGCAAGCCGAACTTGACAGGTTGCGCGAGGAGCTACAAAGCCACGAAATTGTACTTAAATTAATTGAAGAAAATGAGCATAACAACCCTGAACAGAATAACCATTGAGGTTACCGACTTCTACAATACGAAACGTGAACGCGATGGATTGCCTGTTAAGCCATACATTAGGCCAAAGATGCGGCCTTGGACTACTGGCGAAAAGCGGTTGGCGGCGCAGTACCCATTGGTTAGTATTGCCGAGTTGCAGACTAAACTTAACCGTACACCAGATGCTATTCGTAGGCAGATTTATTTGCTGAGCCATAGTAAAAGGTAGGGTTTACGGGGGATTATTTGTATATTAATTTGACAATGTAAAGTGTATTAACTATATTAGCAGCATGGAAACATTAAAGGTAGATAGGACAAAACTTATCACCCAGGCGGCATACGCCAAAAAAAATAAGATGAGCAGGCAGCTCGTAAACCAGATGGTTAAGGATAAGCGACTTACTTCATTAGTTATTGATGGAGCAGTTTTAATATACTTAGGTTAAATTTTTAGGCTTAAAACTTTTGACAATGTCAACTATGGAAGTAAATGAGATAAATAAAAACTACATAAATGTTAAGGATATTGAGATTGAATATGCCTGTAAGATGAGTAAAAAAGAAGTTGATGATTTTCATAATTTCTTAAAGCTAAAGCAGCAACAGAAAATTGAAACTGCTATGGTAGAGATCAATAAAAATAAAGAAACATTGATAAAATTATACCAAGAAGCGGAAACGAAACTTTCATTAAACCTGGATATATCTAAGGATAGGTATTCTCGTGCACTAACCGCGTATCATAAAAAGCGTTGCTTGTGCGGTTCTGAAACCAGAATATTCACAAACAGATTCAATGAGAATTTTAATGGATGTGTTAATTTTTCAAACGATAAAGTTGAACATAGAATTTATAACTTCTTACCTCAAGATTATTTTTTAGACGTTTTCAAAAACTGGTTACCAAATATAATTAGATCCGCCAACTTAAAAGGTAAGATACACGCAAAAGCGTTACTCCAATTTTATTTAGATAATGGATTAAGTGACCTTCAAGATAAACATATAAGCGTCTCATCTTATGAAGTTATTAATAGGTTAACTGATATAAATAAATCATCTAAAGAATTCGAGTTGCGCCAGGTTGATTTTCTTAGAAACGAATGGCCGGTTGTTTTATACCAATTTCCGATTAAATACCGTCTTAAAGAAGAAAAAAAAGACAAATATTGCTTCATTGATATTCTTTGCAGTAACGATGAATATGTTTGTATCTACGAATGCAAAACCAATAGACATGATATTTATGTTGGGCAGACTATGCTCTATAAAAAATGCATAGAGTACATTAATAAAAATCTTAATATCAACAAAACTATTAAAATAGATTACCTAACTGAATACGATGGCTAAAGATACATTCTACTTTCCGCACGATTACACGGCGAGTAACAACCCTAAAATAAAGGCTATGATAGCCGAATACAAGGCCGAAGGATATGGTATGTATTGGTATATAATTGAGCTAATGCATCAATCAGAGGATCATAAATTAGCCCAAAAGAAGTATACTTATTCAGCAATTGCTCAACAAATGTCAACAAATGCTGAACAAGTGTTGAAATTTATATCTGATTGTATCAATGAATATGAGTTATTCGAACAGGAGGGAGGTTTTTTCTATGCTGATAGAGTTAATAGGAACGTTGAAAAAAGGCAAGAAATTAGCGAAAAAAGGGCACTTAGTGGTAAAAAGTCAGCTGAGCGCCGAGCTGCACTTTCAACAAGTGTTGAACAAGTGTCAACAAGTGTTCAACAAAATCCAACAAAGGAAAGGAAAGGAAAGGAAAGGAAAGTTAATACTATCGTATTAACGGCGATGCCTTTGTTGAGTGAGGTTGTTTTGTATTTTGATGACAAGGGATATACAGAAGCCTCCGCACGCAGAGCTTATGAGTATTATTCGAATTTATCATGGCACAATAAGGATGGGAAGCCTATTCTAAATTGGAAAAATACGATGTTGAATAATTGGTTTAAGCCTGAGAACCTAAAGCCAAATGAAGCCTTTAAAAACAATGGCACCGTTAAGATAGATCATAGAAAGGCGGCAGAATCATGGAAGTAGATCGCCGTAAAAAATTAAATACAAATTTAAACATCCATGGCAAATTACCTCCTCAGGCCAGAGATATGGAGGAGGCTGTATTGGGCTCTGTCATGTCAAATAAAAATGTTTTGTATGACGTAATAGAAAAACTTAAGCCTGAAATGTTTTATGTAGAATCAAATCAAAAAATATTTTCCGCGATCATAAAACTATTTGCAAAGAATAATCCGATTGATATGCTTACTGTATCTCAGGAATTGAGGTCAATTGGCGAACTTGAAATGGTGGGCGGTAGTTATTACATTAGCACATTAACAACTCATTCCATAGTTGATATAAAATACCACTCAGAAATTATAATTGAAAAGTACCTACAAAGGGAAGCAATAAGGATTTCAACTCAAACCATTTCAGAAGCATATGAAGATACCGGTAATGCTTATGAGATAATTGAAAAAAACCAGGCAAGTGTATTTTCATTGCTAAACGATAAACATGGAAACCAGGTAACGGATATTAGCGCATTGGCAGCTGAAACAATATCGGAATTAAACCAGCCCGAAATACATGGATTAGTAGGAGTTGGAACAGGGTACCAATGCCTTGATGAATTTACAAATGGATGGCGTAAATCGGATTTAATAATTGTTGCAGCACGTCCATCAATGGGTAAAACAGCTTTTGCTATGCAATTAGCAAGAAACGCAGCGATCGAATTTGATGCACCGGCTTTGGTCTTTAGTCTTGAAATGTCAAAAAGGCAATTAACCGAACGTTTATTATCTTCTGAGTGTACGATATTTCAGGATGATATTTTAAAAAGGCGACTTACTATAAATCAAAAAGAAAAACTACAACACGCATCTAATAAATTACTACTTTCAAATAAATTATTTATTGATGATACAGCAGGTATAGGTTTACTTGAACTAAAAGCTAAAGCACGACGAGTTAAACAACAATTCGGTATAGGATTGATTGTAATAGACTACTTGCAACTTATGACTGGTCTGAAAGATAGAAATGGTAATAGGGAGCAAGAAATAGCATCAATCAGTCGGGGTTTAAAGGGCATAGCAAAAGATTTAGACATTCCTGTTATTGCATTGAGCCAATTGAACAGGGCTGTTGAAAGTCAAGCCGGAACATCCAAGCGGCCTAATTTGTCCCACTTACGGGAATCTGGAGCAATTGAACAGGATGCCGATCAGGTGTTATTCTTATACAGGCCAGAATATTACGGCATTCAGGTAGATGAGAATAATGATAGCGTACAGGGCTTAACCGAAATCATCTTTGCAAAGAATAGAAACGGTGTCTGTGATACTGTAAAACTTGAGTTCAATGGGGCTTATATGAAGTTCAGGGATTGGAATGATAAATTGAATCAAGCTAATTTTAAAGATACTCCCGGTAATACAAGAGATCCATCTTCGGGTATTAGCGCAAACAGTCAATATGACAAAGAACCATTTTGATAACTTTTAAAAAACAACAACATGAAAACAGAAGAAAAAATTTACATCGCCAGCAAGTATGCTGAAAAAGGTTACAGTTATGAGGATTTAAAGTATGGTGATGATTTATACCACCTTGACGGTAGCGATGATAAAGAAACCATACTTGATGAAATTTGGGAGTATGTAGCCGAGTATGAGGATTACGGAAGTATCGCCTTTAGAGAAAAATATAAAGCTTATAAATTATATTAGTATTATGAAAACAGAAGAATTAATCATCAAAGTACAAGAGTGGGCAGAAGCCCGTAACATTATTAACGGTTGCCCACCGATTAAACAGGCTTATAAGACGCTTGAGGAATGTGGGGAGTTGATCGAGGCGGTGGCAGTTCATAGAGATTTCGATATTGCCGTCAATCAATACGGGGTACCGGGTAATACCGATGTTACTATGGCTCAGATCAAAGACGCTATTGGAGATATAACCATTACCCTCATCATCCAATGCGCTATGCAAGGTGTTGATTTCGTGGAATGCCTTGAGGGGGCTTATAATGAAATTAAGGATCGCCGGGGGACGTTAATCGGAGGCAAGTTCGTAAAGGAGGCTTAAACATGAAAACACACCACAACCCCAATTAACCCCCATCAAAGCTTCGGCATTATTCCTAACCGCCTTAATAGCAACCGCCCTTCTCATGTACGGTTATAGTTTTTTAGTGGGCTGGATTAGATAATTTTTTTACGTAATTTTATTTTAGAGATATGAAAACACCATCAGGAAAACTAAAGTTTGCTTATGAAACGATTAGCAAATTAGAAACAGAAATAAACCACCAAAGATGCATAATAACAGAATTAGTAAATGCATTAAACCCTTTTATAAAAGCTTGTTATATGGGTTGTTCTGAATATGAACTAAACACGCTAAGAATTAATGCTGAAAAAGTAATAAAATCCTTATGAATAACATAGACAATTCACTTGGTCTCAAGTCAAAAGAATGGGTGGTTCGTCCAATATCTATTATAACAGCACGTGTACTTGTTGAAAAATTTCATTATTCATGTTCGGCATCTAATACAGGCGTTTATTTTCATGGATTATTTAAAAGAGGTTCAGATTTTTTTGATAGTGATTGCATGGGTGTAGCATGGTGGCTACCTCCTACAAAAGTAGCTGCTATTTCAACATTCAATGGTGAGTGGCGAAAAGTTTTATCTTTGACAAGACTTGCATTAGATCCTCAATGCCCGAAAAACAGTGCTTCTTTTTTATTATCAAAATCTATAAAAATGATAGATACAAATAAATGGCATTGTTTGGTTACATATGCTGATACATGGCAGAACCATACTGGCATTATTTATAAAGCAACCAATTGGGAGTACTTAGGAGTTACTAAACCTTACTCTGTATTTCAAAACAAAGACGGTAAAATGATGGGAAAGAAAAGAGCGGGTAAAAATTTAACAACGATAGAAATGAATGAATTAGGTTTTTTTGAAGTAGGCAAATTTAGTAAACATAAATTTAGGATGGTTTTATGAGCGACCTCTTTTCAAAACCCCCATTCGACATCAACGCCGAAATCATCGAGCGCAACAAACAACTTGCCGAGAAGTACCCGGAAAGTGCAGACGATTACAATGCACAGACCGAACGCATATTAAGCGGGAAGACGGACTTTAACCCGTTACGTGATAAATACAACGCAGCATCACCAGCCGATCAACTACGAATGATGGGCGTGAAGTCGGGAAAGGCTGGCAAGGTTTATACGGTAGCCGAAGATAAAGCTAAGCGACTATCTGCACACGCTGAAAGTAACCTGCAACTGCTATGCCTTAAATGGGTTAAGAAATGGTTCCCCGAAGACCGAACCATTATACATAAACGGGAGGGTAAAAGACACGGATTCAATAGAGCGGTTCTAAGCACACTTAATAACAATTCTGACGGATACCCTGACCATGAGTTTAATTGTAGCACACAGGGCTTATTATACATTGAATTTAAAAGACCTGGCGAAGATTGGTTACTCAAAGATGGTAAAACGGTAAAGACCGCTTACAGGCATCAATACCGAATGCACCTACAGCTTTGGAAAGAGAACAAGCCGGTGTACTTTTGTAACGACTTTGATAAGTTCAGGGAGTTGTACAAAGCTTTTAAGTCGGGGAATAAGTTGCCGCAACAAATTTATATTTGTCCATGATTTCAACCCCACTAACAAAAAGAAATTTTATTTGAATTATGAAACATAAATTCATAAAACATCCAGAGGGTGAAGGAACAGACTTTTGTAAATTTGAATTATGCACTATTTGCGGTTGTGTTAAAGAAGTATGGCGAAAAGGGGTATCCTTTAGGCTTGAAGGTCTTTATTTTGATAAAGAACCAAATTGTAAGCAAGTTCATATAAACTAATTAACTTTTTCAAACCAGTTGAATGGATATGAGAAAAGTAAAAGCAGTACAGGATGATAGCGGACATTGGTACGTTATACCAAATGAAATGGAAAGCAAGTTTTACGAGCTTGACGAAAAGATAGGCAGTGAAAACGAAATTGAGGCTACCGAGGCCGATGATGAGTTTAGTATGATGTTTAGCCAGTATATGACCGGTGGCGATTTAAACCTTATTCAGTTGTATGCGGATATTAATTAACATTTGCTATCTTCGCAGAGAATAAGTAGATTATAAATATGAGCGCAGGAAGGCCAACTAAGTACGAAACTTCATACAATGAGCAAGCTTATAAACTATGCTTATTAGGCTTTACTGATAAAGAGTTGGCCGATTTCTTTGAAGTTCACGTAGATACTATCAACGAATGGAAGGTGCAGTATGAAGAATTTTCCGTGTCAGTTAAAAGAGGTAAGGCAATTGCCGATGCAGAAGTGGCTACTTCGTTCCATAAAAGAGCTGTTGGCTATACCTACGAAGAGGAAACTTACGAGGGTGGCGAGTTAACTAAAACAGTTGTAAAAGAAATGGCACCAGATGCAGGTGCGGCTCTTAACTGGCTGAAAAACAGGCAAAGAGATAAATGGAGCGATAAAACTGTACTATCAAACGATCCCGATAACCCTATACCAACAGTTACAGTATTTCAGTTGCCGGATAATGGGAGATAAAACGGGAGTTGCGCTCGTGAACTGCAACCGTAGCCCACGATAACGTTAATATTATGGGATTAGCTATCTTCGGGTAGCTTTTTTAATTTATGACACAAACAGCAGTTAAAATAATACGCCCACAGGTAGGCTACCAAATGTCAGCCCTATCATCTCCTGCAGATATTGTTATCGGGGGGGCTGCTGCCGGTGTTGGTAAGACGTATACGCTGCTTTTAGAGCCACTTAGGCACAAAGATGTAAAAGGGTTCGGAACGGTAATATTTCGCCGCACATCCCCTCAGATTAAAGCCGAGGGGGCATTGTGGGATACATCGATGAGTATATATTCAAATGTGCCTGGTTCTATACCCCGTGAAAGCTCTTTTGAGTGGGGATTTACAGCAGATGGTAAGTTGACTTCAAAGGTTAAGTTCTCTCACCTTGAATATGAAAAAAACATTTACGACTGGCAGGGCGCACAAATACCGTTCATAGGTTTTGATGAGCTTACACACTTTACAAAGAAAATGTTCTTCTACCTACTTACCCGTAACCGTTCGGTATGCGGGGTTAAGCCATACGTAAGAGCAACATGCAATCCCGACCCTGATAGTTGGGTGGCTGAGTTTATATCGTGGTGGATAGATCAGGATAGCGGATACCCTATACCCGAACGCAACGGGGTTGTTAGATACTTGGTAGTTGATGGTGATAATTATATTTGGGGGGATAGTAAAGCCGAAGTAATTGAGAAAGCGTCATATATTTTCGATGAGGTTCGTAAAAAAACCGATATTGATTTTAATGAGTTTATTAAGTCGGTAACGTTCATAAGTGGGGACATATATCAAAACAAAGAACTGTTAAGCGTTAATCCGGCCTATTTGGGTAACTTAATGGCGCAGGATAAAGAAACACAAGCCGCACTACTTAAAGGCAATTGGAAGGTTGTATTGTCTGATAATGACATATACGATTACCATGCCTTTGCCGGTATGTTCAATAACCTGTACACTATTGATGTAAGGGATAGATATATAACGGCTGATATTGCACTTAAAGGTTCCGATAAGTTTGTTGTTGGATACTGGGAAGGTCGGGAGTTAATGGATATTATCATCATGGATAAATCTAACGGCAAGGAAGTGATTGAGGCAATAGTAGAAATGGCTAAGAAATATAAAGTAGAAAACCGCAATATCTGCTATGACAATGACGGCGTGGGTGGCTTTATAGATGGTTTTATAGTCGGTGCTGTGCCATTTATAAACGGCGGTGCTGCTATGATTGATCCAAATGACAAAATCAAGGTGCAGGGTAAAAATATACCAGGAAATTACTACAACCTTAAAACGCAATGTTATTACCTATCCGGAGATAATGTTGGTAAGGGGCTGTATAAGGTTTCAGAGCATGTTGCCAATAAAATGTATGATGATAAAATGACCATACGCCAACGGTTTTTATTTGAGCGAAAATCTGTTAAGCGCGCTAAAGCTGACATGGACGGAAAGCTAAAAATTGTCGGCAAAGATGAAATGAAAACCAAACTTAACGGCGAATCGCCAGATTTGATGGATATGTTTATGATGCGGGAAAGATTCAGCTTTGTTGCGCCACCTCGGGCAGCTTCATTTGGTTGGTGACAAATAAAGTCATATATTTGTATATGACAGTACAAGAACTAATAGATGAAATCAATAAGATTGAGGATAAATCAAAAGATGTGTTAGACCTTAATGGCAACCCCATCGAAAAGATACACGTTTCGGGATATGTTATAATAACACCATCGTTATGACAGTAGACGAAATACTAAGCAGCCCTATCTTTAATAATTCCGGCATATCTCAAGCCGTGTTCGGGCAAAAGCGTATTATAAGCGATAAAGAGAAAGAACACCGTAGCAATAAGTGGCGTAAGGGCGATAAAGAACGGATTGCAAAATATTTTTCAGAAAACTTTAAAATAAATTTGGAAGTGACATAAAGTTGTCATATCTTTGTTCTATACAAAACGAGAAAGATATGAAAATCCGCTTATTTAAAATCGCCCACAAAATCAAAGGTCAATTTGCAACATTTGCAGA
>Ga0247817_10000134_pt1 | contig 53640 bp, 87 predicted proteins | sample UWRJL212509R1_FD_178010 | JGI IMG/M metagenome (GOLD analysis project Ga0247817, IMG submission 178010) | Plant litter microbial communities from Arlington Agricultural Research Station in Wisconsin, United States - UWRJ-L212-509R-1 | ecosystem: Environmental > Terrestrial > Plant litter >... | reverse complement strand
CCGATGCAGTATTATTATAAACACCATCAGATTGATCTTTAATAATTTGCTCAATTTCTTTTTTGCTAGTTTTTTGAGCAGAAGCAAATGTGATAATTAATAATATTGCGATTGTGATAATTTTTTTCATAATTTAGTTTTTTGAATATTTTCGTCTTAATTCTTCTCTTTTTAATTTGTTTTGTTTTTTCAAATAAATTATTTGATCCTCATGTCGTGTAAACATTCTCAGTTCCATGTAATTGTTAAAAGCAAAATGCATTGCTTCGCCTTCAGTTACTTTTTTGCCTAATATTTTATTTACTGCTTCGGTCAATGTTGTTGCTTTCATAATCCCTCATTTTGTAAATTAATAATCCTTTCTTTTAAAAACTCGTTTCTTTCATCCCATGATTCAAACCAAAATTCGCCTTTTTTCTTTCCTTCAGGTTTGAATGTTCCAAAATCTGCACAAAGCAAATCAAATTCTTCTTTAGTGATCTTTTTAGCATTGATTAAATATTGAATCTCGATGCATAAATTGGAGCTTCGGAATATAATAAAGTATTCCTGAAGTTTTAAATAGATGTCGCTTAGTTTTCTCATAATCCTGCCCATTGTTCCGCCATTGCTTTTGCAATTCCTGGATAAGTTTTTGATCTTATTTTTGCTCTGTCTACTGAAGGAGGTAATTTGTTTTAACCACTATCAGTTTGATTACTCCAACGGGGTTTATTATTTACTATTCTTGGTTTTATGTAATCGGTAGGTTTTAATTCAGGTAGGTTTTTTAGCCATAAACATGTTTTCTTACTCGCGTCATCACCAAACATAAAAGGCTGAATTACTTGATTTGGTTTTCTGAATAGTGAAGATAAAACTCCAACAGGATTTTCAATAGCAACTTTTTCAATACCACAATTATAAAGGTCTTTTACAAATTGTATCGCTTCTTTTCTTGCTTTTATTCTTTCTTTACCAAACAAAGTGCCTTGTTTTAATTTTTGATGATACGGAGGTTCTTTATATGCCCATTCAGCAGAACAAGTTATATAAGTACAATCCGGAAAAAATATTCCTAAATCCCATTTACTAACTAAATGAGGTTTATTGTCCGATGTATAAAACTTAATTGACGATAATACTTCGAAAATATCTGCTTGTATATGCCATTCCGGGTGATCTCCTGAAGATGGTTTTAAATCACATGAATATGCTTCATGTCCTAATTTTCTAAGCTCTATTGTTACAGCCTGGCTTTCTTCGCAGCCAACTATAATTAACATAACTCAACATCATTTAAACTTACTAATTCCTCAGGCGCAATAGGCAGATTACTGTTTACATGAGTTATAATAGCTCTGTTTGTTCCGTCGTTAATATTTGTAATTTCATAAATAGCAGTTTTTTCAAATTCTGACATTGGGTTTTTAAATTTTACTTTGTCTGATACCTTCATTGTCTATTTTATTTAAGCCGGCTTTTACACCGGCTGATTATTTTTAAAGATTGTTTAATTGGCGAATGATTTCTCTTTGTTGAGAAAGATCAATTTTAGCCTCTCTGTGCTCATTTTTCAAGATTAGCACGTTATCACGAATTGAATCAAAATCTTTTGCCAAGAACGTAAATACAATGTTTTTCTTTTTACCAATCTGAACTACACATGAAATAGTTGCATAAGCTGATTCTTTTTTAGGTTGCGGTTTTTCTTCTAAACCTGATTCTTCAAGAATAAAAACAACATCTTCTTTTGTGTAAAGCATTTTTTCACCAGCCTTGATTGAATCAATCACATCTTGTAAAGCCATAATCATTTAATTTTAAATTGTTTTGCATTATTGCATATACAAATGTATAAAATATACACATATAAAATACATTAAGGCTTAATTAATAATGATTCTAAATAGCAGATTTTAATGAAATCGAATGAAACCGATTTTATATTGTTGGCTTTCATTAATTCCTGCTTTTGGGATTTGGTTAGCGATTTCCAATATTTAAGTTGGATCATAAATTCCAATTTCTTTGTTAAACCTAAGTCTTAAACTTAATCTTTCTTCAGTTGAAAAAATTCTATCCTGTAATTTTAACCATTTGATTATTCCGCGGCAAATTGAAATTTTTTCTTTGATTTCCGGGATTGTTAACTTTATTGGTGCAATTGATTGTAAAGAATCTAGGTACTCCAAATAATCCCTACCAAACAATTTCCTAATACCTTTTTGATATCGAATAGTATCGCCGGCTTTCCAACTGTTAGAATGCTCAGATTGCAACCAAATGTTTTCTAAGTGGTATCTGATGGTTCCGTTTGATCCAACCGAAATATAATGGCCTGCGTTCATTTTTCCAACAAATTTATTAGTTGCTATACATGCATGACCATTATCAATTAAACGGATGATAGAGTTAATTTCTTTTTGAAGATCATTTCTAAAAGCGGAAATTGTTTTTAGATTTTCTTTTTGCTGCTTAATTTCTTCGCGGTTATTCTTAATAACTATTTTTTGATTGTTGTTTTTACCTTTCAGCATAGCCTTTTGCATAATCAATTTGCCTGGTTCCGTTTTAAGAAGGAAGTCAGAATAACACCCGCACATAAGGCCTAAGCCTAGTTTGCGATGAAAAGTTAGTTTTCCACAACCTAAATCTTTTGCAACATTTATACCTTTACAAGCCTTCTTTTTTGGATTTATCATAATTATTTTTATTTAAATTAGCTTCTTCTTCAGTTTCAAAGAAACCAATTGTTTTAATTTTTGAATTAACAATCGAGTATGCATGCCATTTGCCTCTTCTCTTATTAAAAGAAATATTTTTATATTTTGAAGATCGTTTTGATTCAGGAAGTATTCTATTTAAATTCCAATTTTTTAAGGCTAACTCATAAGCTTCTTTGGCTTTGTGCTGACATTTAAAGCTGCCAACTGTATATTTTTTATTTAAAATATATATCTGAGATACCCAAATATTGTCTTTTTTGTTCCAATGAACACCTACATGAATAGATGTATGAATAACATTTTCTCTATAATGTGTTGTGTTTTGCCTATTATTATTCCATTCAAAATTAGTATAATTATTATTTAGCTTATTCAAATCTTTATGGTTTACTTGAGGTAAATTAAATGGATTTGGAACAAACAATTGAGCTACTAATCTATGTACTACCAAAGTTTTTTTAATTCCATTTGAATCAATTCTAATTGTATAATATCCTTTTTTACTTATTTGATATTTTAAATTAATAGTCTTTTTAAAAATTAAATTTCCATTAAACTTTACATATCTTGAAATACTTTTTATGATTCCTGTATTTGATACTAAATAATTATCTCCAAGTTTTGGATGATAACGCCATTCTTCAATGATTTCGTTTTCTTTTATTGGAATTCCCATAATTAAAAAAGTGTTAAAGTTGAATTTTTTTCTTCAACAAATGCTTTATGATTACTTTCATTGATTTTAAAATAACTTTCTTTTAATTCTATCGAAATAGATTTACGGTTCATTTTAATTGCTGAACATCCCTCAGAACCAATCCCGCCAAATGGACTAAAAACAGTTTCGCCTTCATTTGAATATAAATGTAAAATCCTTTCTATTGTGTCTAATTGAAGCGGGCAAATATGTTTTTCATCATTTCCATCACGACCAGAACGATATTGCAAAGTTCTAGAATAATCAATATCATACCAAACAGGCGAAGCATATTTTTGCCATAAATCAACAGGCAAATAATCACCTCTACTACTGTCTTTATCTTGGTGTGTGATTGGTGTTTCGTTATCACCTTCATTTCTAAAAAACAAAACATAATCCGGAATCCCAACACGTGACATAATAGAGTCCTTTTTAATCGTTTTATGCAGCAATCCTAATGCTTTTGTACGTTGCATTTCTGTTACAGGATTTTTCCACAATGTAACTTTTGAGTGATAAATAAACCCTTCTTTTTGAAACCAATCAATTAGCATTCCTGAAAAGTCACGCAATCCAATATAACCTTCTTTCCCTTTTTGAATCGGAAGATCCATACAATGAATAGCGCACATACGCCCACTTTTAAGAATTCTTTTTAATTCGGGAATGAGATATTTAAAATGAGTTTCAAATTGTTTGTAATCTGAAACATTCCCCATATCTTCCTCTTTATCTGAATAAACGTAAAGTTCTGCGAAAGGTGGAGAAAAGACAATTACATCGGCAGCATTATCAGGAATATTTTTTGATTCCTGAACGCAATCACCATTAATTAAATGATATTGATCTGTTTTAATTTCTTTGTTCATAATTTTTACTTTTGATTTAGCTGTTTTGTAATTTGCTTCTGAACTATATTTTGCCATTTCATGAATCCTTTCAAAATGTTGTTTTTCTTTTTCTAAAATTGAATTCCTTACATTAACCTGGCTTTCAGGAATAAGAATGTGAACCTTTACTTTTCCTTTTCTGCCAAAACGATGACAACGCCTAACCGCTTGATAAAATGCTTCAAATTTAAAATCATAAGAAGTAAATATCATTTGTCCGCATTGTTGGTAATTCATCCCAAAAGAAGCTATAGAAGTTTTTGTAATAAGCCTTTTAAATTCCTTTTTAGCAAATCCATTCAAATATTTTGCTTTGTGCTCGGGTTTATCTGATCCTTGAACATTTACAGAATCCGGAATAAGTTTTGAAAGCGTATCTGTTTCAATGTTTTTTAAACCCCAAATAATAAATTGATCTTCGTTTTCTGTAACAATTTCAATTGTTTTTTTTATTCTTGCATCAAAGGAACGATTTAAATCTTTATGCAAATCAGTTGCAGAAACAGCAACATCACCAAATAAATTATCGCTAGTATTATTAACTTTTATAATATGCTCTATATATTCAATTTCAGGCAATTCATATCCTTCAGAATCAAATCCTAAACTTGCAGGATTATCTATTGCCATTGACCACGTAGCAACATATCGCCAAAAAGCATCCTTTGCGTGTTTTCTTAATCGCCATTTTGAAGTTTCACCTCCGTCGTGAACAAAGAACATAGCTAAAATTTCCAAATAAGACATTCCGCCTAAAAATTCAGAATGCTGTCCTAATTCCATGTGATCATTTGGCGATGGCGTTGCGGTGCAACAAAGTTTGTAAGGCGTGTTTTTGAATGTTTCAATAATCAATGATGATAATTTACCATCACGTCCTTTTAAGATGCTTGATTCATCTAAAACAATTCCCGAGAATACAGAACAATCAATATTTTTTAATTGATCATAATTGCAAATAAAAATATCAGGTTCGTCTAATGATGTTAGACATTCAAAATCATATTTGTAAATATCAATTCCAAATTTACTTCCTTCGTCGATTGTCTGTTGAACAATTGCTAATGGCGCCAAAATAAGAACTGGTTTTTTAGTTTTTAAATTAACTTGATGCGCCCATTCTAATTGACAAAAAGTTTTCCCTAATCCACAATCAAAGAAAAAAGCAAATCTACCTTTAAACAGCGCTGTTTTAACTCCGAATGATTGAAAGTCTTTTAATAATGAGTTTAGTTTTGATTCTTCAAGTTCGAAACCACTTTCTATAAAAGTTTTACGTTTCGTGTCTAGAAATTTTTTGTATTCCATTTTATTTATTTTACTTTTTAATTATACGTAAATGTACTTTTTATACAAACACAAAATACATTGAAACGTAGTTTAGAATTATTTTAAATTACAATTCCGTGCTTAATTACAAAATACAACTTACCTGGCTCTGCCCCCCATTCCGGATTTCCGGTTCGTATTTCTATTCCTGCATGCTCAATTTTTAAAGTCCTTTCGGTATCTCCTGATTTTGGATAACCCAATGTCATAACATTGAAATCAAAATGTTTAAATTCAGCATTAATTTCTACACCATCTTCATTTTCAATAATTGAAAAGTTTTCTCCTTTGGTTAAACGTGAAATCCAATAAGGAGTTATTTCGCGATAATCCTCTTTCTTAATTCCTGCTTTAGTCATTTCAAACCACTTAGTTTTTAATGACATTTGTAAATTTTTCATAGTTTTTAGATTTTAAATTTTACACAATATCCCAAATCACCATCATCAGTTTTTTTTACTTCAAATTCTTCGTCCATGATAATATAAAAAATAGCTTTAGGCAAATGCCTATTATTTATAATAGCAATATATTTATCAAAACATAAATGCTTCGCTATTGGCATATCTGATTTTTCCAATATATCATTAAATGCAGGAAATGTTAAATTATTTTCCTTTGGATTATTTATTAATCTTTTAAATTCTTTTACAACTTGTGGTGTTAGTGTCATGATCTAAGTTTTTCAATTAATTTTTCTTCGTAAGCGTAATAACATTTTGCAAATAACTTTTTCACATCGAGCTTATCTTTATGCAAAAATTTTCCATCTTTAATTTTGGTGCATTCTCCAAATTCATCAACATAAATTAATCCTGCGTATTCCGGAACTTCTTCTTTGCTGATCAATCCCTTAGGTACAACATAAAAAAACTTATTTGGTATTAACTTGTTATCGTGTGAACAAAATTCAACACCCGAGCAGGTATGTGCTTTATAATAAACTCTTTTTACTTCTACAAATTCTCTATCAGCATATTCATTTCTTGAAAATTCTTGTGATTCTATAAGCTGAGGAAAGTTTTTGCAAAATTCCCAAGATAAATTTGTTTCATAATTGTTGCCTGTTTTTCTAAGAAACAGATTTCCTTTTATCTCATTGACCTTATGAATAGTGTGTTTCTCTTTCTTAAAATCAGCTTTGAAATCTGAACGGCTGATCTTAATTTCACATTCATAACAGAAACCGGAATCTAAGAAGCTCAGAAAGTCTGATTCATTGCCGAAGTAGTAAACATTAGTGAATTTATATTTGTGCGAACTGAATGCACGAAATAGCGCTTTTTGAATTGATTTTTCAGTCATAATAATTCTAATTGATTAGATTCTGTTTTAATAACTTTTTTATTGCTTATCAATGAATTAAAACCGTTGTTTAAACAATCATGTTTAACAATATATTCGCTTTCAATTCTAAAAACTTCTGAATCTTCTATTTCGGCAGGTAATTCTTCTAACACTTCAAATATCCAATCACTTAGTTTTGTTTTAGATAAATACAAACCAAAAGGGCTATTGCTGTGTTTTAAATGATTCCACCATCTAAAAAAAGGAGCGTTACGAGTTTTGCCAATGTAGCATTTTGATGTTGATTTCTCGGTAATTTTATAAATATAGTTTGGAGAATCTTTTTTAATGTAACATTCATCATCCGGCAATTCTACATCTTTATAATATTCTTTTTTATGGTTATTTAAACATGTATCGGCAGGTGAATTGCAAAAAAGTTTATCTGGAAAAATACGATCATATGTTCGAGGTCTTGAATGATATTCACTTTGATGAACTTGACCGCATTCACTACATTTCCATTCTCCTGAAGTGGCCAAAGTAACCTCATAACTATAAAGTGGGTAAATTAGTAGATAAAAAAATTGTGCTTCGTCTTTTGTTTCACGACTATAAACTTTTCCGTTTTGAAAGAACTGAGGATATTTCTCTAAAATATATTGTTTAACAGATTCTTTAGATTCTGATTCGATGAATCTTTCTTCAATTACGTTTTCAGATCCAAACATATTACTGTAGCCTTGATCTAAATTAATTGATTTTACAACTCTGATAAATGCTTTAAAATATGGCATAATTTTATTTTAAAATGGTTAATAATTCTTCTAAGGTGATTTTTGATCTCAAAATATAATCAGAAACCAACATACTTCTGCATTTATTTTGAACTGCAATCGGTTTTTTTCCGTTTTGATATGTTTTTTCGAACGCAGATATTTTAAATTTAAAATCTAAAGGATTTTGTTTGATGATTCTTTGGCGTTCTGCAGGAATATAAACAGCCATTTCTTTTTTAAACAATTCGATCTTTTCTTCATTTGAAATATCTATCTTTTTAAGATCTTCCAATTGTCTAAAAATATACCACGCATCAGAACAAAAACCTTTTTCGATTATTTCATTGAAAACCATTTTAATAAATTCAGTTCTGATTTTTTGCTTTTCTGATTCTGATTTTTCTATTGGCGCATTTAATAAATTTTGTCTTTTAACCAAAAAAGGTTCAACTGCTGCGTTTCTATATTCTATGTATGCATTCAAAATTTCACCAACGGCAACACAATCAACTAATCGAAAAACTTTTACATCAAAAAATTTTTTAGAAACATAAAGCTTAAACGCTTCTTTTATCTCTGATGGTGTAAGATTTGAAAAATGAGAATTGATAATATCAGCAATCAAAATCATTTGCCTATCAACTTCATCCTGTTCATCCTGAGTAACAATTTTAATATTCAAAATATCTAACATGAAATCTAAACAACTTTCTTTTTCGTTAGCCGTTACGGTTTTCCATTTCGGTTCGTTTTCTTTCAGCGTCAGCAAGTAAGGTTTGTTCTGCTCTAGCAATGCTAAATCTTGCGCGGGTTTTTGTATTTCCGGTAAATTGTTGTTCTGATTTTCCATTTGAACTATTTTTTTGAATTATTAATTTTTGAATTTGCTTTCTAAGCGTTTCAGTTGAAAGAATATTTTTTTTCCAAAACTCACCATCAATTGAATTTAAAAATTCATAGGCAGTCTTTATTTGCTCCTGAGTGACTTTATCAACATCAAACATCAAACGAATCGGATCAACATAACTTTTATACTTTGCTTTTTCCTGTGTTGAGGTGGGAGAATTTTTTTCTTTCAAATTTTTTATGAATAATTTTTGAAACCAAACTGCTGTTTTAAAATTAATTCTTTCTTTTTCTGAAATTGAAATTACATGTTCACCAAAATTTAAAAAATTATTATCGTTCGAAATTTTAATTTCGGACAATAGAAAACTATTTAATATCTTAAGTTTTTCTTTTTCACTAACACTTACGTTTACAGTATCACTAACACTAACACTTACACTTACGGTTGATTTAGTTGGGTTTAGTTGATTTTTCAACTCGTTAGTTGAATTTAGTTCCTTTTTGATCTTACGAGCTTCAGCACTTGCAATTCCGGCAAGCCTAGCTTTTTCAATCCTTTCAGGGCTTTTTTCCTCCCATTTATCCAAATCTCTTTTTAAAGTGTTTTTAATGTCGATAAACATTAATTTGGTAGTTCTGTCAGGGGGGTCAGGATTTAAGTCGTTAATGTACCTAAAAAAGTGCTTAATCAATCTTCCTGCTTCATCATCTTCAAGTTCTTCAAATTTATGTATCCAATCAGCATACACAATTACTTTATTTTTGTTCTCAGCCATAATCAAGTTTTATAAGTTTCAATAAGCTTATTTAAAGCCAAAAGTTTTTTTGATAGAGAATCGCGTTGTTTAATTAATGATTCATAAAACGCGTCTATTTCGAGTTCATTTGGCTTTTCAATATCTTTTTCCGGATCCATTTCGAAAACAATTTCGTTTTTAGGTTTTTCAGGTTCAATATACCCAAAAGGCATTTTATGAAAAACGGCAAAAGCATTGATCAAACAATAAACCTCGTTATCATCTTCATCATAAGGATAAATACCCCTTTCTTTTGCTTTTTTAACAACATAAGCTTTCGGTTTATTTCCGTATTCATTTACTAGGCGCGTGAGTAATTCACGCCTTAAGGCTGTTGTTTTGGTTTCCATGACTTAAAGTTTTTCAAGTTCATAAATTACCATTTTCCAATAATCTGTTCTTTTTTCATTGTATGGAATGCGTGGAAGATCTGATAATTCATAATGCATTTTTTTAGCAGTAATTAAAGCAAAATTAATCGCTTGTTTTTCGGTTATTCCTATGCCTCCCGATTGAGTATGATTGTATAAAAAATCTTCAATTAGATTTCCTGCTTGTTGTTTTGGTGTTATCATAATAAAAAGTATTTAAATAGCAAAATCCTATCAGTTTAGCAAAGGTGTGAGACGTGCCGCCCTGATAGGACTTGTATAATATTTTCCGTTATGTTACTGTAGTTGGTATTGCGTCTCACTTCAATACAGTAGCAAAAATACACATTTATTTGAATTTACAAACAATTTAAGGTAATTTATAATGATTTTAAATTACACTCTTCCTGAAATGTTATTTTCTTCAATATAATTCAAACGATCTAATTCGGCAGCAATTAAAGCACCCGCAATAATTAAACGTTCTTTATCGGGTCTACGCATCATATTATCAAACCAATCTAAATCCCAATTGTTTAATTGTGATTTTCCTAAATCAATTAAAGCGTCATTTAATCCGTTTTCCTGATCTTGGTGTATAAGTAAACTAGCGCATGTTGTTAATTGATATTCTTTATACCATTTTTCAGAATTTAAAGCGTGGTGCTCGGCCGTAAAACCATGTTTTGTGATTTGCTTTTGTCTTTCTTCTGTGATTAACTCAATTCCTGTTTTCATAATAATAAATTTTTAAATTACTTTTCTTTTTCCACTTCCTGGATCATATCAAATAAATCAATCTGATTTTCCGTTTGAGGTTTTAAATTTGAAACTTTCGTTTTTAATTGAACTTTTATTTCATCACACCATATTTTATACGGGTGTCGGGCTCGTTCTCCATAAGGATAGGCAGAATGTAAAGCCTTTTTTATTTCATTTGGTGTTTTTCCTTTATTATCAGCAATTACTTTTGCTATAATTGGCGATGCGTGTTCTCTCCATGTTGGCATGATTTCTAATTTAAATTATCCTTCACGTGACATTTGTTCATTTCCTGCGCAAGTTCCTGAACAAAATTTCATAGGTTCATGAGTTACAACTGCTTTGCTTTCATAACGTCTTTTCCAATCGTTATAAACTTCTTTTCTCCCACGCCCGATAATAGTACTATTTACTAATTTATCATTAGGCGTTTGTTTTCCGCAATAACCGCATGCAGTATGATTTTCTTTTGGTGCATAAGTTTCAGAAAGCCTTTTTGATTCTGTTTGTAATTCAAATTCATTAAATGCAAAATGAGGTTCTTTTATTAAATCAGAATATTTATAACAGCCTGTACCCCTATCACGATAATCAATATAAACAACCTGTTCAGCGGTTTTTATTGATTCTACATATTCAATATACGCAACGACTAAATTTTTGCTTGGTCTTTTTTCTTTATCATAATTCGGTCGCCAAATATTTCTATCTTCAAATAGATAACCAATATGATTTCCTGTGATTTCAATTTCTCTAATAGTTCCTAAACGATCTACTGTGAATAATTTTTCAGTCATTTGGTTTTTACTCCAAAATTCCTTTAAATGCATTTCTTTAATCCGTGATTCTTCAGAAATTAACTGTTCTAATTGCTCAGTCATGTTTATTTTTTTCATAATATTTATTATTAAAGTTATTTAATTAATGGCACGTTGGTTAACTGCCGACCATTGTTCCATATAGAAAACTGACCTTTTTTAGGTTCCTCGATGATCATTGTTTCAATCTTTCCGAAGAAATTTATATTTCCTCCCAAATCTACAACCCAACCTTCTTTTTTTGTTCCATCAGGATAGGTGAAAATACGCATTACACGACCAACAATCTGATAATATAATGATAATGACATTGTAGAACGGGCAATCAAAACAGCTTCTAATCCGGGATAATCGAATCCGGTTGTGAGCACCGAGCAATTCACTAAACATTTTATTCTGCCTTTTTTAAAATCCATCAATATTCTTTCTCTATCAACAGTTTTTGTTTCTGAAGTTAATAAAGCTGATCCCGGCATTCTACGCATCACAATTGTGGCTTCGACTATAGTAGCACAAAATATCAAAACGTTTTTTCGCTTAGAAAGTATCATTTTAGCGTACATTACAATTTTCGAGGGCATGTCTATCGATTTATATAATCGGCTTAAACTCGCTGTTGTAAAGTCGGTTCCTGAGCTATTCATTTCTAGTTTAGACCTGTCAACTACATCATAAGAGAAATATCTTAGTTTAGCCAAATATCCGGCATCAAATAAAACTGAATTCTGAACGTAATAAAGGACATTATGGAATAATCTTGGTTGGCTGCGCGTAAGGAAAATTAATTGTGCCCCATCTTCAGTTTGGGTAAGGCGGTAAGGCGTTGCGGTTAATCCTAAAAATTTAGCTTTTGGAAAAGCTTTAAAAAGTTTTTGATACATTCCTTTTTCCGGACCACACAAATGGCATTCATCTATAAGGAAATAATCAGTTCCTTTGAACATATGAAGCTTTTCAATAATAGAACCGATAGTTGCAAAGGTAATTCGATCAATTACTTTTTGGCCGGCCGATGCTGAATAAATAGAAGCTCTGCCATATTTTGAAAACTTTTCGTAGTTCTGTTCTAAGATTTCTTTTGATGGTTGAAGAATTACTGTTTTCCCGGGCAATGGCTCTAATATTTTTGCAATTACTACCGACTTTCCTGAGCCTGTCGGTAGTATCTGTAATGCATTTTCTTTAGAATCGCCAAGAAGGTAATTTATTCCATGTGATATCGCATCACTTTGATATTTACGATCTTGAAAAACCATAAATTAAACTTCAGCGCTTTCCATATCTTCACCAATAATTGGTAAATTATCCTCTTGTGCAAAAGCTTGAAGATCTAATTCGGTTTGTTCCAATTTCGGCGCTGATTTACCATTCATATACGCTTCAACTTCATTCAAAGCAATACGCAGCCTTTCGTTTAATTCTTCAACGTACAAATAAGTACCATCAAGTTTGATTTTCGGCGAAACAATTTTGATCAATCCATTTGTTACAGATTTTTCACCTGTTAGAATAATTGATTTGTTTTCGTCGAATCCCGTAACTTTAAAACCCGTTACCCAATAACGATTTAAATCTTCATGTTCCTCTAATTTTGATAAAGGAGTTTGATTGTTTACGTTCTCATCGTTTTTGAAATAATCATCGATATGCATTAGAAAAATGCTTAACTCTGAAAAACATTCATTCAAATCATCATGAATTAAATGAACTCCTTTTCGCCCCGGAATAAGATCTCCGCGAGTTGGACCAGTTAAAATTTCATAACCATAAGTACATTGATGGTCTTTAATTGATGCAGATTTGATTTCAAAATCTTTTTGTACATCTTGAACTTCTTCGTTCACTTCTTTTTCTTTGATGGCTTTTCCCATGATTTAAATATTTAATTATTATTGATTAAGTGTTAAAAAGTAGAAATTCCCTAAAGGGCTATTGTCGGATAGCTGATCTTTAGGGAATTCTGATATGTCTTGTATTGTGATTAATCCGACAATAAACCACTAGACAAATATAAGAATGTTATTTTAATAATTCGGGGTTATCGTGAATGTTTCCGATAACGTGATTATATGTTCTTACCATATTTAAATTACTTGAACAATCTTCTTTTTTCCAATAAATTCCATCCCTATCTTCGTCAAGCTTGTATTGATATGTAACAAATTGAGCATCAGAACAAGACCATTTTACTAAATAAAAATATTGAATATTTCCACCCAATTCAGATATAGAAACTTTTGAAAATATATCACCTTCATAAATTTCTATACCATTTTTATCTTTTAGTCCTGTATATTGCATTAAGCTGTCAAATATCAAACCATTGTCGTAAACAAATTGATGAATGCTTTTACCTAATTTAACTTCGCTGATTGATTGATCAAAATCGTAATACATTTTTTTAATAATAGGATTATATGATCTAAATTGAATTTTTCTCATTTTTTTAGTTTTAATTTATAAATATTGCTTATTATTTTCAACTGTTATTTTTATTTCATCGATTAAAGAAAGATCGTGCGGGTCAGGAAGATAAATTCCGGCTTCTTTTGATGCGTAATCCCGGAACCGGTCAATACAAAGTGCCATTTCATTTGTGTTAAGGCTTGCTGTTGATCGCCAACGTTGCAGCACAATTAAACCTTTATCAACTTCACCATCATAAAATGTATCAGGATTTACAATTTTCTTAAATATTTCCTGTTTTACTTCAGCTGTCGTATATCCCGTTTCATGTGCAAAAAATTGTAAAATAAGATGTAAATATGAATTCTGACTTATCGACCTGGTTCGCTTCTTTTCTGTAAGTTCAAAAACTTTTCCATTGGCAATTAAAAACTGTAATCTTTGAATTGCTCGTTGTTGGTCGATCTTTTTAGATCCATTGTAAACGCTCATGGCTTAAACTTAACATTTACTGACTTTGCTAAATATTGAAATAAACGTTGTCCTTCAAAACCATATCCTACATAATATTCCACAAATTCTTTGTCGTATAAACCTTCTAAATATTCTAATTTTATTTCTTTTATTAAATACTCTCCTATTCTATGCGATCTATAGTATTGATCATCATTTAGAATATACACTTCAAGTGTTTCGGGGCGACTTGAAAAAGCCTCTGTAATTGATTTTATTTTTTGGTTCATTTCTAATTAAATTTAAGTTCTTTTTTAAATAAACATGAATGCAAATTTTGAAGTTCGTGAACATAATCTAAACGCGTTCCAGTGTTGATATGCGCAAACTTTTCACCTGAAACAAATATTGCAGAATTATCTTCGAAATTTCCCAATGAATAAGTTTTATTTATGCATTTCAATTGTTTATAACCTGCTTTTTTTAGCCAATCAATTGATAATGTGATTGGTTTATATGGGTGCTTGGGATTATCTACAATATTTTCAATAATGTATTTGTCTACAATTAATATGTGCGCTACTCCTTGAATATAATTTCCAATTTTAACATCAGTTGATTTTATCATAATAATTTAATTTAAGCAGATTCCGATTTCTTTAATAAGTTTATCAATCAGTTCTTTGTTGGTTTTGCAAAATATAAAACGCTTTTCAGGAATCAACCGCAACATTAAATCACGGTTGAGGTTGCGGAATATTTCGTTAGTTTTCATTACATTAAAGTTAAGTATTCTATTTCTACAAGTTCATCACATGAATAGGTACCATAGCACTCATATTCATTTCCTATCTCGCTTATTCCACGAATAGAATGTATTTCATCATGAAAACTTAATTTTTCGAATAAATCTATTTGATCCCATGAAATTGAATTAATAAATAATTCAACCATCCATTTTAATTGTAAATACGAAAAACTTTCTTGTTCTTCTAATTGCCTATGGGTTCCCGAACATGGCATTACTTTTTCTATTAAAAATAGTTTTTCATTTTCAGGCAGTGTTGTAAATATTTCTTTGTAGTTCATAATTTTGGTTTTAATTGTTATTTATCTGTTTTAATTTCCACATTCCGATTGAGAATCTATCCTTCATATCTCTAGCGTATTTTTCGCTTGTATAATTATTGAATAAAAACATTGATACGTTTGGATAAAATTGCACCAATTGAACTTTATCATATTCAGAATAGTTTGTTTCGTGGTTTATTGTTAGCTTCATGATTCTATGTTTTTACGTTTAAATAATATTCTAAAGTTTTTATTTTTAATTCTTGTATAGTTTCTTTGCAATAAACTTTTACATCTATCATTGATACTGAATCTCTTTCAGATACACACCATTCTCCGTAATCATGTGACCTGCATTCTTTTTTTTCAATAGCAAAAGGAACTATTGTTTTAAAGTTATAAGTTTTCAATAATTTTTTACCTTGAAATACGCGTGCAATTTGTCTTGCAGGCGCAATAGTAACGTGTATAATATTGTTTTTCATACTAATCAAGATTTAAAGTATGCCCATCATAATAAGCCGCAGCATTTGAATTGCTCTCAACACTTCTAAAAGTTAAAGCAAAATCAACAGTATTAAATTGCTCATACATTTTTTTTGCTTCAAGCTTCTTTTTAGCCGTTGATGGTTTATTAGGAATTGAATTATAAATAGAAATATAAAACTGTCTTTTAAAATCAGTCCATGCCTTTTTTAATGCCTGACTAAAACTAATATTGTACTTTCTGAATAATGTCCAGGCTTGTGAAAATATTTGTGATCTATTTGCTTTCATGATGATAAATTTTAATTGTTTATTTCTATGGTGTAAATGTATAAAATATTTGTATATAAAATACATTACGTTGTAGTTTATACAGATTCTAAATAAGAAAAAGCCACTCGTTAAAGTAGCTTTTAAATATTAAAACAAATCTTTATTAAAATCTATTATCAGTCCTTTTGAAGCACAAACAGTATTTTTACCTGTTAGTTCATGTACTTCTTTTTTGAATCGCTCTTCGTCTGAATTTGAATCACTCAGATGTATCAAAACTATATTCTGAACCTTTCTTAAATCATTTGCCAAAAGCATTTCTTTGCAATCACGTAATGAAAAGTGATCTTTAAAAATACGATTTTTAAGAAATTCTTTATTGTTGTGATTTCCATATTTTTGCTTTATAATGTCGTGACAAAAATTTGCCTCAATAATTATATTATTTAATGCAGGAAAAGTATATTCAACATGACTTGTATCTGTTATAAAAATTGTTCTTCCGCAACCCGGGTGCTCTATTAAAAAACCTAAACAAGGCACGTTGTGAGAAACTTTGAAACCCATAATTTTGAATCCTCCCAAATAAAAAACAACTCCTTCAGAAATTACTTGTTTTGTTAAAGGAAAAATCCCTTTGTTCTTGTATACATCAATTAAAGCCCTGGTTTCAATACCTAATGAAATAACCTCTTTTAAGCTTTTATGATGATCGCCGTGTTCATGGGTTACAATACACCCAACCACCTTACCAACATCGAAATTAATTGCTTCTTTGATTTCTTTAATAGAAACCCCGCATTCGATTAGCAGGGTTTCATTTTCATTTTCCAAAACATAGCAATTTCCAATAGATCCGGAATTAATTACTTTTAATTTCATGGTTTAAAATTCAGCTTCTATTTGCTTTTTGTTATTTGCTTTATGATCAACAACAGGCGGTTCTTCTTCTGAAATAATGTTTGCTTCTTCGATATTAGAAGTATTAAAATCTAATTGTTTTTTATTAGCATTTGCTGTAATAGTTTGTTTTACATCTTCTTCAACTGAATTGTTTTTTTCTTCATCATTCAACGGATCGTATAAAACTGAATCATCCGAACTGCTGATCAATAATTTACATGCACGGTTGATAACGGTTTTAACTGCCATTTGATCAGGAAAATTCTTGTGCGCGGGTGATGCTCCTTTAGAGCCTCCTTGATTCCATGAAGCCTGAATTTGAGTAATATTCATTACTTCCATATCTGAATCACCATTGTTTAATTCAAAAATAGCATAAGCGCCTTTAATTTTATTACTTCCAACGCTTTCAAGTGTTTGAATATGGCTAATCAGTTTCTTTCTTCCTGATTTCTGATCAACTTCGAATTCAAAAACATCACCATCGAAAATTGCATTTCCTTTTATTGCTTTTAGATTCCCGTATCTTTTTGCAATGGCAATATTTCCGGCATAAGAAATTGAACATTCTAGTTTTTCGCCATAAGGGATAAAATAGCATTGTTTTTTAATTGGAGAAACCCCGTAAACAACCATTTTTAAAAGCGCTTCGGCAATTGAAGATTTATCACATTTAGCCAAAATATTATTCTTCGGATCACTTAAAATAATATAAGCCGATTTTAAAGCATTTTCAGGGTTATAATCTTTTGGGAGTGTTAGTTCTCCACTATTCTGAAATGATTCAATTTTAGCTAATACCTGAACCGAAATATCGTTCTTAACTGTTGCAACCGCCTGTTCTTCTTTAGATGGTCCTAAATTTGTGTTTTGTGTACTCATTTTTTATTGGATTTTAATTTAATTAATTTAATTGTTTCAAAAATAATTCCTTTATTAATCATATGAATAACACACATGAAATTCATATTAATTATTACTGCTGCCGGTCTTATTCCCATTCCTGTATGATAGATTGATCTTTTTTGATATGCCAAATCTATCAATTGTTCTGTTGTTTTAATCGGTTCGCCTTTTATAAAGTTTTCCGAAATTTGAATTCCTTCTTTCATGGTTATCCTGCTTTAAAATCAGACAATAAAACGAAAGGTTCTAATTCATATCCTGTATATTCTCCGACTTCCTCAACGTTTGTTCTTTTCCAAACATTTTTACCTTCGTCGGCTGCTGATTTTTTAGCTAAAGTTTTAACTTCTTCACTATTATTGGCAACTATAACAAATCCCATGAAACCATCATGACCCGTATATTCTCTTTGTTCAATTCTAAATATTTTCATAATATTATTTTTTAAATTAGACTTTTATTATTTCTGTAAATGTATAAAATATACGCATGCAAAATACGTTTATTGGTAGTTTATAATGTTTCTAAATAACAAAACCCGCTTTAATATAACGGGTTTTGAATTATTTTAATTTAATATTTCTGCTAATTGTTTATAATCACAATCATATAAACAACGATCATGATCTCCGTTATGATCTTGAATATAAAATGCGTTCGTTGAAGTATCAAAATATATTGAATTCAGGTTATAATCTTCCATTTTAAAACTAGATCTTTGAGTGCTTAACACAGTTGTAGCGTTTTTAAAGTATCTATTTAATTTTTCAATCGTTGGATTTTTCATATAATTTATTTTTTTATTCAACCCTTAAAGTTTCATCACCTGGCGAAACTATCAAATTAATAATCTGTGATTTTGTTTCGATCAGATCAGTTACGCTTTCACGATTATCTAAGAAAATCGGGCCTGTAACCTGAAAATGTTCACAAAGCAAATTAATAATGTCAATTCCGGCGTTTAATCTTCCGGCTGTATTAGCGTGTGAATATGGAACGTCATTTACCAAAGCTTCGCAACATTCTTCAACACCTCCGTTAACAAGCGGTTTGAATAAACGGAATTTTACATATTTGAAACGTTGGTTAACCTGTTCTTCAATTGATTCAACTTTTAGTTTATTGAATTTCTCAATTACAAATAATGTTTTTTCAACGTTAGCAATCTCAGAAGCAAGCCTTTTTTGATCTAAAAATAAATCTGCAACCCTTTTATCAACTAAATCATTTTGAGCCTTATTTCTTAGCTTAGTTTTAATTTCATCAATTGCAGTAACTAATTCTGATTTTTGGTTATTTAATTCGGTATTATCAACAGCAGGGTTTTCCTGAATAGTTGCTTTGATTTTGTTCAATTCTTTTAAAGCCGTCTGATATTCCGGATTGTTCAAAACTGCATTCTCCAAATCGAATTCAACAACTTTTGTATTGTTTAATTTTTCTGATTCAGAAGCAACATTACCTTCTAATAAAACAATCTCAGTTCTAAGATTAAGAACAACGGTATTACCTTTTTCAATTCTGTCAGTAATCGTTTTTAATTCAGCTTCTTTTGATTCTTTTTCGCCTTTTAATCTGATCCCGGATTGCTGAATAACATTAATTTGGTTTGATTGATCAGTATTAAAGTTTTGTTTTAATTCGGCTTTCTTTGCTTCAACATCTGTGCTTTCAAATTCTCTTTTACAAGTCGGGCAAACACATTGTGTTTCATCGAAAATAAATTCTTTTTCCTGAACAGTTTTTAGTTCATCGCGTTTCAATTGCAAAGAATCAGAAATAGTTTTTATCTCGGCTGTTAAGTTTGTGGATTGAGTATTTAAGGTTTTTAAGCCATTCTCAGCAATTAATAACTCACCTTGTTTTGATTCTAATTGATTTTGAGCAGTTTTTAAAGCCGAATCATCTGTTTTTTGTTGTCCGGAATTGGTTAGGTTTTTAATGATTCCATCCAATTTTAACTGAATTTCATTCGCTGCAATTTTCTTTGCATTCTCAGTTTTTAATACTTCATCAAAAGCATTGGCCTTATTAGTCAAAGATTCTTCAATTTTTGAAAGCTCAGTTTCTTTTTCTGATTGCTCAGCTTCCAATTTAGCCCAATCAAAAACATCTGATTTACCTTTTAATGCTTCATCGATACGGGTAGGAATGTTTTTTAGATCCTCTTTTGATTTAATAATGGTTGCGGAAATCTGCTTTTGATAATCCGCTAATTCTTTTCCTTGTACCAAATGCGAAATCAATTCTTTATATTCTTCAGATTCACCTGCCAATTCTTCATTCGATGGTGCAGGACAAACTTCAGTCAAAACATTTCTCTGATCTTTCCACGGTAAAGCAGTAAAATAAAGTGGATTAGTAATCATTTTGAAAACTGATTCATCTAAAATATCAGAAACTTTTTTCGCATACTCCGTTGCAGAAACCGGAACCAAGTTAAAATAAAATTCAGTTTCATGGCCCGTAAACTCAGGAAATTCGCTTCCTTTCTTTTTAGTCCATTTTTCTTTATAAACACGCTTTAAAGTATTTTCAATTCCATCTACCAACAAAACAAATTCACCGATGTGTTCTTGTTGATTGAAAGAAGTATCTTTTGTATTTTTAATGCCGTGGTCTTTTTTATCATTGGCATTTTTACCAAACATAACCCATTGAAACGCATCAGCGAAACGGCTTTTTCCCGCGCCATTTGCACCGAAAATATTCGTGATATCTTCGTTTAATTCAATTGTTAGGTTTTGGCAACCCATTAAATTTTGTAACGTTCCTGATTTTGCAATAATTTTTTTCATTATGATTGTTTTAAATTAGTTTTTGAATGTGCTTCTTTCATGAATAACATGAAATTAGAAAGCCGTTGTTTGTCGTTCCTGGTCATGAAGCGGTATTTTTTACCATCAACAGTCCATTTTCCATTAATTCGAGTAATCATCGTTTAGCCCTTGTGATAAACATTTCTTCAATGGTTTTCTTTTTCAGAAAATCTTTTACAACGCAGATAACGCCGTATTGCGTAAGTTTTTCAGATTTAGCAATTGCCAATGTTCGAACGCTGTTGTTTTGAATGAAAAGAACTTCTGAAATGACCTGTTTTAGATCGTAATTCTTTTTGATTTCCTCGAAAATTTCGTCTTTTAAAATTTTAATTTGTGCCATAAGTTATTGGGTTTAATGATTGTTTTATTCCTGCTAAGTGATTTAATTTAAAAAGTGTTTCTTCGTATAATTCACTAATTCTATTATATTCTATTTCCGCAAGTTCTTTAGTCATGTAAGCTGTTCCACTCCTAAAAGTTGAACTTTGAATACAAATCAAATCTAATCTTTTGATCAAATCTAATGCTTGCGTTTTAAATATCTCGGTTTTAAAATTAGTTCTGTTTGAGTTTTTTCGATTAATGTATAACGTGTATTTTATTTGTCCATTACCATAATTATAACCTAAAATAGAAAATCGATTGTCCCATTTCTTAACAGCAAAATCAATATCAATTTCATTACTCCCTGTTATATTGAATTCTTTAACAATACCTTTCATGATCTATAATTTTAATTGTTTTATTTGACAAATGTAATAAAACATTTGTATAAAAAATACAAAGAAAAAATAAATAAACATAATTTATAATGATTATAAATAGAAAACCCAACCTAAATTAATAGATTGGGTTTAAAAATGTTTCAGTAGAGAGATTCGAACTCCCATCGCACGGGTCGTAACCGCAAATTTTATCCGTTAAACTATACTGAAAAGTATTTGTACGACTGAAAGGACTTGAACCTTCAAAGCTAACGGGTCTAAACCGCCAAGATGTGCCATTCTCAATAAAGCCACAGTCGCATTTTGGGTGTAATGTGAGAATCGAACTCACGTTTTTTGCTTCACAGGCAAACGACTTAACCGTTAGTCCAAAAACACCATTTGTTGATTTATTAGGATTCGAACCTAAACAGCGAAAGTCAAAGTTTCGTATGCTAACCGTTACATTATAAATCAATTTGTATTCCGTACGGGATTCGAACCCGTGACTTTACCTTGAAAGGGTAATGACTTAACCACGTGTCGAACGGAACATTTGTCTAATAGTCAGGATTCGAACCTGAGTACTCCTCCTTCCAAGGGAGACATGAAACCTAACTTCGCTACTAGAAATGCAAAAACCACCCGATTAAAGGTGGTTTAAGATAAATATTGTCAAAAATATATTTACACAGAAGTTCCACCCATAATTAAATTATGTTGCGGAAGGCGTTCAGTGTTATTTTTTATCGTTTTCATATGGCAAATATATAAAATAATATTTATTAATTCCTAACTTATCTTTTAATATTAAAGACTGATTTATTATAACCTATCCAAACATTTTTATTTGTATCGTAAGAAGTACTAATTATATCGCCTTTTCTATTCTGAAACATCAAATTTGCTTTAAAATTCAATTTAGGCGTGATTATACTACTTCCAATTTCTGCGCCCGCTAAAAGCCTAAAAACGCTTTCTTTTTGTTTTAATTCGATTTCAAATTCTTTTCTAGTATATGAAGGTGTGATTTCCTGAACTTCGCCGCGAACAGTTCCGTTAATATTTAAGACCATAAATTTATCTTCAAACCTGGATGAAAATGTATTTAGCTCAATAGCCTTTTCATATGTTTTGGATTTTAACGAATCACTCATTTTTGAGTAATCTAATTTTAATTGTTCGTTTTCCTGCAGCAACTTTTCATTTAATGGATTCGGAATGTAAACAGTACCATCTTTTTTAATCTCATTTTTGAGATTTTCTTTAACTACCAAAGGCTTTGAATCCGGTTTTTTAGGTTCGAATGATCCTGATTTTGCCGGTACAATTACAGTTTGCGTTTTAGGTTTTACAGGTCCGGAACTGCAACTTTTTACCCAACTGAATATCAAAATAGATATAATTGCTACTATAGAATATTTTAATAATTGAATAAAGGCGGGTGATCTTGGATTAATTTGTATCATAATTAAAATGTTTTGATGAAAAACAAAGGTATAAAAAAAGCTGTTATATAATTTAACAGCTTTTTTGTATATAATTTTTACTATTTATTGTATTATATCTTAGGGTATTTAATACCATTCTCTAAAATAAATTTTCCGGAATCAACCAAGGCTTTTAATTCCTGCCATTTATAAGATGATCCATCAGGTTTTTTTAATTGAAAATGAGGTTGATCTTTAAAGCTTTTCCAATCGCCGCCATGCTCCCAACTTTTAGATTTAAAGTAATTAACAATTTCTTTCCAATCTGCTTTACCATCTTTATCAAAATCACGGATCATTGACCATGAAGCTTCTTCAAATTTTCCATCGCCATCATTATCATAAAGCAATACGATATCGAAAGCCATCGCATAATTGTGAATTGATTGGCCGCCTTTAGCATTGGTTACTTTTGGCTTTTGGTTATATAATTTATCCTGTAAAGCATTTGAACGATAAACATACGCAAATCGTAATCTAGCGCCTTTACCAAGTAAATTGTTTGCTTCAATATATTGCTTCAAAAGCAAATCCCTGAATTTTGGGTGAAATTCTTTTATTCTTTCTATCGTAATTGAATCCATGATTATTCGTTTTTTTTAAAAGGTTCTATAAATTCTTTGTTCCATTTTCCGGCAAAATTTTCATTCTGTTTTGCTATTAACTCCTGTTCTAAAATTTTACTTCTAGTTTTTGAATCACGAATATAAGTTCTAAGCCTATAATAAGCAAAAAAAACCCCGATGATAGTTAGTATCAATTGAGCAATATTTGTTGCGTTATCTAAATAGAATTCATGGAATAAGCTCTTTTTTAGAACATCGATAAACGTAAAACTATATAAAATGTAAAAACAATAGTTAATCGCGTTGAAAAGTAATTTTGCTGTTTGCATATGCGTAAGTTATAGCCGTTAAAGGCAGTTTACACAAATAATAATTGTTATCCATCAATCCCAAAAACACAAAGTCATAAGCGTTAATAATGAATAAAAATAAAATTATTTGTTTGGTGATCACTTCTAATTTGACGAAAATAGCATAAAATAGGATTACGCCAATAATAATTATGTTGGAATAATCCTCTAATACGTTGCACATTAACTTTCTATTATCCGAAAATAAATACCAAGAAACACGCAAATCCGATTCATAAAATATTGCTTTTATCTCAGACAAAGGAATCAAGCATAAAAGAATTAAGCTTTTCCGGGTTTTATTTATCTCATAAAGAGTTAATAAAAAGAAAGATAATATGTATTTTAAATTACTTTTCATCGGTTTTTACGGGTGGTGTTGAGCCGCCTATTGAATCAGCATAAATTGTTTTTGATTCTACAAGTGCCTTGTCTTGTGCTGATTTTCCCTGAGTTGATCCGAAGTAATATCCAAAAACCCCACTAAGCATACTAATAAAAGCGCCTGTTATCATTTCAGCCAAATCTAGAAAAGCCATTGATATTGTGCAGAATACCACAATGTAAACCGCTAAAAATCCTTTAATAGTCCAATTTTTCATTTTATATTTGTTTTAATTATTAACGTTATATGTAAAGTTAGCTGTAAAAGTACTACCCCCTGTACTAGGGGTTAAGTTAAAAACTATTGTAGTTTCGCTTGTCAGGCTTGATGTAACCCATCCGTTACAAAATACATTTGTGTTTCTAAGCATCGATAACCCCATAGGATAAGACGAAGAAGTAGCTCTGTTTATTGGTAAAGAAATAGTAAAACTGCTATATGTATTAGCCGAAGTTAGATTTAAAGTACCGTACAAAGTTACAGTTACCACGCTACCAACCCTGTAATAAGACGCATTAGTTACTGTTGATGAAGAAGTGTTTATTTGGCTGCTTATTGTTGGTGTATAAGTTCCTGATGTTGGCAAAGCACTACTAGATAATTTTTCAACAACTCCAGTACTCGTGTTTCTAGTTAAAATATCGTAAGTTCCAGCGCTTGTTGTTGGAGCGTTTGAAATGTTTAAAGAACCGTTTGCGCCTATAGAAAATAATCTTGTTAAAAAGTTGTAAACTCCTAAAACAGGCCTGTTAGCTACTGTTGTTATACCCGAAAATCCGTTTGTTGACGAACCACTGGCCTCTAGTTTTATAATAGGCTCCGTTCCCGTGTCAGATAACGGAACGGTTTGTGCTCTTAATCCTGTAGACTCTAAAGGGTTTGCAATGCCACCAATTAAATTACTTCCAAATACACCGCCAGAACCATTTGCAAAAGGCACGGTAGATAATGACAGTCCTGAAACATTCGTTATGCCTAATGTTATCACAGCGTCTTCTCTGTTTATCTCTATTAATCTACCCGAACCTATACGGCTAAGGTTTAATTTTGATAGTCCGAAAGCTATATTAGAGTTTACCCAAACATTGGTTCCGTTATCAATTATATTACTATTAGATATTGTTTTGTTACTATTAAATTTAACAACATTATTAGCTGTCCCTATTCCTGTAATAGAATATGGAAATGTTGTACCTGTCTTAAAATATATACTAGCTAATCCATTAGGAACAGAAGCTTTGTAATAAGCTAAATTATAAAATTTTGATAAACCAGTACTTACAACAGAAGGATACCCAAAGTCTATATTTGGATTACTATCTAATACGGTATTTGAAGATACTTCCCACCCCGAAGCGTTTAACAATAAATTAGAGGCTTTCCCACTAACAACATTTAAAGTATTAGATATTCTATTTGCGTAAAATAAATTTATCCATTTTTCATTGTTAGAATCTGTAAATACTGAAAGTTCAGGTGAAACCTGAAAGCCTGATTCAAAAGAAACAGAACCCATATTTGACCATGTGACACCATTATCTACAGATTTAAATTGAACAAATACATTAGGGCTTGATGCTCTGCATACGGCTAAAATTGTGCTACCACCTAAATAAGAAAAAGACGCTTCACTATAATTTACCGTCGGACTTGTAGCGACTAAAATAGAAGGCTGCCAAGTTACCCCATTATCTAACGACTTTCTTATGTAAAGTGAGTAAGTTGATCCTGTAGCCCCGTACCAACTTTGAAATATTTCGTTATTACCTATAGAGATTAATTTACCGTAAGGTGAGTATCCTGTTTCTGATAATGTGCTTAGTGTAGCGTAATTCGTCCAATTCAACCCCTCATCGTCTGAATAAATATATCCCATGCTTATAGATGTAAGCGAAGTAGAATTATATTTTAAAATTTGAAGTACTATTCTACCGCTAGAAGTCACGCCACCTGAAACATTCCTAATGTCTACTCCTGATTCTGATAGAATCGTTATAGGCGATAAAAACGTAAAGCCTCCATCGTTAGAAGTTCTCATTTGCAATATTCCGTCAGAACTACCATGGTTGAACGCATTCCTTGAAAATAAAATAACCTTACCTGATACGCTTTTAACCATAAGTGGAAAAGCGTCGTAAACTGATGGTGTAGGGGGTATTGTTGAAGATGCGTTTACAGTTGAGTATTTTTCGCTTTGATTGTAGTAATCTGATTTATTTAACTTACTATCTACAGATGTTTTTAAAGTATTCAAAGCATCACTAGTAGTTGCGCCATCAACATTTGAAACATTTTCGATATCATCACTATTATATTCAACGCCCGGAACTGCCGGAGTTTCATTAATTGAATCATCAGTAACATTAACAGTTGTAACCAAAACAGTATTTAAAGGAACGTTTGGAGCCGGTGAAACACCCCCCGTTTCCGGACCATTCACGCGATAAATATTGTTTAATTCATCGGCAACAATAATATCAGTTCGAGTATTTCCATCTTCAGCATATGGAACATTAATAACAATATTTGAAGGGTTGGAATAATTAGTATTATTGATTAACCAAGTTGCACCTGCAGGAATCGTTAAATTATTTCCGGCAACTGTGATTGTGCCAATTGACAATAATTGATTTTGGCGAACTGATAAAGCAGCATCAATTATTTGCTGAACTACTATTTTTTGCGATACTCCATTGTTATTTACATGGATTTCAGATCCTGTTACAAGTGGCGTTTGTGGTGGTAATTGAAAAATAGCCCTTGCTTGATTAATTAATTGATTATAAGCATTAGTTAAATAAACCAATTGTTGCAATATCTGATTCATAATTTAAGTATTTAGTTTTACAAATGTACTAAAACTATTTAGAATTAATCTAAACTACGTATTACCAAATTTTCAATGCTATTTTGTCATAAATTTGCTGTATGATAGTATTTTTTATAATCGGTTTAGGGTTTTGGCTGTTTGGTTATGTTGGATACAAAATAGCTACGGGCATTTTTCATATCTTTTGCCCACGTGAAAAGAAATCAACTTATACTTTTGTTGATAACTCAGTTCATCACCATAAGCACGAACATAAAAATATTCATATCATCGATGAACAAACAAAAGAAAATATTTTAAACAATTTAAATTAATGATTATGGAAGTAAACGAAATATTCCCGAACGATAAAAAAAGATGGCGTAATCAAAGGCATATTTATGCTGATGCGCCTAAAAGTTATATTGAAGTTGCTGAAAGAAATTTTCTAACAGATACTTTTGATAGTCTACCAATTGAAAAAAGAAAGCAACTTTTAGGTTTTACCATGATTGATCCATTTGATAATAAACAACCGGAATCAGAAAGTGAAGCTGAATATAGAGAAGGATTAAGGAATAAGAATTATATTGAATTTAACGCTGAAATAATTATTTAACATGACCTTATTCAGCGACCCAAAAGAAATAAATATTGGAGATCCTCTTTATTTCGAATACGATGATAAAATTGCTGTTGGCAAATGCATTGGTTTGCCCGATGGACTAATAGAAGTTGATTACACAACACAAGGAAGTAATGAAACAAAAATCGATATATTCCTAAAGGGATTTTGGAAAAAATAAAAGTTATGACAACAAAAGAAAAAGCAATTGAATTATACGAGTTATTTTATTATATAACACCTCAAACAGTTTCTACAGCCAAACAGGATAAATTAGCAAAAGATTGTGCTGTAAAATGTGTTGATGAAATAATATCAGCTTGCGAATACAACAATGTAGAATCTTATAATTCTGATTGGTGGAAAAAAGTTAAATATGAAATTAAAGAACTATGAAAAAAAATTATTATTCAATCCACAAGAATAAAAAGAAAAGAAAGTCAACTTTAACCCAAACTCAGAAGGCTTGGAAAAAAGTAAGTCCTATAATTTTAAAAGCAATGATTTTTGTTCAAAAAGCAATTCAAGCATCTCAACAAAAAAGAATGCCAATTCCAAAATATAGAATGTCAGGTAATACAGAATTAGGTATTGTAAATGATAATATTCTTAATACTGAAGTTTTGGAATGGAAAGGTAAAATACATGATTTTCCCTATTTCGATACGAATAAAAAAAATAACACATTTGAAATGTAAATTATGAAAACATTAGAAAATATTATCGCCATAATACATGTGATTACGCTTTTGTTATTTTTCATATCTGGACCATTTTTCATGTATATCGCATTTGAAAACGGTATCGAAAATTATTTTTTTTTCTTTTTATTAGGATTTTATATGTTTTGTAGTTCGCTTTATATTTTTTATAAAACTTACACTAAAATAGTAAATGAAAGGAAAAATCCAACTAAAGAAGTTAAAGTTATTCAGTTAAACGAAGAAATATTAAGAAGTAAATTAATAGATAGTTACATTAAAAAATCTAGACAGGTTCCGCTTCTTAATTTTAAAATGCTGAAAGAAGATTTCTTTAATAAAAAACCCGAATCAAATTAATGGTTCGGGTTTTTTCTATAAATTGATAGTTGACGCTAGTGCAAATATAAACTAAATTTCCAAAAATCCTGAATCTGTTTTAATCAATGCCGGCATATCAATTGGAGTTTCAGTATATTCAAAAGGCGCATTAGATTTACTATTATAAACATTGCCTGTTTTAACCATCGTAGCGCTTAAAACATATAAATTTGTTTCTGCCAAAGGTCCATCAGTATTGAAACCTGCGTTTTTTACATAAGAAACACCATTAATAACGACAATTTCATGTGTAAGAGCTATATTTATCTTTCTCCAAATTTCTTTCGTGTTAGGCTCGAAAACGAATTCGTCTACTTCATATAAATCAGCGCTCAATAATTTTGATGTTGTATCAGTTTTATAAGTTTCTGATTCTTCATCGTATTTACCATTAATTTTATTGAACGGTACTCTAATTAAATGTTCTATTCCTGTTGAATAAACGATATCGGTATTTGAATTGTTTTTGTATTTCAATTCTAAAAGATCTTCAACATTATCTGAAACATTTATTTCTTCGCTCAGATATTCAATATCAGGGAATAGTTCATTTTCTGCATTGATTTGAACTCTAAATAGATTGTTTTCAAAATCAATCATGTTATTAATGAATTCGTAAACCTCATAGTTTTCACGATTATAAATAGATCCCACAATTATAGAAGCATCGATTCCTGTATAAATATTTGAGATAACTAACACATCGGCGGTTTTGGAATCATCATAAATAATTTGTTCGATTTCAAACCATGCTGCATCAATTTGGATATAATTTCCAATTCGACCCCATTCCGGAAGCCCGCCATTCAAAACGTAGCTACCATTTACAACATTCGTATCAAAATCATATGTATTACCTGCACCAAAATAAATTCCTGTCTTAGAATTTCCTAAGTTATATTTTATCGCTTGACGTTTGTCTTTTATGCCAATGTTATTGCTTTTTTTGTAGATAGGTACATTTAATTCTACTCCGTTGCTATCAATTGTTTTTACAACATTGGTTTCGTAGTTCGATTTAAATTGTGTTGTAATAATATCTTCAGTTTTAAAATCCTGAATTTCCTGATATGGTAAAACAACATCGCTTTCACAACTCAAAGTATTTTCATCTGTTTTGAAAATAGTGATATCGTTCCAAGTTTGGCGTAATGCAAAACGAATAGAGTTTGACTTTGAAATGTAAAAATATGGTTCTGTAACATTGAATTCACTTATAACAAAATATTTCGTAACTGAGCATCCAAAATTATCACGCATGTAAGCGGTGAAACTTCCAACTGATAAACCCGGGAAAACATTTTCTTCCTGCCATGTAATGCCATCCAAACTATACTCTAATTCTAATCCGGTCAATCCGATAGGCGTTATAATTGCCGTACCTCCGTTAGGACTATTATTTGCAGTTATAGCGAAATTATCAGGTGTTAAAACACTTGGCGTTGTAACGGATTGACTTGCCTGAAACCCGTTTGAATCCTCTACAAGTAAATTAAATGTTTGTCCACGCAACCAATCAAAAGAAAAAGGGTTTGCTGAATTTGGATTTACTACAATTGGGCTCAATATTTTAGTCGCTAATATACTTGTTGTAGCATTTACTTTTACGTTTTGGCATTTGTTTGTAGTTGCTTCTGATAAAGAAGTACTTGTAATTGATATTACAGGAACGGAAGGTTCGTTTTCAATTGTAAAAGTTACGTCACCATCTGCTGAAGCATTGGAAAAAACGGCATTAGGAAAATTAGCCGTTATAATAACCGTTCCTATTCCGGAATTAACAGCACCTCTTATCGATTCAACTGTAAATAAATTAGCTGAATTGTAATCCAAATTGAATGCAGTTCTGTATAAATCAGAAGCAAAACCTGCATAAACGGGTTCTATCGATGTTTCATCAGATATATCTTTTGGTAATTCTGCCTGATTAGGTCCTAAACGAGAAGTTAAAAAAGTTTCTCGCATAAAATTAGGAGCCCCGGCCGTTTCCTGATCAAAATAAACTGATTGATTGAAAAGCGGAACAGAATTAAACTGTATTGTTATTTTAGAATATGCCATATCTTATATATTTACTTTTAGCAACTTAAATTTTCCCTCATTATTTGGTTTTAAATTAAGTAAAAAACCTCTTTCCACCTGATTGAATTCATTTACAAACTCAATCAATCCATAAACATTTTTAACCGGAGCACCATTAATCATACTTGTACCGTTAATTTGATTCATTACATCATAATCACAAATATGTTCAAACTCTATTTCTTCACAAACAAATCTTGCCTTTTCTAATTCAGCATTTTGAACTACTCCATTTTCTGAATATTCCGGCTTTCCAATCAGCTGAGTAGTTAATTTTGAATTAGCGGTAGAACTTGCGTATCTAACAAATTCATCTTGATACTTATCGAATCCCGCACCAAAAAACCATCCATGACGCAACAAAATATTAAAAGGCGAAAGCCTTAAATTAAATGCGGTTCCCGGGCTAAAAATTCCTGTTGGCAATTTAGCAAAATCATCGTACCATTTACGTTGCAAAAATACATTATTCGGACCTCTTTTTAAATCATTGAACCAAATATCATTGTCATAGTTTGTATCTTCAGTATTATTAAGCGTTACCGGCTTTCTTCTTGCGAACTCAAAACCATAACTATCAGCACGAAACTTTGATACTTTACTGAAAGTATTTTTTAACCCATTTATAACGGTTGTAAAATTAGATTTTGCATTTGGTTCGTCAAGTCCCATGGCTTCATCATAGTCACCGCCTTTATCATATCCGAATTCTAAAGATGAAAAATAGCTATCCGGGGCTTCGTTTCGTTTTACTTTTTTAACTTGATTTGGAAGTCTTACAGTAACATTTCTATTATAGAAAAATGATTGTTCCTCAATTCTCAGCACATCTTTATTCCCTTCCTTCTCTATTCCGATGCCAACAGCTAAAACAGCATTTAATGATTCGTAATTTTCTTTGAATGATGTTGACAATGGTTTAAAAAGATTTTCAACTTTAGCAGCTTCATCAGTTGGCGAATTTTTATCAAAACCACGAATCCAAAAACCGTGATTAAAACCCATTAGCGACCATTTTCCATCAATATTATAACCCAAATCAGTACGTCCTAAAAGATTACTTCTAAGCGAATTCTTTTGATTAGTGCAGATAGTAAGTAGTCTATCGCATAATTCGTAAATTAAAATACCTTTGGTAGTGCTTTTTTCAACAAAAGAATCTTCTTCAATTGTAAAATCGTTGCACACAATATCACGCACTAAAATATTTAATCTTGATGCATGACCATCCCGACCATCATAATTCTGATCAAAAACCAGTGCTAAAGAATCACCTGCTTCGACATTAATAACCTGATCAAATGAAATTGAAAATGTTTTATTGTCCAAATAAGAATAACTATCACTAGAAAAAAGCATTTTATTTTCTCTAACATTAAAATCATTACTGTCTTTATAATGTGCGAATCTTAACCAAAATCTAAAATTAGTAACGTCATTGAAGTCTAAAAAAGCGGGTGTAAATTTAATACTGAATTTAATATGCAAAGTTCTTTTACGATCTGAAACTGCGAAAAACATATTACTTACTTCGCCCGGTGCCATTCTGTCCCAACTATTATCGCCAACATTGCCGCCAGGTAAAACCGATTGTGCGTTTTCATGAGATTTACTGAACAAATTTAAAGGTACGCCAACTGTTGAACCTCTAGTGTTTCCTGCTGTTGTACTATTATTTAATTCAACTCTATTTTCTTCAGGTTTTACTTTATATTCAGATTTCAAAAATATTTCACGTCCATCAACCTCAATAGTGATAGGTTGCAAAGCATCAATAGGATAACCATCAAATGTAGTTATCCTATCTATTTCTACTTTGTCGGAATCACGCGCTTTAATAGCTTGTTCCATTCCTCCCGAATTGAATTTTACCGAAATTTTACCTTCTTGGCTTTCCCATGTAGACAAATCTAAAAATCCGAAATACGTTTGTTCCCACACATCAGTTTTAGGATTTCTTTCTTCACGAATCAACTTTATACGTTCGTTGATTCCGTATAATTGGCGAACAGTATTTATGTATGAAGCGCCATCATCAACAAATTTTAAAGAGTTGGAAAATTGCTGAAAAATACCGTGGTACGTTTTACTTCTTTCTAATTCAACTTCGTCGCTTTTCCATCCTTCAGGCTCCGTAATAGTTTCATCATCAAAATGAATGTTTCTAAGTATATACCTTATTCTATCAAAATATCCTTGATTTACATTTCCCATTTTTACAATTGGTTTTTAAGTTTCCAAAAAGCATGAGACAAATCTACGTTTTTTTGCTCTGATTTTGAAGGTTTGTTTCTTCGGGTTACTTCTATCAGTTTATCAATTTTATTTATTAATTCAGGATCTCTTTTATCTTTTACAATAACTAATCGCTGAAATTCATTTAGTTTTTTTCCTTCCTCCTGAACTCCATTTAATAGTTTTTTACGCTCTTTATCCGTGTAATCCTCAACAGATTTATGAACCGTATCACCTTCCATTAATTGAACTAAACGATTTTTTCCCTCGTAAATTTTAGCGGTTCCATCTTTTGATTCTACAACTTCCGGAACATAATTTCCTGATCCCGTAACTCCATCATTAATAATCGCTTTTTCTTTTTTACCACCTTTACGACCAATTTTATATTTAGGGATTGGTGTAGCGATAACAGCGGCCAATTGAACCGCAGCAATGGCAGCAGTAATGGCAGCAAAAGCAAATGATGCAGGTGGCGCAACTGTTAACGCAGCAGTAACGGCAACACCTAAATTAATCGCAGCCTGAGCGATTGCCAAAGCTTTATTAAACTTAGCTTGTTTTTCCTGTTCTTTACGCTTTTTCTTTTCAAGAATTTCATTCTTTTTTTCTCGCTCTTTTTCTAAAAGATCTTTTTGCTTTTCATCTTCGCCGGCTAATTCAATTTGTTTATCATAAAACTCATTGTTTTTATCGATTTCAGCTTCAATATTTTGGAGTTTACGTTCTGAAATTGCATCTGCTAAACTTCCCAATGCATTAGCTAAATCATTTGAAATTTCTCTAATATCTTCAGCTAATTTTAATTCAGCATCTAATATTTTTTTATTCTTCTTATCATTTTTTTCTAACTCTTTTTCTGCAATATCTGATTTAGCTTTACTTAGTTTTTCGGCTATTTCCTGACGTTTTTCAGCAGTCAAACGCTCTTTATCAGGTAATGCATCTGAAGCATCTAATTCATTTTGTAAAGTATCAGCCTGGGCACGCAAAGAAGCCAACGCAGCTTTCTTTTTAATCTCAAAAATCCTGTTTTCATGATCTTGCGTAAGCTTTTCGCGTTCACTAAATTTCAATGATTCTAAATCGCCTAATTCCTTAAAACGAATGTTTTCAAGTTCTAACTCCTTATTCATATTCTCATTGATACGAGAAATACGCTTTTCCATTGATTTAGTATATGATGCTTCATCGAACAAACGAATTTGATCAATGTCTTTTTGCATTTTTTTATTTATATCAACGATTTTGTTGGCTGCTTCACGCTCTATGAATAACTTTTGATTGGCATTCATTTTATCTTCATCTAAAACGAATTTATCAGCATCAAGTTTATGCTTTTTAACAAGATCGATTAAATCTAATTCGGCTTTGTTTACATTTTTAGCAGCACCTATTCGGATATCATCTTTTAATTTATCATCAGAAACAATTTCACCGTTTAATTGGGCGATTCTTTCTAGCCTTTGGTGTTCCAATTCAAACAAAGTATCGTTTAATTCTTTTTGGCGTTTTAAAGCATCTTTAAGTTCTTTGTCTGATAATCCCACAATTGGAGTTTCTGCTGTTGCAACGGGACCTTTCTTTTTATTTAAAGATAGTTTTTTGGCTTCAGCCTGATTCATGACCTCTTCTTCTAATGCAATAGCTTTTAAAAGTTCTTCTTTACGTTTTTTAAGATCCTTTCCGCTAACGCCGGATAAATTAATCGCCCAAGGATTAAAATCTTTTAATTGCTTTTGATTTTTCAAAAATTCCTCATACAATACTTTTCTTTGATTGAAAGCTGCTTTTCTAATTGCATCTAATTGCCCTGCCTCATCTTTTGAGCCTCCTGACATTTGGAATTGCAATCTTTGTGAAAATGCTTTAGCGCCTTCCGCAGCACCTTCTAGTTTTGCTTTACCAAACAAATCATCCCATGAAGTATTTAACCTGATTAATTCTTTTAAAGCACCGCTTGCACCATCGATAAAGAATTTAAAGAACTCAGAAACCACACCTGAACCATTTCCGATTGATAAAATGAAACTATCATAAGTACTTTTAAGTAATTCCGTTTTACCTGTTAACGTATTCATACGAGTTTCAGCTTGTTTTTCAGCAGTACCAAGTTCATTCATTTGACCTGTCAACTCTTTCAATCTATCGGTATGAGAAAGAACGTTGATTGCAGCCGTTGCATTTTCAAGACCAAAAACTTTTACAATCGATGCGTTATCTTTTAATAATGGTTTTAGTAATTCTAATTTTCTTTGAATAGGAATAGCGTTATTACCTAATTCTTCTAAAGAAATACCTAATCTTTCAAATTCAGCACGTGCCATTTTCGGCAATGCATTAGGCGCTGAAATCTTCAATAACACATTTCTCAATGCTGTACCTGCTTCCGCTCCTTTTAATCCATTCTCAGCCAATAATTCAACTAATGCAACGCTTTCCTGTATGCTAACATTAGAACTACGCGCAACAGCCCCAAATTTTAATAAAGATTCAGTTAATTGAGGAATTTCAGCAGATCCATATTTTGCACCATTAGCCAAAGCATCAATGAAAATTTGCGCTTCATCAGCCGCCGCGCCAAATTGATTCATTGCATCAGTTAAAGCAGTTGCCGCTTCCGGAAGTTCTAAACCTGCAGCCTGAGATAAAGTAATTGCGGCTTCTGTCACTTGGTTCAATGCTTTAACATTATCAAGTAATTCAGGTTTAGCACCTGCAATTAATTTATAAGCCTCAACAACAGCCTGTGCGCCTCCTTGAACCTTTTGACCTAAATCAATAGCTGAGTTTTTAAGAAATGATAAGTCTTTACCCGTTGCGCCTGTAATTGAACTTAAATCAGCTAATGATTGTTCAAAAGCTTTTATAGTTTTATAGGCATCACCTAATATTGCAGCAAATGCAGTAATCCCGCCAACCAAACCAAAAGCCCCTGCCAAATCTTTTAAACCTTTTGCAAAGCCTTTTAAATTTGGATAATTACCAACTGATTTATGAAAATCACCAACAGCCTGATCAGCGGCACGAACTCGTTTATCTAAAGCATCAAAAGCTTTAGTCGCTTCTTTAATCGCTTTTATATCTTGGTTTTCAGCCGCCAATAAATCTAAAAGTGTTTTTTTAGCGGCTGTTCTTGCTGCGTTTAATTTGGTATAAGCGCCTACCAATCCTAATCTTTCCAAAGTAGCTTGTTTTGCTGCTTTATTTGCTATTTCTAATTGAATTCTTTCTTCAAGTGTTAGTTTAGTGCCTCGTTGCTTTTGAACTGACAATTTATTTTGAGCATCCGCATCGGCTTTAGATGTTTTAATTCTTTCCTGCTCAATTTTATTCATGGAAATTTCAGCGGCTTCTTGTCGCTTAATTGCATCAATCATTTTTTGAGTTTCTAAAGCTTGCTGTTGCTTGGCTGTAATGTATCCTGATTGATCTTTGATTCCTTTGAATTCCTGAGCCAATTTATTAATGGCTTTCAATGATTCAACAAATTGTTTATTTGCTTCAATCGCCTGAACCATATTATCAGCATATTGTTTACCGATAGTAAGGGCTTTATCTTCTATAATATCTTTTTGCGTAATAACACCATCATTTGCCATAGTATTTATTTTTTAGCTTTCGCGTTTTGTTCTGATATTTGTTTCATCTTTTTATTTACCTGGCGTTTAATTGCTCTAAACTTCATATAAGAAACCGTATTGTAATCAAAATCGAATCCCATAATATCAGCATAACCGCACATTATATCATCAATTGTTAATTTTTCATGCTGTAAAGGTTGGTTTTCTTCTGAATCTTCTTTTGGTAATTGATTCTTTAGCGTTTTTATCTTGATATTTAGCCCTTTTGCGAAACGTTTTACCTGTTCTATGTCCTGATAGTAGTTTTCTGTGCAATCAGTCCTAATATAATATCGTTTTGTTCTTAGAATTTCAATTAATTCATCATCAATATCAAATTCCAAACAATCACATGCGCCAACAATAAATTTATGTTCCATTTCTAAAGATTCAACATCTAAAGTAATTCTGAATTCTCTTTTTGATTCCGGTGTGCTATCAAGTTCTAAATGTTCTTGGAATAGTTTTTCCCAAATTATTTGTAAGATGGTCAAACTTTCTTCGGTATCACTTAATAAAGAAAAATCACCTGTTGCGGCAATTTTTAAAAATGTTTTATGGGGTATAGTATCAAGACTGTTGTAAATCATATATCTAAGTTGTTTCTGAGGTTTTCAATAAAAAAAGGAGCTAAGCGACTAGCGATTAACTCCTTAAGATTTTTGTCAGTAAGTCCAAATAAATCATCTGAAAGCCAATGTTCACTATCTAAAATAAGATGTGTTTTCGGATCTGTAGCAAATAATCTGAAAGCTTTTCCTTGAATATCAACGTAAAAACTACCTAACCATTTACCGGATTCCTTACCATCGAAAGGCTCACCTCTTTTTTTTCTTCCATTAGTAATAACTTCAGTCATATAAGAATAAAAACCGATATTCTTATTGTAAATATCTTTGCTATCAATGTTTATTTGGTCAACATTCAGCTTTACAATTTCTTTTTCAATCTGCCTGATAAATTTAAACAAGTCATTACTTAATCGTGTCGGTGTCAGACTTCTTGCTTTCTTTAGTTGTTGATTGAAGTTTGCCATTTTGATTGGTTAAAAATTCATAAGCTTTTTCTAGTTCTGAATCTAGATTTTCGGCGGGGGTATCTTTAAAAACATGACTATCAGAAAAGTCTTTTTTGAATTGCCCGAATGAAGTTTTATATCCATTCGGGAACTCTATACCTTTATACTTTGGCATTATGGTGTAACTTCTAGAATTAATGTTTCAGGAGTTTCATAAGAAAGCCCGCCAACAGTTACAACACCTAGCAATTCAACAGTATAACCATCTGCAAAACCTGTACCTGTCAATGTATAAACACCTTCAGAATCCGGAGCTGTAAAAGTTACTGTTTGAATAACGCCCGTAAGATTTCTAACTACAAAATTAGCTAATACAAAAGTTTCAACTAATTCATCACCACCCGCACAACCAACGCCTGCTGTTAATTTAATAACGGTTGCGCTTGCTGAAACCTGTGTAAGTGTAACATCGAAAATACCAAACAATTCTGAATCTCTCCATTCAGGTCTGCCAATCCAACCATTTTGTTCGAATTCACTTGAATCCAAATAATTGATTGTTACCAATGTGGATGGCGGCCTGTCTGCTGTTGCATCTAAACGTGGTCCAACATTTAGTTTAACCGATTGACCTTTTACGCCTCCATCAGTAGTATTTACACCTTTAATTGCTCCATCCTCTGTGAATTCGAACAATTGTAAAGGAGTATCACCGAATGACGTTAAAGCAAAATGAGAACATAAACCTAAAATACTGGTGAATGTTGTGATCTTTTTACCATTTGAAGTAAGATATTGTTGTCTACGACCTTCAAAATATGTAGGTTCCGTGTTTGCAGTTGTAACTTCCTCAGCTTCGTAAAGAGGGAAAATCTGTTTTGCGGCAACTGCTGCATTCCATTTATCCAAATCTTCCGCATCATCACGGCTATCAAATTGGAATCCAGGAATGGCAACCGCAGTACGAATCATAACACCTTCGATACATTGCTCTTTCGCACCTGTATTTCGCTTATTTTGATCTTTGCCTTTGCATTTTACAAATATTGCCATAAGTTCTATTTTTATTTAATTAACAATTAATATTTATTTTATATTTCATTGTGCCGGTAATGGCAAAACAATGAAATGGCTGCATATCATCAGTTTTAATATTATCAGTTTTAAAACCTTTGAATATATTTTCTAATCCTTTTTGAATACCATCAATAGCAAACATTTTGTTTTTCTTGATCTGAGCAATAACATCTAATTGAGCTTCAGAATCTGCACGATGCAAAATAGTTGGATAACAATTCTTAAGATTCATCATTACTACAAATTTTCCCTCAGCAAAATAGAACTCATTGAAATCGTCCGTTGTATGATCCCGATCTTCTTCAATAAAACAAATCGTAGCGTTTACAGCATCATTCAAATACAAATCTCGGTACTCACCATCACCAATATACGCTTCCGGATAAAAATCATCACTAACAGGGTTTCTTCTGATCCTTCCAAAAACATCTAATGTAGTATCAGGACTAATTCCCGATGTTTTCCATTTAGTTTTTAGATTGTCGAACAAAAGTTTTTGTGTATACTGTACTTGTTCATCTAATCCTTTAGGATTTGTTATAGTATAATTCATATTACCATGATTTTGTTCCATCAACAGGAATTTCAAAGGGAAAGATTACTTCTTTAGCTTTTCGAACAGCATAATAACGTTCTCTTTTTATTCCTTGTGCGACAATTGCACCCGAATCACTCCTAACGCCTTCCAATTCCATTTTTAACTTCTCGTAGGCTTCTTTTGCGTTACGTTCGAATAAGTTTTTTCTTGATGTAGAAATAAATAATTCAATGCATTTTATTGCGATTGTGTAACCAATAACATCATCAAAAATAAACGGATTGGTAATTATTATGTTTGAATAATCAGTATCAATAAGTGAACGAGAATCTTTGTTGATGATTTCATTTAGCGACTCTAAAACAGCCTGAGTTTTCATACTTTGCAAGTAAGTATTAAACGGCGATTCCAACATGTTTATTTGTGGAATCGCCGAATAAATATTTTCAACTATCGCTAGTTGATGAAATGAATTCACATAACGGCCTGAATTCGACAAAATCACTTCAGGATAAAGTGTAATTGCAAAATTAGAATCCATTGGTTCAGCGAATCCAATTCTATCCACTAAGGACTGTATGCTTTCAGGACTATACATATTATGCTGATGCTACTAATTGAGCTTCAAAGATCAAAATTTGTTCCTCGTTAAGCTTATTTATTGCTTTTTTGATTGATGCATCTGTTGAAGAAGTAGTTAACTTATTAGTTGAATCAGCAGCATTTAAACCTGCAATAACTGAAACTTTAGTATAGTTAGTACCTTCATAGCTGTAATTTGCATCACCTTCAGTTTGTGCGCTTATATCAGCATCAGAAACGTCCATTAAATAAATTGAATCAACATTATCTAAAACCGGCAAAGCTAAAGCCTGAGAAGAAGTAAATTCTCTTACAGGATCGTTTTTACCATATTTAGAAATCAAAATTAAATCATCTACTTTGGTATAAGTAACTTGCTTAACAGGGAATGTTTCTTCTGCCAATGAACCATAAGTTAAAGTACCAACATTCAAATCAGTTAAGAAAGTAACGATATTAGCGGTCCAAGGATTTGTAACGCTACGCACACCGTTTTTCTCTACTAACATTTGTCTATCGACAATTGTAATAGTTACGCCGTAATTTGCTTTCAAGAACTCATTTGCACGTTCAACAGATGGAACATTTGGAATTTGAGAACCGGTAAAACCAAGTGAAAAAGCAAATTCTTGCTTAACCTGTGTGTTAGCTTTAAATAAGTTCCAAGTGCTTAAATCCATGAATATATAAGAAAGTGTTGCGCCTTTTACACGTGCCTGAGATTTTACCCAATTGATATCATCGATTGGAGTAGCGTTGGCATCTGTCCAAGGCAACGTAACACCGTATCTATTTTCTGCAGGAATACCAAAATCAATTCTTATTCCTACACCTGTAGAATCATCGCCTGTAATCAAAGTTACACCTGAAGATAAAGCCTGTAAGAACATAAATTCTAAGGTTTCATAAATACCCGCAACACATTTGTTCACATCACCAAATAATTTACGTAAAATTTCAGATTCTTGGCCGGCCGTAGCAACTAAAATCTTAAGATCGTTCATGGTGTGTTCGTTAAGATACATTTTCATACCTAATTTAGGAATGTCACCTGTAGCTTTACTGATTGAATCTCTTCTTTTTAAAGGAAGGCTAGAATCTAAAGCAACTACATCTGCTCTTACAACTGTACCATTGCTAGAAATTGAACCCCATTGCAACGATGTTGAAAAGGTTTTTCTAAGCATTGTTTTATGCATGTATGTTAAAGGATTAGTCGTACCATTTAACTTTTCAATTACTTTAAGCGCAATCGCTTTAAAGAATTTATCTACCCATTGCGGGAATAATGATTGTTCCATTTTTTAAATGATTTTTAGGATTAATCCTTTGTGAATAAAATGTGATTTTCAAGTGCTGTAATGGCAGCAGCGGGAACCGCCGGCAAACCATAATTAACAATTGCTACATTGTTAACATCACCTGATAAAAGAACCGGTGCGAATGGTCTTTTGGTCAAAATTGTAGCGTACAAAATACCTTTGTAGGTATGTCCTGCAGGAAGTGTTACGTATTCACCTGAAGTAATAGCTAAAGGTTTTAACACTCCGTTAGATGTTTGCTCGATGATCACTCGACCGGCTTTCAAAACCTCTTCTGTGATCCCTGTAACGTCTAACGTTTTACCGCCCGGAATATCAACCAAAAGTTTTTTGATGATAATTGAATCCCAAGTAGTATCAACCTGAACGCCCTCGTTGTTTAAATTTGCTGTTGGCATCTTTTTAGTTGTTTTTTAAATTAATATTTACATTGAAGCAACAACCGAATCAACTAACGCATCATCAACTTTGTTTCCTGGATTAAATCCCGTTGGAGTTGGTCCGGAATATGGTGTTGAATTAGCATTTGATTGCGCTATAATTGTGTACTCAGATTCTAATGCTGCGATCTGATCTTCAATAGAAGTTTCAGAATCTACATTTATTCTGTTTATCCAATTTGGGCGAACCTCTTCTTTTAAAGCTTTCAACACTTCAGATTTTCCAAACAATTCCGCAGCCGTTGCCTTTTTTGTTGCCAAAACATTTCCTGTTTTTAAAGCGGTAATTTCAGCAACAACAGTTTCGTTTTGCTTAATAAGCGCTTTAGCCCATTCAGGCACATCACCTACAGGTGGTGTAATTACAGGTTCAGTTGGTTTTGGTGTTGGTGGGTCAGTTGGATCAGGTTCTGTTTTAGGCTTTTGGTTTGCCTCTAATGTTCTCATGCGATCATCTTCTTTTGCGATGTCCTCAAAAGACATAAAGTCATTTGCATTTTCTAAAACTGAATCAATCTCTTCATCAGTAGCCCCATCTTTTGGCTTTGGCGCAAGTTTAGCTGCCAAAGCATCCATCCTTTTTTGTGATAAGTTCGCCTTAGGAAATTTTACCTTAAGTCGTGCCTTAATCTGTTCTGTTGTAACTGCCATAAAAATAATTTTTTAGATTGTTGTTATTTATAATGACAAATGTAGAAAATTTATTCCTTATTTATACTCATTCTAAATTATTTCACTAAAAGGCATAAAAAAACCACTCATAATTGAGTGGTTTTACATGAAAACAATTTTTAATTACTGCTTCCTCTCTAAATTCGCCTTTCGCTATAGTTGCACAAAGGAAAGGATTCGAACCTCTAAATACAGTTTTGGAGACTGCTGTTTTACCATTAAACTACCAATGCATTTGTTTAACCATGGAAGGACTTGAACCTTCATTACGCCATTACCTCGGCATTATGCAGCTATTTTATCGCCTCGACTTTGCATTTCTGCTTTCAGATCTATCCACAAGCTGCGTTATGATCAACATGATTAAACTTATTCAAATATAAACATTTTAATCAATTCGCCAACCTTCCAAATTCAAAAATCTTCTTTCGCTGTAAATTGTTCCTTTTAAATTGCATTGAACACTTACTTTCTGACCTGTTTTTAAAGAAGCGACAATCGCAATGCCTTTATCACCGCAAAACTTTATAGGTATCACGGTTCCAAATTGGCCGCCTTCATCAACTGCTATTTCCTGCGTTTTGAAACCGTTCGTTGATTGCTTTAGTCCTTCGATTTCTTTTACTGTTCCTGTAATTTTAATATCTGCCATTGCTTTTTATTTTATAATAATTAATATTGTCTGTTATTTGGAGTTTTTGAATATCTTTTCTTAACTCCTAAATACTTTTTACGAAAATTATCGTTTTCCGGATTTGGAATAAATTCTGTATAAGTATTTTTCTTTTCGGGTTTCGCTTGATCAGATTGACAATCTCTCATTCCTGATCCAAAATTTGTTTGACAATTAACTGCTACCATGTTTATTCTTTTTTAGGTTCGACTTTAGTTTTAAATTCTTTGTTTTTTGCGCTTTTGTTACGAATGTTCTTTGCTAATTTGGCGCAATACTTATTATAACTTTGGTTTTGAATCATCTTTTTTATTTTTAAATAGATTAATAAATTTAGTAACGAATGACTTTTTAATTTTAGTACTTACTACACCGTTTTCCGTATTGAAATTTGCTTCACCAGGAACTAACGATATTTGAATTTGATATCGAGTTGCTTTTATTTCGACTTCTCCAAATGATTTAGTTACTACTTTTGAATTTGGAATATTATCTTTTACTATGTAATTCCCAATCAGATCTACTATTTTTTGAATCGAAACATCTTTTAGTTCTGTTGCCATGATTATAAATTTATATTTCCTGAAAATGGTTCGTAATTAGAACATACACAATTGAAAGGCGAACCAAACATATAAATCGGCTTATTCCCTGAATATCTTCCTGTGTCACCAACATATACCGCTTTAAAATGATCGTTTGTATAACTGCATGTAGTTTCAATACAAACTACAATTGTTCCTTGACATTCGTACTTTTCATTTCTTAGAAATACTCTTCTAGGCTTTAATTTAGAAATATCTAAACCGTTTATTATTTTTTCTTGCGTGTTATCCATTATCTTACTCTTCTTTGAACGGCTTCAACAACCGAATTATAATTATGCATTCTTACTGAATTTGTGATTGAAACGTAATCATTTACAGTTATTCCATATGCGGAATTTAGATCTTTAACCTGAACATATTCAATGTCCTTTTCGGTTTGTGTTTGCTGTAGAACATGCATTCTATAATCACGTTCTGATGGTGTAATAATTGCTATTGTCATGATATAAAATAAATTAAAATTAATAATATTGCTTTTGTTGATTCGGCGATCAAACATTTATCACCGATATTCATGATGCATTTTTTATAACGTAAATGCAAAACGCTATCCATCCCGAAAAGCCAATAAAAAATAATGTAATGATGAATCTTTCGAAGTATTTGTTTCTTGCTTTCATTGTAGTATTTTTTTAGACTCCCAATTACTATTTCTTTTAAAAATAATTGGAAATGATTTAATAATTTTGAAAACCCATAGCGTATAAACTACAATGAAAACAACTAATAACAAAGCAAACAAATCACTTTGAATCGATACGCTTTGTTTGCAATTAGGGTTGTTTTCACGTCCTGCTACTGAACACCAACAAGGTGAAAATACTTCACAGTTAAATGGTGGTGGTGGCGGGTTCATGATAATTCTTCATTATTAGTAACATATTTTTCAAAATCATCATCCCCTAAATAATAAATAAGCACTTCTTTAAACGCGTCCTGATGACAACTTTTATTTTCTACGCATGAATTTTACTTTTTTATTAAATCCTCTACAGTAACCTTTAAAACTTGCCTCCAATCTATTTTAACGGTTACATCTAAACTATCTTTTAACGACTGATGCGTTTCTATTAATGATAATTGCTTTTCCATAATTAAGAACGTCTTAAGTAAGATTGATATTCAACTGTTCTTTGCAAGTTAGAAATGTTTTCAATATAAATGATTTCTCTATCCGTTTTTACATTGAATCCCTGACTTGTTTTTGCTTTGAAGTAAACGTAAACCGCTGACTTTCCTGTTTTTCCACATGTAACACCGTATTCAATTGAAACAATGTTTTTAGTTCTTGGCATGTCGTTAATTTTTGATTGCCCGAAAACATTTAGTGAAATAATAATTAATGCGAATGTGATTAAATTTTTCATGGTATTTATATTTAAAGTTTATATTCGTTTTTAAAAAATGGTTGCTACTATACTTCACAACCATTTTCCCACCACCAATAAAATAATAATCAAATAAATTAATTACTAAATTTCGGTTCAACAAATATAAATCCTTTTTTCGGTTCAAATGTATATTTTATACAAATATTTTATTCGTTTACATCAATTTATAATGATTATAAATAACAAAGCCCCGAAAAATATCGAGGCTTTTTATAAAATGTATTGTATTTAAACGGTTGCGGGTGGATCAGTAGGCGGAATCTCAGTTGTGACTTCCGGAAATTCTTCTGCTAATCTTAAAACCTCAGCTTCAACATCAGTAACCAAATCCAACAACTTAACGCGTTCCAATCTTGAAATACTTTGTGAAGTAAATCCGTTTGCTGCGATTGTACTGTTTTCTAGCGTGTCGGATGGAAGAATTGAATTAAACTTAACATCTACAACCAATTCATTAGTTTGCGCCTTAGAGGTAACATTTACCGCGCCTGTGATTCCTGATATTAAAATATTAATTATTCGCTCTACAATCGTTCTATTTTGGCCCTCATTCATTTTTGCTTTAATCATTGGGTCTAAAAACATAAGTTTTAAAGCGGTCCCGGAAATAGCTCCGATACTTTTCATTTTCTCAAATGATATATCAGGTGTTTGAGTGATAGAAAACAAGAGTTCTCTTATGGTGTCCATTTCAAGTTTTACAGCTTCCGGTGCATTGTCATTCGTTAAGAATTTTGCATCACCATTATAAGGCTTGTTTACATCATCATCTTTGAACTTAATAGGGAAATTGATTGTTTTACCATCATCATTCATTTCAGGAAGCACTTTCAAATCTCCATAAGTCAAAAGTATTGGATGACCGGAATAATCGTTTGAAACTCCCAATTTAGATAAAGCAACTTCGTAACGGTCGATTAATCCTTCAACATCATACCATTCAGGGAATTCCTGTTCCATGTAAACAATTGGAATACGATCGAATCCATGTAATTGGGTATCATCCAAAGCCAATGTTCCGGATGCATTACTAATTTTATAAACATTGGTTTCGTCGAAGATCCAGGTATTATTTACGTCTTTTCCTTCAGCATTTTTTGTGACGAATTGCCAAGTAAAAGCTTTCATGTCATTAGTAGCATCAAAATAAGGTGACATTAAGCCGTTTTTCCATGTCCAAACATTAGATTTAATATCAATCTTTTCGTTGGTTCCTGTCGGCTGAGTTGCTTTTGTTCCTGTTGCTTTTGGCGCAATAAAGAAATGAATAGCGCATTCGGTTTGGCTTTTCTGTGTAGTTTTTGCTTTTTGCAATTTATCATCAATACGATTTGATTTCCATAAACGAAGCAATTCATTAAACAAATCGTTTATTGTTGCTGTTGAAAGCGTAACGGGTTCGCCTACTTCAAAAGCGCATGATGTAGTAACAATCTTTTTTTGATAGTTAACAGGTGATCGAATTGACTTAACAAGTCTTTGATTGTTGCCTGTACCAATTGTTTTATCTTTTTGAACATTCCCAACCTGAGTATCACGAATAGTACGATCTAAATTAGTATATTCTTTTACGTAATTCTCAATGATCTTTTTGTCTTTTGATTGAGAAGTAAGCGTTGTAATTGCTTTAGTTAAATCAGCTGATATGATTTCGCTAACTGTCAATTCGTTTTCCATAACTATTTATTATATTAATTAATAATTTACCCCGGCTTGGCGTGCTGATTGATTCATTTGTTCTTCAACTAAAACGCTTTTAAAGCTCATATGTCTGTATCTTGATGAATCCCACATGTGATTAAATTTATCAACAGGCTGATTTATAAATATTCCGTTGATCTCTCGCAACTTATAATTTTGCTGCTCTGTCTTTGCAAATTTAATCAAATGATTGTTTACAATGTGAATTTTCTTTTCACGCATAGCAAGCAAATGAAACATAACAGATTTTGTTTTGCTGACTTTTGATATTTTCCAACCTTTTTTTCTAAGATCACGGACCATTTCAACAGTTCCGTTATTCTCAGAAGTATATTTATCTGAGCTATCAGCGCTTATTGGAAGATCTTTATCAACTCCGATCGATTCCATATATTCGCTAACAGTTTCCGATGTTTCCATTGGATGATAAGAAAGTAATTCAATCCAAATATTGTGATCATCTTCAGCACATTTGGTAAGCGTACAAGGATCGGCGGTAAAACCAAAATCCAAACCATAAGAAAAAGCTATATCCGGGAATTCATCGATGTACTCAACATTTTTAAAGATCTGACCTTTCATTGCTCCACGTAAACCAAGACCGTAAACCTTCCACATGTATTCATCAGCGGTTCCGTTTTTAATGTTTGTCGGATGCGGTGGCGGCTGATTCTTTTCGCTTATAACCTCAACTTTATCAGTTTTTTTATTGTAACAAAAAACATCATCGCCTTTAACAATATAACTTCCGGGTTTCCATGGTTCATATCCTAATATTTTATTCTTTTCACCAGGAGATATAAACGGATTGTCTTTGTAAGTGGTTTTTAATGTTACTACGTCAGGTCTATCTGCAACTTTGAAAAACCAATGTTCTGTGAATGATGGGTTATAATCTGCCCACCAAAACTTTCTGCAACGCATTTCGACCTGATCGAACAAAGCATTTCCGATAAACATAACTTCATTGAAGAAAGCATAATCACAACCACCACCATGTTTCCCATCACCAAGAAACGAAATTACATTCTTACCAATCTTAAAGCTTTTTACTTCTTTGGCATTGTGAAAAGGATTATCTAAACCAAAATCATCCAAACGCCTTTTGAAATCATCGTAAAGCGTTGTTTTGAATTCGTTGTAAGTTTCACGGTAAATATTTATTGTACAATGCGTTTCTTTGAATAAACAAAGCCAAATGATTATATCAACTCCGGACCATGTTTTCCCTGAACGTGATGAACCAGGTAATTCAGCAGCACGAAAACCTGCAACCAATTCGCCTTTATCATTGTAAGCCTGTTCATTAATAGATTTTTGAAGTATCTTAAAATTGGGGTTTTGTTGTGAGTTTGGATCATTAAGCGACTGCCGAAGATCAAAGTGTTTTTTGTCGGTCAGTAGTTTTTTAAGTAAAAGCAGCCTTTTTAATTCCATATTATTTTAAATGCAAAAAACGTGACTGTTAATTGTCACGTTTAATTATTTTACGATAAAGTTCATTAACCGATTCTTTGTTGCAACCACGCGAATGGTAAAAATCCATTACAATGGCAATTCGTTCTAATGCTGTCATGCTTTCATAAGTGTTATGTGACCTAATCGAACATACTCAGCAATATTTCTTTCAACCTGATCACGTTTTGACCGTGGTAAATCAGATTTCTTTTCCTGAATCAATTGATATTGCTGAATGTTATAAGCAATTTCTTGTTTCAGATCTTCAGTAACTTGTTTTTCATCTACTTTTTTGCTGAACTTTTTTTGAATGAAAGCAGCAAATTGTTTGAATGGGTTTTTCATAATGGTTAATTTTTAGGGATGAATATAATTTCTACGTAATCATTATCGAAATGATTGTCTTTTAATTGAAGTTCGCAATCAACATTATTCTTTGAAATGTTTTCAGCAAAGTCCATGAAAGCTAAACCGATCAATTCCGGATCAATCGTTTCAACTCCTTCAACAAATATTTTTCCTTCTTTTACTTCTAACATGGCTATCTTCTTTTAAAATTATTCTTTGGTTTTGAAAAATATTTTGATGGTTCCGGATCTGGAACAATAGGATTTTGTTTTATTGCTTCTGAAAGCTTTAACAGTGAATCACTTAATTCTTGTGAACTAAATGATAAATCACGTATAGATTGTGCGAATCTATAATAAGCGTCATTTACGCCTAAATCTTCAAGTTCCTTAATAGATTTTTCGAAAACAACCTGAAAATTTTCATTTGCTAACAAATGAGCAGAAAGAACTTTTCCGCATCTTGGAGATCCTCCCATAATTATTAATGTCTTTTTCATAGCATTTTATTAATTCCTACACAAAACCCGGTAATTTTCGATACTTATCTTACAAATCAATGATTATGGTTTGTCAAAATATCCTGGTTCGTCCATTTTTTTAACCCATGTTTCAAGTAATTTATCATACTGAAATAACAAATGATTTTCCATAAGCCCAAAAGTGATTTTATTTATGAATTCCAAAAACTTTGCTTCTTGTTTAAGTATTGCCGAATCTCGATTATAATTATCCATGCAAATAACATCTTCTCTTTTAATAATTCCTTTTTCCATGATTATTTTTTTAATAAAACATACACTTAATTTCAATCTCATTCACATGTATTTTTTATAACGATAATTTTTTTAAGAAAGTCCTAATAAAAATTTCAATTACCGTAACGCGAACCGATCACATTTTCTACTGCCCTACTGTTTATTATATGTCAGAATAAACGATCTCACAATCCCAATAGCGAGTAATGATTTAAAAAGCCTTTCCGACCCTGAGAGTTACCCGTGGTTATTATAACCATCCAAAGACTGAAATTAGTTTGTATATTTTTTACTTTTTTATTCTTTTTGGCCCGTTAGCCTTATCAATTATAGCATAAATTGTTCTTTCGGTTAAAAACAATGAGTTCGATAATTCTTCAACTATAACGCCCATTTTTTTAGATTGATTATCGTTTATGTATTTCATAACGTAATCATATCTTTTTTCGAGTAATTTTTTATCTCTAAACATATTATTCTACTTTAATTCCTGATTCTGCCAACTCTTTTGTAAGTTCAGCAATAAGTTTATTTCTTGAAACCTCATCATTGAATTCAATCGGATGATCTTTATCGCCTTTAAGCGTTGTTTCTTGTTTAGAACCGTTTAATGCGTGAGCCTGTTTTTTAGTACCAAGTATCTTCATTGCTCCAATTTGTAAAGCAGGTGCCTCAGACGTTACCCATTTTCGAATCATTGTTCCTGTGGTCTTAACTCGGTTGTTAGCAATTATTCTCTTTACCTCGTTCATTTCGTTTGAGCCAATAGGGAATCTTTCATAAAATAAAGTCTTAGAACACGGTATCTTACAACAAACCTCTTCAATGAAGAAGCATTGCTCTTTATCAGCAACTTCCAATGCTTTTTTATATAATTGTCTTTTAGTATAAGCCATTTTAATTACGTTTTAAAGCGTTTCTTTTTCTTTTTTTAGCAATTGTACTAATGAACTACCGATATTATAACCACGGTCTTTAAAATACTTGATTAGCGCAAAGGCTTCATCATATTCATTTATATCAAAAGCAATCATTATGGATTTGGTATTTTTGGTTTCGTTCTTTGCAATTGAACTATTTCCGATGGGATCAATTTTCTTTTCTATATCTAAGCCCCAATTCGAAAGCTGCAAATCATTCCATTCTAAATTAAGTGATTCCCAATCGTGTTGGCCGAAACTTATATTATCTTTTATGGTAATTGCTTTTAGCTTATCAATTGATGTTTGAGCAGGCAATATTTTACATATCATTTCTTTATATCCTAATTCTGTGCAAGCTTTTAAGCGTTGGTTTCCTGCTATTACTACGAATTGGCGTTTGTAAGGAATAACGATTAATTCGCGAAGCTCTAGCATTTCAGGATCTTCTTTTATGGACTGAACCAATTTTTTAAACCTGGAATCTTTTATAACACGTGGGTTTTTTGGCAATCCTTCGATTTGTCCTGTGTTATGATTTAGAAATTCTATTTGTATGCTTTTCGTTTCCATTAGAATAATTTTTCTTGTTTGGATGATTCACTATTTTTAAAAGCATCAAGACAATAATTTAACGCTTCTTCTTCCGAATCAAAATATTTTAAAGTATTGCTTTCTGTATTTATCACTTGGCAGTAATCTTTCCAATTAAAAACAATAAGCTTATTTACTTCATGAACAATATATTTTTTGCAATTGGTTAACAAGTGCTTTATATGATTTAGTTTTTGCTGTTTAGTATAGTAAAACCAAATAGCGTTAAGTTCTTTTGCTACAATTTTTTGATACTGATTCGTTTCCATGTTGTAAATGTACTAAAATTTAAAGCAAATGTACAAAAAGTATTCAAAAACGGATTATTTATAACGGTTTTATATAATTTTTGGTTGTTTTTGGAGACAAAACGTTCATTTTTGGAAATAAAAAAACCTCAACGTTATTGCTGAGGTTTTTTATTGAATCATGTTACTATACTTCGCATGAGGTTTTGTAATTAAGCTATCAGTTTAAAACCTAAGAAAAAGTGCATTGATTAATTATTTTTAAAATGGTTTAATTACTGGGTTTTTATTTGCTATTTCATGATTTCTATTTTGTTGTTATGTCGCTTGACTGATTAAATTATTTTTTTACCCAATTCTTTTTCAGCATCTTCTTTGGAGATTGTTGGGATTATTTCAGCCCATTGACCACCGCAAAAAACGCAACATCCTAAATATAAAAATCGTTCGTTCTCTAATACACTTTCTTCTTTAAAGTCAGGAGTATAAATATTATGCTGTTTGTTTAATTGTGAAAACCACGGATATTCAACAGCGACACCTTCTTTAAACCCTCTCTTAACCGCCTCTTTAGTCAAAGCTTCGGTTACTTCTTGTTCGGTGGCTTCTCTCCAATTGTCATTAGAACCAAATTCTTGTTCTTCTTGATAGTTATTCCAATTTCCTTCCGTATCAAATCCATATCCATAAAATTCATCATGCATGATTATTTTAGAACAATGCCCTAAAACATTTTCGTATCCATGATCTTTATTTTTATACCACTTTCCGACTTCCAACTCTTTAACATCGGTTCCTGCGATTGGCATATCTTTAAAATCAAAAGTAGATGATGCAGTAAAACTGATTGCAGCAGAATTTGGAGCGGATAAAATAGCTTTGTTTTCGGCTTCTAATTCTTCGATGCGAAGTTTTAGTTTGTTGTTTTCCTGTTTTAATGACAAATATTGATCGTAAATACCTAATGAATCTGAAATATGGGGTTGCATAAATCCATATCCAAAGTCTAAACCGAAATTCAAACTCATAGGTTTGTGATTTTTAAATTCCTCGATAATGTTTGTGGTTTTAGGAATTACAATTTTACCATCTTTGATTGCTTTTAATATATATTCGTATTTTTTTCCTGAAAATGGTTGCTTTAATTCAGGATTAAACGGCATATCAGCAATCTTTTTCAAATCAACTTTATGTTCCAAAATCGCAACACGTTTTTCGAGTTCGGTTAGTTTGTTAGTTCTGATTGGTTTTTCGATTTTAATTCCACAGGCATCAAGGAATATATTTTCGTTCCATGTTCCGTAATGTTCATAAATGTTTTTTCTAGAAGCGGTTTTGGTTATATTTGAGATTTTGCCTGAACATTCAATATTATTTGTTAGGTATTTATAAATATCAAAATCACCAATACCGGTAACTGATAATTTGTTTTTATTTAATATCGGAGCGATAGCTTCAAATTGTTCTCTAGTGCAGCGCATTGCAATTGCTTTTTTCATAATTTTTAAAATAAAGTTAATTGTTGTTTTTCTATAATTTCTATTCGCTCCGGATAACATGCGATGTATTTATTCATGTTTTCAACTAAAACACCGGTTAGGTTTTCCGCATCGGCTGTAATTTCTTTGAACTTTACAACATCGTTTCCGGATGAATCATAAAGTATTTTGTTTTTACGATGATATGTTATTTCAGGATTAAGCATTTGCAACGCGGTTATCGATTCTTTGTTGCTTTGCCAATTGACCTTTCCAAAAAGCTAAAAGGCTTTCGGTTGCCGGAATACGATGCTTAAATTTAAAGCCTGATTTATATTCGATCAACTTTTCTTCGTAATTATTGATTCTTTCCTGAATTTCTGATTTATTTGCCATTGGATGGTTTTGATTTTAAATATTCGTTAATCAAATGATTTATTTTATGTTGGCTGTAATGGAATGTTTCAGACAAATTCGCGATAGTGTTGTTTGGCTTGTGTTTCCAATGCTCAATTATTAAAATCTGATCGGGTACAGGTATTGTGGGCGATAAACTTATAAAACGTGCCATGATGTTTATTTTAATTTTAAAGCAACAAATAAAATATCTTTCATTGCGCCGTATTCCGGATTTAAAAAACCTGTTAGCATATCACCAAAATGGTATGCGCTGAATGCTGAAAGTAAAACACAAACTGCAAAATGAAATCTTCCAAACCAACCATTATTTTTATTTTCAATAGGCATCAATATTTCTCTTTTTCCAATCGGACCATTAATATATTTTTCTAGCCTAGAACTATGACCGTATCTATCATAATTTGGATTTTCAACCTCTCCAATTATATCTTCAAAACCTTTTACAAAATTTTCTTCAGTAAGTTTCGATGTTAAATGCCTTTTGTAAAACATACACCAATTAAATATAGAAGCAATTGTAAGGATTAGAAAGCAAATTGACCAAACTAATTGCTGCTTAACCAAAATATGCCAAACGGATTCCGCACCAATCTTTAAGCCTTTTGCTATTTCATTTATGCCCTGGCTAATTTTAGGAGCTAAATCTTTCGCGTCTTTGTAAACGGTAGAAATAACTGCTTTACCATCGGAATAAACTGTTTTTGTTGCCGATGCAGTATTATTATAAACACCATCAGATTGATCTTTAATAATTTGCTCAATTTCTTTTTTGCTAGTTTTTTGAGCAGAAGCAAATGTGATAATTAATAATATTGCGATTGTGATAATTTTTTT
>Ga0247817_10000133_pt1 | contig 53876 bp, 53 predicted proteins | sample UWRJL212509R1_FD_178010 | JGI IMG/M metagenome (GOLD analysis project Ga0247817, IMG submission 178010) | Plant litter microbial communities from Arlington Agricultural Research Station in Wisconsin, United States - UWRJ-L212-509R-1 | ecosystem: Environmental > Terrestrial > Plant litter >... | reverse complement strand
AACTATTATAAATTTTCATCGTTGGGCACAACCCGAAGATCGATGGTTCGACCAGGCAGGCGATCCTGGCCAGCTCCCGCTACAAGAAAAAGGTCACTATCGAAAGATGGTGGCCTTTTTGCGTTTTTGACCTTTCTAAAATTAACTATTATAAATTTTCATCGTTGGGCACAACCCGAAGATCGATGGTTCGACCAGGCAGGCGATCCTGGCCAGCTCCCGCTACAAGAAAAAGGTCACTATCGAAAGATGGTGGCCTTTTTGCGTTTTGGGCGCTGAAAAAAAGTACGCTTTCAAAATCAGCTTTCAATCTTGCTCTGTAAGAGCACCCTGTTTATAGCAATGCCTACACGTTTCAAATTCCAGGCTCCTGCGGAGCCTCCTATCAGGGAATAGCAGGAAACTCCTATGGAGTTACCGAACCAATGAACTATCGATTTTCTATAAACAGGATGCTCCTATGGAGCGGAGGGAATTGATAAACAAAATTTAATTCAAATTCATAAATCATTTGAATATTAAATATTTGGGGCATTATCCAAAGGTTGATGGTTCGACCGGGCAGGCGATCCTGACTAGCTCCGTTACAAGAAAGAGGCCACCATCTTTCAATAGTGACCTCTTTGCGTTTTTACCGTTGAAAAAATGGTACGCTTTCAAATCAGCTTTCAATCTTGCTCTGTAAGAGCACCCTGTTTATAGCAATGCCTACACATTTCAAATTTCTCGGCTCCAGCGGAGCCTCCTAACAGGGAATAGCAGGAAACTCCTACGGAGTTACCGAACTAACGAACTATCGATTTTTCTATAAACAGGATGCTCCAATGGAGCAGGAGAATATGATCAAAAAAATTTATTGCAAACTTATAAATCCATTGAATGTTGGGGGCACAACCCAAAATGCTGGTTTCCACATACAGGTTAAAACCAAAAACCACCATTTACAACGGTAGCCTTCATAATATAACCCATTATACTTCCTTCACCTCAATCAAATCCCGAATCACCACCGACGCACAAGTCGCACCGAAAGTCGCCGGCAAATAAGACATGGTACCATAAGCCGATTTCTTATAATTACTGCCATCCGTCAGAATCAGAGATTCCTTTATTTGTTCTTCTGATGAGAAAACAGCTTTGATACCTTTATAAATGCCTTCTTTTTTTAAATTCTTTCTTACCTGCTGTGCAAAGTTACAATTGAAGGTTTTGGAAATATCGACCACTTTAAGCATCGTCGGGTCCATCCTGCCGCCAGCACCCATCGAACTCACAATACGCATTTTCCGGTTAAAAGCTTCTTTCAAAAAAGTTATTTTCGGGGTAACACTATCAATCGCATCGACGATATAATCATACGGAAAGGCGGACAGGATTTCGGCAACTGCTTCGGGGTTTATAAAGGTTTTGATCACGTGTAAAGTCAGTTCCGGATTAATGGCTTTCAATCTTTCCGCCATAATATCCGCCTTACTTTCTCCATGATTGGTCGAAAGAGCCGGCAACTGCCTGTTTCTGTTTGTTGGATCCACGGTATCGCCATCCACAATGGTCATCGTTCCGACACCATTTCTGCAAATAAACTCTGCCGCAAAAGAACCCACACCACCCAGACCAATCACCAACACATGCGCTTTGCTAAGCCTGATTAAATTTTCTCTGCCAATTAATAATTCCGTTCTGGAAAGCCAGGAGAAATCCTCCATCATGAGTGAAATAGGTTTAAAAAGTTTTTTTCGAGTTGCAAAACAATCTCCTTTTCAGAAATATTTTTAATCCGGGCAGCCGATCTGTAAATCTCCCTAATATCGGCATCCGAATCATCTGTTTCTAAAAAAACCTGCTCCAAAGGTGAATTTCGGAATGTATTCAAAGTCGTTTCATTCTGCCCTAGCAGCGCTTTTCCAAAAGATAAATAAAAACCCCTGTCGATAGCCGGCTGCACGATGGATAATTTGTTATTGATCCCGTGCATGATAACCGGAACTTTCACCTGCTTTAATTCCAGCAACACTTCATTGAATGCTTTGACGCAATGAATAATAAGCGGCTTATTCATTTCCTGAGCCAGTTTTACCTGAGCCCGGAATGCTTTTAGCTGCAAATTCCAGTCAGTGCCTGAAAGTTTATCCAAACCACATTCCCCGATCGCCAGCACTTCTGGTTTCACACTGTATTTTGCCAGATTTTCGATTTCCTGATCCAGTTTCTCTGCATCAAGATACCACGGATGCAGGCCCATGCTTACTTTTTTTCCATCAATATTGCCTTCAAAGTTTTTGTATAGATTTTCAATATAGAGGACATCCTCACTTGCGCCATGCGGGTGGGTATGGACATTATAATACATCATTAGCCAAAGAATAAAATGATCAATAATGGGTGTTATTCAGAATTAAAGATGCTGATTTTGCTTCAATTTATCCAAATTTCAGCATTTGATTCACGGCTCTTTCGATCAACCGGGAACCGATTCTTCAAATAATTGTCTTATTTTTGGCCATCTGCTAGATCATTAATTGCCGAGTCTCAACAAATATGCACTACTCTACCTGGTTTGAAAATCCTGACAATAAGCTCAAAATTATCATCGCAGCCTTTGTCATCCTGCTATTACCATTTCTGATTCTTTCATTTTTTGTTTTTCCTACCACGGACGACTACTGCCACGCGCTTGGCGTTATCGACATGGGTTACTGGGGCTATCAGGAACATTACTGGAAAACCTGGTCGGGACGATATATAGGAACGATTATTTCTGCTACGCAGCCACTTTCCTACGGCTCTTATTTCGGATATAAAATTGCGCCCGTAATACTGATAGGGCTTTATGCGCACGCGATGCTGCAATTTGCAAAAGCCATTACGCACAACAAACTGATCACCTGGCAAACTTACCTCATTACCTTTTTGCTGGTATTCGTCCTGATTGCAGAACTTCCTATTATTTCAGGTTATTTCTACTGGTATACAGGCTATTACTACACACTGGCCGATATTGGGACATTGCATTTGTTTGCCTATTTTTTCAGAAACTATTCAAATCTGAAAAGTAAACACATTATTATAATCAGTCTTGCACTCATTATTCTGATCGGAACGAACGAATATACACTGGTATGGCTTGTCGCGCTGACGGGCGCATTATTTTTGTTTGGCTCTCTTGCAAACCGAAAAGTTCAGTATTATGCACTGATTTTGTTTGTGATAGCCCTTGCTTTTGGCGTTTTGTCAATTACAGCGCCCGGCAATGCAGTTCGTGCCGAATCGGGCTTATACCCGACGCCATTGAAATTTAATCTTTTATATTCCATTCAGCACAGCCTGGGGACGGGTATTATAAACTTTTCAAAAATGGCTCCCACGCTTAGTGTTTTGGCACTGGTGCTGGTTCCTTTTGCCGCTCAGCTTTACCATAGCCGCACCAAAGACGAGTTCAAATTTTTATCTGTTCATCCACTGATTTCCCTGATCGTTTTCTTCGGCTGCATATTTCTGACCTATTTCCCAACATACTGGTCAATAGCTGGCCCACCTAATTTACGTGGACAGTGTGTGATCACTTTCTGGACGCTTATAGGCTTTACCTACAATGTTTTTGTAATCACATTTTGGGCTATCAAAAAATACAATTCGGTGATAATAACCCGTTTTGGCTTACTCGGATGGGTTATAGCATTATATTTTGTCACCATCTATACCAGCAATTTTAATTACCGGTCAGCCTGGTCTGATATCGTTACCGGTCGTGCTGCACGTTTTTATTCAGAAATGGAAGCTCGTACCAAACAGGTTTACGAAACAGCCGACCATTCAGTGTATGTTCCTAAGCTGAAAAACACACCCTATTCCATTTTGATCATCACAGAAGCACCAGACCCGGCCTGGGGATCAGTAGAATATAACAACGGATGTGCAGAATGGTACTTCAAAAAGAAATTTTTTCTGAAATAATCTGAAAGCGGGAAAGCCTTAGAATAGCAAAAAGAGCCGGAAAATTTCCTAAATTTCATATAACCTGCATGTTATATTTAAGAAAAAGTTTTTTGACCTTGTCTTAATTCGAAAAATTATTTACCTTTGCAAGCCAAAATTACGGGTAGAAGAGATTTATAGCGCAATAATTTGATAATGAGATGAAACGTACCTATCAACCATCGAATCGCAAGAGGAGAAATAAGCACGGATTCCGTGAAAGAATGTCTTCGGCAAATGGCCGGAAAGTTGTAACGGCCCGTCGCAAGAAAGGTCGTTGGAAACTAACAGTTTCAGACGAAAAACGTCATAAGCAATAATCAAGGTTTGAAAGTTTGAGTAGGATATTGCCTGGTGGGTGGTATCAAATCGAAGACGCCTTGTCTTTAATCGTGTGTTAGGTTCGATTAATTCTCAAACTTAATACACGTTTTTTTCTACAAGAACTTGAAACAAACATTTGGTAAAAATGAGCGTTTATGTAGCCATCGAGTAATCGGAAGGCTTTTTCAAAGGGGTAGTGCGGATGTACAAACGTTCTACCTCTTTCCTTTTCGGGTATTGTATATTTACGAGACCGAGACTCCTCCCCCATTTCCACAACTTTTGTTTTCGGTTTCAAAGCGCCAATTTAAAAAAGCGGTTGACCGGAACCTGATTAAAAGACGCTGCCGTGAAGCTTATCGCCTCAACAAGTCGGCATTACTTTCTCTTCCCGCTGAATCAAGACCTGCTTACATTGCTTTTTTGTATATTGCGAAAGAAATATCAACTTTTGACGTTATTGAAACGGCTATGAAGCAATCTGTTAATCGTTTGCTGAAAATGCCTTCCGCTCTCCGGAAAAATCAAAGTCAATGATTTACGATCCTAGATGAAAAAGTATCTTCGTTCCCTCTTATTTGCTGTTCCGGTGGTTGCCGGCCTGGCATTTGTGTCATTCAAGCAAGACGACCGTCTGTTTGAAATTGCGCGCAATCTGGATATCTATGCCACCCTTTTTAAGGAGCTGAACGCATACTATGTCGATGAAATCAATCCGAACCAGTTGATCAAGACCAGTATCGACGGGATGTTGAGATCGCTCGATCCGTATACGGTATATTATGCCGAAGACGATATCGAAGATTATATGACCATGACAACCGGGAAGTATAACGGCATCGGCGCCATGGTCAATTCTTCTGAAGGGAAGCATACCGTCATGATGGTTTATGAAGATACGCCTGCCCAAAAAGCAGGTTTGCAGCTGGGTGATGAAATTGTAAAAATTAACGGAATTGACCTGTCAACCCGGGAAGACTTTGATTCAGGAAAGTTACTGAAGGGCCAGACGCAAACCAGCGTGACCCTGACGATCAAGCGATATGGAAATCCGAAACCACTGGAAATCACACTGAACCGTGATATTGTTAAGGTGACCAACGTTCCCTATTATGGTATGATCAGTGAGGATGTTGGTTATATTGATCTTAAAGATTTTACCGCCACAGCTTCCCGTGAAGTAAAAACAGCTTTTCAGGAATTGAAAGGAAAAGGAATGAAACACCTGGTTCTGGATCTTCGTGATAATCCGGGCGGATTGCTGAACATGGCGATTGAAATTTCAAATATTTTTATTCCAAAAGGTGAAGAAGTTGTTTCTACCAAAGGAAAAGTAAGCGAATGGAATAAGTCTTACACGGCTTACAACCCGGCACTTGATACGGAAATACCTATTGCAGTGCTTACCAATAATCGCAGCGCCTCAGCAGCGGAAATTGTTTCAGGCGTTATTCAGGATTATGATCGAGGCGTCTTGATTGGTCAGCGGACTTATGGAAAAGGTTTGGTACAAACTACACGTGACCTTTCCTATAATACCAAAATGAAGATTACTACGGCGAAATATTATATTCCTAGTGGCCGTTGCATCCAGGCTATTGATTACGGACATCGGAATGAAGACGGAAGCGTTGGTAAAATACCAGATTCATTGATGACGGCATTCAAAACCAGAAATGGGCGTGTCGTTTATGATGGCGGCGGAATTTTACCTGATATTGTTACTGAAAAAGAAACGTTTTCTCCTTTGGCAACTTCGTTAGCCAGAAACCGTCTGTTTTTTGATTATGCAATAAAATATCACTTTGAGCATGCTACGATCAAGCCGGCCAAAGAATTTCATCTGACAGATAGTGAATATACTGATTTTGTAAAATGGCTGAACGATAAGGAATATGACTACACCACGCAGGTAGAAAGGGATTTGAATGATCTTGAAGCCTCCGCGAAAAAGGAAAAATCCATTGACGTTATTCAGGATCAGCTTAAAGCATTAAAATCCAAACTTGCCCACAGCAAGGATAATGACTTGCAAATCTCTAAATCGGAGATCAAAATGATTCTGGAAGAAGAAATTCTTAAACACTATTACCTTGAAAAAGGAATGCGCGAAGCTTCTTTTAATGAAGATTCCGAGGTGAAAGAAGCAATCAAGCTTTTTAAAGACAACAACCGTTACCACGAAATTTTAAAGGGAACGAAAAAATAATGCGGCTGTCGGCAATCAGCTTTCGGCTTTCAGATTATGGCCGACATTTTGATTTTAGTAAGTTACCAAGCCGATGGCCGACCGCCGAAAGCCGAAGTAATAAATTCAATTTATGCTTTTACTTAGTATCGATACTTCTACGCGCGGATGCTCCGTAGCGCTTCATGGTGATGCCGGCTTATTGGCAAACTATGAATTATATACCGACAAGTCATCCTCTGCGATGCTCACAACTTTAATGAGCAGCACGGTTGAACACGCCGGATACACTTTAAAAGACTTAGATGCCATTGCAGTAGCCAAAGGCCCTGGCTCATACACAGGATTGCGCGTAGGTGTGTCAACTGCCAAAGGATTATGTTATGCGCTTGACAAGCCTTTAATTGCAATCAATACCCTCGAAGCGATGGCTGTTCAGGTACAATCTTTTTTCTCAAAAGACTTTCTCTTCTGCCCGATGATCGATGCACGAAGAATGGAGGTGTATGCGTCCGTCTTTGATTCAGAAATCAATGTCGTAGATCCTACACGAGCTATAATTCTTCAGGAGGATTCTTTTCGGTCTTTGCTCGAAAAGAGTAAGGTTGTTTTCTTTGGCGATGGCGCAGCAAAATGCAAGCCTTTATTTGAACAAAATCCGAACGCTGTTTTTATTGCTGAGGAAATAAAACCTTCTGCAAGAACGGTTGGCAAATTAGCAATCAAATCTTTTGAAGATAGTGTTTTTGAAGACATTGCCAGTTTTGAGCCTTTTTATCTTAAAGACTTCATGACGCCGCCTTCCCGGAAAATTATTCCAGCGGTTTAGTCAAAAGTAGTTTTTGTCGTCAAAACGAAAACAAACTTTCTTCATTTCGTGTTATTCATTCCAAACACCGTATTTCCTATGCAAACCGAAGAGATTGTTAACCGTGTCGCAACAAGTGGGCTGATTTCCTTTGATCTGGAAGAACTTTATCATCCGGGCGAACGCGTACTTTACGATATAAAAGATAATCTTTATATGGGGATGATCCTTCGCGAAAAGGATTTCCGTGAGTTTCTCAAAGCGCACGACTGGACTCAGTATACAGGAAAAAATGTGGCTATTATTTGTTCAGAAGACGCTATCGTACCGACCTGGGCCTACATGCTTTTAGCCATTCAGCTGGAACCTTATGCCAATGCAGTCGTTTTCGGCGATCTTACTGCGTTGGAAACTAAGTTGTTTTCAGACGCAATCGGTAAGATAGACGCGGAAGAATTTCGCGGTAAAAAAGTGGTGGTGAAAGGGTGCAGCAAACTCCCCGTACCGATTTCTGCTTATGTTGAAATTACAACTTTACTGAAACCCGTTGCACAGAGCCTGATGTTTGGCGAGCCGTGCAGCACAGTTCCGCTTTATAAGAAACCCAGAGCCTGATTATCTTTTTCCTCGACGTCTTCCTTTAGAAGTTTGAAACTCATCCGGTGATGCTGGCAGGTTCCATGGAGTTTTATCGCTTTTCTGTGGTGAATGGTTGGATATCCTACGTTCGTTTCCCAGCCATAATACGGAAACTGCTGCGCAAGTGAACTCATCAAATCATCCCGATACGTTTTTGCCAGCACCGAAGCCGCTGCAATGGATAAATAATGCGCATCTCCTTTGATGATACATGTATGCGGAATCATGGGATACGGCGTAAAACGGTTTCCATCCACCAGCAAATGTTCCGGTTTCGTATGCAGTTTATCCACGGCATAATGCATCGCCAGAAAACTTGCCTTTAAGATATTGATCCTGTCAATTTCAAAATTATCAACTTCCGCTACTGCCCAGGCAATTGCTTCCTGCATAATTTCTTTTTGCAGAATATCCCGCTGAACGCGTGTCAGTTGTTTTGAATCGTTAAGATAGAGATGGAAATAATCCGGGGGAAGAATCACGGCTGCGGCTACTACCGGCCCTGCCAGGCATCCCCGGCCAACCTCATCCAGCCCCGCTTCCCGGACATCCTTTGTATAAAAAGCCTTTAACATTAGTCTTCCAGAATATTAGCCATAAATGTACTTTTTGTACTAAGCGCAATCAAAAGCAGCACAATGGCCCAATAAAGATAAATACGATAATAATCACTCACATCCCTCGATACTACATTTCGGGACTTCACTTTTTCAATCTGGTTAATCTGCTTGAAAACAGATCCGAGAGCGCTGTTATCCGTAGCCCGAAAATATTTCCCGTTTCCCAAAGCAGCTATTTTCTGCAATTCACTTTCATCAACCAGTGCAGTTGATACATTTAAGCTATCTGTTTTAATAACCTTTTTCGTTTTTCCGACCGAAATGCTGTACACTCTCACCCCGAAAGCTTTTGCAAGCTGAGCAGCCGTGGTGGGTCCAAGATTCCCGGAAGTATTATCCCCATCACTGATCAGAATAGCCACTTTGCTTTCTCCGGAAGTTTCACGCATACGGTTCACCGCAACTGCCAAAGCACTTCCAATGGCTGTTCCGGCTGTGGGGATCATCGTCGGCTGGATCTCATCCAGAAAGCCGTATAACAATTCATAATCCGTTGTCAACGGACACAGCGACACGGCCTCGCCTGCAAAAATAATAAGTCCGATCCTGTCCTGTAATCTTCCTTTGATAAATTGTCGCGCTACAAGTTTTGCAGCTTCCAGCCTATTGGGGCTTAAATCTTTTTCCATCATGGAATCGGAAATATCCAGCAGAAGCATAATGTCGATGCCTTCGGAAAATCTATCGGTCCTTTCAGTAATAATTTGCGGACGTGCCAGAGCAATCAATATTAAACCAAACGAAAGTGCCACACATACAGGCTGCACAAAACGCAATAGCGTAAGCCAGTCCCCTCCTGATTTTTCCTTATTGTACGTGATAACCAGCCGCTGCTGATGTTTTCTGTGAAAAGCACTTCTAAGCCAAAACAAAAACGGAACAGCAGGCAGTGCGTAAAGGAAATAATGATAAGCCCAGTTGTAAGACCTTAAAACATCCCACGTAAACCACCTCGGTGAAAACCACTCTCCCATGGCTCAGATATCAGAGGGTAAGTTACCTTCCAGAACTTGTCTGCGTTTGTTACGATAAAGCTTCGTAGCGCCAGCTTTCAGTACTTCCAGATATTTATCGATATCCTTGGATTTAACCTGCCCGTATATTATTCCATCCATATTTTTCAGTGCAGATGCCAGACCTTCATCAGGCATATTATCCATAATTTCTCTTGTTGTGTAGGTTGCAAATGGTTTTTTCTCCAATCTTTCCAGATAATTTTTCCAAACAATAATCGCTTTCTCTGCATCCTTGATATTCTCCCGTTCCTTGGCATTACGAAGTAAACGATTATACGATCTGTTATATTCAATATGCCGGCGTTGCAGTTTAAATAACTGCCATTGCTTATAAATATCACTTCCGAAAAGCCAGTAAATACTTCCTGCAACCCCAATGATAAGTGCCAGTACGCCAAAGAATATTGAAAAATTAAATTCGTGGCTGAGCGGCAATAACCCGAGTTCTGGTTTGAGGGAGGCATTATCTTCCGTGTCTTTGAAATTTTCTTTCCGTAAAAAAATCGTATCGCTAACCGTATACAAAGCAGTACAATCCTTACCGTTGAAAATAAAAACCGGCATCCGTAAAGATTGTCCCAGTGAAACATTAAAGGAAACCAGCTGATAAACCGTACTGTCCAAGCTGCCCTTAGTATCCGTTTTTGAAGTAAAATTCTTTTTTGAAATTATTTCAAACGGAGCAAAATTATAGGTCGTATCGGGGAAAAAAACTTCTGTTTCAGGATTATGAAGATAACTCAGCGCATAAGAAAAAGGCTTTCCCACTTCAATACTGTCTGATAAAAATTTCCCCTCGGGTATTTTATTCTGGGCCATAAGTTTCTCTCCTGAGTGAAATAATCCAATCAAACAAAAAAGGCCCAATACCCGTGGAAGATAAAATCCGCTACCCGTTTTAAAGAACAAAAACAATTTCTCTGTATTTACAATTATTTCTTTTCAATTTAAATGCCATCAGGAAGATGTCATACCGCTCTTGGCATACCGTCTTACTTTAAATAAACGAATAAGCGCCGGAACATAATCCTCCTGTGTGTTGATCGAAATATAATCCGCCCGGTTTTGATGGCATAGCTTTTCCAGTTCTGCACTTCTTTTTTCAAAACGATTGGCCATATCCTCGCGGTATTGTTTCGAAGACGTATTTACCCAGGTAGTCCTTTGTTTTTCGGCATCATACAGCGGAATTATTCCTAGCCTCGGCAGGCTGGTTTCGCGAAGATCATAAAGGTGAATAACGATCAGATCATGCTTGCGGGCTAATGCTTTCAGGTTGTGCTGATAATTTATATCGATAAAATCAGATATAAAAAAAATAAGGCTGCGTCGTCTCAAAACATTCAAAGCTACCAGAATGGCTTCCGAAATATTTGTTTTGGTCGATTCGGGCACAAGTTTATATAACTCTGAAAGGACGCTATATCCATGCTTCATGCCATCGGAAGGCCGAATATATTTTTCATTCCTGTCGGAAAAACAAAGTAACCCAACGCGGCTGGCTTCCTGAATAGCCGATAAAGTTAACACTCCGCAAATTTCCTTTGCTATATCTATTTTAAGTCTGCTGGCTTCCCCTACCTGCTGCGATGCACTCACATCAAGCATAAAAAAAGCCGTTTGCTCTTTATCTTCCTTAAATATTTTTATGAAAGTGCCATGCCCTTTGGCAGATGTGTTCCAGTCGATCGCCCGTACGTCGTCGCCATACTGGTAAAGACGCAGGTCATCATATTCAAGGCCGGAGCCTTTAAAGACCGAATGAAAATTACCATGTCTTTCGCTGGTGACCGCCTTTCGCATCCGTATTTCATACTTTCGAAGCTTCCCTAAAAACCGTTCAAACATATGTTTTCCGAAAAAATTACCACCTTTGTACCTTCTAGCAGCTAAACAAAGATAGGTAATTTGATAATTATGACGCGACGGATTATTAATTTCTCATTCAGCATGATACTGCTTGGGAGTATGGCAATCAATTTTGCGGGCTGCACCAAAGATGAAAAACCGCCCCAAGGCACGCTTTCTGAGGAAGAAATGGCAACCATCCTCACCGATATTCATATTGCTGAGTCTCGGGTTACGCGATTACAGTTAAAATCTCTTGATTCTTCAATTCTCATTTTCGATCGGTTGAAAAAACAGGTCTGGGAAAAAAATAAAGTGGATACGGCGGCTTACCGAAGCAGTTATTCGTATTACATGACGCATCCTGAATACATGAACCGTATTTATGAAAATGTTGCCAAAAAGATTGAAGCACGAGAGAAAACTAAAAATATCAAACTTTAATAAAAGTTAAATTTTCATGATGTGGGAATAGATTATTTATAACCTCCGTTGTGTAAAATAAAAAGCAAGTCTATTTCTGTAAATCTAAACTATCAAACCCAGTGAACCATAGTATTGTAGTAATCCCTACCTACAACGAAATAGAAAATATTGAAGCAATAATCCGAAAGGTGTTCAGCTTGCCAAAACCGTTTGATATATTAATTATCGATGATGGCTCACCTGACCAAACCGGTGCTGCGGTTAAAGAATTACAGAAAGAATTTACTGAATCACTCCACCTTGTTGAAAGAAAAGGGAAACTGGGATTAGGAACTGCATATATCCATGGTTTCAAATGGGCGCTTGACCGCGGCTATGAATATATTTTTGAGATGGATGCTGATTTTTCACATCCGCCGGAAGATCTGATCCGGTTATATCAGGCCTGTGCCGAAAAAGGCCATGATGCCGCAATTGGCTCGCGTTACATTACTGGGGTAAATGTAGTAAACTGGCCGATCAACAGGGTTTTGATGTCTTATTTTGCAGGATATTATGTCCGCATGATCACCGGTATGCAGATTATGGATCCTACTGCCGGATTTATTTGCTATACAAGAAAAGTACTGGAAACGATTGATCTGGATAAGATCCGTTTTATCGGTTATGCCTTTCAGATTGAAATGAAATTCAATTCCTGGAAGTTTGGTTTTGACATTGTAGAGGTTCCAATCATCTTTACAGACCGGACAAAAGGAGCCTCTAAAATGTCTCCGGGGATTTTTAAGGAAGCTATTCTCGGTGTAATCAGCCTTAAAATCAATAGTTATTTCAAACGTTATATTCCTGCTAACAAGCAAGTTCGGTAATCGCCAGCCAGCTCATAAGTCCGGGTGCGATTTCGAGTGACGTTTCATCGATGTCGAAAGTTGGGGTATGCACACCGGAGATAATTCCTTTGGCTTCATTGCGCGTACCTAGTCTGTAAAAGCAAGAATCCACGACCTGTGAGTAAAAAGCGAAATCTTCACCTGCCATCCAAAGGTCAAGATCGATTACGTTTTCTGCGCCCATATAGTCGGTAGCCGCGGTTCTGACACGGCGCGTTAGTTCCGGCTGGTTTTTCAGAAAGGGATACCCTTTCACTATTTCGAAAACACAAGTTCCTCCCATCGCTTCTGCCATACCTTCTGCCATTTTTTTCATTTTTCTTAACCCTTCTTCACGCCACTGTTCATCCATGCAGCGCCAGGTTCCCTGCAAGGTTACTTCGTTGGGAATGACGTTGGTAACACCATCTGCTATAAATCTCCCAAACGAAAGAACCGCCGGATTGGAAGGCTTGCGATAGCGGCTGATGATTTGCTGCAACGCCACCACAATATGGGAAGCGATCAAAATAGGATCTATCAATTGATCGGGTGCTGCCGCGTGGCCGCCTTTTCCGATCACGGTTACATACAGCTCGTCGGTACTGGCCATGTACATTCCTTCGCGGAACCCGATTTTTCCCACCGGAATGTTCGGTGCCACGTGTTGGCCCATCATGCTTGCCGGTCTTGGGTTTTCCAGCACGCCTTCCTTAATCATTAAAGAAGCTCCACCCGGTGCTTTTTCTTCTGCCGGCTGAAAAACCAGCTTGATCGTTCCTTCAAACTCATCACGAAGCTGGTTCAAAATTCTGGCTGTACCAAGCAAAGAAGCTGTGTGTACATCGTGCCCGCAAGCATGCATTACACCCGGAACCTGTGATTTGTAAGGAACATTATTTGCTTCAACAATAGGCAAAGCATCCATATCGGCACGCAAACCCACTATTTTCTTTCCGGGATTTTTTCCTTCAATAAGTGCCACAAGCCCCGTTCCTGCAATACCCTCTTGCGGCGTTAGTCCCAACGCACGAAGTTCAGCCGCGACAAATTGCGCCGTTTTAAATTCCTCAAAAGAAAGCTCAGGATTGGTATGCAAATGGCGGCGATTAGCAATAACATCGGCAGCCTGGTCCTTTGCAAGTGACTTTATTTTTTGTTTCAGGTCAAACATATGTACAAAAAGAAAATTAAAAGTTTTGGGCATGTCCGCATCCATCACAACCCAGACAAAACCAAACCAAAGGTACGAAGAAATAGAATCGGGCAGAATGAACGGACACAAGGATTCGCAAAATCAATGGTTTTCAGCGCCCTTTTAATAATAAGGAGTGCTAGATATTAAGTACTTCTAAGAAAAAAAAGTAATTTTGGCTTAACACATCAATATAGCAAAAAACATAATGACGCATCAGGATTTTCTAAAAGCGTTGGTTTGTCCACTTACCGGCAGTCCATTAACAATCGCCGAAGACGGCAAAACGCTTACCAGTGAAGATGGTACAATATATGAAGTTGGTGACACAGGCATAGTTAATATGCTTTATCCCAAAGAGTTACTTCCAGGCGATGCGCACGAACAATTTCTTTACGATCAGGCATTTCTTCGTTACGACAAAGGCGTTTCCTGGGTTTTTGAAACATTGAATCATTCGGATGAAGCAGCAACACGCCGCTTTTTTATTGATTTGATGGATTTGAAACCGGGTATGAAAGCGTTAGAAGTGGGTGCTGGTACCGGAAAAGATTCTGCCCTGATTCTGGAAAAAGTTAAACCGGGCGGAACGGCTGTTTTATCCGATTTATCCCCGAACATGCTTAAACTGGCTCAGGAAAAACTTTCTACTGAGGATGTTAATGTCCACTATTTCCTGGGTAATGGATCTTATCTTCCATTTGCTGATGACACTTTCGACGCAGTTTTTCACTTTGGCGGTATCAATACGTTCTCCGAAAGAAAAAAAGCATTTGATGAACTTACACGTGTAGTTCGTCCGGGCGGTAAAGTTGTTGTGGGTGACGAAAGTGTTGCTCCATGGTTACGGAACACGCCTACTTATGCTACTTTATTAAAAGCAAATCCGCTTTTCCGTGCTGAGGTTCCTATTGAAGATGTTCCGGCAAATGTAGAAAACTTCAAATTGCACTACGTTTTTGGAAATGCTTTTTATGTAATGGAGTACACAGTAACGGCAAAAGCACCGGAAGTTGACATAGATCTGCCAATTCCTGGAAAAGATTTTGTAGACAACTGGCGCCTGCGTGCTGATAAAGCAGACGCTTAATTAAGATAACTATTCATTCATTGCTTTTGGGGCGATACGTCGCCTCAAATTATTTGCCTTACGGCAAACCTTTGAAAATATTATACATATGTGGGTTAAAAAGGGAGTCGTTTACAAGCCTGACGGAAGTTTGCCGCACAGCCTTTCGCATGCACAAGTTCCGTTTGCTTACAAGCATAAAGATTTTTTACGCGTTTATTTTTCATCACGTGATGCAAGCGGTCAATCCAGACCAACTTTCATTGACGTAGATTACGAAGATCCGACCAAGATTTTATATATCCACGACAAACCGGTTTTAGAACTGGGCGGTCCTGGTGAGTTTGATGAAACCGGCGCTATGCCTGCCTGGTTTGTCGATATGCCCAATGGCGATATCTGGCTCTATTACACCGGCTGGAACAGAACGCATAATTCATATCGCTTATCAATGGGGTTAGCCGTAAGTCACGATGGCGGATTAACATTTGAAAAAATGTTCAAAGGCCCGATTATGGACAGAAGTATTCAAAATCCTATCTGGGCTGCTCAACCTTCGGTGATGCGCGAAGACGATGGCACCTGGCGGATGTGGTATATATCAGGGCATAAGTGTGAATATATTCACGGGTATCCCGAGCCTTTTTACCGCGGACAGTCTGCTACTTCAAAAGATGGAATTCATTGGGATATCAGCGATATTCCAACGCTTGACTTCGATGACTTTCTTCACGCAGTGGGTCGTCCGAGCGTGTTTAAAGAGAATGGTATCTATAAAATGTACTATTCTTACAGACATACCCTTGATTACCGGACAGATCGTAACCAAAGCTATCGCCTGGGTTATGCTGAATCAACAGACGGAGAAAACTGGGAGCGGAAAGATAATCTGGTGGGTATTGGTAAATCTGACAATCCGGAAGATTTCGACTATCAAATGATCAATTATGCCAATTACTATGAACATAACGGTAAAAAATACCTGTTATATAATGGTAACGGATTTGGAGCAGCCGGATTTGCTTATGCTGTTTGGGAAGACTAAGGTCTTTCTGTCATAAAAAAGAATAACGAAAGTCATGAGCCGGCTTCGAAAAGAATTATAAATTTGCGAATAATAAATACACGGATACCGGTATAATTATGTTTTTATATTTTACTGATTTTCAGATATTTTAGCATAAAAATACACGGTTCCATTTTCATTTTTTCCGAATCGCAAAACCAATAAAAAATGAGCACACTTCAGCAGCAATTCAATAACGACGGATATGTTATCCTGCGTAATTTTTTAGATAAAGATTTAATCAGTTCAATTTATACAGAGGCGCGTAAAATTTTCGCGGCCCAGATCAAAAGAGTAACCGGAAAGTCGGTAGACATTGACGATAAAGATGCTTTCGAAAACGCAATGTTTGAATTTTTTGAAAAGGATTTTAACGCTTTTGTAAATACCGGAAAAACAGTTCAGCATTCGTTTTCATTACACCGGTTAGGTGTGGATCCTCAGATTGAAAACCTGTTGAAACAAGTGGGGCTGGAAAGTCCGATCATCGGAGCAAGACCGGCCATGCAGTTCAACAGCCGTTTTTTATCCAAAGATGGCAGCAAGCATTGGAAACTGGATGCGCACCAGGACTGGCGCACCGGGCAAGGTTCTCTGGACAGCACGGTGATCTGGTTCCCCATGGTTGACGCAGGTGCCGATATCGGCGCTCTGCAGGTGATTCCGGGAAGTCATATCACAGGATTACAAGAATCAAATACATCGGGTTATCAGGGCGGTATTACGTCAGGTATCAAGGATGAGGATTTTATTCAGACTGAATTTTCAGTTGGAGACATTCTTGTGTTCTCGGCTTTTCTTGTTCATCAGTCCGGTAATAATATCACAAATAATATCCGTTGGTCTGTTCAGTTGAGATACAATAACCTTGAAGAGCCCACTTTTATTGATCGTGGCTATCCGATGGCGTATATTTATACCCCTGAAAAAGAACTTGTTACACCGGACTTCCCAAGTGTACAGCAGTTAAAGAACGTTTTTAGCTGAGAAATTATGGCTTAGGCCATCTTGGTATAGGGTGCGTGGAGAATATCAGCTAATTTATTGACAATAAACATTATGACGAAGGTAAGTGTAGTTATACTTACGTTTAACCAAGCCGCTTTTATTGGTAAAACAATAGAAAGTGCCCTGAATCAAACAACAAATTTCGATTACGAAATCCTTGTTGGTGACGATTTCTCAACGGATGGAGCAAGAAACATTATTCAGGATTATCAAAATCGCTATCCGGATAAAGTAAAGGCCGTACTGCACTCCAAAAACCTTGGGCAGAACGGCCTTTTTAATACCATTGAAACGCTGAAACTGGCAAAAGGACAATACATTGCCCCCTTGGACGGTGATGATTACTGGACCAGTCCTTTGAAATTGCAGAAACAAGTCGATTTCATGGAGGCAAATCCAGAATATTCCGCCTGTTTTCACAATGCACTGATTACGTTTGAAGACGGCTCACCTTCCGTTGAGGTAAACCGCCCCGATCAAAAGAAAAAAATTGAAATGGAAGATCTTATTGGAGAAGATGAGATCTGGTTTATGGCAACTTCGGCGGTTATGTTTAAGAATAATCTCATGTATTATCCGGAGTGGTTCCTTAAATCAACCAGCGGAGATATTCCGCGTTATGTAATTCTGGCAAAATACGGCCCTATTGGATATGTGCCTGAATTAATGTCGGTTTACAGAAAAAACAAGGGCGGTGCCAGCTTCAAAGATCATTACCGGGATGAGCGTTTTTTGCAAAACCGTATCATGATGTATGAAGGAATAAATAAGGAAACAGATTATCAGTTCAACAAATCTTTGCGAAAAAATATTGCACGATATTACCGCATGATGCTCGATGCCAGGCAATTGTCAAATACTTATTTTAAAAAGGCTGCCATTGCAACCAACTATTTGATCATGAAAGGCGCCGATTTGAACGAGTGCAAAGAAATTACACGCGATTACATTTTGCCAAAATGGATTGTGAGTACTTATAGCTTTTTTGCGCTATTGCCGTATAAATTTCGCCAGTCGAGTCACTGATGTATAAACTGTTATGATCAAGGTTTCTGTATGTGTGCCTACTTTTAATCATGAACGCTACATCGCTCAAATGCTCGAAGGGGCTTTGACGCAAAAAACATCATTTCCTTTCGAAATTGTGATCGGGGATGATGCTTCAACGGATGGGTCTCAAAAGATAATCCGCGATTATGCAGAGAGATATCCTGATATCATCAAACCATTTTTGCACAAGGAAAATCAGGGGCCGTTTGAACCCAGAGAATTTGCAGGGAGAAATAATGTGCTGCAGCTTTTAAAAGCGTGTCGCGGCGAATTTGTAGCCATGTGTGAAGGAGACGACTACTGGACAGATCCTTACAAACTTCAAAAGCAGGTTGACTTCATGGAAAGCAACCCTGATTTTGCCATATGCCATCATAATGTTGATGTTACCTATGAAGACGGATCTCCCTCACATCGTTTTAATAAGGAAAATCAGGCGTTAACTTCTACCCTTGATGATATTCTTCAGGATCGCTGGTTTATGGCTACCGGAAGCTGGTTATACCGAAACTATTTTCTGACCGAAGATTTTGCCGCCTGGCATGCGAGTGCTGCGGCTGGTGACTGGGCATTAAGCATTCAATTAGCTGCCAAAGGTAAAATCGGTTATTTGCCGGAAACGATGGGCGTATACCGAAAACACAGCGCCGGACTAAGTAACGTTCACTCCAGCAGCAATGTGTGGTTTCTGAGAAATCGCAAGGAAATGTTTGAAAATGTAAATCTCTGGCTGAACAAAAAATATGACAACACCATTTTAGAAACCGTGGCGCGGTATACGGAGCAACTGGAAAAATTAGAAAAAATTGGCAGTTAATTATATTAATCTTTAATTTGTACTGTTTTTCAATCCTGACATACATGAAGCTAAGTGTTGTAATACCAGCATATAACGAAGAAGAATCCATTTCAGACACTTTGAGGTCACTTTACCAAACCTTGAAGAAATACAATATTCCGCACGAGATTTTCGTGACCAACGATAATTCAAAAGACGGAACGCTTCGTGTTCTGGATGAACTTTCTCTTGAAATACCAACCCTAGTTTACCAGACAAATCCGGGCCCTAATGGTTTTGGCTATGCTGTCCGTTACGGCCTCGAACGCTTTTCCGGAGATTGTGTGGCAGTTTTTATGGCCGATTTATCGGATGATCCTGAGGATCTTGTGAAATATTATTACAAGATGTTGGATGGAGATTATGACTGTGTTTTTGGCTCTCGCTGGGAAAAAGGCGGAAAAGTAATTGACTATCCTGCTTTGAAAAAAGTGATTAACCGCGTTGCGAATTTCATTGTGCGTGTCATCATGGGTATCAAATACAACGATACAACAAACGCCTTTAAACTATACAAAAGAGAAACCATCGATGGTATAAAACCTTTCCTTGCCCCTCACTTTAACCTGACCATTGAGCTGCCTTTAAAGGCTATGGTTCGTGGCTATAATTATGCGGTTGTTCCAAATAGCTGGACAAACAGAAAATACGGAGAATCAAAATTGAAGATCAAAGAAATGGGAAGCCGTTATTTCTTCATTCTGATGTACTGCTTTATCGAGAAATTTTTCTCCCGCGGTGATTATATGAAAAAATCAGTCGCACCGAAAAAAGAAGTCAGCAGATAAGAATATTACAAATCTTGAATTTTGAAAAGCGTACAGTTTGTACGCTTTTTATTTTATCCATTCCTGAATAAAAGTCATCTTATGCGCGATGTAAGAGATGAAAAAACCCCAGCCCAGCGCACTAAGCGTCATCCATAAAAAAATCGAAGTTCTGGGTACCCGGAAAGCAACCGCGAGCGCAGTTCCAAAAATGGGTGTAAATAAGGGCGGAGTTAACAGTGCAATACCAATAATCCCGAATTTCTTCCAGATTTTAACCGCCATCCGATTTGTCTTGCTAAATCTTTTGGGCGTGCTTTTTCTGTATTTCTTCAACAGAGACTGAATCCCTTTTCCTACATACGTAACAACCAGAACGCTGAACATCATGCCTGCAATGGAGCAAACGGCAGTCTCAATCCAGGTCAGATTTAATATGACGCCGGTTATCGGGCCTCCGAAAAATTTTAATGTACTCGCAAGCGCAACTGATATATACTTCAAAAAAATGGCTTTCATTTATACTTTTACTTGAATCATTTCCAGGGCAAAGCGCCTTGTAGCTTCATTGGTATCGACATAATCCAGATAGGTCGGATTTTCAATATAGGTAATTTTAGCAACGCATTCGATAATCACATCCGATATTTCCAAAAACCCGATCCTGTCATTAAGAAACGCTTCAACTGCAATTTCATTGGCCGCATTTACAATACACGCCGCATTCCCTCTTCGTTCCAGCGCTTCATAGGCGACTGCAAGGTTCCGGAATGTTTCCATATCCGGCTTTTCAAAAGTTAGCGAAGGATACGCTGTAAAATCAAACCTCGGAAAAGAAGATTTTAATCGATAAGGATAATTCAGCGCATATTGAATCGGCAATTTCATATCCGGCAAGCCCATTTGTGCTTTAATACTTCCGTCCTCAAACTGCACCATCGAATGAACAATACTTTGCGGATGCACGATCACATCAATCTGGCTTGCGGAAAGATCGAACAGCCATTTGGCTTCAATTACTTCAAGGCCTTTGTTCATCAACGTCGCCGAATCAATTGTGATTTTAGCGCCCATGCTCCAATTGGGGTGTTTCAGCGCCTGTTGTTTAGTAACAGCAGCCAAAAATTCACGGTTTTTTCCTCTGAACGGCCCACCGGAAGCGGTCAGAATAATTTTTTCTACCGGATTTTTTTCTTCTCCTACCAGACACTGATAAATCGCAGAATGCTCCGAATCGACCGGATAAATACTTACATTATATTCTTTTGCAAGACCTGTGATCAGCTCCCCGGCAACTACAAGCGTTTCCTTATTGGCAAGCGCTATATTTTTTCCTGCTTTAATGGCATGTATCGTTGGTAAAAGCCCGGCATAACCGACCATGGCCGTAAGCACCATATCTATTGTATCTGACTCCACAACGGAAACAAGTGCTGCATCACCCGAATAAACCTGAATGGATAACGAAGAAAGTGCAGCAATTACTTTGTCTTTAAGTGCTTCATTCCCTATTACAACCACTTTTGGTCTAAACTTCACAGCCTGCTCGATTAACAGATCTGCGCTGTTCTGGGCAGTTAATACCTCCACCGAAAAAATATCCGGGTTAGCTTCAATCACATCCAGTGCCTGAGTTCCAATTGATCCTGTGGATCCCAAAATGGCTATTCTTTTCTTTGACATAGTTTTTAATGGTAAGCTTTACAACGCATTTATTTTCGTTAGCTCATCAGCTATCTTCCGATCGTTGGAAAGTCTTGGTACTTTATTCTGCCCGCCCAGTTTACCGCTGGCGCGCATGTAGTCAATGAATGAGTTCTTACGCAAAGGAGTCATAACCAACTCCCGTAAAATGCTTCCTTTGATCAGATCATCATAATAAACATTCAACTCCGTCAACCGGCGGTCGATATCCCGGACAAACTGTTCCATGTTCACGGGCATTGTCGCAAACTCGACAAACCATTCATGGTATGGCAATGTGCCCTGATTAGGCGATACCATCGGCGCCACAGTAAATTCCACCACTTCTACTTCCGGATGCCTCTCCATGGCATATCGAAGCGCTTTTTCTATCTCTTCGCCAATGACGTGCTCGCCAAAAGCAGAAATAAAATGTTTTATTCTGCCGGTAACCAAAATGCGGTAAGGATCGGTAGAAACAAATTTGATCGTATCGCCTATGGAATAACCCCAGAGCCCTGCATTACTACTTACAACAACTGCATAATTTTTGCAGACTTCTACCTCTTTGATCGATAGCCTTTTCGGATTCTCGTCAAAATAATTTTCAACCGGAATAAATTCAAAGAAAATGCCCGAATTCAGAAGCAGCAAAAGTCCTTCTTCCTTCTGCGAATCCTGATAAGCAAAGAACCCTTCCGACGCCGGATACAATTCGATGGAATCAATTCTTTTCCCGATCGATTCGTAAAGTTTGGCGCGATAAGGTTCGAAATTTACGCCGCCATAAATAAATAAGGAAAAATCAGGGAATACATCTTTTATTTTCTTTCCTGTCCGATCAATGATCCTATCGAAATACATCTGAACCCATGGCGGAATTCCGGAGATAAGCGACATCTGCTTATCAATGGTTTCATCAATAATTTTATCCAGTTTCGTTTCCCAATCTTCAATACAATTGGTCTCATAACTTGGCATCTGGTTTGCGCGCAGGTAAGCCGGAACATGATGATTGGAAATGCCAGACAAACGCCCGGTAAGCACACCGCCAGTTTCGGTCATCACCGGGCTTCCGGAAAGAAAAATCAGCTTCTTATCCAGGAATTCCGCTTTATTTGTTTCCGCTATATAGCTTAGAATCGCATTACGCGCCGAGTTGATGTGGTTGGGGATCGATTCTCTGGTAATCGGAATATATTTGGTCCCGGATGTAGTACCGGATGTTTTTGCAAAATAAAGCGGCTTGCCGGGCCAGAGAATATCTTCTTCGCCTGCTTTCAGATGAGCAATGTATCCTTTCAGATCCTCATAATCCCTTACCGGAACTGCATTTTTGAAGTCCTCATAGGTTTGGATATCCTTAAAAAAATGATCTTTCCCAAACTTGGTTTCCGATGCTTTTTCAACCAGTTTAATCCGCCATTCTTCCTGTACAGCCGTGCTTCTGGCGATCCAGTTTTGCTGTTCTTCTACGATGTATTTAGCCAAAGGCTGGCTCAAAAGTGCTCTGATTCCCATAGTAAAAACAAATGTACACAGGATTTATAAATTCTATTCCACAAGCCCAAAACTGGCAGCTTTAATGTCTTAAAATCATGCCCTATGTGAAATTTCTTAAATGCCTTTGTTTGTGGGTAATAATCTGTAATTTTGCACACCTGAAATCAAAGTGAGCGAAAATTTTAAAAATATATATGGGATTGTTTGATTTTTTGACAAGTGATATTGCGATTGATTTGGGTACGGCCAATACTTTGATCATCCATAAAGATACCGTAGTTGTTGATGAGCCGTCCATTATTGCCATGGATAAAACCACGGGCAAAGTGTTAGCGATAGGCCACACAGCGATGCAAATGCATGAGAAAACGAATGAAAATATTAAAACCATTCGTCCACTGAAAGATGGCGTAATTGCTGACTTTACGGCTGCTGAAATGATGATCCGCGGTATGATCAAAATGATCGATACAGGCAGTCGCTTTTTCACTCCTTCCCATCGCATGGTTGTTTGTATTCCGTCAGGAATCACCGAAGTTGAGAAACGTGCAGTAAAAGACTCTTGTGAACACGCAGGAGCGAAAGAAGTTTACATGGTTCACGAACCGATCGCTGCGGCCATCGGGATTGGAATTGATATCACCCAGCCCAATGGGGTGATGATCGTAGATATTGGCGGTGGTACCACTGAAATCGCGGTTATTGCACTTTCGGGTATTGTCTGCGAGCAATCCGTGCGCATTGCCGGTGATGTTTTCACCAGAGATATTGTAGATTACATGCGTCGTGAACACAATCTTCTGATTGGGGAACGTTCTGCTGAATTAATTAAAATGGCGATCGGTTCTGCATCGCCGGAGCTGGATACAGCACTGGAAGATTATCAGGTACGTGGTCGTGATTTAATGACTGGTATTCCAAAGGAAATCCGTGTTACGTACAGTGAAATTGCTTATTCGTTAGATAAATCCATATCTAAAATCGAAGAGGGCGTAATGAAAGCTCTGGAAATTTCTCCTCCTGAACTTTCTGCCGATATTTTCAAAAATGGTATCTGGCTTACAGGAGGCGGCGCTTTGATCCACGGTCTGGACAGACGCATTTCCCAAAAAACAAAATTACCTGTACACATTGCAGACGATCCGTTAAAGGCGGTGGTAAAGGGAACCGGTGAGGTTCTTAAAAATCTGGAATTGTACAAACCAGTATTGATTTCGTAGTATTGGATCGTTCACAGCATGTCAGTTATCAGGCAGAAACCTATAACTGACATGCTGCGTGTGAACATATCAGCCCATGCTTCAGCTCGTAGATTTCATTGCCCGAAATCGGTTCTTTTTGGTTTTTATTTTGCTGGAAGTTTTCAGTGGCTGGCTTATCGTGCGCAGTAATTCTTATTGGGGCGCAACTTATTTCAATACTTCCAATTATTATGTTGCCAAAACACTGGCGCTTTCTAATTCGGCACGCGAGTATACCCGCCTCGGAGAAATCAACTCGGACCTTGCCAATGAAAATGCACGTCTTAATGCTTTGGTAGCAACCTTGAGCCAGAAAAATGCAAAAGATGCACCAGCTGGCTACGTACCTGATTCTGCCTTTAATTCCCGGTTTACTTATACTGTTGCAAAAGTTGTCGACAACGAAACCAACCGGACCAATAACTTCATTACCATAGATAAAGGAAGTGCCGACGGAATAGAGCCGGATATGGGCGTCATTTCGGCCACGGGTGTGGTTGGAAAAGTTCGTTTCTGTTCTGCCAACTACTCCATTATTACTTCCATATTACATTCCCAGTTTATGGTTTCTTCCAAACTGATCCGGAGCAATGAGATTGGAACTGCCAAATGGCCCGGAAAAGATCCTGATGTAATCGATATGGTAGACGTATCGCGTTATACAAAAGTTTTCAAAGGTGATTCTGCTGTGACTTCCAACATGAACTCCGTTTTTCCTCCGGGTATCATGGTTGGAAAAGTTAAATCAGTTACGGTTCACCCGGATCAGACTTTCTATAACATCAGCCTCGAATTAGCAACGGATTTCAGAAACCTTTCCTATGTTTATGTAGTGAAAAATAAACAGCTTGGGGAACAGGAAAAATTAAAACAACGCATAGGAGAACGTCAATGAGTTTACGCGAGGTAATACAATACTCCATAATGGTTATTCTCTACCTGCTGCTGCAGATCTTCTTCATGCGCAATATGGTTTTGTTTAATTATGCTTTCTGCTTCGTTTACATTGCCGGTGTACTCATACTTCCCGCCGAAACAAGCAGAATGTATCTGCTTTTTATCGGTTTTGCGCTAGGCTTTACAGTGGATATTTTTTCCAACACCTTCGGAATGCATGCAGCGGCCACGGTTCTCATTGCCTATTTAAGGCCTTTTCTGATACACTACCAGATGGAATCCAAAGGTGCAGAACGCGTGGACATTGGTATAAGAAGTCAGGGAATCGGTGCTTTTCTTGCCTACATTGTTCCATTAATCCTGCTTCACCATGCGATGCTTTTTTTTATGGAGATAAATAATTTCGGTATGATACTGCATACATTCATCCGTATCGCGGCCAGTACGGTATTCACTGTACTCATGATCGTACTTCTGGAACTTTTTTCGAAAAGGTAAACCTGACAATTTGACCGCAACAAATAGACCTGGCTCGAAATTTGATGTTTATACATGAAAGCGGTGGTTTCTTAAAGTAAAATGAACCATCACCCATGTCAGGTAAAGTCCTTTCAGCGAAAAAATGTGCATCCCTAAATAATGGCAGTTCAGGAACTTAAAACTGCCATTTATCAAAATTTGCTTTGTACGATTTGGAGCTGTTGATAATCTTTGTAAATTCAGCATTCCTATGTCAGTTGCCATGTCAGAATCAATAACCACTAATGGATACACCGACGATCTCAGATACGAGATTTTCAACCGTGAATTCATGCCACACATAGACTCCATGTACAACTTCGCCTTCCGCCTAACCATGGATGAAGACGATGCAAATGACCTGGTGCAGGACACATACCTGAAAGCTTTCCGGTTTATTTCCTCTTTTGAGCAGGGCACAAATGCCAAAGCATGGCTTTTCCGTATCCTGAAAAACAGCTTTATTAACGATTATCGTAAAAAAAGCAAAGAACCCTCAAAAGTTGATTACCAGGAAGTCGAAACTACTTACAACTCCGAAGAAGCTTCTGATACCACCTACACGGTAGATCTTCGTGCCGATGCTGTACAGGAACTCATCGGTGATGAAGTTGCCAATGCGTTAAATGCACTGCCAGTTGACTTCCGTACCGTAATTATTCTTTGTGATATTGAAGGATTTACTTACGAAGAAATGGCGAAAATTCTGGACATCCCAATTGGTACGGTACGGTCCAGATTACACCGCGCACGTAACCTTTTGAAAGAAAAACTTAAAAGTTATGCTAGTTCAATGGGTTATGATTCATAACCCATGAAACTTTTTTTATACACTATTGGGTTATAGGGTACAGTCGTACATATATATTCCAAAAATCAATTTACCAGCATAATTTGTGATGAATGCATCTTCCCATACGCCTTCTGTTACAGAAGAAGCGCAAAAACAAACCATGAAGCATAGTTGCGAGCATCATGCCGAATGTATGAAAATCATTCAGGCAATTCTTGATGATGAAGCTTCCGAAGCAGAAAAAGATCATTTCAGGGAAAACATGGACAAATGCCTTCCTTGTATTGAGGCTTACAGACTTGAAAAATGTATCAAGGAGTCTTTGAGTATTAAACTTCAAAAAAAACCTTGTCCTGAAAGTATTTTAAACACTATTTTAGCCAAGGTTAATAGTTAATCCGGTTCGCGTGAAAGGTAAGCTTATCATTTTTTCTGCCCCATCAGGTTCTGGGAAGACCACAATAGTCCGGCATCTTTTAAACAAATATTCTTCGCAGTTAGCGTTTTCGGTTTCTGCCTGCACTCGTTCGCGACGCGAATATGAAATTGATGGTAAAGATTATTATTTTTTATCCATCGAAGATTTTCGCCAACGAATTGCAAGCCAACAATTTGCTGAATGGGAAGAAGTGTATGCCGGAAATTATTATGGTACCCTGAAATCAGAAATTCAAAGGCTTTGGGATGAAGGAAAACATGTAGTTTTCGATGTGGATGTCAAGGGAGGCCTTAAACTCAAAGAAGCTTATGACAAAAATGCTTTGGCTGTATTTGTCAAAGTATCGTCCGAAGAAGAAATTCAGCGCAGACTTGGTGGTCGCGGCACTGAAACTGAAAAGACGCTGGCAACGCGTCTTGCAAAAGTTCGCTATGAACAAAGTTTTGAACATGAGTTTGATACTGTGATCGTTAATGATGACCTGGAAGAGGCTTTGAAAAAAGCGGAAGATCTCATTCAGGAATTTATTCGGGCCTAGCCAACTGATCCTTGTCATACTTTTGTCAGTAATTTGTCATTTTTGTCATGAATTTTTAGCAGCTTTGGTATTGCTGAATTTTTTAATACCACTGAATCATTTATGAAAATAGGTCTGTTTTTTGGATCCTTTAATCCCATACATATTGGCCATCTGATTATTGCCAATACGATGGTCACAGCTACCGATCTTGAACAGGTCTGGTTTGTTGTGAGCCCACAGAATCCATTCAAAAAAAACAGCAGCCTTCTTCATGAATTCGATCGTTATGATCTGGTACAAAGAGCGGTTGCGGATAACGCTCTGTTGAAAGTTACTGACATAGAGTTTCATATGCCAAAACCTAGCTATACCATCGATACGCTGATCAGATTGCAGGAAAAGTTTCCCCAGCATGAGTTCAAACTAATCATGGGAGAAGATAATCTGTCTCAATTCCCTAATTGGAAAAACCATGACAAGATTCTCGAATATGTAGGCCTGTACGTATACCCCAGGCCGAATTCTTTACCTCATCAATTTAAGGACCACCCGGCTGTACAATTTGTACAGGCTCCCCTGCTCGACATTTCTGCCACATTTTTAAGAGCCTGCCTTAAAAGCGGAAAATCGATCCGTTATATGGTTTCTGAACCAGTCGAAGAGATGATCCGGATTAAGAAGTTATATGTTTGAGCATTCATCCCATCCTTTCTAATGCTCTCCATGTTAGTCCCTGTTTGCAAAATATAGCTCAAACTGGCGCTTAAAATTTTTGTCATCCCTGGCATAAACTGCTATAAAATATTTTAGCTCAGCGGCGGTCAAATTTTTCAATATAGCTTCAAAACCAACGGTTTCTGACTCCTCAACAGGTTTTAACCTTATCGTTTTAACCCTGTCTTTCAGCTCATAAAAAACAGCAGCAATATGTTTGCACACATTCTCCTCATGTGGACAGTCACATAAAAACATATCAATTTCGCCGCTGTTATCCAACTGCACCTCGACTAAATAAACTTCTGTTCCTTCAACATATGCATTCCATAACCCGTGTTCTTTCTCTTCAAGACTGATGACCGCACCTTCGTTATAATAATCTTTTCCGCGTTGGAGAATAATCTGTGAAATTTCCTGGTGGAAGTTCTTGAGGTTCATTGTTTGGACCTGATTACGCTGAATATTTATCCTAATTTAATCGTCATATATTTTTATTACAAAAGTACTCTGCTCACTTCAGGCGGCTCCGTTGGAGCCACGAAAGTGGGTTTGGTGTACATTTGCTATAAACAGGGTGTTCCTATGGAACAAATCGTAGATATAAAGATTTTCCTGGCTCTAAAATCATGTGTCCAGTCACTCCGGAGGAGTATCCTGTTTATAGAAAGAAATGGGGAACTGGCAGAATTCGCTGCTTAGGAGCCTCCCCTTCACACTAAGAGCTGATTAGCTTGTTGAACAGCAACGAACCGCTAAAAAAAATTCTTTTTCTCAATCACAAATTACAAAGGCCTACTCTGATAAGTGATCTCAGACAACAAACCAATGGCGTTAAATTTCAATATCACTTTTTTGGCATCTGATTTTCTGACAATTTCATCACACTGGGGCCCACGTTCCAGAAAATAAATGTAAAATTTCGTATTGCGTTCTCCCAGCTGATGAATATCCGGCCTGCCCAGAATCTTGCCGATATCGTCTGCAAATTTTCCTAATAATTGCTTCTGCTCTCCCCGAAGATCTGCTACCAGTTCCAGGCGCTCATTTTTACACCCGCCACGGTCTCCGCGCCATTTCTTCAAATCAAGCTTACCCAATGTATCCGGAGGCGCTGAACACGCTAAAATCGCTACGCAAAGCACTGCTGCCGACATCCAGGATTTAATTCTTACCATATATAATGCATTATTTTAATCGTCCGGTAAAACAAACGCGAATCTAATCATATATTCACAAGAGATGAAACTTTACGGCCATAAGCCACATACCGGTCACATTATGTTTTCATAAACATTTCTTTCAAAATTTGTACAAACGTGTACTTTTTTGCAGCTTCCCGAAAACGTTTGACTTTAACCAAAACCAACAAACCTTTATGAAAAAATTAGTGCTTTTAGGCTTGTTTGCCTTAGGTAGTTTCACAACCTATGCCCAGGCAAGTTTTTCCCGTCCTCAGGATGCCACAGAATGTTCCAATGCTTTTTTTAAAGCACTTTTGGATGAAGATAGTAACGCTTTGAATAATGTTCTGGCGGATGATTTCTTAATCGTGAGTTTCGACGGACAACAGGTAGACCGAGATATGCTTTCTCAGGGCGTTGCCCAGGGTTATATCACCATTGATACCGGAATGATTTCAGGTACACGCACCCGTAATTATGGAGATGTTGGTGTCATCACCGGAACCTGGAATGTTAAAGGAAAAATTGAAAACAACGGTTTTCAGAATGAAGTTACCTATACAGTGGTCTCTGTAAAAAATGCCGGCAACTGGAAAGTTTCTTCTGTACAGCTGACACCTGTGAGATAATACCGTATTAATAAAATTGGCTGCTATCAGAACAGATGGCAGCCAATTTTATTACAAAACGAGAATGCTTTTATTCGTTTTTACCAACAGGCAGAAGAATACCAACATTGATTGAAGCACCACGGTTATACAACTTTGATTCATTTCCATCAAAATGTCCTACCAGGTTATTAATTCCAAAATGATAACGTGCTTCACCAAAAATTTTCAGTGCACCTAGCGGATAAGCAACACCTACCCCACCAACAAGCCCGATGTCAAACTTTCTGATGCCGTCGTCCCCGCTTAAAGACTGATTGTCTTTTTCTTCCGAAACGAACTCTCCGTTTACATACGTTTTAGCCGTGCTCTTAAATTTAAGGGGCGATGTCAGATAACGTAATTCAGGCCCGAAAGATAAAATACCTTCCAGTTTGCCAAATTGCGGTTTGTACTGAAACAAAATCGGCAGCTCGACATAATTTGCAATGATCTTGCCCTCAGCTTCAATTCTGTATCGCTGACCACCTTGCACAGCCTCAACCGTATTGTCGGTTTTGGCGCCGCGCTGAGAAAAGCCTGGCTCAACCTGAATACTCATCGTGGGTGTGAAGGCGTAATTAAATAACACAGCAAAGTTTAATCCGGCACGGGTGCTAAATCCCGGCGAGTCTCCGCTAAAACCGGAATCATAGGGGTCTACTTCATCATATGAAAAATTTGATAAATTAACGCCCGTTTTTAGACCCACACTCACTTGTGCCCAGGCTGCTGAGCTCATAAAGAGGCTAAAGAAAACAGGTAAAAACAGACGTGCAGGTTTCTTCATCATAAACATGGCTTTTTATTACGGTGAGTAAGTTTTGTTAAATTTATTCCAAAAAAAATAAAAGTACTGTACAATCAAAGTAAACAAATGGTAAATAATTCCTGACAATGAAAAAACAAGCATCATAAATCACAAAAAAAGCCATCCTTTGGGGATGGCTCAATTTTCAAAATATTTGTAATCACAATACTAAACATTCATCAGAGACTCACGACGACGCATTTTACCAGCTGGAATCCCGAACATCATTTTGAAACGACGGCAGAAATAAGCCGTATCCTTGTATCCAACATCAGAACCGATCGCACGGATACTTTTCTTCGAAGTACGAAGCAAGTCAACCGCTTTTTCCATACGCTGGTATTCGATATAATCCTGAGGATTAATACCTGTCAGCATTTTAAAATACTGCCCAACGTAATCTTCTGAAACGTTTGCTACGTTTGCCAACACCTTGTTAGAAAGATCGCCGCCCAAATTGTCTTTGATATAAGCGAATATATCGATCAAACGAGGATCTTTGAAATAAGTACTGTTTGTAACCAATTGTTCAACGAACAATTTATTTTTCAGAATGTAACGGATAATTTCAATGACAACTTCTTCCGTTTTGATTTTAATGATACGTCCTTTACCAGGAATATCAAGCATATCTTCTGTCAGGATCTGGTTGATCGTGATGGCGATCTGATCGTCACGCTTGATCAAAAACGGAGGAACATCCAGTGACGTGAAGAAGTTTACAGTATCAAAAACCTTTGCTTCAAAAGAAATCAAACCAAACGAATTTGGCAGCTTTCCGATCGTAGCAGGGTCATGTCCGGCTTCTATATAATTATCCCGGTTTGTCATGAACTCCTCGTTTGATACGGTTTTCGCAGTTTGTGTATTTCCGTATGTAACGGTTGCATGCTTTCCGCCTGGAATAAACAACATGTCACCTTCTTCTACCTTATGAGATTCTTCGCTTCCGAAAGAAACCTCTCCATCGTACAAAATTGTAAGTGAATTCTGTACGTCGTAAAAATTTTTAATTGTGATAGGTTGCAGGATACGAATGTGTCGTGCCTTCACAAACTTCACTCCCAACGACTCGATAATCTTATTATAGTCTTCCATACATGTATATATTTAAGGGGCCGAAAAGACCTATTACTCAATTTTTGTACAAATCTAATAAATTGTACAAAACTAATACAAGCATGTAATAACAAAAAATATAAAAAAAGTCTCTTTTTAAGACGAAATTAATCCCACATTTAGAACAATATGTAGAAAAATGCCCTAAACAGTCTATTTTAGCAACTCACGCGCTATTACCAATTTTTGGATTTCAGAGGTACCTTCATAGATTTGTGTAATTTTTGCATCGCGCATTAATCTTTCCACATGAAATTCCTTCACATAGCCATAACCCCCGTGAACCTGAACGGCTTCTGTTGTAACCCACATAGCAACATCGGACGCATATAGTTTTGCCATCGCAGCTGCCTGGATGTAATCCTTTCCCTGATCTTTTAGTCTGGCAGCTTTGTAAACAAGTAATCTTGCCGCTTCGATACGGGTCGCCATTTCGGCAAGCTTAAATTGTATAGCCTGGTGGTCACTTATCGGTTTGCCAAAAGTTTTTCTTTCCTGCGCATATTTTAATGACAGCTCGAAAGCGCCGGCAGCAATGCCCAATGCTTGTGCAGCAATACCAATCCTGCCGCCGTTTAGAACATTCATCGCAAACTTGAATCCGAATCCGTCTTCACCAATCCTGTTTTCTTTTGGAACCCTGACATCCGAGAACATCAGCGTGTGCGTGTCAGAAGCGCGGATGCCCATTTTATCTTCTTTTCTCCCAATAGTAAAACCGGGTAATTCTTTCTCCACAATTAAAGCGTTAATGCCTTTATGCTTCTTTTCAGGATGCGTTTGAGCGATCACCAGACATATTTCTGATGAATTGCCATTCGTAATCCAGTTTTTGGTACCGTTTAATAAATAATAGTCCCCTTTGTCCTCCGCGGTAGTATGCTGGGATGTGGCATCGGAACCGGCTTCGGGCTCGGATAAACAGAATGCTCCGACTATCTTCCCGGAAGCCAGCTGTGTCAGGTATTTTAATTTTTGCTGTTCTGTGCCATAAGCCTGAAGCCCCCAGCACACGAGAGAATTATTCACAGACATAATGACGGACGCCGAAGCATCCACCTTGGAAATTTCTTCCATTGCAATCACATAGGATAACGTATCCATTCCTCCTCCGCCATATTCCGGAAGCACCATCATGCTTAAAAAGCCCATATCACCCATTTTACGGATTAGGACGGGATCAAATTTTTGCTCATTATCTCGTTCAATCACACCGGGTAACAGTTCATTATGTGCAAAATCTCGGGCAGCAAATTGTACAGCCTCATGTTCCTCACTCAGGTTGAAATCCATTCCGGAAAGTTGGGCGTTATATGGCATAAGAAAGTACTTTTGGTGGTTGTGAATTGATCAAAAATAACCTTTTACAATATAGTATGCAAGCATACGAATTTGTAACGTATTAAAACTTTGTATTTTGCTGATCATTTTGAAAAAAAGTTATCTTAAGTTTGCGGCTTGATTGCTCATTATTCCAATTCAAGTCAACACACTTCATACAAAGACATTTACACAAACATGCCCATTCTTACCGTTTTTTATATTAAGCTTTTCATCAACCTGGGATTAACCCTGGGGATCTTTTGGGTGATAAGCCGTTCCGATCTTTTTGCCAAATGGCAATTGCAGAAAGAAAAACTTGTCTTTGCCGCAGGCTTTGTTATTCTTCGCCTGATTCCCTGGATCGGAATTTTTCTCATCATCAATGAAGATCCACGCGGCGATATTCCATTCTTTTTTTACAAAGCCGAGGCAGCCAAAGCAGGTGGCTTCGTCTATCGTGATTTCTGGTCGTATCATGCACCGCTGTATGCGTACATCATCAGTATACCTGTTTGGATCTGGCATAACTCACGGGCAATCGTTTTGTTTATGGTATTGATGGAAAGCGCTATTCTCTGGCTGACCTATAAAACATACAAACCTAAAAGCACCCGCGCGCTGCAATATGCGATGATTTATTTGCTGCTTCCGGCCGGCTTCATGTATATTCTCGTAGACGGGCAGGAAGAGGTTTGGTTTTGGGGCGCAGCGCTGCTGATCTGGCGTTATACGATCAAACACAAGGATAACTATGAAGTGGGTGCCGGTTTGCTTTTTGCGCTGACCTTACTTACAATCAAGGTAACTTTTATATTTCTGCTTCCGGCCATTTTAGTGGTTGTGAAAAAGCCGGTCAAAATGCTTCTGGTTATGGCGGCGGTCGGGATACCTGCTGTCGGTTTTTTATACTGGCAAATTGGCGACCTGTTTCTTATGCCGATTCAGCATACGGAACAATTGATGACACCGAATCTTTTTTCGATAAGCCGTCCTTTTGTTGAACTGTTTATCCATATCAATGAGAAAAAATCAACCATGATCAACTGGATCGGATTGCTTTTCACTGTTTTTATTCCTGCCTATATGGCTTTCAAAGCACGTCACAGACATATCAGTGAAATATTGCCAGGTATCTTTATTGCTGTTTTTGTATGTATGATGATATTTCAGGCAAGTGCTATGGGAGCTTATCTTATCGCGTATTTAATGGCTGTTCTTTTTGATGTCATCGATATTCGGAAAACCTGGCATGTCATCGTTCTATTGGCCGTAAACTGGCTTACGGTAGTTCAGCCTTTTGTCTGGGTTTACATCCATCAGCCTTCTTATACTTCCTTTAGCATGTTTGGAAACCTGTCGAATCTTTTTGAATATGTCTTGCAAATTCTTAACGTATTGTGCTTCATCTGGATTTTACGCAAAACTTATAATAACGTAGTACATCCTGAAAAACTGGCAGTAGCATGAGTGTAGTTTTAGCAAAAGCGGGCATAAGTCTGGCATGTATTCTTCTTGTAATCGTAATGCTTTCCCAGCAGAAAAAGCTTTCCGGCTGGCTTGAAAATAAAAGCGTACGGGTTTCATTGAGTGTCAGCTGGGTTATTTTCCGGTTAATCCCTTTCTTAGCGGTATACCTGATCGCCAACTTTACGCCTACGTCTGATGTCCTGGGTTTTTGGGATGAAGGAAGTAAAGCTTCCATGGGACAGGTTGTCTATCGCGATTTCTGGTCGCCCTATTCTCCCCTTTACGCTTATTTTCTCGGTATCTGGCTGAAATTATGGTACGATCCGAAAATGATCGTACTCACCATGGCCGTTATGGATGGCGTGGCATTATGGATTTCATGGCATTTTTTCCGTCCTTTTCAGTCACGCGGTGCATTTTTATTTAAAGCATTGGTGTACCTGATTCTCCCGGGCTCTCTGGTGCTTTGTATTGTAGGGGCGCAGGAAGACGTCTGGATGTGGCTATTTGTGGTGCTGGCTTATCTGGTGCGGGAAAGAACCGTCAGAGTCGAGTGGTATGCAGTTATTCTCGCCATTGGATTATTAATGACCAAAGCCATTTTTGTTCTTATACTGGTTCCTTTGTTTTTGATAGAAAAACAAAAAATCCGCTTCCTTATCCCAATGATTATTATTGGAATACTTTCGCTGGGCATTTTGTATCCGCTGGTGGGGCTGGAATTTATGCAGCCTATGGACGAAGCCAAAGTCTTGCGCGCGCCCAATATCCTCTCAATTATCAATCCATGGTTTTTTGATGGCATCGGCGTGGGCGAAAAGTTCTGGAACTGGGTTGGCCTTGTTACTTCGGTAGGTTTGGCAACGCTCGCGGCCTTCCGTCTCCAGCATGCTGATTTCCGGGTTATGCTTTCCCGTGTTTGGGTTGTGCTTTATGCTACGATGATGGTGGTCCAGCAAAGTGCGTACAGCAATTACATTTTCCTTTTTCTGATACCACTGGTTTTTTACATTATCGACTGGAAAAACAGCAAGCAGGTTATCCTTTTATTGATTTTTAATATTCTTTGCGTTGTCCACCCATCTTACTGGTGGCGGCTGGGTATGCCTCGTTATCTGAGCCCTTCGGATATCACTGCAACACAGGATTCGCTTGTTGATTATGCGATTCAGGTTAGCATTATTATTTTGACAGGATATTTTGTCTGGCTGGCTTTTCCTAAAAAAGGTGTGGCTGAAACTGCAAACCACTAAGCTAACCGATTGACTTTTAACTATTTTTAAGAAAATTACTTTCCCGGTTCTGCATACTTTTGGAGATGTCCTAACTTCTCCAAAATGCAAGCTGTTGACGCTCAAACACTTTACGAACTACAAATACTATCCCGGAATAATAAGGATGGCAGCATTCTGCATTTCTTCGATCAGACTAAAACGCAGGGCGGACAGGATGCATTAAAGAGAATGATCGGCAGTCCGAAAGCTTCCCGTGAAGAAATTATTTCGTCTCAGCAACTTCATAATTTTGTAAGTGAACATGTCGACATGTGGCAGCTCTCTGTTTCTCGTGCCTACATTGCTGCTGCGGAAAGTTATTACGCTTCCAATATTTCCTATACCATGTCCCAGGATGTTTTCAAACATTGGGTAGATACGCTTTTATATTCCTGGCGAAATCCGGGAGAATTTTATCTCGTCCGAAGCGGACTCACGGCATTAATGTTATTGATACGCGGGATGCGTGATTTTACCAATCGTTTTGAAAATATTATAATACCCGACGAAATTTCGGACGATTTTTTATTCCTTCGTCAATTCCTTTTTTCCGGAAGTATAGAATCATTTCTCAAAACGAAAGACGAACGGATTTCGCTTACCTCTGTTTTTTACAGAGATTACTATTTTCGGGTTTCGCATAAAAAATCGTTTCGCCGACTACTTGATATCTGTTATACTTTTGACGCCTATCGATCCATTGCTCTTACCAAGCAGCTTTATAATTTAAATTTTCCTGAATTCACCGAACGCCCTTCCGTTTTTGAAGCAAGTAAAATCTGGCATCCCTTAATCTCTCGTGCCGTACCCAACAATTTTACTTCTGATGATAAAACGCATCTTTGTCTATTGACAGGCGCAAATACCAGCGGAAAAACTACTTTTCTGAAAACCTGTGGTTTGACCGTTTATCTGGCACATCTTGGCTGGCCGGTTCCTGCCGCCACACTTCGCTTATCATTATCTCATCAATTGTTTACTTCCATTCACCTTACCGATAACCTCGAATTGGGTTACAGTCATTTTTACAATGAGATCATGCGTATTAAATCCATTGCGGAGGCATTACATGCAGGAGATACATGTTTTGTGATCATTGATGAGCTGTTTCGCGGGACAAATCAGGAAGATGCTTTTCATTGCTCAAAAACGGTATTAGACGGATTTACAAATCATCGTGGTTCATCTTTTCTGGTATCCACGCACCTTTACGAGTTAATGGAAAAATACAAGGATTCCGACTCCGTTTCTTTTCGTTGTTTCAAAACAAAAATTACCGGTAACGACTTCGAAAATACTTATCAAATTGAAGAAGGAATTGCCTCGGAAAAAATTGGGCAACTGATTTTGGGAAAGGTTGGTATTCCGGAACTTTTGAAACATAAGCAGGTATAAAAAAAGCCCCCACAAAATTTGTGAAGGCTGATCTTAACAATTTCAGAAATATTTCTACTCGATCGTATCGAAACCACAGTAAGGTGCCAAAACAGCCGGCACACGGATTGTTCCGTCTGCTTGCTGGTTGTTTTCCAACAAGGCCGCTACAATACGTGGTAAAGCCAAGGCGGAGCCGTTAAGCGTGTGCAGTAGCTGTGTTTTCTTATCCGCTGTTTTGTAACGTAATTTCAAACGGTTTGCCTGGTAAGTTTCAAAATTAGAAACAGAGCTGCATTCCAGCCATCTTTCCTGTCCGGCAGACCAAACTTCAAAGTCAAAAGTCAATGCAGAAGTAAAACCCATATCGCCACCGCACAAGCGCAAAATTCGGAAAGGCAGTTCCAGTTTTTCCAGTAAACCTTTCACATGATTTGACATATCCGTCAAAGCCTGATAAGAATCTTCCGGCTTACAGATCTGCACAATTTCAATTTTATCAAACTGGTGCAAACGGTTCAGCCCACGAACATGTGCTCCCCAACTTCCTGCTTCACGACGGAAACAAGGCGTATAAGCCACATTTTTGACCGGCAAATCGTTTTCCGCAACGATTACATCCCGGTACAAATTCGTAACCGGAACTTCCGCCGTAGGAATCAGATACAAATCATCCGCTGCATCGTGATACATCTGGCCCTCTTTATCCGGCAACTGTCCCGTACCAAAGCCGGAATCAGCGTTGATAAGAATTGGAACCTGAACTTCGTTATAACCTGCTTTTCCCGCTTCATCTAAAAAGAAAGCGATCATGGCACGCTGTAAACGGGCCGCTTTTCCTTTATAAACCGGAAAACCGGCAGCTGTAATTTTATTTCCCAGTTCAAAATCGATGATCGGAGCCTGTTTTCCGCCCAACTTTTTAATCAGTTCCCAGTGTGGCTGAGCACCTTCAGGAAGCACAGGTTTTGCACCCGCTTCCAGCTCGTTCACATTATCCTCGGCATTACGTCCTTCCGGAACACTGTCATGCGGGAGATTAGGAAGTTTTACCAACTCACTTTGCAGCTCCTCCTCTATTGATTTGTGCTGTTCGTCAAGTTCCTTTGATCTTTCCTTTAAAGCAGCCGTTTCACCTTTAGCAATTTCGGCTTCGGCTTTTTTACCCTCCTTCATCAAACCACCGATCTCCTTCGCTTTTGCGTTGGATTGTGTCAATACAGCATCAAGTTCCTGCTGCGTTTCACGACGCAAACGGTCAAGTTCTATAATTCGGTCAACAGCCGCTTCTGGTTCTTTATAATGTTTTTTTGTCAATCCGGCGATTGTCAGTTCTCTGTTCTCGCGGATAAAAGTTGTTTGTAACATGTTTGGCGATTAGCTTTTAGCGATTAGCTATCAGCTAAACGCCAACAGCTAATTGCCAGATAAGTGATCAGATGTGAAAAATCACGGTGCCGTGAAAATATCTTTCATCGCATCTTCATAATAAAAAAGACGCTCGTTAAGCACATTTAATGCCTCAGCTTTGTATTTCGAATGAATCAAAAGCGAAAGATTGTGTTCCGAAGCACCATACGAAATCATTCGTATAGGGATATTTTTCATTGCATCAAGTACTTTCAAAGCAATTCCTTCTTTATCCGCACTGAAATTTCCAACGATACAAATGATGTTCTGATCACTGTCATTTTCTTCCAGATCTGCAAATTCACGCAGTTCAGCTGTGATCGCTTCCAGGTTTTCAGAGTTATCAATCGTAACCGATACCGATACTTCCGAAGTAGTGATCATATCGACAGGCGTTTTGTATTTTTCGAAAATTTCGAAAACGCGACGCAGGAAGCCATATGCATTCAGCATACGGGTCGAATGAATATATATCGCTGTGATATTGTCCTTAGCAGCGATTGCTTTTATTTCTCTGTCAGAAGACTGGGTAGCGATCAGCGTACCTGGTGCTTCCGGCTGCATTGTATTTTTCAAACGTACCGGCACACCACGAAGTTTCGCAGGGGTAATCGTACTTGGATGAAGAATTTTAGCACCAAAATAAGCCAGTTCAGCAGCTTCTTCAAACGTAAGCTCGCGGATCGGGAAAGTACGTTTTACGATACGCGGATCGTTGTTATGCATTCCGTCGATATCTGTCCAGATCTGGATTTCCTCCGCACGGATAGCACCACCAATCAGCGAAGCAGTATAATCCGATCCGCCGCGTTTCAGGTTATCAACTTCTTCACGCGGGTTTCTGCAAATAAAACCTTGCGTTACGATCGTCTGCTTATCGGTATGCTGTGCAAGAATAGCAGTCAGTTTTTCCTCAATCGTTGCCAATTCCGGCTCGTTATCAGCATCAATACGCATAAATTCCAATGCTGGAAGTAATACAGAATTATCGCCTTTTTCTTCCAGATATCCCTGGAAAAGCTGCGTGCTCAACAATTCACCTTCCGCAACAATTTCTTTTTCCTGTTTTGCAGAAAAAGGCTTGATGCTAACCAGCGAACGGATAAATCCAAATTCATTATCAATAATTTCCTGGCCTTTGGCAAGACCCGCTCCGGTGGAATAAAGCTCTTTGATAAAAGCATCATAATGTGCTTTCAGATCATCGATCTGCTTCGCTGCCGATGCATCTTCGTTTGCCTTGGCAGCTTCCCCGATGGCAATAAGCGCATTGGTTGAACCCGACAAAGCGGATAATACTACAATTTTCCGACTTGGATCCGTCAAAAGAAGTTCACGGATTGAATGCATACGTTCAGGTTTCCCAACCGAAGTGCCGCCAAATTTCCAGACTTGCATAAAATATTAATGATTGAATTGATTACTAATTTTTCTGAGGTGTAAAGGGTTGTCATTGCCAGTAAAACGAATCCTTACTACACCCGACAAGAAATGATCATTTATTGACTACTTCTCAGCCACCTGCTCCTTAAGCCCCACCATCTTGATGGCCGTCATGGCTGCTTCGTCGCCTTTGTTGCCGTGAACTCCACCAGCCCTGTCGATTGCCTGTTGCATGTTATTGGGAGTGAGTACACCAAAAATTACAGGTTTGTTATTTTTGATACTGATATTGGTAATTCCCTGTGCCACTGCGTGGTTGATGTAATCATTGTGTTTTGTCTCTCCCTGGATAACAACACCCAACGCAATAACGGCATCAATATCTTGTCGCTGAGCGAACCAGTGAGCGCCTAATGTAAGTTCAAAGCTGCCGGGAACATTCCCGCGCTCAATGTTTTTTTCATTTGCGCCGTATTCAATCAGTGTTTTGTAAGCTCTGTCATAAAGAGCTTCTGTAATCTCGCTGTTCCATTCGGCCACAACAATAGCAAATTTTTTATTGCTGATATCAGGAAGGCCATTGGTATTGAATACGCTTAAATTTTTATCTGCACTTGACATATAAGTACTTATTAATGATAGATTATGAGTTGAAATATTTGAAAACAAAAAAAGGATAAAACCGGTGTCGGCTTTATCCTTTTCTGGAACAATAATGGATCACCATTTATTTGCCGACTTGTCCCTCTAATAATCCCATGTACTTCTTAGCGTTCACCACTTCCGATGAAAGTGGGAATTCTTCGATAACACGTTTATAAGTAGCGATAGCATCAGCAGCCTGATTCGCTTTTTCCTGAGCGAGTGCAAGCTTCATTAGATATACCGGTGTGAAATAATCGTTTTTGTCGTAGTCAGCTGCTTTTTTGTAATACGAAATCGCCTCAGCTGCCTGATTTTTTTCAAGATAAGCATCTCCGATCAATGACTGAGCACGTGCGTGAACCAAAAGATCAGAAGAACTGAAAGATTCAAGATGGCTTATTGCGTCATCAAATTTACCTTGTTTAAGCAAAGCTACACCTGCATAAAAGTTTGCAAGATTTGCTGCGTCAGTACCTTTATAGTTATCAGCGATAGACAAAAGTCCTTCATTTCCTCCGCTGCCGTTCAATGCTTTGGACAAAGAATCTGCTTCGAAATCATAAACTACCGAAGAAAGCGCATTTTGAGCTGTTCCTTCTTGCCCATCTATATAAAAACGATATCCTGCAAACGCAACAACAGCCACAAGGATCGCTCCACCAATACCTGTCAGGATCTTGCGATTCCTAAGGAAAAAAACCTCAGCCTTATTGATTTGTCCGGCTAACGCTTCCGGTGTTTCAATAATTTCAAACCCGGACTCGTCCGTAATTTTCTTGCTCATATCAATTGATTCGTATTTTGGAGTGCAAAGTTATGAAAACTTATTTAAGTCAAAACACTTCTCGCACAATTCTTTACATCAGACCTGAATTGATCTTTTATATTGTATTAACTTTTTGTTTGAATTTTTATTATTTGAACACAATTTTTCTACAAAAAATAAGTTAAAATATCTTTTTCAAGCAAAAAGAAAACTGCGTAACGAATACATTTTCAGTAACATTACGCAGTTTTTATTTTAATATCAGACTAAATATCAGCTATACAACGGATACTCTTTCATCCAGTTATTAATCTCTTGTTTCACAGCTGCAATTTTTGCATCCTGATCGTGATTAACCAAAACGGTATCGATTAAATCAACAATACGCTCCATATCGGTCTCTAGCAAACCGCGTGAAGTCATGGCGGCAGTACCTACACGCATACCCGAAGTGATCATCGGAGATTTGTCGTCGAAAGGAACCATGTTTTTGTTAATCGTGATATCAGCCTTGATCAAAGTGTTTTCAGCAAGCTTACCGCTCAAACCTGACGCCTGACCATTTTTGGTGCGCAAGTCAATCAGCATCAAGTGATTGTCTGTTCCACCTGAAATAATCTGGTATCCTTTTTCAACAAACGCCTTAGCCATAGCCTGTGCATTTTTTGCAACCTGCACCGCATAGTTGTAATATCCTTCGCTCAATGCTTCACCAAAAGCAACTGCTTTTGCTGCAATAATATGTTCCAAAGGCCCTCCTTGCGTTCCAGGAAAAACACCTGAATCAAGCAAAGATGACATTGTACGGATTTGTCCTTTTTGTGTTTTGATACCGAAAGGATTTTCAAAATCGTCACGCATCATAATCACACCACCACGTGGACCTCTTAAAGTTTTGTGGGTTGTTGTGGTAACGATGTGGCAATGTCCCATCGGATCATTCAACAATCCTTTTGCAATAAGTGCAGCCGGGTGAGAAATATCAGCCAAAAGAATGGCACCAACCTGGTCTGCAATGTTACGCAGTCTTTCATAATCCCAGTCGCGGCTGTAAGCAGATGCACCACAAATTAACAACTTTGGGCGCTCCTTCAATGCTGTTTCCTCCACTTTGTCCCAGTCGATAAGACCTGTTTCCGGCTCAACACCATAAAACACCGGCTGGAAATATTTACCGGAAATATTTACCGGAGATCCGTGAGATAGGTGACCACCATGCGCAAGGCTGAAACCCATAATTTTATCACCAGGGTTCAAACATGCCACAAAAACGGCCATGTTTGCCTGTGCACCGGAGTGAGGCTGAACGTTTGCCCAAGTTGCACCGAATAATTCTTTTAACCGGTCAATAGCGATTTGTTCAATTTCATCGACTACTTCACAGCCACCGTAATAGCGTTTTCCGGGAAGACCTTCCGCATACTTGTTTGTAAGTACACTTCCTGACGCTTCCATTACTTGCTTCGATGTAAAATTTTCGGAAGCAATTAGCTCGATACCTGATTCCTGACGATATTTTTCTCTGTTTATTAAGTCAAAAATTTGGGTATCACGTTCGACACTTGTGAGTATGGACATGGGATTTCTCTTGAAATGATGTGATGTTTTTTTAACAGGGTACAAAAATACGATAGATTATTTGGTAATGAAATTTTAATGTGCAAATGATTAGGTAGAATGTGCGTGTTCGAGCACTCTAACATGTTAACATGAAGTTATTTTTTAAATTTTTTTAATAATATTCACTTTGTATTGTAATTTTGCAGTCGAAATTTTTATCATTATCTTAAACCTGAGGTATCCGGAATATTCGGGCACGAATCAGAATTAACTGAAATACAGTAAAGTAAATAATTTCAAAAACAGGCTATTCCCTTTCATTCTTACTAAACTCTTGGACAAAATCACATTTAATCAAACACATGGACCAACAATCTCTTAATCCGGAAACAATTTTGATGCAGGCGGCAGATAACGCTATTGTCTCAGGCGGAAGTGTAGGACAACCGATAACGTACGAAAAAATACCAACCCAGATCTTTGCCGATTCCAAAGACGCATCGAATGCGGTGGCGCAGGAAATTGCTGATCTGATCCGTCAGAAACAGAAAGAAGGCAAACCATGTGTTCTGGGCCTGGCAACGGGTTCTTCGCCGAAAACGGTGTATGCCAAGCTGGTAAAAATGCACAAGGAAGAAGGTTTGAGCTTCAAAAATGTAATTTCATTCAACCTGGATGAATATTACCAGATGGAGCCGGATTCCATTCATAGCTATCACCGGTTTATGAAAGAGCAATTGTTCGATCATGTGGATATACCGCAGGAAAATTATTTTCTACCGGACGGAACGGTTCCTGCTGCATTGGTTCGCGATTACTGCAATACTTATGAAAATAAAATAAACGCTGTTGGCGGACTTGATTTTCAACTTTTAGGTATTGGTGGAAACGGACACATTGGTTTTAACGAGCCGGGTTCTTTGATCAATGCACGCACACGGTTGATCACCCTTGACCATTCTACCCGTGCTGCGGCTGCTATGGAATTTGGTGGATTGCACAAAGTGCCACGTAAAGCAATCACCTTAGGTGTAGCGCCGATATTGAGCGCGCGCCGGATTGTATTGCTTGCATGGGGTGAGCGTAAAGCTTCTGTAATCCGAGGCGCTGTTGAAGGACCGGTTACAGAACGGAACCCGGCATCTTATCTTCAGGCACATCCGAATGTTGCGTTTATTTTAGATGAAAGCGCTGCTTCTGAACTAACGCGTGTAAAATCGCCCTGGGCTGTTGATTCTGTTATCTGGGATAATAAAATGATCAAAAAGGCTGTGACTCATTTGTCTCAAAGCCTTAACAAGCCAATTCTGAAACTTACTGATAAAGATTACAATGATAATGGTATGAGTGATTTGCTGGCTCAATATGGTGCCTGCTATGAAATTAATATCAACGTCTTTAATCAATTACAACATACCATTACGGGCTGGCCAGGTGGAAAAGCGAACGCGGATGATACCAATCGCCCGGAACGTGCACAGCCTGCCAAAAAACGAGTGCTGATTTTCAGTCCGCACCCGGATGATGATATTATTTCGATGGGTGGTACTTTCCAGCGTCTGGTTGATCAGGGACATGAAGTACATGTTGCTTATCAAACTTCCGGAAACATTGCCGTTGCAGATGATGAAGCACTTCGTTTCATTGATTTCGTTGTTGATTTTAATAAAGAATTTGGAATTGATAGTCCGGAAGCGACTAAAATATTCACGGATGCCAAAGACTTTTTAAGACATACAAAAGACAGCGAAATTGATACGCCTGAAATTCGTCATGTAAAAGGAACTTTACGTCGTGGTGAGGCAAAGGCAACCTGCCGTTTCGTTGGTATTCCAACTGAAAACGCCCATTTCCTCAACATGCCGTTCTATGAAACCGGTACAGTTCAGAAAAACCCGATCGGCGAAGAGGATATCCGTATTATCGAAAACCTGATTGAAGAAATTAAACCGCACCAGATTTATGCAGCGGGTGACTTTGCGGATCCGCACGGAACGCATAAAGTTTGCTGGGATGCTATCGAAGCGGCACTGGAACGTTCAAAACACAAGAATTTCATGAAAGATTGCTGGGTATGGCTATACCGTGGAGCATGGGCTGAGTGGGATATCTACGAAATCGAAATGGCTGTACCTATGAGCCCGGACCAGGTGTTGAAAAAACGTCAGGGAATTTTCAAACACCAGTCTCAAAAAGACGGTGTTGTATTCCAGGGTGAAGACTCGCGTGAATTCTGGCAGCGTGCGGAGGAACGTAATCAGGGAACTGCAAAACTGTATGACAACCTGGGTCTTGCTGAATACGAAGCGATGGAAGCTTTTGTTCGCTGGAAATTTTAATAAAAAACGGATTGTTTAAAATGAAAAGAGCTGTAAAAAATTTTACAGCTCTTTTCATTTTTGTTAGTATTGGGGAATTAACCCTTGAAATATATCCTTATATGAATAGTAGTGCGATATAAATTTCATACTAGCGTTGATAGCATGAAGGGTCGGATCTAATGGCAAACGATATCTGTTTTACAGCTCCATATCAATCCACATGCGCTGAGCCATTTTCTCAACCATGTTCATTACTCCTTGTACCGCTCCAAAAATAATGCATAGAGGCAGTATTACCGGTAAAAAGATGAGCCATTGAAGCGCCATCGTGAAATTGAACTTTTTTAAAACTGGTGCTTTCATAAGATCGGGGGTTATTCACAGGACAACAAATAGGACTGACAAATTAACTATTATTTACTTATTATCAACGTAAATATAAAATAAAACGTTTAACCAAGATTGAAAATTTCAATAAATAATGTAATTATTTCTATGGATTTTTATTAGAAAGCATTTTGCATTGAAGACCTACCCGCCGAAATACCCGGTGGTGTAGAAAAAAATTTGTTAATTTGTTACAGTAAAGCAAACCTACTTATTCAAAATATGGCGTCTTCCGACATCATTCAATTATTACCCGATTCCATAGCCAATCAGATCGCCGCCGGAGAAGTGGTTCAGCGCCCTGCATCGGTTGTGAAAGAACTTCTGGAAAATGCCATAGATGCAAAAGCTGGTAATATTCAGGTTATTTTACGCGAAGCGGGCAGAACATTAATACAAATTATTGATGATGGAATTGGTATGTCTGAAACAGATGCACGTATGTCATTTGAGCGGCATGCGACCTCTAAAATCCGTCAGTCAGAAGATTTATTTCGCATTCGTACCATGGGTTTCCGCGGTGAAGCCCTGGCTTCCATATCCGCTATTGCACAAGTTGAATTACGCACCCGACAGGCTGGCAGCGAGTTAGGAACACTGATCAGAATTGAAGGCTCGGAAATAAAAACGCAGGAACCGGTTGCCTGTATTCCCGGCACCAGTTTTTCAGTCAAAAATCTTTTTTATAATGTTCCTGCCCGACGGAATTTCCTGAAATCCAATTCTGTTGAAATGCGTCATATTCTGGATGAATTCCAAAGAATAGCATTGGCGCACCCGGAAGTTGGATTCTCACTTCATCATAACGATACCGAAGTTTTTAACCTTTTTCCCGGAAAACTGGTCCGCCGGATCATTGATATTTATGGTCGCGCTTACCGGGAACAGCTCGCTTTTTGCCAGGAAGACACTTCTTACATCAGCGTCCGTGGTTACATTGGAAAGCCTGAGTTTGCACGCAAAACCCGCGGTGAGCAGTTTTTCTTTGTAAATGACCGGTATATCAAACATAATTACATGCACCATGCAGTGACAAGCGCCTTTGATGGCACGATTCCTGATGGCAGCCATCCTTTTTATGTTTTATTTATTGAAATAGATCCGTCGCATATTGATATCAATATTCATCCCACAAAAACGGAGATAAAATTTGATGACGAACGGTCAGTGTATGCCATTATCATGGCTGCTGTTAAAAAGGCAGTGGGTGTTTATAATCTTTCGCAATCGATCGATTTTGAGGATAACATCAATTTCCTGAATCCGTCTCCGTCCGACCCGAATAATGATAACATTCCACGAACCGTAATGCCGGATTGGGCTGCACAGTCCCGACACGCTGAAAATGGTCCGTCGAAAACCAACCTGACTAACTGGAATAAATTATTTGAAGGGTTACAGAACACGGACGACAGAAGCCGTGAACTTGCTGCCTTTGAAATGAATTCGACGACGGTTTCCCGGCCGACTTCTTACCAGGAACAGCCGATGACTGTGGCCAGTAAAGTAAACCGCCTGGCTTCTGAAGTTATTTCTGCTCCGGAAAGCGACGCCATGCTTTTCCAGCTGCACAATCGTTACATTCTTTCACAAGTGAAGGATGGTATCATGCTTATCGATCAGAAAGCTGCTTATGAGCGCATTCTTTATGAACGATACAGGAAAATGCTTACCAACCGGAACGGAGCCTGTCAGCAGCTTTTATTTCCAAAAACAATCCGTCTGACGCATTCGGATATGCAGCTTGTCAATGAAACGAAAAAAGAAATCCGCAGCCTGGGTTTCGAATTCGATGAATTCGGAGCCAATGAGCTGATCATTCGCGGAATTCCGGCAGATTTACCCGAAGAAAGTGAACAGGATCTTTTTGAAGAACTGATTGAACAGCTTAAACAAAGCTATTCAGACCTAAAACTGAATAAGCCTGAAAGCCTGTCCAGATCGCTGGCACGCCGGTTTTCGGTTCGTTATGCCGTGAAACTTTCATTTCTTGAAATTCACACACTTATCGACCAGCTTTTTGCCTCAACGGACCCAAACAGGACGCCAAGCGGCGAGGCCATTATCGTATTACTTACGATGGATAAGTTAAGCAGTATCTTTAAAGGTTAAGGAAACGAAAATAACCCTTAAAGAGTTATTGAATACAAACTCTTGATTTTGAATATAAAATGTTACAAATCACGCCGACTGTTAAAAATTTATTAATACTGAATATCGTATTTTTCATTATTGACGCATACATTTTACCCCTTTCCGCCAGGTTCGCGCTGATGCCCGTGTTATCGCCATCCTTTATGCCGTATCAGTTCGTATCTTATATGTTTCTGCATGGTGGTTTTGGTCATTTGTTCAGTAACATGTTCGGTTTGTTTATGTTCGGGCCGTTGCTTGAAAGAATGTGGGGACCCAAAAGATTCCTGTTTTTCTACTTTTTTACAGGCATAGGAGCCGGTCTTCTTTTTTCCGCAATCGGGTATTACGAAAACACACAACTCCTTAAAGCTGTGGAAGTTTTCATACAATATCCAACCCCTGACGGACTGGTCGACTTTATGAGTCACCATGCGAAAGGTTTTTACCAGTCGAATCTTGATTTTTTAAATAAGTTTGAAGAAAATCCAACGAACAGTTCGTATATTCAAGAGAGCATTGGTTTTGTAAAAGATTACTATCAAACACAATCCAATATACCGATGGTTGGCGCATCGGGAGCAATTTTTGGTATTTTAATGGCGTTTGGACTATTGTTTCCGAACACGGAGCTTTTTATGCTCTTTATCCCGTTTCCGATCAAGGCAAAATATTTTGTCGCGTTTTACGGTTTATATGAGCTGTATTCAGGTATACAAAATGCACAATCTGATAATGTTGCACATTTTGCGCACGTCGGAGGAATGCTATTTGCTTATATATTGTTGCGTTATTGGGGCACACAGAAACAAAATTTTTATTGAAAGAAGAAGATGAGCAATATTGTTGACGACATAAAGAGAGAATTTGAAAAATCGGAAAATTCGCTCGTAAAAATTATTTTAATTAATACGGCCGTTTTTCTGGTATTGTTATTGGTAAAAATCATTTTTACACTCAGTCAGTCATCCAATATTTATGACTGGATCGTTGACATGCTCCAGCTTCCGGCCTCTCCGCAGGAATTTTTAAGGAAGCCGTGGACCATTATTACCTACTTTTTTACGCATGAGGATATCTTCCATATTCTTTTTAATATGCTGTTCTTCTACTGGTTCGGCAGGCTTATTGATGAATATCTTGGTGCTAAACGTGTTGTAGCACTCTACTTTTTAGGTGGAATTACGGGTGGGTTAATTTATATGCTCATTTATAATTTGCTGCCTTTTTTCCAGTCTCAGGTACAAAGTTCAACCATGCTGGGTGCATCCGCAGCCGCATTTTCCGTAGCGGTGGGAGCTTCAACCTTATTACCGAATTATACTTTCAACCTGATATTTCTGGGCCCAATCCGGATTAAGTTTATCGCCCTTTTCTACATTATTTTGTCTCTTGCCCAAACCGTAGGGCCAAATGCCGGCGGTAACCTGGCGCATTTGGGAGGTGCATTGGTTGGGTATATATTTATCAAATTGTTGCAAAATGGTACCGACTTGGGTAAACCTATTTATGCAATTATGAATGGCTGGACAGGGCTTTTCCGTCGCAGACCTTCCATGCAGGTTACTTATCGTGAAAAACAGGTCTACCGGAGTACGAGCGTGTACTCTTCTTCTTCGTCATCATCGACCATAGAGATGCCTGATCAGCACGAAATTGATACAATTCTTGACAAAATATCCAAATCCGGATATGAAAGTCTTACCAAAGAAGAAAAGCAAAAGCTGTTCAAAGCGAGCCAGCAAAAATAAAAAGCAGTAGTCATCATCTATTTGTTTAATTTTGCGCATCTTATTTAGATAAGGCCGATTACTAAAATCTGATTTTCAATAGCTTTCTATATGCTTATAACACCAGGAAAACTACTTGCTAAGATTGATTCCCCCGAGGATTTAAGAAAGCTGGACCGTACTCAACTTCCTCAGGTTTGTAACGAACTACGCCAGTTTATAATAGACAATGTTTCTGTTTACGGGGGTCATTTTGGTGCCAGCCTGGGTGTTGTAGAACTATCTGTTGCTCTTCATTACGTATTCAATACACCCGACGACCAACTGGTTTGGGATGTTGGACATCAGGCTTATGGCCACAAGATACTAACCGGACGCAGGGATAATTTTCACTCCAACCGTACTTACGGAGGCCTTTCTGGTTTTCCAAAACGCAAAGAAAGTGTTTACGATGCTTTTGGGGTAGGACATTCTTCTACGTCTATATCGTCTGCATTGGGAATGGCGGTAGCCTCAGCACTTCAGAATCATCACGACCGGCAACATATAGCAATCATTGGTGACGGCGCCATGACGGCGGGAATGGCTTTTGAAGGTATGAATCATGCCGGTGCCACAGATTCCAATCTGCTTATTATCCTGAATGATAATTGCATGGCGATTGATCCTAACGTTGGTGCTTTAAAAGAATATCTTACTGATATTACCACGTCAAAGACTTACAACAAATTCAGGGACGAGGTCTGGAATATGCTTGGAAAAATGAGCAATTTCGGAAAAAGTGCCCAGGAAGTTGTTTCGAAAGTAGAAGCGGTGATGAAAACGGCTATACTGCGTCAAAGCAATTTATTTGAATCACTGGGACTTCGTTATTTCGGTCCTATCGATGGAAATGACATCGGACATCTGACAGAGGTTTTAAACGATTTGAAAAATATACCCGGGCCTAAACTTCTGCACTGTTTGACAGTAAAGGGAAAAGGATATGGGCCGGCGGAAAAAGATCAAACAAAATGGCATGCACCCGGTGTTTTTGATAAAATAACCGGAGAGATCAAGAAAAAAGTATACGATTCGCCACAGCCTCCTAAATATCAGGATGTATTTGGAAATACATTGGTGGAATTGGCTGAGAAAAATCCAAAAATTGTAGGTGTAACACCTGCAATGCCCTCAGGTTCTTCAATGAATATCATGATGAAAGCAATGCCTGACAGGGCTTTTGACGTGGGTATTGCAGAGCAGCATGCTGTGACTTTCTCTGCTGGAATGGCTACACGCGGCGAGGTTGTTTTTTGCAATATTTATTCCACCTTCATGCAGCGAGCCTATGATCAGGTTGTACATGACGTGTGTATGCAGGAGCTTCCTGTTATTTTTTGTCTGGACAGAGCTGGTTTAGTGGGCGCTGACGGACCAACGCACCATGGTGCTTATGATGTAGCGTTTATGCGTTGTATCCCGAATATGATCGTTTCTTCGCCCATGAATGAGCAGGAACTCCGTAATTTGATGTATACCGCACAGCTGGATGTAGTTCAGCAAGGTACACAAGCTTTTACGATAAGATATCCTCGGGGAAATGGTGTTATACCACAATGGAAGACACCGTTGGAAGAAATTAAAATTGGTGCGGGCCGGAAAATAAAGAACGGTACTGATATCGCTATTTTAACCTTAGGCCCTGTCGGAAATTACGTTATCGATGCTTGTGATATTTTAGATAAGGAAGGTTTTGATGTAGCGCATTATGATATGCGGTTTGTGAAACCACTGGATGAAAATATGCTTCATGAAATTTTCAAAAAATTCGATCGTGTAATCACCATTGAAGATGGCTGCCTGCAGGGAGGATTTGGCAGTGCGGTCATTGAATTCATGATCGATAAGGGCTATCACTCAACAGTTAAAAGATTAGGTATTCCCGATGCTCTCGTCGAGCATGGAGAACCGGCTGAACTTCACCATGAATGTGGGTTTGACAAAGAGGGAATTATCAGTACTGTGCGTTCCTTTATGCATACAGCAGCCTCTGTAACTGTGTAGATTTCTTTACAAAATTTGGGAGCCGTGGGGATTCTTTTTGAATCATCACGGCTTTTTTGGTATATCTTAATCTCCATTCTTATTTTTTCGTAAAATATGCAGTATTTATTTAACGTAAAAATCATCTGAGTAACGAACCAAAAACGTATTATTTACAGCCCCTTACAGTTTTTTGAAGATTGATGTTAATTCGTTACTTCCGTAGCGAGTCATATTGGGAATATTTCAATCGAAAAAATTTGAGTATTTTTAAAGTTACTGCCTGGATACAAATAGAATTGGGTACGACGCCATAAAAATCTCACCTTATGATGCAGAGAAATAATGACCTGGATGTTTTACGTGGAATATTGTTAATTATCATTACAATAAACCACGTTGGCGGACCATTATCCAGACTTGCTTTTCAACCGATGGGCTTCGTTACTTCTGCTGAGGGCTTTATATTTCTATCAGGTAACGTATTAGGCTTTACTTTTGGAAAGAGGCTGTTAGAAGGCAATAAAATATCTTTTAAAACAGTTTTGCGCAGATCATTTAAAATTTACAAATACCATATTTTAATACTTGCTGCTTCGCTATTACCTTTTATAATAACTTATCCAAACAGTTCCAGATGGCAATCATCAGAGCTGCTTCCCTTCTTTGAACAAACAGTTCCTGCCGTAATATCTTATCTTCTGTTACTATTTCAGCCGCATAGTCTGGATATACTGCCGATGTATGTAATATATATTCCGATTGGTTTCATTGCACTCACCTGTTTCGCAAATCAAAAAGCAAAGTATGTTTTTGCAGCAAGTATATTGTTTTGGTTCATAGGTCAATCCGAATTTTCTTACGCTCTAATTCATACATCAAACCCATTCCGGACAAGTTCTTTTGATTTATTAAGCTGGCAGCTATTATTTATTTTGGGTTGCTTTTTTGGATACAGCCGTTCTATCGGCCATCAGATAATTCTAAAAAACAAATCCAATCTGATTGTATGCTTAACCCTCTTTTTTGCCTTTGCTTTTGTAAGATATGGAGATGGGCTAAATGGTGAAATTACAGAAACCCTTAGAAATTTTTCAGATAAATCGGATCTTCAAATATTCCGATTGGTGAATTTTTTAGTGATTGCATATCTTATTGATTATTTAATATCGACTAACTACTTCCCAAATTTCAAGGCAGCCGCATTTTTAGGACGCCATTCACTTCAGGTATTCAGCTTTCAGACTATTCTTCTCTATTATTATTTGCCGTTTCGCGGAGATATTTATGAGATAGGCTCCATAGCAAAGCTAACTGTTCAATGTGTCTTCGTATTACTTCTTTTTATACCTGCATTTATACATCAATATCTGTTAAATAAGCGCTTGTATATTAAATCTCAAAAAATTCAAGCTAGCGAGAAATTAATGAAATATCAATCCCAGGATTGATTGCTGCATTTCGCTGGAGAGAGCTTAGAAGCAGCAATACCAATTTTAACCTCAGAGCCTTCTAAATTAGATACATAAATAAAATTCCTGCAAACTCGCATAAACGTTGATTCGGGAGCGATTATAGCCCTTAAAAGTGGGCACATGATTAAAAACCCGGGTTTGAAATTTTAAATACGATGTTTCTAATATTAATAGGAACACCAACTTAAAAGAATCAAGATTTTGAATGCTGTCAGGCACGTTAAATTAAGAATAGGGTCAAAATAATAGATATGTGAAGAGATCTTCATTTCAAACTTCTAAACTGGCTTGCAACTATTTCGTTTAAGTAAAAAGAGCTTAGTCAATTACAATATTCAAATAAGTGTAACAGATTTTTGATGATAATACTTTATAAATATTCCTTTCCTGTTTGAATAATAGTATTTCAGCGAACTTAACCAGACGCATAGTCTGAGAAGAGGTAAACGCAAAAAATCCCATCTCTTGTGAAGATGGGATTGGATTAATGGTATTGTGGCGGCTAGACTCAGCTTCCCGCACCAGGCGTGCCCCCTACTTTCCCAGGTCGGACCGGGTCACGATGACCGGGTCACGTTGACCGCGCAGGTTTTATCGGGAACGCCTGGTTCAAGAGAGCGTCTCCCGGCCTACGCGGCTCGGTATCATTGTCGGTTTTGGGCAGGCTTGCATTCAAGCCACGCAATCTTGTAAAAGATGTACACACAAAAAAAGACCATCCTTTTGAGATGGTCTTTTGATTGTGTAATGGTATTGTGGCGACTACCTACTTTACCAGGTTTGACCCAAGTATCATCGGCGGTTCTGGGCTTAACTTCTCTGTTCGG
>Ga0247817_10000132_pt1 | contig 54805 bp, 58 predicted proteins | sample UWRJL212509R1_FD_178010 | JGI IMG/M metagenome (GOLD analysis project Ga0247817, IMG submission 178010) | Plant litter microbial communities from Arlington Agricultural Research Station in Wisconsin, United States - UWRJ-L212-509R-1 | ecosystem: Environmental > Terrestrial > Plant litter >... | reverse complement strand
TGCAGCACACCACGCTCGCGGGCGTCGAGCACCGGCGGCACCATCACGATATCGCCCAACCCGCCGACCGGTTGTTCAACGACGATGCCGGCGAGTTGGGCTTTCCAGCGTTCGGTGGCGCGTTCGAACAGCACTCGCCCATCGACGTCATCGGCGAGAAATTGCGGCGGCTGCGGGGTGATCCATATGGCGTCGGCCACTTGGGAGACCTCAGCGAGGATCTGTGCGCCGGAGTTGCCGCCGCCCACCACCAGGACTTTTTTCCCGGCAAACGGCTTGGCGTCGACGTAGTGGGCCGAATGCAATTGCTCGCCGGTAAAGGTTTCGCTGCCGGGGTAATGCGGCACGAAGGGATGGCGCCAGGTACCGGTTGCACTGACCACCGTGCGGGCCAGCCAGCTGCGGCCCTGGGCCTTGACGTGCAGCCGATTGTCCCGGCGCTCAATAGCATCTACCCAATAGGGGCGTTCGATGGGGAAATGGTAGCGCTGTTCATACTGGCGCAGGTAATCGAGTACGTTGTCGCGGCTTGGGTAGCCGTCCGTGACCGGCGGCATCATCCAGCCAGGGATGGAGCTCCAGGTTGAGGGGGAAAACAGTCGCAGCGAATTCCAGCCGTACCGCCAGGCGCCGCCAGGCCCTTGTTCGGCATCGATGATCACGAAGGAGCGCCCGGTCCGGCGCAGGAAGTAAGCCACGGCGAGTGCGGACTGGCCGCCGCCGATAATGGCGACATCCACTTCGGTGGGGATAGAAGGCATGGCGAATCCTCAGGGTGCGAGCGTCAAGCCAAGGTAACCCATGCCGATTGACTGTTTGTTGATGTTCCTCAAGCGTTCGGTGCATCGGCTCAAAACGCCAATTTACACGAGAGATGGGGATCTGACAGTCCCAATTCAGGGGATGAGGGATGCTGCTTTTCAGTAAGCACGTTTTGGATCTGGATTGGAAAACGATGTTGCAGGGCATACGACCTTGATCTGGCTAGCCCTGAAGTGCTGGCTGCTGCAGGCACCCACGTCATGCACTTCATCGGTGAGTATCCAAGCCAAATCTGGTATTAAACAGGAAGAAGCAACGCCTCAGGCGCATGGCATTTGGGCGCGCCTCAGAAATTGATTCTGTGGTAACGGCAACAAGTGATCGGCTAGGGTAGGCGCACACTAGCCGGCTTACTGGGGACGCGCAATAACACCTGTTCGCCTGAGAGAGCCATCGTAAGCTAGAAAAGACATCTATTTTGCGCTGTAAACAAAAAGGAAAGACCCATTGCTTCAAATACTGCTTCGCTGTTAACAGATCGTCAGGGACGGTCTGCCTGTAATTTCTTCAGTAGATCAAGCCCCCGACGACTTGCGCCAAGATGCTATCCATTTGAATAACCTGCCAAGCCACCAACGGCTGCGTGCTTCGCGAATTTCGTCTAGCTGCATGAAGGTATATGGGACGGGCATGCTCCGCTCTTGAATACGGAGTGCTCGCAAACCTCGCAGGACATGACGGCCGTAGAGCAGTATAAAGATGCTGCCACCGGTCATAACTGTCATACCTACGAGCGCGCCTGTTAACATTCCTGCCCATTTTAAAAAAATGCAAGCGGCAAGAGTAGTCACCCCACCAATCAGAGGAATATTGTAATTCATAGACGGCTTCGAATTAACGTCTTGGCGAGTCTGGATCCTATTTCCTTTATATTCAAAGGGTTGGTATACTGGCCTAGTGCTAGTCACCACTATGCAAACAATACCAACTAGAGCAGCTGGCGCGAGACCAATCAGAAAACGGCATAGACTTAAATCGAACGACACATCTGCAGCCAAACCGTATGCAACAACACACGCAGGCAATGTAAAACCTCCGACGCATGAGATCAAGAGCGACCATATATAGGTAGTATAGCTCTCACATATATAGACTATATACAATGTCCATGAGAGCATGAAAGCCAACAAAAAAAAGTAAACATACCAATTATTGCCCAGCATGAGCGTACCAAAAGCCATGAATAACGCCAGCAGAAAAAAAACTGCCCAACCACCTGTCTTTATTGTCTCGGAATTAATCATTATCTTTAATCATTTCTTTTAATTTATCTCCGATCAGTTTATCTGCTCCACTCTCTCCCATAGCCCATTGTGCAACCATGCCTGCACCCCAGCCGATGAGGATAATAGCAATCAAAGGTGCGGCTCCTGCGGCGGCGACGCCAGTGCTACCGGCAGCTAGTGCGGTAATTGCGACTCTAGCTATATTCCCTACAATTATACCTGCGCCAACCGATGCGACGTTCGTAGGCTGACTGTCAAAAGATTTACTGTAAAACTCGGTTCTGCTGGTGGAGTTTGTCTAGTCCAGAACTGCCTGTGGGCCCGTAGCAATAATTAGTCCTACAGTATTACCACCCATAACCTTTCCTTGGGCGTACCTATGGCTGTTACAGCGACGGAGCGCGAGTTAGGGGCGGAAGCTAAAGCACTCAGCTCGCAAAATATTTCTTTTTCTAATATTTTTTCTACGCTTGAAACTGGTTCGAAAAATACAAATTTTACGAAAAGATCATAGGAGCGTAACACGTATCATTTGAAATCCGAGAATTAAAGCTGTCGCAGCCAGCTGTGACTTGGCTTTCCAGCCGTTTGAGACCTCTCTTATCTCAAAACCCATGGACGGCACACGACGGACAACAATCAACGGTTGATTGTATGCATCAATTGCTCAGGCGCTAGCCGGCAGAAGCATCGTCCTCACGACTCGACCTGCAGTGCGCAGGGTAAAGTGACCCCATGATGTAGCTGTGCGAAAACGGCAGAGTTTCTCGTACCCATCTTTGGCCAAAATCCTTAGCTGTCAGAACGCAAGATTTCAGCGATTGCCCTGAGGCTTGTTCTTCTACACTCAGATCCGTAAGGCGTGTTTGAGCCAATCTTGAATATCCAGGTAATCCTTTAAACTAATCTGATGGGACAGCTGCTTCTCAAGCTCTCGCGCTCCCCGAGTGAAGGACGACGTGGTTACGAGTATCAATGAATTCAAAATCCGCAATATCAAGCGAGTGGAATTGAATCGAGCGCGGGCCTAATTCGAAACTCAAGTGGAGCATCAGATTGAGCTGAGCTTCACTCCAGTCTTTGGTCTGGATATCGCGCTCAATACGCTGAAGTAGCCGGATCTCTTCATCAAAGGCTAAACCGTACTGGGATAGAAATATACGTTCGTACGGATCAAGGCGGCTCGTCTTGATTTCTTTAAGTGCTAGATATGTTTCTTTGTCAAAGCCTAATATTCCTCCATTAAGGGCCCGGCGATAAAACGTTCTAAAAAAATAGTGCTCTCACGAAATTTTGCCCAAGCACTAATAGTCGTGACCAACTCTTGCCGCGTCCAAGGGAACTTGGCTGAGATATCGCTCTCAGCTAGTCGCTCGAACACCCCGGATGCTTTGAATGCCGTTACCGGTGCATACTTTTCCAGTGCATACGCCACGAACGCTTTGGCGATTTGCATGAGGTTAGGATTCAGGTGGAGCGCAGCCCAATCTATTTTCATAGCCGTTCCGCCGTCATACCACGTCCAAACGCTCAATCGAGTATCGACGTACTTTGGCTGGTCATTAGTGCGAGTTCGAATCGCAACCTGAGCCGGCCCCTCGAACACGTAGGCCGGAAAAGAGGAGGAGGGTGGCGCGTGTTCTTGATCGGCTGATTTGGTCACGATGAACCTCCTTAACTGTCAAGTCGGCTCCAGGCTGCCGAGGCGCGCTGAGCGTTATGCTGGTTGGCCGACTCGGCAAGATAACGACTTGCATAACGGCGTGGCATCGCAGAAGTATCAGACCAGCCGCAGACTCGCCGAAGTTCGTCTGTGGCGCGCTCCAGGTCATGCCCGCTCGTCTCGACCAGGTAAGCCAAGAAATGGTCGGCGAAGGTATGGCGAAAGTCATGCGCAGAAAGTGTAGGCAGCAGCCCCGGTTGAGCCAGTTCAATGGTCAGAAACAGCCGATCGAGGACGTTGGACAGCGCACGGATCCACAGCGGGCGGCCTCGGTCAGAGATGAATAAATGGCTGTACGGCAATTCCGTCGGTTTGCCGTCACGCAGAGGGCGCCGATCGCCCTGGATATAGTGCTCGTAAACCACATACAACTGTGAGGAGATACTTACTGTCCGTCTTCAGCGCGCGGGTCGCCTGGGTCATGGGTCACAGGCAAAGATGGCGTCATCGATATCCATATCTCGGCTGTTGGCATAGGTATAGAAAGACTGGATCGCGCGCAAGTGCGCTGCGGCAGTGTTGTATGCGCGGTGTCTGAGTTTGACTTGTACGTAGATGAACGGAACGAGTATGGGTAACGGCGCCGCATTACCAGCTTGCACAAGCAACGATACACGCAGACCTGAAGAGAAACGGCACTGAATCAGCTTCATTGGTAGTCACCTCGTTCCCTCATTCAATGACGCACCATGAACACGAAGTACATGGCCCGTTGAGAGAGTGGACGTCAGAAGCGGCTTTGTCGAGCGCGGTTCTGCGACCGTGGAGTCGTGGCTGACCAAGTGACTTTGGTTTGAGTACAAAAGGGCCCCTTGAGGGCCCTTTTTTGTTGGCGAAAACAGGCAAGCATATACATCGATCTACGCTTCTCAGGCGAAGGAATCAACGATTCACATCAACCACAACACGTCCGCGAACCTCGCCGGCGAGAAGTTGGTTTGCTGTCTGGACGACCTCACCCAAACCAATTTCACGCGTGATCTCTTTCAAAATAGACAAATCGAGATCTCGTGCCAGACGATCCCAAGCAGCAATTCGATCTCTACGGGAACGCATCACGCTGTCGATTCCCACCAGCGTCACACCACGCAGAATGAAGGGCGCGACGCTAGCGGGTAAGTCCATCCCTTGTGCCAGTCCGCAGGCGGCAACGGTGCCTCCATAGCGCGTACTGGCGCAGATGTTGGCTAAGGTATGGCTACCCACCGAGTCGATGGCGCCTGCCCAGCGTTCTTTGGCCAGTGGACGACCTGGCGCGCTCAACACAGAACGATCAATGATCTCAGAGGCACCAAGCCTTTTCAGGTAATCCGTTTCCTCGAGCCGACCGGTCGAAGCAACCACGGTGTAGCCCAAGCCAGCGAGGAGGGCGATAGCGAAACTACCGACGCCACCGTTGGCCCCTGTCACCAAGACTTCGGCTTTATCCGGTGTGACGCAGTTACGCTCCAAAGCGAGTACCGAGAGCATCGCTGTATATCCAGCTGTACCAATAGCCATGGCTTGCTGGGCGGTAAATCCTCTAGGCAATGGAATAAGCCAGTCGCCATTGACCCGAGCTTTTTGAGCTAGACCGCCCCAATGAGATTCACCCACGCCCCAACCGTTGAGCAGCACATTGTCACCAACCTTGAAGTCGGGGTTGCTGCTTTCCTCAACCGTACCCACCAGATCGACTCCGGGCACCATTGGAAACTTGCGAACGACAGGGCCCTTACCAGTGATCGCCAGAGCATCTTTGTAATTAAGCGTGCTGTATGCGACACGCACGGTGACGTCTCCGGCTGGTAGTTGGGACTCGTCGAGCTCGGAAATTTTGGCGAGGTGAGTGCCGTCGGTGTTATCAATCAAAATGCCTTTGAACATGAGTCTTCCTCTATTAGACCGATCGTCTTTAAATGGGCCAAAAAAATTCAGCGGGGTAGCCCTGCCATAAATCCGTTGATGAAGGTGCTCAAGGGGGCGGTACTTTTTACTAGCCTTGCTCGAAGCACGGCGCCTTCCCATCCAATCCAGAAATAAGCCGCGAGCTCTGTGCAGTCGGCATCTTCGGCAAGCTCACCGGCAACCTGTGCTAGCTGCAAGCAATCGGCCAATCGTTTTTGCCAACTGAGCAGGGTGGAGTCCAAGTGTTCGCGGAAACCGTCAGGGAGAATGGTAACTTCTTGACCAAGATTGCCCACAAGGCAGCCACGCTTGAAGTGGAATTTTTCCATACCCGTCTTCGCATCTTCAACGAAGGCAAGCACGCGCTGTAAAGGTGTTAGTGAGTCATCCAGTAACCAGCGATCAAGTTTCTTGGCGAAGTACGTCGCGTAGTTATCCATCACCGCCAGGCCAAAATCTTCTTTACTCGCGAAGTAGTGATAGAAGGAGCCTTTTGGCACACCGACTTTCTTTAAGACACCGTCGATACCAGTGGCCATGAAGCCCTGCTCGGTAAGAATTTCTGTGCCGCAACGGATGAGCGCATCCCGGGTATCCAGATTGTCTCTGGGTACTTTAGGCGGGCGGCCACGGCGAGAGGGTAGCTTCAGGTCGGTCATAGCGATCGATATTAGACTGATCGTCTATAAAGTCAATCAGGGCAGGCCGCCCATTCGATGAAAGCGGAGTGATGGATAATTCTTCTACTCGTGGGCGGGCCGCCAGCTATCCATCACCCTCGTGTTGGTAACTTCCAGTTTGGACGGATGAAATGGCACGTGTAGCCACTTGGGTATTGCTCGAGATAGTCCTGATGCTCAGGTTCCGCCTCCCAGAATCGGCCAGCAGGTGTGATCTCTGTGACGACCTTGTCAGGCCACAGACCGGAAGCGTTTGCATCGGCCACAGTATCTTCAGCTACGTACTTCTGCTCATTGTCGAGATAGAAGAGCGCTGATCGATAGCTCGTTCCGATGTCGTTCCCTTGGCGATTGCTCGTCGTTGGATCGTGAATTTGAAAGAAAAACTCTAGTATCTGGCGATAGGTGATTTGCTCGGGATCGAACACGATCTCGATCGCCTCAGCGTGTGTGCCGTGGTTGCGATAAGTCGCATTCGGAACATCACCACCGGTGTAGCCCACTCGCGTAGCAAGTATGCCGGGGTAGCGTCTTAGCAAATCCTGCATGCCCCAGAAACACCCGCCAGCTAAGAGGGCGGTTTCAGTTTGCGTCTCCATATCAGGCTCTCCAATCAGAAAAATACCCTTCGAGTTCGTCGCTCGCAGGGTATTTGGTAAATCAAGAATTACTCGGCCTTACCTTTAACGGTGCGGAGCACAGCTCCACACTGAAAAAGATCATGCTTTATTTGATCGCGTGACCCAACACTTCAACGATCCGCTGAGCGATGTGCTCAACGTGAGTCTCCAGTGCGAAGTGGCCGGTGTCCAGGAGCTCGACGACCGCGTTCGGGTTATCACGTTTGAAAGCTTCAGCGCCAGGCGGAATGAAGAACGGATCACCTTTGCCCCAGATGGCCAGTGTTGGCACTTTGGTGTCGCGGAAGAACTGCTGGAACGCGGGGTACAACGTCAGGTTGTTCTGGTAGTCGTAGAACAGATCAAGCTGGATGTCTTTGTTGCCCGGGCGTTCCAATAGCAGTGCGTCCAGGAAATAAGCTTCAGGAGCGATGTCATCCGGATTGCTTACGCCTTCCACATACTGCCAGCGAGTTCCTTCCAAATGTAGGATCGCATCGTTAATCACCTGGCGATTCTCGGCGGTCTTCTCTGCCCAATAGTTGCGAATCGGGGCCCAGGCGTCACCCAGACCTTCAAGGTAAGCGTTGCCATTTTGAGAAATGATGGCAGTGACACGCTCAGGGTGTGCCAACGCGAGGCGCAGGCCAGTCGGTGCGCCATAGTCGAAGAAGTACATGGCGTAACGCTTGAGGCCCAACACATCCACGAAATCACCAATCGTTTTGCCGATGGCGTCGAAGGTATAGACGTAATTGCGTTCAGCTGGAACGTCAGTGAAACCAAAACCTGGAAGATCCGGCGCGATGATGCGGTATTTATCCGCAAGCAAAGGAATCAAATCACGGAACTGGTGGGATGAGCTTGGGAACCCGTGCAACAGCAACAATACCGGCGCATCGGCAGCGCCAGCTTCTCGATAGAAAACTCGGACGCCGTCTGCTTCGGCAAATTTGTAAGCAATATTGGTGTGCTTGGAAGCGGTCATGGCTCAATCCCCTGTAACTGGTAAATTGGTTATTGGTGGTTACTGAATCGCATTGAGCGCTTGTTTTTGTAACTGGTCAAATGATTTTTATCGGTTACAATCAGCCATCGACTTTCGGGAGATCCCCATGACTGCCACTGACGCGTCGCTTAGGCTTCCTGCTCCACTTGTGCTTGCCGATCATCCAGCCCTTGATTTGTTGAACACAAAAATGATGGTGGAAGGGCTGAGACGCGACCTTCTAACGGGCGATGAGGAAGCAGCCCAATGGCTTGATCAAGTCGGATTTGGTAGTTCTGCTGAGCTACCGATTGAAGAGGACGGTCGGTTGGTGGGTGAGTTACGTGCGTTGCGCGACTGTGTCGAAAAGCTGATTGATGCCCGCTGCGAAAACCGCGTAGCAGACCCAACTGCACTGAATGCTTTTCTACGACAGGCTGTTCCTCAACTTGTATGGGAGCAACCAGGGCATCCGGTCTTGGATCGATTCAACGAACCCGACGCGGCGAAAAGGCGTGTGGGTCAGATCGCGTTTGCTGCCGCGGAATTATTAGCCGAGGGCGATTTCACTCTGGTTCGCAAATGCGAAAGCCCCGACTGTTCACTGATGTTTTATGACCGCACCAAGTCGCACAAGCGGAGGTGGTGCAGCATGGCTTTGTGCGGGAATCGGCATAAGGTTGCAGAGTTTCGCAAACGTCGTCAGGACGCAGCTTGCTGATTGTCTAACAGTGGGATACACCAATCACATCCAGGCGGTAGTGCTCATCCGGTAGCAGAGATCGATTGGCCTCTGAAAACGCGTCCATCGGCCCCGATATGTCTAGCGACTGCGCGCCGAAAACCACCCTGAGCGCTACGGCTCTGGTCATTTGAAAATGATCTCCTGCTTTGTCCGAAGAAAGCTATCGGTTCTAGGCAGCGATATTATGAGGACGCCACACTCTGATCTGACATCGTCACTCGATTCTTCACGCTAGGGCGCTCCTGCATCTTTGCATACCAGGTTCGAAGGGTTACGCACTCTGCAGGTATAGGCAGCTCCACAAGCCCCGCAAAGATCAGTCCGCCGATGACCGTGATGTCGGCCATCGAAAAGTAATCGCCGGCAACAAATGGCTGTGTTGTTAGGACTGCGTCGAAGTAGTGCATCCCTTTGATAGCTTTATCACGCTGACGGAATCCCCATTCTGCGTTCTGATAAATCTCTACGTCAGGCCCGAGGCCTGGTGTGGCGTGATGGAAATAAGCGCTAACGGCATCGAGCAGCTCCAACTCGGCGCGCTTGTTCATCATATGGATCAAACCCTTTTCACGAGGCGTCGTTCCCGTGAGTGTGGGCGCGCCATCAAGTGCATCGAGGTATTGAGTAATGGCCGTGCATTCGGAAATGAACGTTCCGTCCTTGAGCTCCAGTACCGGCAATGTGCCGGAGTAGTTTTTTGCTAAGAATTTGGCTTGTTTGTGTTCGTTTTCCCAGAGATCTATCGACAAAAACTTCACTTGAGACTGCAAATTCTTTTCAGCCAATGCAATGCGGACGCGAGCGGGATAAGGGCCGGTGTGCCAGTCATGAATCGTCATCGTGGCTATCTTAGATTCGTCAGTGTTGATGTTTTCAGAATTCATTTTTTTGTCTACCTATCGAAAGTTGAACAAAGGGCGGGGAGGGCCGATCCGATCAACGCTTGAGCTTCATCGTCATGACGCGCCAGTAATTGACGGGCATCAATCGCTCTAGCCATGAGGCGATCAACGCGTCTTTACCAACAAGCACACGAGACCGCCGTTTTTCGATTCCTCGGATGATGATTTCGCTTGCCTGTTCAGGCTTAAGCCGTAGAAGTTTTTGCATAGCGCGACGTCCTTTTTCAGCCTGTTCTTTAGTCAGCCCTGCGGACACTTTTGCATTACTCGAAATCGATGTTGCTACGCCACCGGGGTGTACCACAGTGACGCCAACCCTGGTGTTAGCCAGCTCATGACGCAGAGCATTGGAGAAACCACGCACAGCAAACTTACTCGCTGAATAGGCGGCTTGACCCGGTGGAGAAATCAGGCCGAACAAGCTGGAGATATTTACGATCCGAGCTTCAGGCTCGTTATGCAACGACGGTAGGAAGGCGCGAGTCATGCACACAACGCTTTCGAAATTCACGCGCATGATCCAGTCAAATTCATCTTCACTGACTTGCTGAAAAGTCCCGCCCATGGCGACGCCAGCATTGTTGATGAGAAGGCTGATTTTTCCGTGCGCAGTTATTACCTGATCGGGTAATGCAGCCACGGACACTCGATCCGACACATCAAGAATGTGTTGGCTGACACGGATTTCGTATGGTTCGACGAGCATCCCTGTTGCGGCTAATCCCTCAGCGTTGATATCGGCAAGAGCTAGATGGCAACCACGTTTGGCTAACGAGATGGCCGTCGCTCGACCTATACCGCTTCCAGCACCGGTCAGCACCGCAACCGCATTTTTCAGATTCATGATTTTCTCTTGGTGATTGCGCCGTTTGGCTCTATTCACGGTGACGGAGGGCGGCATTGAGTTTCGGTAGTGTCAGCTGAAACGGGCAACCCAGCGCAGTGGCAAAACCTGCATCAAAATCCCAACCAGTTTCCACGGCCAACCAGGTACACAAGCGCTATTCGGTTCGCGTTCAATTGCACGCACGAGCGCGTGGCAGCCGACATCTTCGTCGACCTCAAACGGAAGCTTCTTGGCCCCGGCATTGAGCTCTGTGCGAATGTAACCCGGGTAGATGGTGCTGACCTTGATGGGCGTATTTAGCAACTCCGCACGTATGCCCTCGCATAGGAAGGCCAAGCCTGCTTTGCTTGCCGCATACGTCGTGAGGTGCTTTGGTAATCCCCGCTTGGCGCTCATTGAAGACATAGCCACGAGGTGCCCTGAGTTTTGTTTTCGGAAGATTTCTACGGCAGCTTCACACTGAGCCAGTGCGGCGATGAAGTTGGTTTCAGCCGTCTGCCGATTAACTGCGAAGTGTCCAGTACCAATCCGTCGACCATTGCCGACGCCCGCGTTGACGATGATTCGCTCCAGGCTCCCAAAAGCGGCTAAAAAGTCCTGAAAGACTTCGAAAACCTGCTCGTGATTATTTACATCCAAGGTGCGCACTTCGATGCGAACGTCGTAATGCGCATCCAACTTGGCTTGAAGATCTGTTAGCCGCTCGGTGCGCCTGGCGCATAAGGCAAGGTTGTAACCACGTGCTGCAAACTCATGGGCAAGACCAGCGCCTAAGCCCGAACTCGCTCCCGTAATCAGTACCGTCTTACGTTTTTGCAACATGTCAGTCTCCAGTTGTCTGAGCTCTCAGCTCCAGACAACATGCGGTTATACCTTTGCACTCTGTCGAATCAGGCGCAGGCAGCGTCTGTGCAGTGCATGCCCCATCAACCAAAAATATTTGAAAGCGGGATTGCGGGTCTGCTTATGGTGGTAGCGGTAGTAGATTTGTTGAATGATGACTGCCAGTCGAAACAAACCGAAAACTTCATAGAACATCCAATTTTCAGCTGTCGTGCCTGTTTTCTGCTGATAGTAAGAAATCACTTCTTCTCGGGTTAGCATCCCGTCCAAGTGAGTCGGTTGTCGTCGTGAAGCACGAAATAGGAAGTTGTCGTTAGGTTGTACCCAGTAGGCGAGCATGGCACCCAGATCCATTAGCGGATCACCCAGCGTAGCCATTTCCCAATCCAGAACACCGATCACACGGGTTGGGTGCTGTGCGGACAGCACCACATTGTCGAACCGCCAGTCGTTGTGAATGATGCAAGTCTTGCTGTCTTCTGGAGCATTGGCTTTAAGCCACGCACGTACCTTGCGGTACGACGGAACATTCCACGTCAGACTTTTCTCATATCGTGCGTCCCAACCTTCAACTTGCCGCTTGCAATAGCCTTCACCTTTGCCCAGATTTTCAAGTCCTGCCTGACGGTAGTCCACCTGATGCAAAGCAATGAGTTGATCCAGCACGTTCAGGCACAGCTCTCGAACACTCGGTGCTTTGAACTGCAGATCGCGGGGAAGATTGGCGCGCGGGATAACGCCTGCAATGCGATGCATCACATAAAAATCACAACCGATTACCGATTGATCCTGGCACAGCGCAACCATACTCGGCACGACGGGATACACCGACTTAAGCTGATGCTGAATGTGGTATTCCCTCGCCATGTCATGCGCGCCGGCAGCTTTTGTACCCGCGGGTGGGCGGCGTAAAATCAGGTCTTGGCCAGGGTATTCCAACCGGTATGTCCAGTTGGACGCACCGCCGGAATACTGAGTGACCTTGGGTTGACCCATCAACTCGCTAAGTTGAGTCTTGAGCCACCGATCAACTGCGGACACGTCCAGTTCTTCTCCATGGCGAACCGGCCCACCTTGATCGATCATCGTCGTGGTGGGGCTCACAACCTTACTATGGTCGTTGGCAGCCTCAAGACTGGACTCATGTTTGCTCATTTGCTCGCACCTTTTGCGCCGGCACTCGACTTAGAAAAACCGCGCTTCGCGATCTCTACCTTCGCGATGACGCCTTTGTGTACCTCATCCGGGCCATCCGCCAGGCGAAGACTGCGAGCCTGGGCGAAGAAAGCTGTCAGAGGAACGTCGTGACTCAATCCTTCTGCGCCGTGTAACTGGATGGCCATGTCCACTACTTGCTGCAGCACATTCGGAGCAACCACCTTGATTGCGGAGATCTCGGTCATTGCGGCGAAGGTGCCCAATTTGTCCATTTTCCAAGCGGCGTACAGCGTTAAAAGGCGAGCTTGGTCTATCGCAATACGTGCGTCGGCCACTCGCTCTCTATTGCCGCCCAAATTTAGAAGTGGTCTACCGAACGCAGAGCGCTGCATGCCACGATCAATGGTCATTTCAAGAGCTTTTTCTGCCGCACCGATACATCTCATGCAATGGTGAATACGTCCTGGCCCTAGACGTCCTTGGGCGATTTCGAACCCCATTCCTGGGCCGCCGATGAAGCTGTCTATCGGGACATGCACATTCGTAAAGCTCACTTCGCCATGGCCATGTGGTGCGTCGTATTCGCCAAACACTGGCAGCATGCGTTCAATTTTCACACCGGGCGCGTCGAGCGGTACCAGCACCATCGAATGCTGATGATGGCGATCTTTGCTGGCATCCGGTGTATGGGCCATGAGGATGACAACCTTGGCGTGAGGGTCTCCAATGCCACTTGCCCACCACTTGCGACCGTTGAGACCAATCTGGCCATCCTCGACGATAGCGGTAGCCTGCATATTGGTGGCGTCAGAAGAGGCAACATTGGGTTCAGTCATGCAGAACACAGATCGAATCTCACCGGCCAACAGAGGTATGAGCCAACGTTGCTTTTGCTCCTCACTGCCGTAGCGCCAAAGCACTTCCATATTCCCGGTATCAGGGGCGTTGCAGTTAAAAACGGTCGGGGCTATCAGGCTGCGACCTGTTTGCTCCGCAATCAGCGCGTAATCCTGGATTGGAAGGCCTGCACCGAGGGTGTCGTCAGGTAAAAACATGTTCCAAAGCCCCTGGCTGCGAGCCTTGGCCTTGAGGTCATCTAGTATCTTCGGAACCTTCCATTGGCTCCAGTCACCAGCGGGACAAATAGCAGCAACCTCGGCCCAGTAAGATGCCTCAACCGGTTCAATTTCTTCTTTAATGAAAGCTTTTACGCGGGTGAGGTAGTCGCGTCCTTTGGGGCTGGTTTCGAAGTACATGACGGTGCGCTCTGGTTGAATGCCGCCATCCTACGAACCTGTGTATGATGAGCGAAGTGATAAATGCTCATCTAAGGTCATGAACGAAACTAATAAGCCTGCAAACCTTGCAAAACTCGACCTGAACCTGTTTCGGGTCTTTGCAGTGATCTACCAAGAACGCAATTTGACGCGTGCAGCCGAGCGCCTGTGTGTTAGCCAATCAGCGGTCAGTCATTCATTAGCTCGAATGCGCGAGCAGTTGGATGACCCTCTGTTTGTTCGTGAGTCTCAGGGTGTACTGCCAACCCCATTGGCAAAGCGCATCTGGCCTGATGTTGAGGAAGGGCTGCGGTTCTTTCAGCGAGCGTCCAGGCGCAGTGAGCATTTTGATCCGGCACGCGACGTTGAACAGATCACCTTGGCGATGAATGACGAGGTGGAGCCCACGCTGCTTCCGTTATTGGTGAGTGCTCTCCATCAGGAGGCGGCGAATATTCGCGTCGCCTGTGTAAGGGTCGATCGAACTTCACTTAAGTCCGACTTGGCAACTGGCAAGCTTGATTGCGTCATTGATGTAGCCCAGGCTGCTGACGAGCAACTCTTGCACACGTCATTGACCAAGGATGATTTTGTCGTCGTTAGCCGCAGTGCACGGTTTATTGATCATGCGGCTTACCTGGCTGCTGAACATGTCACCGTATCGTCGCGTAGGGCAGGGCGCAGCCTGGAAGATTGGGAGCTTGCAAGGCTGGGTGTTCACCGTCGAATTACTGTGCGCGCCCAGCATTACCAGTCGGCATGTGGTTTGGTCGCGGAAGGCGATCTACTTCTGACTATCCCGCGAAGCCTTGCCCTCTCGCTGAATGCGGTGTTTAAAAATCACGTCCATGAGCTACCAGTACCCATCCCTCCTGTTGAGTTGCATCTGTTCTGGCACAAAGAGCGGGATAAAAATCCTGCCAACGTCTGGCTGCGAAATGCGGTGTTAAAGGCTGTCGGCGCAAGGTTTACTCATTCTGATCAAGGATAGGAGCAAGGCGTCCAGTCTGGACACCTCGCTCTTTGCCAGCTTATTTACCCAGCGTACCGATGTGTTAATCCAGGCGAACTTCAATGTCAGCGTTTTCCTAAAGTCCCACCACCATCAACTGTCCGATTTTCTCGTTGCGTAATTGGCAGGTCAGTACAAAAGCATGCTCTGCTAAAATCGCTCATCGCTCATCGCTCATCGCTCATCGCTTTTTTGTTCTTTCCTAATCATCGTGGTCGTCTTGCCTTGCCAGCCCCAGTTATCAGTCTCTACTTCATCAATCACTACGAATGTCGAGATGGGTGGTTTACCCAAGACTCGAAATAATAATTCTGTAGTTCCCTCGATCAGCGCAAGCTTTTGCTCCGTGGTTACGCCTTCATTTGTGACCCGAATGTTAACGTAGGGCATGATTATGTCTCCTGAAGAAAATAATTGATTTACCAGGTTTCTGATATCGAACAAAACACCTTGTAGCTCAGAGGCGACCCATTGGCGTGATTGTGTATTCGGCGCTAATAGTCTCCACGTAGCTCTTATTCACCTTGATTTTTAAGAGCGAGCAAGGCGTTGATATTCAGCACCTTGCTCTTCGCCGGGCTATTTGCCCAATGTGCCGATGTGGTAATCCAAGCGAACTTCGATGTCGTCGTTCTCCTGAAGTCCCATCTCCATCAACTGGCCTATTTTCTGTTGCGCTTTCAAGCCTTGCACCGACGTGATGAATGCTGCCCAGCCTCTTGCGATTTCTTCTACAGGTGGCAGGCTGGCGATGTTGACCAGCTTCTTCGTCTCGATCAGAGCTGTTTTGTCGAAGCTGGCGATACGCTTGGCGAGCGTATCGACGAACTCGTCCAGTTCTGCATCAGGCAGTGATCGGTTGACGTAACCATATCGCTCGGCCAACTCACCGTTGATGTCGTTGGCTCCCATCAGGATTTCGAGTGCGCGGCCCCGTCCGATGAGTCTTGGCAGGATTGCCATGGGCCCTCCGCCTGGAACCAATGCTGCGCCCACCTCCCATTGGGAGAGGTGCGCCTTTTCCAGGCTTGCGAAACGCATATCGCTTGCGAGTGCAAGTTCGCTGCCGACACCTGTAGCGCGCCCGCGGATCAAGGAAATAGAAACGACCGGCGCCCGACTTAACCGCGTGAGCATATCGGGTAAAGGATGCATCCCGGTTGGCCCGTTTGGCAGCTCTGTGGAGTCAGAAAGTGGTGGAACAAAGTTGTAATGAGTCAGGAAAAATCCAGGTACCGCACTTTCGAAGACGACAACCTTCACGTCGGGATCGGTTTCTAACGCGTCAATGACCTCCTGCAGGTCGGGTACCGTCTCTGGGCCAAAAATGTTGAATGGGGGGTTGTCGACAACCACACGCCAATAGCTAGGGGTGCGTCGTTCTATACGAATCTGCTTGCCTGCTTTCATATTCATTGGACTCCATATTGCTCAGTGATTTCGCATTAGCAATGAGGGCACCCTAGATACCTAAGTTGTCCGTTTCGACGAAACAAACGATGGTCGTGTAGATAGGCATCAGGTTTTTTTAAACGCCCAGCTTGGATCAGTTTCGGTTTTCGCTTTGTGCATTGCCTAGGGTGGTAGTGGTTCCTACCACCCCAGCAATCAGTCACTACTCATCATTCCTGACGCTTGGCGATACGCTTGCGACCTATCAGACGATCGCGTTGCCAACCACCTTGATGATCCGCTGAGCGATGTAATCCACATGCGTTTCTAACGCGAAGTGTCCGGTATCCAGAAGCTCGATAACTGCGTTCGGGTTATCGGTTGCGAATGCTTCTGCACCTGGTGGAATGAAGAAGGGATCGTGCTTGCCCCAGATGACCAGTGTTGGCAATTCGGTGTCACGGAAGAATTGTTGGAAGGCTGGATAGAGCTTCAAGTTGTTGGCGTAATCGAGGAAAAGATCGAGCTGAATTTCCTTGTTGCCCGGGCGTTGCATCAGGAGGTCGTCCAACAGGTACGACTCTGGGGCGACGGCATCGGGATTGGAAACGCCGTGGAGGTACTGCCAACGCGTGCCATCCAGATTCAGGACGTTGTCGTGAATCACTTTGCGGTTCTCAGCCGTTGGGTCAGCCCAATACGCTCTGATAGGAGCCCAGGCATCGCCCAGACCTTCCAGATAGGCATTGCCATTCTGGGAAACCAAAGCCGTTACGCGTTCCGGATGTGCCAGTGCCAGGCGCAGACTGGTCGGTGCGCCATAGTCGAAGAAATACAGGGCGTAGCGTTTCAGGTTCAATGCGTCGACGAAGTCGCCCAGGGTTTTGGCCAGGGCGTCAAAGTTGTAAACGTACTCACGTGCTTCGGGTACTTCTGTGAAGCCAAAGCCCGGAAGGTCAGGAGCGATAACGCGATAATGTTTTGCCAGCAGAGGAATCAGCTGACGGTATTGGTGAGACGACGATGGAAAGCCGTGTACCAGAAGAATCACCGGAGCATTGATGTCGCCAGCCTCTCGGTAAAATACCTTCACCCCATCCGCTTCGACGTATTGAGTGACAACGCTGTTGGTTAGAGCTGAAGTAGTCATGTGCAAAACCTCTATAAGCAAGATAAGTGGATTCCTGGTCAACGACTCACAGCAGCTCGGGGCACCCACGATCCATCGTCAAACCCTGTTCAGATTTAGCCTGAGGTTCTTCGAAATACTGGATGTGGGGCCTTTGCAGCCTCAAAACTTACGCGTGTATCAGAAGTGCGAGATGCCGCCATCAATGATGAGTTCGGAACCTGTCATGAAGGACGAATCATCGCTTGCCAGGAATACAACCCCGTTGGCAATTTCGCTTGCTTCACCAAAACGACCCAGTGGAACCTGTGCCTCGATACTTGCTGCAACAGCGCTCAGGTCAGCATCCGACAAGCCGAGTTTTCCGTGGAATGGAGTGCTGATTGGGCCCGGGCTGATGGCGTTAACGCGAATGCCACGTGGGGCCAACTCAGCACCCAGGGTCAGCGCCAGCGAGCGAACTGCTGCCTTGCTAGCGGACAGAATCGACAGACCTGGAGCACCGACACGGTTGAGGAACGAAGTGGTGAGGATCACGCTGCTGCCTTTGACCAACAAAGGCGAAGCTTTTTGCACGGCGAAGAAAATGCCTTTGAAGTTCAGCGAGAACTGTTCATCAATCTGTTCATCGGTAACCGACTCCAGAGGAGCGGCAGTGCCGGCGCCTGCGTTTGCAAACAGCACGTCGATGTGGTCATAGCGAGTGCGGATGGTTTTAATCACGCGATCCATTTCAGAGACGTTGCGCAGGTCGGCGGAAATGACCATTGCGTCTTCACCAAGCTCTTTCTTGGCTTCTTCCAAACGACCTGGGTTGATACCAGTGACGATAACGTGAGCTCCTTCATCACGAAACCGCTTGGCAGTTTCAAGGCCGATACCTGAGGTACCGCCGGTGATCAAAGCTACTTTATTAGACAGTTTCATGATGTTGCTCCATTAGTAAGGGCTTGTTGGGTGCAGGTGGATTTAGCTGCATGGGCCCACTATCGGCGTGATCCTGACTACTGCCAAATCAGAAGATCTGTGCCACATGCAAAGAAAAACTTGGGTGGTCGGTGAGGGCCCTGGTTCACACCTTTAGCACCCGTAAAGCCGGTCTCGGACAGAAAAAACAAAAGCCCGGCGGGGATCCCGTCGGGCTTTTTTTGTGCTGCTGAGACTTCTATCCGACGCGCATTAAGCATTTCGGGTCGTATCGCATACACGTAGGGTGCGGAAGGTGAGTACGGGCACTCGCGAGCCGTGACCGTCAGCCAGGTTTCGACTGCATTCAGCTCACCTCACTGCCCGGCGAGCTTTCAAAGTTGCTCGCAGGCACATCTCGTGGCCCTAGCAAAGGCGTCAGCGCGAGCATCAACAACGAGATAACAAACAGCAGCACATACGGGATGGTGAACGCGCCTGACAAATCGCGAAGCGCCCCAAACCCATAGGGCCCGATGGCAGCGATTAGGTAGCCGATAAGACTACTGAACACTGTCCATGCGTTTGCTTCTTCTGCAGAGTTTGTGTGATCCAGCGGAAGCGTGAGTCCCAAGGTGAGTGCGGCGCCCAAACCCACAGCAATCAGCAGGATAAAAATAGCTGGCGAAACCGAGCTGACGAAGGCCAAGCCTGCAATACCCACGATCGTTATGACCGTGCTGATGGCGATCCAGACTCTCCGATCTGGAGTACTGCCTGCTATGAGTCCCATCACGAAATTAGCCACCGTGAACGCTAGCGTAAAACCGCTCAACAAGAACTCGGGTTTGATGGTGGATGTCTGCATTTCAAGCATTGACGGGGCAAGCCAGGCGAACACGGCGTAACTTAAAAATTGGCTGCATCCGAAGTAAAGCGCAACCAGCCAAGCTTTGGAGTTTCCCCAAGGGAGTTTTACCGATACACCGGCGCCATCAACCTTAGTTGCCGTAGGGTGCGCCCTTGCCATGAGGAGCCATGCCAGCGTGCCAGAGATGCTAAGGACGGCCCAGATACCAGCCCCAATTCGCCAAGAGCCGGATATGGTGGAGATGGCCAGAGTGCTTGAGGTCGCGATGAGTGCGCCGGCACTGAGTCCTGTCGAAAAGATACCCATGAACAATGCTGCGCGGCTGTCATAGTTTTGCTTGATCCAGCCGGCCACGAGCGTGTTGGCAATAGCGATCCCTGCGCCGATGATTGCTGTACTTAGCAAAAGCGCTGATGTGGTACCCACCGTCGCTCGCAGTGCCGTAGCAAGTCCTAACAGGACGAGCGAAGCAATAATGGTTGTGTTCGTACCAAATCGTTTGGCAAGAAAGGGGGCGAGCAGCGCAAGAAATCCCATGCACAAATTCGGAATCGAAGTGAGCATGGATGCTTGCGTATAGCTGAGCCCAAACGACTGCTGGATGCTTGTCAGGATGGGGCCAACGGACATGATTGCCGGGCGCAGGGCCAGAGCAAGGATGACTAAACCAATCCCCGCCCAAAGCGGTGAGGGTGGTTTGGCGACAGCATATGGCTTTGGCATCTGACACGCTCCGATGTTTGCTGATCCATCAGATAAACTCTTCCAATAATGGAGGCTTCGCCTAGTCGTAATCGGCCCAGGGTTTTCGTCCTAGGGCTCGAATAACGTGCAGCGATCAGCGCCGGCTGACTCAATGAGCCAGCCGAGCTGTTTCGGTTTTAACTATCTTGCGAAAGGGTACTGAAGTTATTTGTTGAGCCACTCGCGGACGGCGGCGGCGAAGGTTTCGGTTGCTTCGAGCGGTGTGAAGTGACCCACACCCGGCAGGCGCTGAAGTGTGTAGTTGACGAAGAAGTCATCCAGACGGTCAGACCAGGCAATCGGGAAAATTGGATCAGTTTCCTGCCACAAAATTGTGGTCGGAGTTTTCAGTCGATCTGCCGCCGCTGGAGCAACTTCGGTGGCGTAGGCGGTCACTGGATTACCGGAAGAGCGGTACCAAGCGATCGATGCGTTGAACGCGCCAGGTGGAGAGTAAACGTCTGCCAAGTGATCAATGCGTTTCTCATCGACGACGTAGCTAGGGCCCGACCAATGAGACCAGAAGTGATGAAGGTAGGCGCGAGCTGCATCACGCTTGCCATCGACCAATGTTCCAAAGAGTTCGAGGTTATGGAAACTGGTGTACCAGAATTCCATTGCTTCTTTAAGCTCAAGAACACGGTCACCGGCACCTGGCAGAGGAGGGGACACCACCAGTGCTTTAACCAAATCTGGGCGCATTGAAGCAATGGTCTGAGAGATAAAGCTACCAACGTCGTAGCCACAAACGATCGCATTTTTGATGCCCAGTTCATCCATCAAAGCAATGACGGCACGTGCTTGGCCTTGGCCGGAGTAAATCTGCTCTGGATCAGCATCGTGTTTGTCGGACTGACCGAAACCGCGCAGATCAGGCACCAGTACATCGGCATAGTCGGTCAGCAGAGGTACCAGGTGGTCGTAGTCAGTGTGATCGCCTGGCCAGCCATGCAGCAGTACCACCGGATCACCTGAGCCGGAGCGTTCGTAAGCGATCTTAAAACCTTCAGTGACGGATGAAAATTTCATGGGGTTCAGTTTCCTGTATGGGCGGTAAGTCATGAGTGCCTTTCGGTGATTCACTATCGCCATACCGGAATTGCGCGACAAATCAGAAGATCTGTCCTAGTCAGATAGAAAAACTTGCGTGCTCGTCAAACCTCCTGTTTCAGCACCTCCCAGAGCTTTGATTGGAGCACGCTGAGCGAAACAATCGATTTCATGAGCTCTACGATGTCACGGAACTATCGCTCTTCTCCTGCCAGAAAAACCTGCCGGCATAACCAACCGGGTATGCGCAACGCGCGCCAAATAGCATGGCCTATCAATTTCTAATTGATTACATCAGGTATCAATTCAATTGTCCGGCAGGTGATTTATCTCTCTCGAAGTCAAAAGTAAAGTGGCCCCACTTGAACAAATGCTCAGCCACTTAGAGGACTTCACCATGAACACCGCAAAAACCGTAATCGTCACAGGTGCCTCCAGTGGCCTGGGTTTCGCAATCGCCGAGGCTTACCTGAAGCGTGGCTACAACGTGGTAGGTAATGCACGCACCCTTCAGCGTCTTGAAGACGCTGCCGCGAAGATGGGTAATCCTGGTAACTTCCTGTTGGTTGCTGGCGACATTGCCGAACCAGAAACCGCGAAGGCACTGTTTGAACGTGCTATTGCTGCCTTCGGCAAGGTCGACATCCTGATCAACAACGCAGGCATCTTCATTCCGAAGGCCATCGGCGATTACACCCCAGCAGAAGTTAACGCGATCGTTGGCACTAACCTGATGGGGTTCTTCTACCCGTCGCAAGCCGCCGCGACTCACATGTCGGCCAATGGTAGCGGTCATATCGTAACCATCACCGCCAGCATTGCCATGCAGCCAAACATCAAAGTACCGGCATTGCTGCCAGTACTGATCAAGGGTGGCTTGAACCACGCAACCCGTGGCCTGGCATTGGAATTGGCTCCACACAACGTCAAGGTCAACGCTGTAGCACCAGGTATCATCGATACCCCTCTGCACGCCCAGGACGAAGGCACTCAAGCCTTCCTGAAGGGGCTCTCGCCAAGCGGCACGATCGGTAACGCTAAAGACATCGTAGATGCAGTGCTGTACCTGACTGATTCATCTTTCACTAGCGGTACGGTAGTGGTAGTTGATGGCGGATCAACAGCCGGTACTTGGTAACTCTAATCAATTTTCTCTGAGAGACGATGATGACTACCCACCACAGTTGAATGTGGTGAGTAGGAGTCAGCGTAAAGCGGGGGAGTTGGTAGACGCACGACTGGGCTCCGGCTTCGGGACAGGGGTTACGTCGGTATTGAGACCTTCCCATTGATCGAATTGATCGAAACCCCAGGGCCATACTTGGGGTTTTCTTTTTCTGCCTGTGACAAAAGCCATTGCTTAAAGGCTTCGGCAGCGGCGCTCATCGGAATGCCTTCTCTGGCCACTATGTAGAACGAAAAAATGCTCGGTTGAGCATCTCCAAATGGTCTGACCAGACGCCCTGCGGCAAGATCTGCAGAAGCGAGCGAACGCCTGCTCAACGCGACACCACCCCCACAGATAGCCGAATGAATGACGGTGGCAGAGTTGTTGATCTGCAAACCGCGCTCAACACCATCGTGAACATGGCCGATGTTATGCAGCCAGCTTTTCCACGTCAGAAATTCGGGCGAGTCACGCATTGAAACGTCATGCAGCAAAGGGTGGAATTCCAGAGCGTCAATGGATGTTAATGGATGCTCGTCGAGTAATAACGAGGGGCTGCACACAGGGAAAAACTCGTCGCTCATCAGATGGGTGGAGACAAGACCTGGCCACTGACCGCAACCAAATCGGATTCCAAGATCGAAGCGTTCCGTAGCGAAATTTACAAGCCTGATATTACTGTCTAAGCGGAGCTCATATTGAGGGTATAAAATTTGAAAGCTCGCCATCCGCTGCAGTAACCATTTATCGGCGAAAGCCGGAGAAGATGTCACGCTGATGCATACCGAAGCGCCGCCTGTTTTTAGCGTTTCCACCGCCGCGCCCAGTAAATCAAAACCACCTTGGAGCTCCACTAATATGGACAAAGCGACGTCTGTTAGCACAAGGCGTGCTGGGCCGCTCCGTGAACGGTGAAAAAGAACGACGTCGTACGCATCCTCCAAGCCTCTGATCAATTGCCCCACAGCCGCCGGAGATACGTTCAGTTCTTCTGCCGCACGAATATAGCTGCAATGACGCGCAGCAGATTCGAAGGCTCTTAAAGCGTTGAGATGACCCGGCGCACGCATAGGAAGGGACTCTACGGTAGGGCCTCCTGCCCATAGTGACTCTCAAAAATAAACCAATCAAGCGACTGTAGTCCCTTTCAAAGGAAAAGGAAGGAAATAGCTTTGTACTAGCTCATTTGGCCTATTAAGAAATAGGGTTATACCTTAATGATTGATCGAGTAAAGGTTGGAAAATCTGAGGGTGGGGAGCTGACAAATATCTCTACTTTCGAGCCAAATAGTCTCTAGGAGATTCACCCATTATTTTCCTGAAAAGTGCGGTGAAGGCGCTTGGGCTTGCATAGCCCAGGGAACCGGACACTATCCCTAATGGCTCGCCACGCTCAAGCCTATCAAGCGCTTCCGCGAGATGGACTTGCTGTACCCATTGCCTAAATGTCAGTTTTGTTTCTTTGAGAAAAAGCCTGATGAGCGTGCGTGAGCTGGCGCCTACTTCATCCGCCCAATACTCGATCGTCCTGGGTTGGTCAGGATGAGCAAGAATTGCACTACAGACGACTAGAAGGCGACGGTCGCTCGGCCACGGAATGGCAAGCGGCACTGTGGCTGCTACCGCCAGTTCCAACAAAATGAGCTCAGCCAGAAGCATGCCCTTTCCATCAAGGTCGTACTCAAGGGGTTCTAGAATAAACGCCACGATGAGCTCGCGAAGCAGCACAGATACTTCCAATAACCTGCAGATGTCTCCCATCGCAGCGCATTTATCCGGAGAAACGTAAAGCGTACGCATCTTCACTGACGTCACCATGAGCTGGTCATGGACGATGCCGGGGGGAATCCAAAGCGCCTTGTTAGGCGGTACAAGCCATAGACCATGTTCAGTTTTGACTTTCATCAAGCCGGAGACTGCGTAAAGGAGTTGTCCGCGAACATGATGATGCGGCTCGTTATAGCTGCCGGCAGATTGATCTCGAGGCATGCCGGTTACGTCTCGAGATACGTATTGATAATCCACGGGCTCGTTGCTCTTAGACTCGGTCATGAAGGACAACGGCCTCTTGTCATATTGGCGACGAATTTTGTCTCAAAGCATCCGGCAGCCCTCGATAGGCTGATGAGCATCCGGACGAGCTTTCAGTTGCGTCCAAAAATTACCGGAGCATCTGTAATGACACTGAAAAGCCCGTTGATGAAACGACCATATCGCGTCATGGCCGCCCTCGGTCTGCTGGTGCTTTCGCTGGCTCTGCGACCAGCGATTATTTCGATTGGGCCGATACTTCTGGATATCCGGCAGGCCTTTAATCTGAGCTTCACGCAAGCATCACTGCTCACATCTATACCGGATCTGTGCATGGGCGTCTTGGCTTTGGCTTCGCCTTTGTTGGCAAAGCGATTCGGCGTCAACGGCACCATTATCGCTTCTCTTGTGTTGTTGGCCATAGGAATCGTCCTTCGCTCTCAGATGGAGTCAGTGTCAGGGTTACTGTTGACGACTTTCATCGTCGGCGTAGGCATTGCGGTGGCAGGATCACTGATCGGGGGATGGATCAAAGAGTTTTACAGCGACCATGCGCCGATGTTCATGGGCATTTATTCAACTGGTTTGAGCTTGGGCGCTACTGCGGCGGCGGCAGGTACAGATGCGCTGACAACGGCAACAGGCTCTTGGCGGATGGGGGCGGGTGTGTGGGTCATCCTGTGTATCACTGGGATTATGAGTTGGCTCTGGTTGTCCAAATCACACAAGTCATCCACTGATAGAACACAGCCACAAAGCCGGGTAAGGCTACCCTGGGGGAACCCGAGAGCCTGGATCATTGCGCTGTACTTTGGTTGTGGTCAGTTCCTGGGTTACGCAATTCTCGCTTGGCTCGCACCTTCGATGCTTCAAATGCACACCTCAACGATCGCTCCGGGGTACCTGTTGAGCACATTCACGTTGATTTTTACCGTCGCTAATTTCCTGACTGGCGCTATCGCTGGCAAGTCCACGGATCGCAGACTTCTGATCGCCATTTCTTCTGCGTTAACGGTGTTAGGGGTAGGAGGATTGGCGTGTGTTGAATCGATCTCACCACTCATCTTCATCTCCTTGACCGCGGTAGGTTTGGGAGCAGCGTTCACGCTGGGCATGACGCTACCGCTCGACCAAACGCGGACACCTCGGCAAGCGAACGCCTGGACGGTTTTCACTTTATTCATCGGCTATTTGATAGCTGCTGCGGGCCCAATTGGGTTTGGCGCACTGTGCGATATGACCGGTTCATTTGCTGCGCCTTACCTGCTTTTAACCGTCGTGGCCGTTGTCATGCTTGCGCTGACTCCGCTGTTGCGCCCAATGACGGAGTCACAAACCAGTGTTCCAAACCCAGCGCTGGTACCTGCCATAAGCTGAATTCCTACCTAGGCATTCATCATCTACCCAGACGAGATAGTTTTTCTATGTCTGTCAGACAGAGATTCTGGTTTGCGCGGAGACCTTAGCGTTCTCGATAGTGACCCTATCGTCGAAGCGACCAGGTGAGGATCTCTGCTCACCTGGTTTCACTTCGAATAGATGAGCCCCATCACTTCAGCGCCGCAAGGATTCGAATGAAAACGATTGCCAGGTTGGACATTGATCATCTACCACGCATTTCCTTGCTGGATAGCCCCACGCCGATTCAGCGGCTCTGTCGTCTGGAGACCCGCTTGGGAAAAGCACTCGCAGGTGTACGGATCTACATCAAACGTGATGACCAGATTATGTTTGCTGGTGGCGGGAACAAGGTACGTAAGCTTGAGTATTTGATGGGAGCGGCGTTGGCAGATGGATGCGACACGATCATTGCCACTGGTGGGCTGCAATCTAATCATGCGCGTCTGACTGCTGCCGCTGCAGCCCGTGTCGGTATCGACTGTGAGCTTGTTCTGGGCAGGGTAGTGCCCCGGGAGGACGCCGATTATGAGCAGAACGGGAACATCCTACTCGACAAGATTTTCGGCGCAAAACTTCACATTCTCCAACGGGGACAAAACGCATCCGAGTTCGTCTATGAGAGGGCGGGTAAGCTGGCTGAAGCAGGTAAAAAAGTAGCGGTCATCCCAATGGGTGGATCTTCTGCGGTAGGTGCGCTTGGCTATGCTCGTTGTGCCGAAGAGATTCTCGCCGCCGAAACCAGCTTAGAATTGGAGTTTGACAAAATCTTGATCCCCAATGGCAGTTCGGGAACGCATGCGGGTTTGGCCGCTGGATTTTCTGCACTTGGACGTTCGGCGGATCGCGTACGTTCTTACTCTGTTCTGGGAGAGGAGGACGCAGCAAGCACTACGACCTTACTTCTTGCTAATGGCGCATTGGATCTATTGGGCTGCGACCATATTCACTCAAACTCACTAGATATCAGTGGCGAACATAGAGGTGCTGGTTATGGCATTCCTACTAATGACGCTATGGATGTCATTGGGTTACTAGCTAAAGCCGAGGGCATTCTGTTAGACCCTGTTTATTCGGCTAAGGCGTTTGCCGGTATGCTCCACGACATACGTCAAGGTGCTTTCAAGCCTGGTTCAAACCTACTGTTTGTTCACACAGGAGGAATGCCTGGATTGTATGCATACCGCTCAGAATTTCAATAATCAATTGGTACGAGCAAGAAATTAAGAAAGTGTCGTATTTGGCTGAAGGCGAAACTCAAATGAGTTTTTCCCTCAGCTGCTTGCTTGAGTCTGCATATCCAAACTGCCTGAGGGCAAGCTTCAAGTTACGATGCAGATCATGGATGGTAATGAAGCCGAAGGCAACACTGTGGACTTGCTGATTGGATTCGAGCATCAGTACGGGAAATTTGTTTATGTTCCAATCTTTTACTTTTTCAAAATCTCTTTGTGTTTCCGCAATCGTATCAGCTTCACGCCAGCGGTTATAAAACTCTGTTGGACTGATGGTAATGTTTACCTCTGCCAAAACGCCGGCGGCGACCCTCGCAATTTTCCTACCGTTACTTATATCCCGCCCGAGAACGTAAAATGCCTCTTTAAGCTTACAGAATATCAAAAGGTGATCGGACACTGGCGCTAGCTGTCGGATTACCACAACTGCTCGACACATCAGTTCAGTATTGTTATCGAATTTGGACGCGACAAATGACTCGCGATTGAACGACAAACCACTTAATTTCTGTACGCGATCCCATTTGGCAAGCTCATAGCGCTTCTGTTCAACGTTAAGAGGCGCGAGCTTCTGTGTCCTAAGTCCCCCGACGACCAAGGATACCGGCAAATCAGGATAGCTGTCGGCAATGCCTAGTAGGAAGTGCCCGAACGCATAACACCAAGGGCATAGCGGATCAGTAACAAAAATTAAATTCAAAAAAATCTCCGGTACCCATTGCGTGGCCAGCGGCAACGTCACGTCCAGGTAAAAGATCGCACAGATGTAACCGCTCTTTAGTGCGGGTTTTGGAACACCACAACTGAGAGAAATGGTGCGAAATTTGTGGCGTCACAATACTTGGTGTCATGCCTTTATTGAATGGCTATTGGGTAATTCCTGTTAATACTCCGCGTAACAAATAAAACACTCTCATTGATGCTGTTTCTGTAAAAACAGTTTATCAAAAGTGAGTCTGTTTGATAGTCGGTGCTTGGCATAAGATATTTTCAACGGCCAGGAAGCACGAGTTGGTGTCAGGTGCCGCGTTAGAGACTGAATAAATCTAGTGGTCGCTTAGCGGCACTTCTCAATAAGGAATCAAAAAATGAAATTTAAAACATTGTTGGCTGGCGTGGTTTTGATTACCTCCAGCGCTGTCGTATTGGCCGATGATCAGGCAAGCGATAAGAGTAAAAATCCTTCGCCTGAAGATTATACGTATGCAACGCATCTTGATATTTCAAAAATCATTTCGATGACCGAGCCGGCGCAAATATGCGGCGCGACGCCGATGGTAATGATTTATGAAGACTCCCACGGTGAGCGTCACTCACTGCGTTACCAAGTGATGGGTACGGGTTGCAGTGGCGGTTAACAATTATTGTTAACGTCGCTATGTTCATAGCCTGCCCCTGTTGCTCAGAGCAAACAGTTACCAAGAAGATCGCGTGTGCGACTCTACTTTAAAGAAGTCAACATCAGATACGTAGAGCATGACGGGAAGTAATTGATTTTTCGTGCGCCGCGCACCCCTGATATAAGAGTCGTCGTTATCCATGAACAGAACCAAACTTTCACTTGGTGTCGCGCTTGCAAGCACGTTGTTAAGTGTTGCCCAGATGGCTACTGCTGCGTTTATAGAGGACAGCAAGCTCTCATTGGCAATGCGAAATTTCTACTACGACACCGACAACCGTGAAGGCGGAATGGATCAACGGGAATGGGCACAGTCGTTCAAGCTGGATTACGTTTCTGGTTTCACTGAAGGTAAGGTTGGATTCGGGGTTGATGTAGAAGACCTCGTGGGTGTGCATCTTGACGGTGGCAAAGGCCATCATCCAGATAGCAACTCATTCACCCCAAGCGATAGCGATGGTTCAGCTACGAGCGAGTGGAGCAGCATTGGCGCGACAGCTAAAGCACGGTTCTCGAAAACCGAGTTTCGATACGGCAACACGCTGATGCCCAATGTGCCTGTCGTTATAGCTAATGACGGTCGTTTACAGCCGCAAACGTATGAAGGAGGAATGTTTACCTCCAAGGAAATCGAGAACCTCACCATTACAGGAGGGCAGCTTGGACACGCTAAGGGTCGAGCTTCGACTAACTCTACGGGATTGTCGGTTGCTGGAGCCACGGAGAAGAGCAACCAGTTCAGATTCGCGGGCGGAGACTGGAAGGCAAGCAAAAATCTCACGCTCCAATACTACTACGCCAACCTGGAAAATTTTTACACGCAGCATTTCCTAGGGTTGGTGCATGTGCAGCCAATCGGCAACAACCAAAGCATCAAAACTGACCTTCGATACTTCAAAAGCACCTCGGATGGGGCCAACGGCGAAGCTGGATACCGGTTCAACAATAACGGTGGCTACGCCAAAAATGTAGGAGAGGTAGATAACACGACGATGGTCGCCATGTTCACCTATACGCTGCAGAGCCACGCACTGATGCTTGGCCAACAGCGTGTGTCTGACGATGGCGGACTTGTTTGGCTTAGCCAAGCTAACGTGGCCAACGGAAATGGACGAAACGAGGGGGCGGGCGGTATCTCTTTTTACTCGTTTACTGATGCCATGATCGGGCAATTTTCCCGAGCAGGGGAGAACACTACCTTCGGTCAGTACACCTACGATTTCTCCACCCTGGGTATCTCCGGCCTCAAGGTTTCGATGGCCTATCTTCGCGGTGAAGACATCAAGGCGGTCAATGGCAGTGGCCCCGATGTGCATGAGTGGGAGTCTGATCTTCGTCTTGATTATGTTGTCCAAAATGGCCCTATGAAAGGCTTCGGTACCACGGTACGGCACGGGACTTATCGAGGTGGTGGTACTAGCGTGGCTGACCAGGATCAGACACGCTTGATCTTCAACTACACGTACTCATTCTTCTAGTACGCTTCTTCAGCAATCTTCAGACCTTGCAACTGCGCGGCTAGAGCGAACGGTGTCCAAATGGCTTGACGCTCTAGTAGGAAATCGATGAAGGCTCGTAGCTTCAGCGGAATATGGCGATTTTGCGGGTAGATCAGGGAGAAAGGGCGGGATCGGGCGACTTGTGTCGCTAGTAGTTCCACCAAGGTACCGTCGTTCAATTCCTTCTCAACAATGAAGCGATACGTTTGGAAAATGCCCGCCGAATACTTGGACAGCGTGACACCACCCAAGACGTCTGCTGAACAGCTGTATCCCCCTTCAGTGATGATGTCGTGATCGATCCCATCTTCAGTAAAAAGCCAAGGAATCGGCTTACCGCTGCTGGGCAGTTCAAACTGCACGCATTCGTGAAGGTGTAAGTCGCGATAGGAACTAGGTACGCCATGCTTTCGCAAATATTCCGGTGAAGCGAACGTGACGAGCGCCGCATTCTCAAGGTGCCTAGCGATCATGCCAGAGTCGGGGAGGGCTCGGACTCTGATAGCGAGATCGTAACCTTCACCGATGAAATCAATGTTCCTATTGCTAATGTGAACGTCGACCTTGATGTCTGGATACCGAGCTCTAAATTCAGGTAGCGCGGGTAGAAGCCGATGGTGCCCATAGGTGGTAGGCACACTGATGCGCAGAGTACCTGAAGGCGCAACCTGTTTGCCCATGGCCTCTCGTTGAGCTTCAGCTAGCTGATTCAGTGCCTGACGACACTGAACAAAATATTCTCGTCCAGCCTCTGTCATGTTGACACTGCGCGTCGTCCTTACAAAAAGACGCATCCCCATCCGCTCTTCCATCCGCGAGATTGACCTACTTACAGCTGCGGGAGTGACCCCGGCAATTTTCGCAGCACCCGAGAACGTTCCCGCCTCTGCAGCGAGGCAAAACAGCTCAATACTTCCAAGTTGTACATCGTCAAACTGGCGCTTCATGATTCACTACCAACGGTAACTGATGACAGAAGCGATATCGTTCGGTCGGTGATCGTCACCTTATCGATGACTGAAATGCAGCTTCCGATCGAGCTACCCGCGACAAGAGCTCATTGTGTCTGCTGGCGCAGAGTTGGATGGCAGGCAACACATTTGCCTGCCTCCCTCCAGGTCTAGAAAAGCCGGGAAATGGATGCCATTACGCCGGCTCCGTACGCAGGATCAGCGCGATTGCAGTTCGCGATATGACGGTCAATTACCAGCTGAGAGGCGCCATTTATGGCCCTTGCAGTGTTGTCGAATAATGTCTGTTGTTGAGCTGGGCTCATGAGCCGGAACAGTGCGCGGGGCTGGGAATAGTAGTCTTCGTCCACTCGATGATCCCAGTGAGCGGCAGCACCTACAATGGTCAACGGTGGTTCTGCATACTCACTCTGATGCGCCCACTCACCTTCGCTGTTCGGATCATATGAAGTAGTGCCGCCCAGGTTGCCGTCAACGCGCATCGCGCCGTCTCGGTGGTAGCTATGAACAGGGGAGTGGGCGCTATTCACTGGGATCAACGCATTGTTCACCCCTAATCGATAACGCTGGGCATCGCCATATGAAAACAGCCGGCCCTGAAGCATTTTATCCGGTGAAAAACTGATTCCCGGGACGACGTTCGCTGGATTGAAAGCAGCTTGCTCAACCTCTGCAAAGAAGTTTTCGGGGTTACGATTGAGCTCCATTACACCCACTTCAATCAGTGGATAATCTCCATGGGGCCATACCTTGGTCAGATCAAAAGGGTTGAGGTGATAGGTGCCCGCTTCTTGTTCAGGCATGACTTGAATGAACAGTGTCCAACGTGGGAATTCGCCTTTCTCAATGCTCTCGTACAAGTCGCGCTGGTGCGTCTCTCGATCCGAACTGATGCGCTGTCCAGCTTCGTGATCGGTCAGGTTCTGAATTCCTTGCTGTGTCTTGAGCGTGAACTTGACCCAAAATCGCTCGTTGTCGACATTCAACAAACTGAACGTATGGCTACCAAAACCATGCATGTGTCGAAAGCTGGCTGGAATGCCTCGATCACTCATAACCACGGTAACTTGGTGCAATGCTTCGGGTAGTAGCGTCCAGTAATCCCAGTTGCTGTTCGTATTGCGTAGGCCCGTACGTGGATCACGCTTAATGGCGTGATTCAGGTCAGGGAATTTCAGCGGATCACGTATGAAAAACACCGGGGTGTTGTTGCCAACCAAATCCCAATTGCCTTGCTCCGTGTAAAACTTCATGGCAAAGCCGCGAATATCTCTCTCTGCATCGGCTGCACCGCGTTCACCAGCAACGGTTGAAAAGCGAGAAAACATCGGTGTCTGCTTGCCAATATCCGAGAAGATTATGGCCTTCGTGTAAGCGGTGATGTCATGGGTGACGGTGAACGTACCGTATGCTCCCGCGCCTTTGGCATGCATCCTCCGCTCCGGTATGACCTCTCGATCAAAGTGCGCAAGCTTCTCCAAAAGCCAGATGTCCTGAAGCAGGGCAGGGCCGCGGGCACCTGCAGTCTGAATATTGTCGTTGTTTACAACTGGAGCACCAGCAGCCGTGGTTAGCTTTTTCATGCGGTCACCTGATCAAGAGGCTGTTCGCTCGAGACGAACAAATGGGAGGCAGATATTCCAATGGCACGCAGGACTATCCATCGCATTGCCGGCACTGAACAAACCAGAAGATCTGTGCGAGCAGGATAGAAAAACTATGGTGCAAAACCTCGCCTGCTTGGGCTTACGAACTCTGCATTTAGCAGTAATCCACCGCTGCTCAATGCGTCGGCTACAGACTGAACCGCCGGTTGGCATGCCTGTACACAACGTCCAAACGTCCACCATAGATTTTCTTTGCGGGTAGAACAGATCTTATGGTTTGGCTCAATTTTCATTTGAGTTGATAGTTCCTCCAGGCGGAAAAACGTCCTTGAACGTCACCTGACAGATACTGGAGAAATCTATGGGATCAGCAAAGAGGCTGGCTTCAATCACGTACGACTCATCCAGCATCGTCACTAAAATGGATGAGGCGCTCACGTAGCTGCCGTTGATTTCAACACTGAAATTCCAAGCCGCATGGCGGCTCATCGAATACCGCGACATCGACTTTCAAAGCCACACGAAACGATCAGCTCACTGCAATTGGTGAATTCGTTCGACTCCTTTGTGTGCCCGGTTATCAAATTTATGAGGGCACTCAGTGCCGTTGGAGAATTTTCATGACTACGCCGATTCAAGAGCCTGCAATCAGTATCAACGTATCGCGGCGCCAAACTTTGGCTGCTGTGGCGGTCGGCGCTGCAGCGCTCTTAGCCCCCCAATTAAGCATGGCAGCCACGTCGTCGAAGCTAAAATCGAATGCTGGGAATGCCGATGAAGGCTCGCTGAAAGATGTAAAATACAAGACCCAAAAGGTTGGTGATGTAGAGGTGTTTTATCGCGAAGCAGGGCCTGCGAATGCACCAGTCATTTTGCTGCTTCACGGATTTCCAACCTCCAGCCATATGTTCCGAAATTTGATTCCGCTGTTGGCTGACAAATACCGATTGATTGCCCCTGACCTGCCTGGATTTGGCAATACCAAAGCACCAGCGCGCTCTGCATTCGCCTACACCTTCGACAACCTAGCCAACGTCATTGGTGGCTTCACCGAAGCACTAGGTTTGAAGCATTACGCGATTTACGCGTTTGATTACGGTGCCCCAACAGGCTTCAGGTTGGCGATGGCGCATCCTGAGCGAGTCACTGCAATCATTAGCCAAAACGGTAACGCATACGTTGAAGGGCTGAGCGACCAATGGGGTGCCTGGCAGGACTACTGGCGTAATCCATCAGCGCAAACACGGGAAGCCTGTAGAGCTTCGTTGAGTGCAGACACGATCATCAATTTCCAATACCTGCACGGTGCTGACCCAACATTGGTCGCTCCTGACGGTTACACGCTGGACATCGCTTACATGGCGCGTCCTGATGCCGAAGAAAAGCAGCTGGATTTGATCCTGGATTATCGAACCAACGTCGCGCTGTATCCGGAGTTTCAAAAGTATTTTCGGACACATCAACCGCCGCTGTTGGCTGTATGGGGCAAAAACGATCCCGCGTTCATTCCACCGGGCGCAGTCGCATACAGTCGCGATATACCCAAGGCAGAAGTGCACTTCCTGGACACTGGTCACTTCGCGCTGGAAACGCACTCTCTCGAAGTCGCAAGCCTGATGCGCGAGTTCCTCGCGCGAAAGCTTCCCAAGGCTTAAACGCCTAGAACATGTATTAGCCTCGGCAGGGTCGGCGATCGCTCGCCGCTCGCCGCTCGCCGCATCAGATCTTGAGCACCATAATTTTTAGAGGAGGTTGTTATGGAACAGCAATCAGAGGCACGTCCACCATTGCCGCCATTCACTCGCGAGACTGCAATTCAAAAAGTGCGTGGTGCCGAGGACGGCTGGAACAGTCGCGATCCTGAAAAGGTGTCCATGGCGTATTCGACCAACACGTACTGGCGTAATCGCGCGGAGTTTGCGCATTCGCGTGTGGAAGCAAAGGTCTTTCTAGAGCGCAAGTGGGCAAAGGAACATGACTACCGATTGATTAAGGAGATGTGGGCATTTTCGGATAATCGCATTGCCGTCCGTTTTGCTTACGAGTGGCATGACGACTCAGGTAATTGGTTCCGCTCCTATGGAAACGAGAACTGGGAATTCGATGACAACGGATTGATGCGCGAGCGGTATGCCTGCATCAACGACCTACCGATCAAGGCTACGGAGCGCAGATATCATTGGCCTCTCGGACGACGTCCTGACGACCACCCCGGTCTGTCGGAGCTTGGGTTCTAATCCTTTAGATGACTTTTGTATCAAGTGAGCAGGGCTCTTGAACAGTTTTCGTTAAGAGTTTTTTACCAGCAAGGTCTGCGGATGAATCGGGTTCAGCCATTTCGCTTTCCTAAGATGAGCCGCCACCAGGGGTGCATTCGCAGCGGGCTTAAAAACTCATTACATCAGGTATCAACTGAAGTATCGGAAGCTGTATTTATCGGTCATCGCTTCACAAATATAGTGAGTTGACTGCTGCGGCCTCTGCATTTTTGAGGCACCGCGGATCGCCTCTCTCAGGAAGCTCACCATGAAACTGATCTATGTCGCCGACCCAATGTGCTCCTGGTGCTACGGCTTCGGGAAAGAACTTACTGCGCTGACGATGGCATTTGCCGATCTGCCGTTGGAGATTCGCGTTGGGGGTGTTCGTGCCGGTGACACTTCGATCATGACTGAAGAAATGAAGCAGTTTCGCCTTAGCCATTGGGCACGGGTGGAAACTGTGAGTGGATTGAGTTTCAACCGACAAGCTTTCATGGCGTTAGAGAACTTCGCATACAACACCGAGCCCGTATGTCGAGCGATTGTGACCGCACGTGAAATGGTGCCTGGCATTGATCTCTTGAGCGTTTTTCGCCGAGTTCAAGAAGCGTTTTATGCACAGGGACTGGACACCACAGCCGGTGAAGTATTGGCCTCGGTGACTGCCAAGGCTATGGCGGAGGTCGGAGCAGACATCTCTGCCGAGCTATTCCTTCAGCACTGGAGTAACACGAACACCAAACGTCGAACTCAAGAGGATTTCCTTGAAGTTCGTAGCTGGGGAATCAACAGCTTTCCTGCATTGATTTTGGAATCCAACGGCCAGCTTTCCAGTGTCGCGCCGGGATATGCCTCAGCAGAGGAACTCAAAAAAAACCTTCTCATATTGCTTGACCGCGTTGGGTATAGAAGGGCAAAGACAGCTTGATGCCTTGGGAATCAAGCTTCGCCAGGTTAAAAGTTTGGCCCACGTTGAATCGTCGACCAAGCCTTTATTGAACGTCGACTTGTCGTATCAGCGAAGGAACCATCATGAGCAATTCGATCCGCGTGGATTTCGTTTCCGATGTCGTCTGCCCTTGGTGTGCGATTGGCCTGAGTTCTCTCGAAGAGGCGATTCGTCGAGTTCAAGGTGAGATTAAGGTTGAGGTGAATTTTAAGCCTTTTGAACTCAACGAGGGCATGTCTGCTGAAGGTGAGAACGCAGTGCAGCACATCATCGAAAAGTACGGCAGTAGCGCTGAAGAAGTCGCTAGGAACCAGGTCAACATACGTACTAAGGGTGAGGCCGTCGGATTTCGATTCGACCTTGAAAAACGCACGCATTTCTACAACACATTTGATGCTCATCGCCTGCTGTATTGGGCTGAAACCAAAGGTCGTCAAAGAGAACGGAAACACGCATTGCTGAAAGCCTATTTCACCGAAGGCAGGAACGTCAGCGATTCAGAAACATTGGTCGATATCGCCAAGCTAGCCGGACTGCCAGAAAGCGAGGCGAGCCAAGTCGTGAACAGCGACCGATACGCCGAACACGTTCGCGAGCTGGAAGGGCTCTACCGAAAACGTGGCATCAATGGTGTGCCTGCGGTTGTTTTCAACAACAAGCTATTGCTGGTGGGCAGCCAATCTGCAGATTACTACGAGCGAGCATTGAGAAATATTGCGATGGAGTGAGCTGCAATCGCCAAAAAAGCGCCGCATCCGTTGAGCCAGGAGACATAAGGCTGTCGTTGCACCGTGCCTGCTGTTAACCGCCCAAGAATTCAGTTTTGGAAGACAAGTGTTGAACTTTGTTAAGAAAGTTTTTGGCAATTTTGCCAATCAACCGCAAAAGGAATCACCCATGTCCAAAGTATTGGTTCTGTATTACTCGACCTATGGTCACACCGAAGCATTGGCCAATGCTGTTGCGGAGGGTGCCCGCATGGCCGACGCAGAAGTGACGCTAAAGCGTGTTCCTGAATTGATGTCTCCTGAAGTGGCGAAGCACGCAGGTGCGAAGCTTGATCAATCGGCTGATATTGCGAGCCCAGCAGAGCTGGTAAATTACGACGCAATCATCATCGGCACCCCGACGCGGTTCGGTCGTTTGTCATCTCAGATGGCCAATTTTCTCGACCAAACGGGCGGCCTTTGGGCGCAAGGTAAACTGATCGGGAAAGTCGGCGGTGCTTTCGTGTCTACAGCCAGTCAGCACGGTGGCATGGAGGCGACATTGCTTTCCCTACACTCATCGATGATGCACCACGGCATGATCTCTGTTGGCCTTCCGTATTCATTTGAGGGTCTTTTGAAGATGGACGAGGTGTCAGGTGGCACCCCCTATGGTGCTAGTACGCTGGCGTCCTCTGATGGCTCACGTCAACCAAGCGAAAACGAACTGGCAGGTGCACGCTTCCAGGGGAAACACATCGCCGAAATAACCAATGCGTTGGTTCGTGGACGCCTGCTCTGATCAAGACACTAAAGTCATATGTGACGCTATCGTAGTTTCGAAAGGTCTACGGTGGCGTTATTCCGCATATATCGAACTATTACCGTAGAAGAGGCCGCTATCCGTTTATTTCCGTTGACCCTGAAGTGACCAAGCTGAGACGATGATTTTATTCTTCCTCAAAAAATCTCAGTGAATCCTATGCGAGCGCCCAACCATCTGAATGCCCTTAGGGCGTTCGAATCTGCAGCTAGGCACATGAGCTATGTACGAGCTGCCGAGGAGCTCAGTGTGAGCCCCGCAGCGATCGGACAGCTTGTACGCGGACTGGAAGAATCCTACGGAGTAGTGCTGTTTCATCGCTCCCGTGGTGGCCCTGCGCGGCTGGTTCTTACCGACCAAGCGCTTGCAGCCCTATCTGACCTGCAGACTGGTTTTGATTTCCTTTCCGCAGCTGTCGAACGTTTGAAAGACGGGGGAGGTGCGACTGTCACAGTGACAGTACCGCCTGCGTTCGCAGACAAGTGGCTGCTATCACGCGTTGAAAATTTCCGTGCTCTTCACCCTACCTATGAACTGCGCCTCGACACCAACGGCAAGCTCGTCGATTTCAATGCCGAAAGGGTTGATTTGGGGATTCGGTTTGGCACGGGGCATTGGCCAGGCCTTACATCGACTCAGATGATGGGTGAGGAGTTTTTCCCGGTTTGCAGTCCGACGTTAGCCACTGCTGCCCAGCCTCTTAAAAATGCCGACGACTTGAAGCACTTCCCACTAATTCACGATGTGTCGATGAGGTACGCGACTGCGTTTCCTACCTGGCGTACCTGGCTTCAGAGAGCAGGGAACGACTTCAGTGACGCCGAGCGCGGACTTCAGATCAATGACTCTGCCGCGGTAATTCAGGCTGCAATATCCGGAGCAGGGGTGGCGTTGGGCAGAAGCAGTCTGGTCAGCAAAGATCTAGCAGCAGGGCGACTAATTCGGCCTTTTGGTGAGCCCCAAAGCTGTGACTTTGCTTACTATATCGTGCAGAAGGAAGGCGCAGAGGTTGAGCCGGCGGCCGCAGCATTCAAGCATTGGCTTTTAGATCAAGTAGACCAAAACTAACAACCCTGCCCAGCGCCTTGTATGTTCATGAGGTCAGGCGATGGAGTGCAGGCGTTTTCTATCAATTGCTTCTCCGCCCAGGTTCATCAGATAAGGCTTGAAGCGGCAGAATGGATAGGAGTTTTGTGTGAAAAAAGCAAGCATGCTACCGAGCTACTGCATTTTAGAGCACAAACATCGATTCTCATCGTGGGCCGCGAGCCGTGCCGCGAGCACGATTACATGCCGTTTCAACGTCCGTACGGGCAAACGCATAATTGAAGCCACCGGGCTGCATTTGTTGCTCGCCGATCCAGGTCTACTGCCAAGCCCCGTCGAAATTGATGACGTACACCGCCAGTGGTGCACGGTTGCCGTGCAAGCAGCAGTAGAACATGGCCTCCGAGACTTTGGACATGGGGTCGCAGCGAAGTTGATCAACGTCTACCTGAAAGGAACCTTCGTTTGTGGTGGGCACGAAAGCCACGAAAATGTAGAGGCGCTTCATCCGCCTATTGATAGCCTACTCCTTGAAGAACTGTACATACATAACGTTGGCGGGCTGCAGGCCACATGGGATACGGCGCGCAAGCTTCGCTGGTCGAACTTTGACTCCGAACAATATCAAGCCGTTATTGGGGGAGTGAGACTAGCCATGGCCGGCAAACCCCTATGGCAAGTGGAAGCGCACTGGCGTGGTTTTCAATAGTTTCTTTTTTTTGGAGCGAGCTTGGGCTAACTCCCAATAAGATAAACCTTCTATCCATTGAACATCTTTCACTTCAAGACCGGGTCTATTCTTACTTTATCCCTAGTGGGATGCAGTCGACGGTCGAGTCGCACAGCTTGCTGTCCTTCAAGGCCGCCACCCTAAAGAGTTCGGGAGCCCCTGATACCGCTCCTGAAGGAATGGGTGATTATCATGAGCCAGCATAAATCTTCCAGCGTGGCGCCAGTAAACCCCGATTTTTCCCCAATGCAAGTGGCCAATATGGCCTTTCTCATCGACCGACTTCATAAGGACTGCTCAAACTTACAGTTCCTGCGTGAACTCACTTGTAATGCCATCGAAAGTCTTCTGCGCGCCGGAGGCGTAGGTGTGATCAGGTGGACTGTCGAGGAAAATCTAGAAGCCCTGGCAGGCGAGCAGAAGCTTTGCGTCATCGACACCGGGGTTGGCATGACCGGAGAGGGGATGGTCAAGTACATCAATCATTTGAGCTCTTCCATTAACGAGCAATCCACCTCGGGCAATTTCGGCGTAGGTGCCAAGATTTCTGCCGCCCCTGCAAACCCCGAAGGCTTGATCTACATGAGTTGGGTCGATGGGCGTGGATACATGATCCACCTGCACAGAGATGCTAATGGCCAATATGGCTTGAAACGCTATCCCAGTGGCGAGTTCTGGTCACATATTACGGACAAACCGAAGCCTGACATCATCAAAAAGCATGGAACGATGGTGATCTTGCTTGGAAAACACTCCGCTCATAACACGATCGAACCACCTGAAAACGTCCGCATGCCACGCAAGTGGATTCTGCGCTACCTCAACTCGCGGTTCTTCAAATTTCCCGAAGGCATCGTGGTGTCTGCCATCGAAGGCTGGGAAAACCCTCTGCGTGATCAACATCGTTTTCTACGTACCGTTACCGGGATGGCTCCTTGGTTGGAAGCCAACAACCAGGCGCTCGGGAAAATCAGGTTGCCCCGAGTCGACGCAACGGCTTTCTGGTACATCCTAAAAGATGATGTAGATCTGAATAGCGGGCACTACACACCACCAGGTCATGTTGCGGCGTTGTACCAGGATGAACTTTACGAGGTAGTAATGAGCAATGCCGGTTACGCGCGTCTCCAATCATTTGGCGTAATTTTTGGTTGTGAGCGTGTGGTCATTTACGTCAGGCCAGACAACACATTCGCGGTCACAGCAAACACCGCTCGCACGGCGCTCCTGATCGGCGGTGAACAACTGGATTGGGCTGGGTATGCAGCAGAATTCAGAGAGAACATGCCGCAGGAACTGGCGGCCTTTCAGGATCAGATTGGCCACAAAGCGAAGAGCAGTGACCACCGAGCCGCTATCCGCGAGCGATTAAAAACAATTCATGAGCTGTTTAAGTTTGGTCGTTACCGCCCCCACCCAAAAGGTGCCTACGCCATCACTCATGCCAACAGCAATGCTGGAGGGGAGCCACACCCAAAAGGTTGTGAGTCAGGCACCGGATCTGGCTCGTCAGGTGGTAAGGGAGGCCAACAAGGTGATCTATACGCGCTCTTCACGGCTGAACAAGGCACTCAGGCTGAGTTCATAGATCAGAATACGGAGCCTGAAGTGGCATGGGTGAGTATTGAAGATAACTCACGAGCTAAAGATGAGATGGAGGATCGCGCTGCGAACTACATCGTTGACAGCAACCTAATCAAGGTAAACGCTGACTTTCGGGTCGTCACTGATATGGTCGAGCGTTGGGAGCAACGTTATGCCAACGTGCCTGGTGCCTGCGGCCCAGGCGGGCCGATTGAACAAGTCGTCCGCGAGTGGTTCGAGCAGCAACTGATTGAAACTGTGATGAGCGCTCACGCCCTTAGAAAAGGTGGAAAATGGAGCACAGAGGAAGCTTGCAGACTCTGGGACGAAAATGCACTGACTGCTGCTGTTCTGCCGAGGTATCACATTGACGTCAGCATTAAACGAACGCTTGGGCAGAAGCTAGGAACCCTTAGGTAACTCAATCAAGTAATACTACCAAGCCACGCCTTACCAGCGTGGCGTTTTCTCCGCCAGCGAGCAGCATCTCAGAGGAGGGGAGCTGACACATCATCGCCTTCCGGCGCTACAGATGAGTGCTCACGATCAAGTAGAGTACCCATGCCGGATTCGCTCAAGTTCATCTTTGACTTTTACGTATCCATTTTCACTGTGTGCGTGCTCCAGCGCAGTGGATCCACCAAATTCTATTTTCGGCTGATTGAGCCACATATCCGCTTTCGCGTTGTTGCCAAATGCCTGCTCGGCCTGGCGTCGGATTAGCTCAATAAAGTTCATGTTCCTCTCTTGAGAAGTCGGTTGTTGATGACTGCGACGCCCTATGGCGTCAACGTGCAACCGTGGTGACTGCTGAGGTAGCCGAGAAATCGCTTTCCATCGTGATAGCCTCAACAATGCCTATCGGGTCTTAAATCATCAGCCGCAATCATCCCTGACTAGCGACAGAAACTATCTCCCTCTACAACCGTACAATTTCACGGTTGCCTGGCCGCAACTACACCACATCGTCAGCTGTTCCAATATCTTGATGTATGCGCAAGTAAACCTTCCCGGCGATCATGTCCACACAGCGTGCCAGGGTAGTAATGGCCTTCGCATCAAAACTGCGGTGCTCTGGGTTTTCCATGCGAATCGCATAGATCTCAGTCATATTGAAGTCTTGATGGATGACTTCTGACCTGAATGTATACACGGTGTCATAAAAGCTTCGCCCGAGCGGGGACATCTCGGCTTTATTGCTGACATTGTTCAAGAAGTCATAGCAGTACCTCAGGCTCTCAGCCCATACCTTATTTCGCTTTGTATTATCGGAGCGCGAGGCCAGGACTAGAGCCGCGTCGAACCCCTTTCGATCGACTGTAGAATGGGTCTGCAGCCAGAAGCCGACCTGCTCTGGGGCTAGCCAATCGACGTAGAAGTCCAACGATATTTCATAAACTGATCGAAGCAATGCGACCGCTTGGTAGTAGAAGCTGTTTTTGATCAGCAGCCTGATCGCTTGAATGTTTTCACTCATACGATAAAGGACGGAGAACAGTGTCTGGTGGTAATGGATGCCGGCGCTATAGGCCCCGTGAAAGTTTTTCAGTCGCTCAGTCAGGGCGTCAATGGTGCTTTGAAGGTGCTCGAACTTTGAGTCGTTATCGGTGAACTCCTTTGTGCCGAGAAGTGAGTAATACTCGCATTTCTCCGGTAGGGGCATCGTGGAACAGATGAATCCGCCCAGATTTTCTTCGTGGAAAAACTGGTGCCTTACCTGGAATGCGCTTTCCACAAGATCGGCAGAGGTCTCCAGGATGACCACGGGTACTCTGTGGATCCCCAGTTCCTTGTAAGCAAGGTAGACGTCGGTGTCGTCAGGCGCGATGAATTTCGCGTCTGAGTCTGAGTTTATATTCTTGTAGACATAGAGTGCTGGTCGGTGCCCGGATCTGATCATCTCCTTGGCATGGTCAACCATCTCCCTCCGGACAGGGTCTTCGACAAGGTCGAATCTCCCGTTATTTCTCTGGAAAAAGCCATTGAGGATGTTGTCCAGCGGTAGGCGGGAGAGCAGTGCTTGTTTCTTCCCATTGCTGAAGGTCAGATATTTCTTCAAGAAGATTTCGTCATCAACCAAGTCATCACGGCACAAAATCTTGTCGGTTGAGATTGTTGTGGTGATAGGTCGGCGTACAAGCTTTTTTGATTCGGTTTTGAGCATTGGTTGCTTCCTTTCAGTGTTTGCGTGCCGCCGTTACCACAGATGTAGAGTGCATAGTTGCATGCAAGCGCATCGGTCAAATCCTATCGGTTGAGGACGCCGGTCGGACCAGGAGGATGGGTTGTAAGCGACTATTGGCCACTTTCACACTCTGCAATTTTGGCATATTGGTCGATACCAACGGGTAGTGCAGGCTACTGGGATCGCTCGCTGTGCTGATAGGCCTTGCTTAATGCGGTTAAGACCAGAAGCACTCGCTCCAGGTTCAGCGGCGGGATACCCATCGCCGAACTAATGCGTAATAAAGTTGTGGTGAGGCAAACGTATTGGTCATAGCTGGAAACCGATGGAGTGTCTATCTGTTCACCAGTCCGATTATTTCTCAATGCTCACAGCAAGCAAGAGCAGGCTACTCAGAAGCAATGGATACACATCATTTAACATAATATACATTACACGTAATATCAGGTTACAAGATTAGCCCGGTTGCACGCAGATATGGAAGCCCGCTTTTCACCTTCAGTACCAGATTCTGTTCATAGGCGTTTTCATCATCCATCTCTACATCGCTCGCTGATGATCAGCAAACCTACGCTCGTTAACTGACAGATCACACCTTTGCGAAAACCATCCTGGCTTGACGCTTCTACCTGATCTTTTTGCCTTCGCCGAAATACCTGGCTGAGGTTCCGCGTAGCTAGACTCCAGAATCTGGCTATGCGTGCACCGTGTTTGTATTCACAGAATCGTTGGTTTGAAGCAGCTCTTGATGGACAGCCTGTTGTTTACAGCATTACTAGCGGCATATGCACGGTATGCACGTCGCTGTGTGAAATCTGCAGCACTCAGCACGGTGCGCGTGCGCAGATTCCAAGTACTGCCATACGTAGGATAGATACTGCTGGGCAATCTTCATGCAGATGTGGAATGTTCAGGCGCGTACCTGCGATTGGCAGCTAGAGAGCATTTCCTGTCAGCCAACACCTTCCAGGCCGGCTACAAAGTGTTTGGATGTCTGATCATCAATCTGACTTGTTCCTAACACTACTTAACAAGTCAAATAGCCAGTTTAGATAGGATTCTGAACCCCAGTTTTAGCCCGGTCTGCCTGGCGTTCCAAGGGCCTAAAACGCTCCGTATCGCTGCTTCATCGTCAGGAATTGCGGACTGAAACTTCAACGTTTATCATCATTTTCATTTTTCTGTCAGCCACGACTGCAATCATCAGTTAGATCCACCCTACCCCTATCTATGAAGATCGTTAGCTAACTACACTAAACGGCTATTTAGTAGAGTTATGTTTATTGGAAATATCCGCCCATCTAGGTATCTCGACTCTGATAACCCATTGGAGAATTTTTATTGATGAGATCTCCCTACCCTTGCTCACCATCCAACGCCCGCCGATGGCATTTCGGCAACTGATCTAACGCGAACTCGGCGGCTTGGAGTTGTACCTCGCAACGTGTACCAAAGAAGCGATGTTCGCCACTGAACAAGCTGCGCCCTCGCTTGGATTGAAAGGCCCAGGCGAAACAAATGGTACCTGCGGGAATACCGTCGACATCCTCGGGGCCGAGGATTCCGGTCGTCGCCACTGCGACATTCGCAGTGCTGTCATGCAACGCGCCCAATGCCATCTCCCGTGCTACTTCACAACTGGTCAGATTGAAGGTTTCAATGGTAGAGGCACTGACCCTCAATAGGCGCTGTTTGGCCTCAGGGGAATAGACCACGTAACCACTTTCAATCAGTTCTCCGCTTCCTTCGATCTCGGACAGCAGCGTGACAATCTTACCGGCCGTACATGATTCAGCCGTGGTCAGCAAAAGAGAGTGCTCGCGTAAATAATTAACCGTCTGAGCGGGAATAGACATAGAACTGTTTCGCCAAGGTGATGATCGATAAGTCAAAAAAGTCTGTTACGCGTTCACCGTTTTATCTACGAACCTAAATCAAGCCCCGAAAGGTTCGGGGCTTGATTAAGTCAGCGGGCATCAGGGTTTGTGTCCTCCACCGCCACTAATCCCGCCGTCTTTGCGCCCCATATCGGATGAATCGTCATCAGCAACATTGCTATCGCGTCCACCGCTGGTCGATTGATCTGGCTTGCGGGACTGTTGTCCGCCTGAAGCCTGGCCACCTTTCTGGCCTGGTTTGGACATGTCCTGTTTATCGTCGGCGAACTCCCCTCCCCGATTCGTACCCTGTCCACCTCCGGACATGCGATCGCTATCACGGGATTGTTGATGCCCACCTGAAGCTTGGCCACCTTTCTTGCCGGCCTCTGAAGCTTTGTCGCGGTCAGTAGAAAAATTGCCTGGTTTATCGTTTCCTGAATTGGCCATTTTCGTTCACCTCTACATCGTTGGCACGAGCAAGAGCTCGTCTAATTCGGAGGACGCACAAAACGGAAAGTTTGAATGAAAATACGGAGCACGCGACGAGTGGATTCACGCGGATGGTTCCATCGAGAACACGCGCATACGACTGACGGCTCATAGCCGTCCATCGACGCAGCCTTATGCCGATCTTCATGCCAAAGCCTCGATGTTTACTAGACTTGATAAATCGTAGAAACCCTCCACGCATTGCCCACGGGAGGTCAGTTGATGACAGAACACATCGTGCATTTTCACTGCCAGATCGATCAGGCAACCACTGAGCGCTTCCGCGACTGTTGCCTGGAAGCCATTGATCAAGGCGCTACCTCCTTGCTCCTCAATCTTTCAACGAGCGGAGGCAGTACCAACTTTGGCTTCACTCTCTACACGTTCCTCAAATCTTTGCCAGTACCGCTATGCGCGATCAACGCGGGCAACATCGAATCAATGGGCATCATCATGTTTTTGGCGGCTGGCCGGCGTATCACCTCGCCCCATTCACGCTTCCTGATTCACCCGATGAATTGGTATTTCAGCCAAAAATCAGTCGATCATCAGCGCCTGCGTGAATACCTGTCGAGTCTGGACAACGATCTGGCACGCTATGTACAGATATTCATGCTCGAAACCGCCGCTGCAGCGACCAAGCTCGACATTTTTCATTGCCTGTCAGCGGAAGAAAAAGTCATCGCCGCGCACGAATCCCTGGCCTACGGGATTGCTCATGAGATGAAGCAGATGGTGTTCGCTGAAGATGTCAAACACTGGAAAATCAGCGGCAACTAAAGCGTTGTTCTTTAGCGCAAGGCGCACCGATCAGGGAAATTGAACCTGGGCTGCGCTTAGGCCTCGGATACTAAAACCCCTCTTTGGTGAACCTATGACAATCGAGGACACGTTACTTCGCCAGCGCAAAGTGCTTGCCAAATTTGGCGAGCTTGCCTTGGCGTCAGATGACCTGGAACACATCCTTGATGAGGCCTGTCGATTGGTCGGCGATGCCCTCGAGACCAATCTCGCCAAATTTATGCTGCTCGAAGAAGACGGCATCACGTTCTTCGTGAGAAATGGAGTGGGCTGGGCGCCCGATGTCGTTGGGAAAGTTCGGGTAAAAGCATCTGAAGACAGTCCGGAGTTGTACTCCCTCAATACCCATGCGCCCGTCGTCTCGACAGATATTGCGACGGAAACCCGTTTCCGTTATCACGACTTTCAGAAGGAAAACGGGGTAAAAGCCTTCGTCAATGTTTTAGTCCTTGGCGCCAAGGGTGACCGCCCCTTTGGAATCTTCGAGGTTGATAGTCGCACTCCCCGTCAGTTTACAGACAGCGATATCGACTTCCTCAGGGGTTACAGCAACTTGCTGGGCGCAGTGTTGAAGCGTTCCAACACCCAGGAAACCATGCGCTTTACGGAACAAAGATTGCGTGAAAGCGAGCGACATTACCGCATCGCAGCCGAGTTGAATCCACTATGGCCCTGGTCTGCTGACAAGGACGGCAATCTTCTCTCTATTGACCCACGCTGGTATGAATACACCGGATTGTCACCTGCGCAAACATTGGAGCGCGAGTGGGCCAACGCCGCTTACCCAGCGGATCAGGTGTCAATCGCCGCACTTTGGGATCAGTCACTGGGCACGCTGCAGCCCTTCGATTTACAAATACGCTTGCGTAAACATACTGGCGATTACCATTGGTTTAGAGTTCGGGCCCTATGTAGTTTCGATGCCGCCGGACAATGCGAACAATGGTATGGCACCTTCGAGGACATCGGCGATCGTGTGCAGCTGGAAAGCGCACTGCGCGAATGGAATGACTTGCTCGAAGACCGTATCGCGCAACGTACTCAGCAACTTGAGGACGAACAGCATGAGCGCGCCGTGATGGAATCCAAGCTTCGGCAAAGTCAAAAAATGGAAGCCGTCGGACAACTGACAGGAGGCATAGCCCATGACTTCAACAATCTGTTGGCGGGTGTCATGGGTAGTCTGGAGCTGATGCAGCGACGCATAGATGCTGGCCGTTTTTCCGACCTGGCTCGCTTTAACGCATTGGCGATGACCTCTGCTTCTCGGGCGGCGGCGCTAACGCAACGTCTCTTGACGTTTTCTCGTCAGCAATCACTCGAGCCCGAACTGTTGGAACCTCGCCAGGTAGTGGCCGGCCTTGAAGACCTCATTCGTCGTACGGTCGGGCCAAGCATCATTGTCGAGTGCTCATTCCGTGCAAACGATCGTATCCGGTGCGACCTCAACCAGCTGGAGAATGCCCTGCTCAATCTTGCGATCAACGCCAGAGACGCAATGCCTGAAGGAGGCGCGATTAGTCTGGAGGTCGATCGATGCGTCATGGGTGAAGCAACCTCCTCCGACAAAATGTTGCCACAAGGGGCTTATGTGAGCATCTCCGTCACGGATACAGGTACTGGAATCAATCCAGACATCTTGTCGCGCATATTCGACCCGTTTTTTACGACCAAGAAGATTGGTGAAGGAACAGGATTAGGCCTTTCGATGATCTACGGCTTTACCCAGCAATCGGGTGGCCAGGTAAAAGTTCACAGCAGTGTGGGTGTTGGAACAACGGTGACCCTGTATTTTCCAGTCGACGACTCGCCTACTGATGACGCTCAGAAAGCCTCGGACAAGTCTCATCAGCCAGAACCCTTCGGTAATAATGAAACTGTTTTGCTGGTGGACGACGAAGCGGTCGTTCGGCAGACAACATCGGAGCTTTTATCCGAAATCGGTTATCGCGTTATAGAAGCCGTGGATAGCGTGTCTGCGATGAAGCAGGCGGAGAGTATCGAGCATCTGGATTTATTGCTGACCGATATAGGCCTTCCTGGATCAATGAACGGAATCGGTTTATCTGCCGAACTCAGGACCAGGTATCCGAAACTCAAAGTGCTTTTTATCACCGGCTTTGCGGGCGGCGCGAGATTGATCACGGCCGATGCAACTACCGGGATTCTAACCAAGCCCTTTAGTCTGAATGACCTCAGATCGCGAGTGAGCGCGTTGATAAACTCATCTCCTGATAGCCCTTAGCGCCCTTCCCGTACAGGTCAGGTCGCGAAGTCCTATTCGCCGGCGATGGTTAATCGCGTCGACCGACAGGGTCGTGCCCGGCCCGTCCGACAGCATGAGGTTTTCCTGATGCCACACATCAAAAAAGTTGAACCGCTTTTCGACGCGCTCGCCTAATGATCAGCTTGTGGAAAAATCCCATAGGCAATTTGCCAACAACGGCATACTCCGAGAGGTGGTCAACGTGGCTAAAGACGATAAGAAATCCAAAGGTGAAGCTTCTAAAGCCAGCAAGGAATTGAAGGACAAGAAGGCATCACCGGCAAAAAAATCAGCAGCGGCCTCGGCTCTTTCGAAGTCTTCTGAAAAGAAAGACAAGAAAAAAGATGCCGAACCGAAGAAGTCTGCAAAAAAAGCTGATAGCAAGCCAGAAAAGGCGAAGAAATCAGAGAAGGCAGACAAGCCAGCGAAGAAGAAAAAGTGACAACTGCTATCGGCTAGGGCTTTATGCCCTAGCTTTTTTGGGCTGGGTTTCCCTCATGAGTCGTGCGAATCCTGATGTTGTGGACGCTCACCCTCCTCTATCAAAGTTGCCCGCTTCTACGACGATCCGACAATCGGTCTGACGCCGCCTCACCCCCCTTCCATTACAGCAACCGTCCTCGACAAAGGCGCCATGGCGTCGCGCATTCTTTAGTTTAATCAGCCATCTAGCGTGAAGGACCAGCCCTTTTCGAGACTGTCATAACGTCAAGTTGACAGGCCAGCGTCTAGGATTCGTTTGCGTTGAAGACCGCTGAACGTGCGTTTTGGACGTCAGGGCGTTGTAAATCTGGATTCGGATTTTCTGATTTGATCTATACACAATATGTCAAATGTTCCGGTTTCAAACTCATCGTTGTGAACAGCCCGGCATCTACCCTGAAACGACCCGGCGTAACTGCCGACTGGGAGACCTTATCCAATGAGTGCTTTGAAAGTCGTTGCCCAAGATACGGTTCTGATCACCTTCCCGGCTTCTCGCCAATTCTTTCGCGAGCACACCCTGAGATTTCTTCGACGACGACGCTGAACGACGAACAGTTCATCCCGAGAAAGAACGACTGCCCTCTTCTGTTGTTGAACCCGCACAAGTACGACCGCGGCATTTTCGTCACCTGACGGTGAGGTGTCACCAGTTGAATGTCGAGTTCGGTGGGCGGGTTACTTGCCACTTCATGTTGAGAGCGTGACGAACAAAGTTTCAACTAATAAGTTTCAACCCTTCCCCCTCGCGGCGCAGTAACCCGCAGGCCCCAGCGTCACCGGCTGTTCATCCGAGCAAGGAGTGTGCGATGGCTGATTCAAGCAAGAAAATGAGCCTGATGGGGCTCACGACGTTGGTCACGGTCAACATGATGGGGTCGGGCATAATCATGTTACCCACCAACATGGCTCAACTGGGTGCCGTTTCACTGTTGTCGTGGATCTTTACTGCAATTGGTTCGATGGCCATTGCGTATTGCTTTGCCCAGTGCGGCGTGTTCTGCCCGCGTTCTGGCGGTTTGTCCGCGTACACCGAAGAAGCCCACTCCAAATCAGGCTTTTTCCTGTGTTCGTACCTGTATTTTCTGTCGCTGGCGATCGCCAACGTGGCGGTGGCGATTTCCGCGATCGGTTATATGTCCGCGTTTTTCCCCTGGCTCAGCAGCGGTGCCATTCCCCTGTTCGTCGGCACGGTCGGGTTGATCTGGTTGACTATCGTTGCCAACTTTGGGGGACCCAGCATCACCGGCAAGATTGGGGCTTTCACGGTATGGGGTGTGATCATACCGGTGGCGGGCTTGAGCATCATCGGCTGGTTCTGGTTCAAGCCCGATGTACTGGCGGCCGCCTGGAACCCCAATAGCCTGTCTATCTACGAAGCCATCTCCAAAGCCATCCCGCTGACCCTTTGGGCGTTCCTTGGCATGGAGTCGGCCGCTCAGGCCACCGATGCGGTGGAAAATCCCAAGCGCAATGTGCCGTTGGCCTGTCTGTTCGGGACGCTCGGCGCAGCGGTGGTTTACGTGCTGTCGACCACCGTCATCCAGGGCATCATTCCTAACGCCGAGCTCGCCAACTCCTCGGCGCCGTTCGCGCTGGTCTACGCAAAAATATTCAACCCGATGGTGGGCAACATCATCATGGCGCTGGCGGTGATGGCCTGTGTGGGTTCGCTGTTGGGCTGGCAGTTTACGCTGGCACAAACCGCCAAGATGACGGCTGACCAGAACCTGTTTCTCAAACTGTTCAGCAAGGTTAACTCCATGAACGCGCCGGTCGTCGGCATGATTGCCTGCGGCGTGCTGCAGACCCTGATGGCCCTGTCGACCATCTCCCCCGATGCCGCTGCGCAGTTCAGCAAACTGGTCAGTCTGGCGGCAGTGACCAACCTGATTCCGTACATAACGGCGCTCACCGGCCTGCTGGTGATCATGCACAAAGCCAACGTCGGGTCGGCGGTGTACACGCGCAACCTGGTGGTGTTGCTGATTGCGGTGGCCTACTCGTTGTATGCCTTGTACGCCTGCGGCAAGGATGCGGTCATGGGCGGCACACTGGTCCTGGTCTTCGGCTACTTGCTCTATGGCTTCCTTGCCAAGCGATTTGTCAACGAACCGGTAGCTGATCTGAACAGGGGGAACAGCCTATGAAACTGTTATCGACCAAACGGTTGAGCATGCTGCTCGCTTGCGTGCTCTCGATGCTGCCGGTGATAGCCGGTGCCGATACCCTGGAGCGTGTGCGCGCCAGCAACACCCTGACGTTGGGCTACCTGCCGGACTTCGCTCCGTTCAGCACCCGCGTTGGCGACAAGGCCAACGGTTACGCCATGGAGCTGTGCCTGAAAATCGCCGCTCAGGTCAAGACCGAACTGGGCCTGCCGTCATTGCAGGTGCGCCTCGAGGCGATAAAGATTGCCGAAGAGGTGAGCGCCGTGAGCTCCGGCAGCATCGACATCCTCTGCACGCCAACGACAGCAACGCTGGAGCGACGCAAATCGGTGAGTTACTCGGTACCGGTCTACACGGCGGGACTCTCTGCCGTGGTGCACAAACATTCACCCGAAGCCTTGATCAAGGTACTCAACGGCGAGGTGGCGCATGACGGCCCGACCTGGCGAGCGACAATCAACAACGGCCTGGCCAGACAAACCTACGCCACCGCCGAAGGTGGCGTTACGGAGCAGTGGGTTCGCCAGCAGATGCGTTTACTCGGCGTGATCGCCACCCTGGTGACGGTGAAGAATAACGACGACGGGATCAAGCTGGTCGCCGACGGTAAAGCCGATGCGTTCTTCGCCGACCGCATCCTGCTGAAAAGCCGTATCGCGAGGGACTACCCCAATGGCGAACTGGTGGTGCTAGGCCGTATCTACGAGTACGCGCCGGCATCGATGATGGTCGAGCGCGGCGATGAAGACTTCCGCCTGCTGGTCGATACGGTATTGAGTGAAATGTATCGCTCGGGCGAGATCGAACAGGCTTATGACAAGTACCTGGGAGGTATCAGCGATTCGGCGAAAAAACTCTTCAGCGCCTACGCCTTGCCTTAGCCGCTGTACCCCAGCATGCCGCCTCCAGGCGGCATGCTTTTCCCTTAAGAAGAGCTTCAAGCGAGCACAATCCCCTAGCCACTCGCCTGTTCCGTATTGAGAAACTGACGCTGCCCGCCCCAACTGCACAGCGATTCATTGAAGGACCGCCCAAGGAGATCGTTACGTGCAAGCACTCTTCACGTTTCTCAATGCCAACCCTTACATGCTGTTATTCGGGGTCGTCAGCCTGGCGGTACTGATCGGGCGCATCACAATCAAGGGATATGGATTGGGCATGGTTGCCGGCGCCATCCTGGTCGGATGCGCGGTGGCCATCGCAGGTTCCCTGTATGGCGTCACCTTCAAGATCGACACGTTCACCATGAACCTTTTCTACTACCTGTTCATGTACGGCGTTGGCCTGCGGGTCGGTCCCTCGTTCCTCAACAGCCTGCGGGGTGACGGGCTGAAGTTCACCCTGTTGGCGGTGATCTGCAGTGTGCTGAGCCTGCTGGTGGTAGTAGCCGGTACGAAGCTGTTCCAGTTACCGATCGGCGCCGCCGGCGGCATTCTTGCGGGGGCCACCACCATGTCCTCGGCCATCGGCTCGGCTGAACAGGCGGTGGCTTCGGGCGCCATCCAGCTCCTGCCCGGCACCACGGCCGCTGACGTCTCGGCGATGATTACCCTGTGCTACGGCATCACTTATTTGTGGGGCACGATCGGCATCGTGCTGATGTGCAAATACATGCCTCGCTGGTGGGGCGTGGATGCCAAAGCCGCGGCGCGCCGCTATGAAGCCGAACACGGCATTCTTCAAGTCGACGACATGGGCCTGACTGGATATGTCGCCTTCGGCTTGCGCGCCTACCGCCTGGAGAATCCCGCAACGGCCGGCCTGACCATCAACGATTTTCGCGCTCGCTTCCCGGAGTACCGCGTCGTCAATGTGTGCCGTGGAGATGAATCTATCGGGGCCGATCCACTGACTGAACTGCAACTTGGCGACGTCATCGCCCTAGGCGGTTCCCACAAGGACCTCACCGCCAACATCGGGGTCATCGGCCCGGAAGTCCACGACCCCAAAGCGCTCGGCGTGCAACTGGATCAAGCAGAGATTCTGGTCACCGAGAAAGCCGTCATCGGCAGGAAGCTTGTGGAATTCCGAGGAGAAAGCCTCGCCGGCCAACTGCAACTGACTCGCCTCGAGCGCGGGGGCGTCCCTCTGCCGATCGGCCCGGAAACCCAATTGCAGCGCCGCGATGTGTTGTTTGTCACCGGCCTGACCAGCGCCGTGCAGCAGGCTGGCAAACTGTTCGGCGTCATCGCCCGCCCCAGCACCGTGACCGACCTGCTGACCTTGTTCGTCGGCATGACCCTGGGTCTGTTGATCGGCCTTATACAGTTCCCCGCATTTGGCGCTGCCGTTGGGCTGGGCAACGCCGGCGGCCTGATGGTGTCAGGGATCATCGTTTCATCCTTGTCCTCCCGCTTGCGCTTTTTCGGCAACACGCCCAACGCTGCACGGAACATCCTAGAAGACATGGGCTTGCTGGTGTTCGTCGCCATCGTCGGGATCAATGCCGGCGCGACCCTGTTGAGCCAGCTCACGGGCACCCTCGCCGTGCAGATCTTCGCGGTGGGTTTCGTCGTCTGCCTGCTGCCACCCTTTGCGGTGTGGGTCGTAGGCTATCACCTGATGAAGATCAATCCGGCCGTCTTGATGGGCGGCATGGCGGGTGCCCGCAGCCACTCCGGCCCTTGCAGCGAGGCGGCTGCAGAGATCGGCAGCAGTGTGCCGTGGGTGGGATTTCCGGTGGCGTTCGCCGTGTCGGGCATCCTGCTCACCGTCTTCGGCTACTTCGCCATGCTCCTTGCCGCCTGAAAGATCAAGCCCGGACATCAATGAAACGGGAAGATGTAGTTCATCCAGGCCGACATGCGCAGCAGGATCTTGCGCATCATCGCGATGTGATGAAAGTGTTGGCTATAGAGCGCCGCCTGCCCATAGGCGCCACCTGGCATCAGGCTGCGATAGGGGGCAAATTCGGGATCGGTGATTTCGATGATGACCGGCACCCGGCCCGGGGGTGGCGAGCCGGTAAAGCTGATCAGCGTGCCCGAAGGCTGTACCTGTCCCTCCGCAATGACGGAGATGACGCTCTTGACGCGGCCCTGGAACACCTTGCCGGGAATGCCGTCGAAGGCAACTTCGGCTTCATCGCCGGGAGACAGTCGCAGCAAACTGTTTTGCCGCATCCACGCCGCGAAGTACTGCCCCTCCTCCGGAATGAATACCATCGAAGGCCGCAGGGGCAGCCTGCTTGCCATCATGCCGGGACGCAAGGAGACATGCGTCACGAAGCCTTTGCTCGGTGCGCGAACGGTGGTGTTATCGAGTTCGAACTGCGCATTGTCCAATTGCGCCTGCAAATCATCGGTTCTGGCGATGGCCGTATCGAGCTCGCGCTGGGTGCCGAAATTGCGCTTCATCAGCTCAGTGATTCGAAAACGATCGCCTTTGGCCGCGACCAGTTGAGCCTTGACGGATTTCAGCCGTGCCTCAAAGGGTGTGGGATCGATGCGAAACAGTACATCGCCCTTCTCCAGGGGCTGGTTGGTCTGAACCGGAACGTCGATCACCTGGCCACTGATCACGGGAATCACCGGCACCGAGACAAAGTAAGAGCGCGCAACCTCAGAGTACGGATGGTTGTAGTTCATCGTGAAGATCAACGCGCCAATGATCAGGATCCCGCCGAGTACTGCCGTGGGCACCGTCCATTTGTTCAGCGGGATGCGGAAGATCTTGAACAGCGCGACGCAAAAGGCGGCGTAGGTCAGGATGAGCAGAAGATCCATGGCTCAAATCCCCCCGCCGAGATTGTCCGGCGTGGGGATGACCCGCGACCTTCCTGTTGCCGACTCCAGTTGCTCGACGCGTTGTTGCAGTTCGGCGACCTGTTGCTCCAGATGCACGACGTGGCTTTGGGGTGACTTCCCGTCACCGAAGCCCCAGCCCCGATCCTCGCGATACGCCATCGCCCAGATCCACAGAAATGGCCACAAGGCGTGCAAGGTAAACAGGCTGACCCAGCCCGTGGCATGGATCGCGTCCTGATGAGGATGATTACGGTGTTTGGCAATATCGTAAGGGATGTCATGCAGCACGATGATCCCGTAGAACAACACTAGCCCCACGAATATCAACAGGCCGAGAGCAAAGTAGTCGAGCATGGGTGCCTCCCTTGCGATGTGTCAGTCGACAGAGTGTAGACCAGGCTTGCAGACAACAACGACGCATCAAAGGTGGCTGATCAGTGCTCCGTCACATCGTCAGCAAACCGCTGTACAGCCCGTAGGCCGCCACCCCTGCACCGATGACCACCAGCGCAAATATGGCCTTCTCGATCGGGGTGAACAACGGTTGTCCTTG
>Ga0247817_10000130_pt1 | contig 56039 bp, 47 predicted proteins | sample UWRJL212509R1_FD_178010 | JGI IMG/M metagenome (GOLD analysis project Ga0247817, IMG submission 178010) | Plant litter microbial communities from Arlington Agricultural Research Station in Wisconsin, United States - UWRJ-L212-509R-1 | ecosystem: Environmental > Terrestrial > Plant litter >... | reverse complement strand
GGGTTTCCTGAAAAACCACAACCCAAAAATTGTATAGTACCAAAATTCAAAACTCAAAGACCATAACGATCCGTTTAATCCAGGTGCAGCCGAAAAAAGCCATATCTCATTCAAATACAAACTTGATAATAAGTAACGTAAGGCAGAATCGCCTCTTGCATATTTCAGTAACGCATCGGGGTTATAGATTGCTATAAATGCATGAATGCAAACTGTTATAATAATTGCCGGTATAACTATAGAACACAACCTGCTTAAACGAGCCTGTGCATATTGCATAGGACCGCGGTTACTGCTCATAGTAGTATGGCCAATCACGTACCCCGATAAAACAAAAAACACAATCACAGCAACATGCGATGGTTCGCCGGGCCATTCGCTACGATACGCTTTGGTGATAAACCATCTGTTAAAGGCATGGACAACAAGCACTAAAAGCGCAGCGGTTAGCCGCAATGCATCCAAAAAAACACTTGGAGCTCCTGTTAAATTACGTGCGCCTGCATTTTTCTCCATAATTAAGTTCTAGCCGCAGAACCGCTACATTTTAAATACTTATTCATTACGTGCAAATTACTTTCGCCAAAATACCGCTCTCTTGCTTTGAACAATCCATCTTTTGTTAAACCAACAGATGACATTTGCGCAAGTGCCGCCATGCCTTCCGCTTCGCTATCCGAGTGCCATAACATGCCCAAACCTGTAGAATCAATAAATTCTGTAAGCGTACTATCCTTGGGGCAATGGGCTAATATAGGGCGCCCTGCCTGCAGATAGCTTGTAAGTTTTGTTGGCAAACTGGTTTGAGCAAAAACCTTAAGTTTTTTTTCCAGGGGATACATAGCGTATAACATATCGCAGTTGGCTAATTGAGGGATAACATCCGTTTCTGAAGCAGTTGGATAAAAACAGACATTGCTACGCAAATCAGCAGGCAAACTATCGGCATTTAAATGGCAACCCCATAATTTAACTATTGGCGTAATACCCTTTGGTTCATAAAATTTCTTTAACAATTTTAACAAAGTTACCAGGCTGCCTTTTTTATACAAACGCCCTATGTGGCCAACGGTTAACGTTTTGGCGTCAATATTATTCCCCACATTTATTTGTTGCGTTGATAAAAATCTATGGCAAACCTCACCGTGCATTCCACTTATGTCTTTGTAGTATTTTTGCATGCCGTAGCTTATCACATCAAATGATGATACGGCTTTCAGCGTTTTAATGGTTAATCTGTTTGCCGGCGCGGCAAATAAACTATACCTGACAGATTGCGGTACTAAAGCCCCACCCCAATCATCATGCACGGTTAAATGTACGGGGCGCCGGGTCTGCCGTTCTGCTAACTCTAAGGCAATACGCAAACCTTCATTGTGTGATACTATCCAATAAGCATCACAAGGAATTTGCAGCATTTTGTTTACCAAGTGGTTTATTCCGGCATGATCAAAACCGTTGAGCATTTTAAAAGTTGATATAATATCTTTCAGAATATTGCCGCCCATTACGCCTGTGCCTAAAAAACCCTCTTCGTATCCGTTCGTTTTGCTGCCGGTATAACACCAGGTTACCGACAGGCTGGGCATATTTGCAACAAGACTGCGCAAAATAGTGCCTCCTCCTCCGCTTGCAGGTGAATGGGCTGTAAAAAGGCAGATTTGTTGTTTTTGCATTAATAAAAATTAAAACTGAGCTAGCATTTTTTTTGCTACTGCCTCTGGATCGATATCATCACTAACCATTACAGGGGCTGACGTTATGTAGTCGGCGAATGTTCCCGGCGTATAAACCGTAACACCCAAAGGTACATCAATTGATGTCCCCGCTGGTTGCCATGGCTTGGATATATTTAACACCGGCAACCCGTGAACACGCATTGCGGCAAATGCGCCGCTTTTTTCTATAACGGCAACGCCGGTACTTGCAATGCCTATAGTAGAATTCTGCAAAACAGCCGACACGATATCGGCAGATTGGTCGCCCATTACTTTTACATCAAGCCCTTTACTTTTCCATTCGCTTATCCAATGTTTCTGTTCATCTCCGCATCTGCCAATAAAAGTAAGCAGAACAGGAGTGTTATGGGCTGACGCATATTCAGCGGCATCAGCGGCCAGTTCTTTTATAAGCGCACCTGTATGTATTGAGCCAAATACTACAAATTTGATAACATTACCGCCATCCAGCTTTTGTGCACCCTTTACTAAAGGGATGTTAGAAAACAAAGGTAAATACGATGCCTTGTATCCTAATTTTTTTAATTGTGTAATGTAGAGCTGAGTTTGAGTATTAATAACGCTGGGTTTGAGGCTATGAATGAGCGTCGTTATCAAAAGTCGCTGAACAAGCCCCCATATCTTCAACTTTACAGATTCCTGCACAGCCATTCCCAACCAAAGTTCATGAAACATAATGTGCCATTTGCGGCCCTGGCTTATAGCTAGAAGCTTTTTACTTAACCCAAACGGCAAGCCTTTGTTGTCGTACCCGAATATTACGTATTGTAAACTTAGCAAATCGGGATCTATATCCTTTATCCACGATTGTATTTCAGTAATATAATCAACGAATGTACCGCATGGGATTCTTAACGTTAAAATTGTTGTCTCATTAACTAACTGTTCATCCCGTTGTACCTGGCTTACAAATTTGTCATTAAGCGCCAATAGCGTGCAGTTGTGCCCTAGATCTATCAGTGCACCGGCAAGTAAACGCGAGTAATCACCTACTCCATCCCGGCCGGGCTCAATAGAACTGCACACTAATGTTATTTTCATTCTATAAACACTTAATTACCGATACAAACGCCGTTAAGGTTAGCTAAGTTTATGTTCAGCAGGCATTTGCCAAAATTTGTTCTGTATTGTCGCCATATCAAATTTATCCTGAACGAACCTTTTAGCCTGGATTGAATATGTTTTCTGATTGGTAATAGCGTCAGAAATTGAGCTAATCAAATCGTTAACGTTTAAGGTGCCGCAGCAAGCTGCAGCCCTCCATTCAAGCAAAAGTTTACATGCCGCGCTATCCATGGGACCGTGATATAATATACTTCCCGGAGCTCCCAGATATCCCACCATTTTTGTTGACAGGCTGTATAAGTAAAAATCTACATCTGTAAATTTTATTGGCAGGTAAAGAAGGGCGGCGCTATCAAGCTCCGCTTTCAACTCGGCATTATCTAAAGTCATGTTGCGATACTCCACTTCGAACAATCTGTTGGCCAAAAACGGCAGTTGTTGTGTTGCCCTTAATATTAGTTTAAACGACAAACCTTTTTTGCTTAAAATATCAAGCGCATTTGCTAGCGTTTCAAATAAGGGCAAATAAGCTAAATGAAGCAATCCGGCAAAATAAATTTCGAGGGGTTGTTCTTGCCTTGCAGCGGGGGGTGAAATTTCCTCCCGATATACCCCATCCGTAATTAGTTCATAAGGTTTATTACCGAATGAGTTTTGATACTCCCGGCCCAACTCGTCAGATATTACTAAACGCCTGTCTGCTTTGCTCCACAAGAGTTTGGCAGCGTCATAGGATGACACTGTTGATCTATAATGATCATGAAAAGAAACCCAAAGAGGTTTATCAGAAAACTGGTCGGTACATAAAGCTTCGGCAAATGGCCCATGATGCACAATATGGATAACATCAAACTGCAATTTAGAAGCAGCCTGGCGCGCGCGGCGGTTGGTTAATTGGCGAAAGGTTTTCTCGCGCAAAGTCATTGCCCAGGTACGTAAATACCACCGCATCCATTTTCGTATTACCGGACTAGCTTTTACTACAACTTCTTGGATGTCGCCTTTTGGTGGATCAACGTTACTGTACTCTATCGCCAAAGAAATAACCCGCTCCTCGCGTCCCTGATATAAACGGCGCAAAATTCGGCTGCCCCCGCCGTTTGCATATATAGAAAAAGGATGAAAGGAAAGTATCTTCATTCTACTTTGCTCCGCCACATTTTAAATTCTGCCTAATTGCGCTGCAACAATTTGACTGATGGTCTCTTCTAACGAAATAGTGATATCCCAACCAGGGTAGTGCGCGCGCATTTTGTCCAGATTAGAAATATAGCAAATGTGATCGCCAATACGATTTTCGTCTACGTAGGTATAAACCTGCTGCTTGCCTGAGAATTTTTCGGCAATTTTAAATGCCTCCCAAATTGAGCATGAGTTATCGCGACCGCCACCTATGTTATAAACCTGCGCCACCCGTGGCGCGTTTATAAAAGCTTCAATAAACAAAGCCACATCGTGCGAGTGGATATTATCACGCACTTGTTTGCCTTTGTAGCCAAAAACATTGTAAGGTTTGCCTTCAATATTACATTTAACCAGATAGCTTAAAAAACCGTGCAACTCAACGCCCGAATGGTTAGGCCCTGTTAAACACCCGCCGCGTAAACAGCAACTTGGCATATTAAAATAACGCCCATACTCCTGCACCATAATATCCGCTGCTACTTTAGATGCACCAAATAAAGAGTGTTTGCTTTGGTCAATAGAAAAATCCTCGGCAATACCATCTGCGTACAAAGGATCAGCATAATCCCAACGGGTTTCTTTCTCAACAAGATCAATGGTATTAGGTCTGTCGCCGTATACTTTATTGGTAGACATATGCACAAATGGCGCCTCGGGGCAAGCCTGGCGCGCAGCCTCCAGCAAATTTAATGTGCCTACGGCGTTGGTATCAAAATCGTCAAAAGGTATAGCAGCGGCTCTGTCATGCGATGGTTGAGCTGCTGTGTGTACAGTAGCATCGGGTTTCAAATTTTTAAGCAATTCTAATACTCCGGCCCTATCTCTTATATCCAATTCGTGGTGAATAAAGCTTTCGCCTAATTTTTCTTTCAATCGTTGTTGATTCCAACGCGTATCGCCCTGCGGGCCAAAGAATACCGCCCGCTGGTTATTATCCAGGCCATGAATTTCCCATCCAAGCGCAGCAAAATGAATACAAACCTCAGAACCAATAAGCCCAGATGAACCGGTTACTAATAATTTCTTTTTTGTTGCAATCATATCGCGAGGCAGTAATATTAAATATGGCTAAAAATAGTTATTTTAAGGCATCGAGCCAACGTTTTTGTGTAGGGATTACACCTGTCTCAACTGAAACTCGCTTTAACGAATTTCGCAAAATTGGCTCCACAACTTCGCTATTGGCCAATCGAGAAAATGCGTGTTTAATTGCTGAAGACTCCAAAACTTCAACCACTATCGCGGCGTTGTACCGTTTAAGATATTTTACCATTGCCGCGTAGGGTGGACCAATGGCCAATATCGGAACACCAGATGCCAGATACTCGCTCATTTTTGTGGCGATATTAAATTCTGACATACCGCGCATTTTCTCTAAGAAACTTATTGGCAACAGTATGGCATCATACAGTTGCATAGCACTTAAAACCTCCTGGTGTAGTAGTCTTCCTTTAAAATAAACACCGTTAGCTTTAAGGCTATCCGGTAACTCCTTGATCACTGAATATACATTCAATTGGACATCGGTGCCCTGAAGCGCGTTTGAAACAGCCACAAGCCCATCTATTTGCCAATCAGTAACAGCACCAAAATAGCCTATTTTAATTTGCGGGGATGTATTTGATAATGGTTGAGTTTGCTTTGTCGCATCAGCCGGGCCAAACAGCACGGTTGATTTTACCCCAAACCTATCTTGATAAAATTGCTGCATCACGGGGCTAATTACAAAAATGTGTTCTGCTTCTTGCAAATGCTTTGCGAATACCGCTTCCACACCTTCAGGATAAGTCCATTCTCCGTTTTTATAACTGATTAAATGGTCGTCCATTACCCAGGTAACATACTTTAGTTGCGTATGCTTTTTTAAAGCCTCAATGGTATAAATGGATTGCGCGCCCTGCGGACATACAAGGCCACTTATTTGTCCGTCTTTCTTTAATTTTTCTGCAATAGATCTCGCGGCTCGTTTAGCATCGGCTTTAATAACAGGCAATTTGCTACTTATAGCCTTTGCACGCGTACGGCCAATAATACGCCGCATAAAATTGCTATCCCAGGGCGATGTTAAGTCAAGCACTTTGTTTTTTAAAGCCGGTATTGTTTCAATATCGGTTGCAAAACGATTGACATAAATTAAGTAATCGATCTTTTTCAAATCGTCGCCAATAACACGCTGAAGCGTTAACCCGCCGCCATGATGATCGGATATTGACATTTCGGATAGATAAAAATCAAAGCCCATATACCCTTAAATCAAATTGTCAAAGTTGATGTATGCTTTCCAAAACTCCGGATGTTTTTCCCAGGCATGGCAACCCAGTGGCAGCTCACCGCCGTTTAGCGCTAATGACTGAGGTAAATTATATTCAAAGCCAAATTGCAGCGCATTCATACCATCGGCTATTTTAAACTCAGGAAATAGCTTTGGAACTACCTCTGTCCAAGCTACATCTTCGTTTAAATGAAAATCGGCAAAGTAAAAAGCAAATTTACCGGTAATAAAAACTTCAAACCGGCTTTTAGTTAGTGTGTTTAATAAAAGCCTAAGCCGCCTTACCGGTGCCAAAAAAAGTTTATATAACATCCAATGGGTGCGATATTTATCCATTGAACTTAGCACCCTTATACAAGCCTGAATATTCCTTACTGAAAAGCCGGAATTACAACCATTGATAAGTTTAGCGCCGGGTTTTGCATCCCAATATCCTTCAAAAAAAGGTGCTCCTATAAAATCAAACTCAAAGGCGTGGGCTTCCTTTAACTTACCGCTAAAAATATAAACATCAAGCTCGTAAGTAAGCATGTGAGTGTAAGCGTTAAACATATTATAAAACTCCAGATCAAGTTTCATTTTGTTATAAGCCTCAATTGATGCCAGCCAATTAGGATCTACAGGCTTAAGCAGTAGGCCAGAAAATATGTTTGTGTAAGCGCCGGTATCTAAGCCCTGCGGAAAAATCAAATAGCAATTGTATAATGCCAGGTGCCGCGCGCAAGCTTGCAGTGATAAAATCTCGGCTTTAGTTGGCGTTGATCTATGTACAGGGATAATTACACAAACACGTTCTGTCATTATTTATCAAATAACATGTTAAGACGCCTTTTTATCCTGGCTTTTATCAATATAAGTCTGCTCTGCTTTATTAAATAGCTTTTTAAACGCCCCCCGCCTGATTGATAAAATTTGTTTTTAATAACCTCTATCATCTCTGTTGAAAACAGATGGCGTGCGCCGAAAAAGAATATATATTTTTTTAGTAAAAGCTGTTTAAATTCTTCTGCACTTATTAACGCATTATCTAAAAGCGATGTGAGAATATCTATTTCTTCCGGATAATTGGCGCCGCTGCCATAAACTTTACCGCTTACATCTTTATCATGCTTTCTGAAATAGTTGAGTACTTTACCTGATATAAAAACCTGCCCCTGCATTGCCAACTCAATATAGAATTGCCAATCGCCGCACATCTTAAAATTTATAAAACGATCTGACACATTATAATAACACGCTTTTTTAAATACAAGCATACTGGCATTCCATATAGCGCATTGCCCGGCCAAATAGTTCTTGATATATTGATTACCATCAATATACTCCGCTAATTTATCGTGCGATGATGTTTGGATAATTTCACTATCACTTACGGTGTGCGTTTGCACATAGGCCATCACACATTCAGCATTATTATTTAAGGCCGATACCAAAGTATCAAGCAAAGAAGGTTCGCACCAATCATCGCTCTCCGCTATCCATATATATTTACCCTGAGCCAGCTCAATGCCTTTTTTCCATTGATAAAAAGGGCCACCACTGTTTTCAGTGTTAAATACCACGTGTGATATTTTACTATGCCCTTTATATTGCTCAATTACGCCGCGACTATCGTCGGTAGAGCAATCATCTAATATAATTATTTCAAAATTAGTATAGGTTTGCGCAAGCACAGCATCAATTCTTTGCTTTAAATAATCAGCATGATTATAGTTTGGAATGACGACGGATACTTCAGGCATTTTTTAAAATTTTTGCAGTTTGCTCAAGGTATTGTAACCCCCATTTTGAATCGGGCTCCAGATGGTTGCCTTCGGCCCACTCATTCCAGGCATTTATAAACAAAAACGTATCTTTCTGTTTGTATTTATTTGCGATATGCTCAAGCCAGCGGCCATAATGCTCAGGGGTTGAACCAGTGATAATGAGCGCGTCTTTCTTTCGCCGCGCTGAGTTATCCCAACCGGGTGTAATACCGGGATAAATATTATCAGGCATTGCAGCTGTATCGCCAATCATCGCGTCTACATATTCAGAATAAGAATAAACACGGTTATTATGATATGCCGAGCGCCCAAAGCCTAACCTTTTTTTAAGCCGCACCTCTAAAGGCATAAGCACTTTAGCCGGCATATTAAAAGTATGAGGTTGAAAATCTATGGCGCAGTCAAACAGAGCGGCATCCTCCTCTTTATAATCAAAGGTTTTCATAAAACCAATGTGCAATTCCATACCCTGCGTGGCGGCATAATCACGCCATGTTTGAAGCGTTTGTGCTATGTTGGGCAACAATGCAGGGCGATAAATAATAATAAAAGGTTTATTATCTAAGCGGATATAACGTTTATCGGTAAAAAAATGCTCCGTCAGAAACCGGATATGGGCCAGATCATCCTCGACGCTATAGCGTTGATTCATTAGTATTTCCTGATCATGCCCGTCCCACCGACGCGTCCAGTTTTCATTGGCCCAGCAAACCATAAACGGAAAATCGGGCTTGCCCGACTGTAGAATACCATCTATCGGTTCATTGAGCAAACGTTTGCCATTAAACCAATAGTGGTAATAACAAAACCCGTGTATACCATATTGCCTGGCCAAATTGGCTTGCGCTACACGGCTTTCTTCTAACCTAAGATCGTAAAAACCCAGGTCGGCAGGCAAATGGGGTTGGTAATGTCCTTTAAACAGTGGCCGTGCTTTAACCACGTTCCTCCATTCCGTAAATCCCTTTCCCCACCATTCATCGTTTTCAGGTATTGGATGAAATTGCGGAAGATTTATAGCTATTGCCTTAATTCCATTTGTCATAAGATACTTGCACTTTTATGTTGCATAATATTATCCAAATAAACCTTTAGCTTATCTACTCCTCGTTTAATGTCGTATTGCTGCACTTTCTGCCGCGCTGCCTTGCCTTTTTGTGCAAGTATCATAGATCTGGCAGGCATATTAAGAATGTCAGCCAGCACTTTAGTTAGTTGATTTAAATCCAGATAATCTATTTGCCAGCCTATATTATCGTCAACAAATTCTGTCATTCCGCCAGATTGCCTGAAACATATTATTGGCTTTGCCAGGGAGGCTGCCTCCAGACAAACCAATGGAAACGGATCTTCGCGCGAGGTCAGTAAAAAAATATCGCACTCGTTAATATAATCTAAAGGATTTGTGCAGTTTTCAACAAGCGTCAACTTATTAGCTATTCCCAGCCTTTTTATATCATATTTAGTTTTTTCATGTTCTATAGATCCGGCTTTACCACCTATCCAATAAAAATGAAAATCCAGTTCTGGTTGAGATTTGTTAAGTATAAAAGCCGTTTGAACAAAAATATCTATTCCTTTGCGCCAATCCAATGTTCCGCATCCGCAAATGCGTACCCCCTTGTGAGCGGGCAAAAGATTTTTTACCGGCATTAGTTCAGTAACCAGCGGAATATGTTCAAAATGTGTATATATGTTAGTTGCAGATATACCATAGCTTTGGGTAAGCAATTGGGTTACAGCATTTGAAGCTGTTATAAAATGATCAATATAAGGAATAGCTTTTCTAAAAATCTCAGGGCTTGAAAACTGTTTTATTGCAATATCAAGCTCGTGTACATGGCATACTGTTATAATATCGGGAGCGTTAATTTTAGCAATGCGTAGCATATCGGCAGTAACAACTGTATTACCATATATTAACTTATATTTTTTTTTGATTACTTTTTTTACACGGTGTTCGTAATCATTATAACCTTTTAAAATAAAATTTAATATACGCGTTGTTAGAGAGCGCCCGGGTAAATATAATACCTTAGTAATTTGCTCAAATTCATTACTCATTTCTCCGCCGTCTCTTAGTAAAATATCAAATTCAATATCAGGATATTGTGCTTTTAAGCCCCTTAGATGGTGCTTTAATAAGATTGGTGCACCAGTTCTGGTTGCATCGTGAGAAATGAAAAGTATACTATTGGTAACACTCATTTTTTAACATAGCTAAAAGATCATTTCCAAAGTTCTTTATATTCTCGGCATAGTCAATTTTGTTTTCCGGAGTTAAGTTACTAAAAACAAAATCCATCTGCCCGGCAAGTTGTTGGGGCAAATTTGGATCAAAGAAATAGCTATTAACGCAATTCTGCTCTCTATGTACCGGAATATCGGAAAGAATTATTTTTTTATTCAACGCCTTAGCTTCTTCCACCAGGGTACTCCATCCCTCGTACAACGATGGCTGTATCAAAGCTACAGCATTCTTCATAAGGGCAATCTGATGGTTTCTATCAATAATGCCTAAAAACTTAACATTATCCTCTAAATCGTAATTATTTACTGCCTCAAGCAATTTACTCAGCATGTGCCCCTTACCACGGTTAACCTCCATACTTCCTGTAAAAACAACCTGAAATTCTAAAGGTCCTCTTTTCTTCAGTATCCCTAAAGCTTCAATTACAGCTAATTGATTTTTATGTTCCCAAAACTGGTTTGGGCTCATAAAATAAGGTTTTGTTAAACCAAAATGCGTTTGTAATTCATTTATATCCGTATTAATTACTTCCGGCAAACTACTGGCAAAACGCAAAACGCTTACTTTATTTTTATATGCCGGATAATAGCGCTTCATCTCGTCAAGTAACGCACACGAACTTAGAACCAGATGATCAGTACGGCTTGTAAGGTTTTCCTGAAAGATGCGCATCATGCTGCCATCATCTTCGTAATGCATTGGATAAGCACAGTTATTAAAATCTACCAGCCAATGTACTTTATGTTTTACTGCTTCAAACGCAGTGTCATTAAATTCAAAATACGGATAGAGAACATCTATTTTATTTAAAAATAATAGCTGCTGATAAATATCCTTACCACTAAAGCGTTTAAGCAGATTATTTGCTTTGCGCACGAGTTTATTGGGAGAAAAAGAACGGAATTTTATAAACTTAATTCCAGGGTAGTTTATTTCCTTTATATAATCTATCGGTGCATTATTATCATAAAATACAACTATATGAGGTTTGCTTGTATCTGGCAGGGTGTTTAAGGCACTAACAACATTGTATATGTAGTTTACAATACCTGAGTTTGTTAAATTATTAAAAAATAAATTGAGCCCTAGCCTGATCTTTTTAGCCATTCTGCAGTTAGTTTAAGCCCATCTTCTAATGTGTAACTCGCTTTGTAGCCAAGACCTACTAATTTTGTTATATCAGCACACCAGTTTTTAGGGTCGCCCGGTCGTACTACGCCGTTAAACCTATAAGTTATATTGCTTACTTGTTTGTAAAATATCTCAGCAATTTTTGCTACACTGGTTTCTTCTCCGGCAGCTACATTATATATTTTGCAACCATTTGCAATGTCTGCTAAAATAGTGTAGAAAGCTGCGAGTAAATCATCAATATAAATAAAATCGCGCGTTTCGCTGCCATCTCCCCATAACTCAACCAACGAAGATGAATTGGCTTTTTGAAACATATCCCACAACAACTGTTTACGCAAGCCAGGGCCATAAACAGAGAATGGCCTTACAATTGCAATTGATATATTGTACAATTTGCTGTATTCCTCGCAAAGTTTTTCTGCTATTAGTTTATGCCAGCCGTAAGGTGATATTGGCGATAATGGGGAATCTTCTTTAATGGGCATTTTTTGGGGGTTGCCGTACACAGCCGCACTTGAAATATGCAGGTATTTGCAACTACTGTTTTTTTGCCTTATCAGTTCTAAGATCCTTATCACATCTGCGCAATTAGCATCAAAATCATTTACCGGATGTGTAATAGACATGGGCACGCTTCCGTTACCCGCGGCATTTATGCAGGCATCATATTCTACCTGCGAAAAAAGTGTATCAAAATCAGGAGTCAGCCGGGATATTTTAGTGTAGTCATAATTACCGGTATGATAATCTGTTAAGTCGCAACCATAAACATCCCAACCTTTGTGCTGGTAATATTTTACGCAACTATGGCCAATAAACCCTTCAGAACCGATTATTAAAACCTTCATTCCGTTAAATTGTGTCTAACTGATTAGTTTCGGTATTAAGCATTTTCATTCCTCTTATTAAATCCAATCTTTTTGAAGCATGTAACCGGTTGCCTTCGTTATCAATATACTCGCGATAAACAGCCGGCGTAAAGCCCTCTTCACAGGTTAATGGTTTTAGATCTTTTAACTTATCTTTTCTAATAAAATATGCATTATTGCCATTACCATTACATCCTATAAATTCATACCCTTTATCATGTGCTAATAAGTACAGGCATTTTAATGATGCCCCCCAATAAGTTGAAGTAGGGTCAGCATCAAGTCTGAAAAAATCTGCCTGGTAAGGTATTGTCCATGCCTTTTCGGCACCATATAATCCGTTATATTCGGCAATAACTATTACTGGATTAACGGTGTTAATAGCCTTCCATACATGATAGTCGTTTCCATCAATATCTACACTAAGTATACCTATTTCTGACGGATATCCCTTTGCCAGAAAATCGGTTATAATAGTATTGATATTATCTTTAGTGATAAAAGCATGTGTGGCATGTAGGTCGTTAGACCACGATATAGCATCACTCTTTATAAACTCGATATTTTCTTTTGAGCCATCTATTACTAAACCACTCCACTTGTTGTTAATAGTTAAAAAACGAGTGTTTGCTTCGGTATAGTTTTCTACACCAAATTCAATAAATACCTTATTGGGTATATCTAACTGGTTTATCAAATATTGAATAATGCCATCGTCGCCAAATTGAGAAAAAACCTGAAATTCGACATCCTGAATTGATTTAATGTTATTACGCTGACTATTAAGCAATGCTTGTATTTGCCCTAAATTAATCTTCGGGCTTTTACGATCATTATTTATATAGTTACTTAGCTCTTTCTCAACATGATGAATCCTATCAATAGCGTAACTTTTATTGCGTATAAATAATCTTAATTTTGACCACATAACTCTACTTGCACTTAGGGTAATTATTAATAAATAAGCTTAACAATGGGCTGTGATTTAAGTAACATGTTTTATTACTCTGGCCGGATTTCCAACTACAACAGCAAAAGGAGGTACATTTTTAGTAACAACTGTGTTGGCCCCTATTATAGCTCCTTCGCCTATTTTAACTCCTTTGATAATAGTTGCGTTAAAACCAATCCAAGCATTGTTTTCTATTATAATCGCCGCTTCAGTAATATTAACATTGTCTTGCAAACCAATTGTTCTGATATGCATAAAATCATTGTGTCTTTCTTTAGAATCCAAAGGATGCGAAGAGTTATCATGGATGTTTACATTGTGCGATATTAACACGTTGTCGCCAATTTCTATCTTCGCCGAAGACCATATTTTAGAATTTTCACCAATAAAACACCACTTACCTATTTTTATAGATCCGCCATGTTTATATGTAAGTAACTCTCCTTTTATCCACGAATCATTATCTATAAAAATATACTTTTTCTCGCCGCGATTGTTGGCTATTCTGGCCGTATTGTCAATACGCACAGCTTTCGGATCGAAAATTGCAGCATCAAAAAAAGTTCTTTGTAATTGCAGGCTCTTTTTTTCCTCAATCTCATTGATTATTGATTCAATATAACCTCTTACGAAACTCTTTACTCCCATATTGCATTTAATATTACCGATCCGTAATCTGTACCTTCATATAACGCTTGTTCAGTACCATTATCTACAACAGTTATACTGCCAATACTATCAATTATATCGTAAACCTCTCCATTTCTGTTCCATAACGCTACAACAAAACTATATGTGTTTGGTGCTATAACGTTTGGTGGCAAAATAACCCGTCCCTGAAGTTGCTGACCTTCTGATAAGCGAATAGGGTTTATAAAAGTACTTATTCGGTTTTGTAATTTGTCTTGCAAGCCAATTCCAATTTGCAAACCCGGAATGTATTGTTTAATTAATAATTTATAACCTACGCAAATAGACTGGTCAAAAGTAACTTTATCAATTACAGTATTGTGTTCATCACAAATCCATAAGGAAGTAAATTGACCAACAGTCTTTTTGTCATCAATCTTAAAACCTAGCTGGTTTGATTCTTGGTTAGACTCAGATTTTAAGTAGTGGGCAAGTACATTTTTCGTACTATCATAATTGGTAAGCTCACCATTTTTCAACAACAAACCTTTATTACATAGCTGGCTTATCATGCCCATATTGTGGCTAACAAATAACACTGTTCTACCTTGGCCTTTGCTCAGTTCACCCATTTTACCGAGGCACTTTTTCTGAAATTCAGCGTCGCCCACTGCAAGCACTTCGTCTACAATTAAAATTTCTGATTCAAGATGAGCGGCAACTGCAAATGCCAATCTTACATACATACCTGATGAATAGCGCTTTACAGGTGTATCAATGTAGCGTTCAACTCCTGCAAAGTCAACTATGCTATCAAATTGTCTTTTAATTTCGGCTTTACGCATACCTAAAATAGCGCCGTTTAAATATATGTTTTCACGCCCGGTAAGTTCGGGATGAAAGCCCGTACCAACTTCAAGCAAACTTGCTATGCGTCCCTTAACATTTATTTCGCCCGTTGTTGGAGAAGTTACACGACTAAGCAACTTAAGTAATGTGCTTTTTCCCGCGCCGTTACGGCCTATTATACCAACAGCATCGCCTTGGGTAATTTTAAAATTTATATCTTTTAAACTCCAAACAATATCACTATTACCTTTTACCGATCTATCGTTACGCTCGCCTATTTTTAAAAATGGGTCTTCTTTTCCTCGTATAAGTGCCCACCAACGTTCAATATCGCTGTTAAGCGTACCTGTGCCAAAATCGCCTAGTTGGTAAGCTTTTGATATATTTTCTGCCTGTATTACTATATCGCTCATTTACACCTCACTGTTATATTTTGTCAACAAAGTCTTTTTCAACTTTATTAAACACAATTAACCCTAATAACAATAAAACTACACTTGCAAAAATACTATATATAAACGCCCCCGGGTAAAAGTCGCCTGTACCCAAAAAGCCATATCTAAAAGTTTCTATCAATCCACTCATGGGGTTAAGCGCAATAATTGTTCGGTACTTTGCCGGCGCAGCCGACAGGGGCCAGATAACCGGCGTAGCATACATTAACAACTGCATACCAAAAGTTACTATAAAAGCCAGATCGCGATATTTTGTTGTAAGTGCGGTTACTATTAAACCTATACCCAAACCCAAAATTGCCATTAGCATTATTACCAGCGGAAATAACAATGCATAACTATTTATATGCACCCTTTCCTGAAAACCATAATATACCAGTAATACAAGAAACAGCAAAAATTGCACGCCGAATTTTATCAGGTTTGAGCAGATAATACTTAACGGCATTATAAGTCTGGGAAAATAAACTTTTCCAAATACTGCAGCATTGTCTCTAAATACGGTTGAGGTTTTGGTAAGGCAATCAGAAAAATATGTCCAGGCAACTGTACCTACTAAATAAAAAATGGCGGGTGGCGCCCCGTTGGTACTTATTTTTGCCATTTTACTAAAAACCACAATAAATATTACTGTGGTAAAAATGGGTTGTATAAAAAACCATAACGGGCCTAAAAGGGTCTGCTTGTAGAAAGAGACAAAATCACGCCGCACAATGAGCAACAACAAATCTCTATACAGCCATATATCTTTGAGGTGAAGATCAAAAGCGCTTCGCGATGACGTTATTTTCAGCGTCCACTCTGTAGATCCATCACTTTTTTGCATAGTTTTTTAATAAATACCTTACAACCGGCAGGTACTTTAATTTGGATTATTTCTTTTTCTTCTTCAGGCGTTGCAATAAGCCTGATTTCTTCTCATCCTCTTGTGTGTAACCATAGCCATAACCGTAACCATAACCGTACCCGTAACCATAACCGTAGCCGTAACCATAGCCGGTGCCACCAACACCTCTTGATTTGATACCATTGAATATCAAATTAACATTTTTAAGTTCTTCGTTAGTATAAAGCTGATCAATGAGCTTAATATAGCCTTTAGGCGTATAGCCGTGTCTAATCATGTATAAGCAAACATCAGCGTATTTACCAAGTAATTTGGCATCAGTAACTAATCCAATAGGTGGCGAATCTATAATCACATAGTCAAACTCGGCTTTTAGCTCTTTCATTAACACATCAAGCCTGCCATTTAACATTAATTCTGTAGGGTTGTGAGGTATACTACCAGCTGGCAAAACTACAAAGCCAGGGACTCCTTTACTATCCATTGGCCTTCTAATGTCGTCTAAAGTAACCAGCCCGGCCAAATAGTTGCTTATCCCCGGATCTTTTTCAATTTCAAGCATTGAACTCACTTTGGGTTTGCGCAAGTCAAATTCCAAGAGAGCAACCTTTTTACCCGTTAGCGCAAAACTTACGGCAAGGTTAACTCCAATAAAGCTTTTACCCTCGCCCGAAATTGACGACGTTAATAAAAATGTGTTATTGCTATCAAGGTTGATACCCGTAAAACTGAGTGATGTACGGAGCGCCCTGAATTGTTCTGCTATGACCGTTCGTTTACCATCCTTAATAACCATGGCTTCTGAACTGGAATCGTACACAATTTCGCCTATTATTGGCGTATTTGTTAAACTTTCAATATCTGTTCTGAACAATATAGACTGATTATATTGCTCCCGGATCATCACAAATAATACCCCGGCAAAAACACCAACGGTTAAGGCAATTAAATAAATATTGCGCGGTATTGGCCTTATAGGCCCCCCCCCGCCGGTGGCCGAGTTAACTACCTTACTATTAGCAACCTGAGAAGCAGCAGACAATTCTGTCTCTTCAGCCTTTTTTAGGAGAAAAGTGTAAATTTCATTCTTAATAGTCTGTTTCCTGGTAATCTGCACCAGATCACGCTCCTTTTGCGGAACTTCTTTTAAAAGGTGGGAATTTTTGTTCTCCTGACTTTGTATAGAACTCAACTCCGTTTTTAAACCTTGCCGGGTATTTTTTATACTCTCAAGTAAGCTTTGTTTTACTTGATTAACCTGCGCAATCAGCGCAACCACAGCAGGTGATTTTTCGCCATTGGTTTCCTTTAAACTTTCCAATTGAAGTTCAAATACATATAAACGGTCAAGTAAGTTGTTAAATTGAGAGTTATTTACTCCGGCAGGTACGGTACCCGGGTGGGGGCCTTTTGCAACCACGTATTTCTCAACCTGTTCAAGAATAGTTAATTGGAGTTGTATTCCTTCTTTTTGCCTACCTAAGCCCTGCACGTTGTCTAAAATGTTATTACCCTCTTGCCCCAGACTTACAATTCCCTCTCTTGATCTGTAATTCTCATATTCACCTTCTACGTCTGATAGTTCATTCGCAACTAGCCTTAACCTGTTCCTTAAAAAACTCAGGGTATTTATGGCAATTTGATTTTTGTCTGCAATACCTTCAATGTTGTACTCCTTAATTATTATGTTCAACACATCTACGGCGCGTTGTGGCACAGGGTCAGATAATAGCAAATTTATTAAAGACGATGGTTTAGATAGTGGGACAACGTTTAAGTTACCTAAAATACCCAACGCGGCAGACTTAACATCGCGTAGGGATAAATAATATTGTTGACTCTCGCCATCTGCCTGCAAGGGATCAATAAAATTACTATTTACATTAAATTTAAATATACCGTAAGGTGTTTTCACCGGAACCCCTAATCTATATTTTTTATTATCAAGTAGAATATGCCCTTCTTTAGCATTATAATGAAAAGATATAGGACCTGTTGATTTTATTTCATAAGGCTGAATAGCGATAAAATCAATCGGACTTGGGTAGATCATTACATCTCTAAAATTCCCCTTACTATATAATGAAGCATATAAATTAGCTTTAACAACAACATGTTCCAGTAAATCACGAGACTTTAATATCTCGATTTCATTTTCAACCGAATTTACCGAGTTTGAAACTCCTAAGGCTTGTAAAACGTTGGCATCTTCGCGTTCATTAGCATTATCTTTTAATACAATTGTTGCATCCGCCTGAAAAATTGGTGTTTGATACCTGATATAAAAGTGCGCAGAAACAAGAGCTACAATAATGGTAATAACAAAAATTGGCCAAAATGGTAAATACCTGAAAGCTATGTGGTTAATTATGGTTTTAACAGACCTTTGCTCAAAAGGGTTGTTTGAGTTACTTGTTTGTTGGCTATTTTTCATTACAGACAGAAACGCTACTTAAGAAATTGAACATATATTACAATTGCAAGCGATATGATTGACGCGAATAATGATACATATTGCCCGGTCCTATCTACAGTTGCCGCCCGGCTGTTTGATGGATAAACATAAATCCTGTCCTGATTTTGAAGATAATAAATCTCCGGATCAAATATTTCACCTTTATTAAGGTCTATATGCCTATATATTCGTTTTCCGTTAATTTCTCTTATTAATAATAAATCATTTCTACGTCCGTAGGGTGTTAGATCACCCGCAGCGGCCAATGCTTCAGGTAGTGTTATTCTTTCATTTGGCACCGGTATATTGCCGGGGCGGCTAACCTCGCCCAACATAGTTATAAAATAATTAGTCACCCTTACTGATACTACCGGGTCCTTGGCATATCCACTCTTTAAAAGCGCATCGGTTATAAAATCGGCCAACTGCTTTTTGTTTAAGCCTTCAGCTTTTACCGCCCCTAAATAAGGTAGTTTTATAAACCCCGTTTCATCCACCAGGTATTCTGTTTTGCCGCTTGCGCCGGTAGAGCTAAACCTGCCGGTTATTAACGGATCTGGTGTAGAAATATCTATTTGCAAAATGTCGTTCTTACTTATAATTGTCTGAATATTGCTAGGCTCAATTACAGAAGTACTATCCTTTTTAATATTGTTAAAATAAGCCAATTGCTTAGTTGAAAAACAAGAGCTGAGTAACGATACAAGAAATAGGTTTGCTACAAGAAGGTGAATTATTCGGACTTTTTGTTTCATAAGATGAATTATATGCGTGGCTTTAACCACACTTTGCTAAAATCAGCACTCAGCAAGGCTTAACAAAACTACAAATTTACCAGCGGGTTACAATTTTAGTTTTACAATTTTATTAAAAAAAATCACAAAATTTTATAAAACATTTAACCTAACCCTTAATTTAACTGTTTATATGCAATTTTAACGCTACCTAACCCTTGCTAATATAGCAGTTTTAAGCACGTTATTTTTAAAATTTAAGTTTATCTCTAAGGCGATTCTTTTGCAGCTGCATTTTTCTAAAACTGTATGTGTATAAGGCCAATAAATTATTCGCAAGGTTGTCTGCTAAGCTTTTATGCGCTATGTATTTAGGTATTAAAGACTTAGTAATATATCCTTGAAAATGTAAGGTATTAAACTTAAAACCGGCACCCTCATCGTCGGCACTTTGTGCATATAAACTTTTGCCCCGGCGTGTTAAAGCTTTTATTCCGTAAAATCTATTCACTTTAAAAATTTTGCGCCATCCATTTGATGGAACGTTCAAATTAAAATCGAAACAAACGCCTTCATCTTCAAGAGAAAATAAGTTGAAAGTTTTTAACTGAGTGCCTCGTCTGAACAGATCCAGGAAGATCATGTCGGATACATTTTTGTTATCTAAAAAAAAACCTGTTTTAGTTAGGTTCAATATTTCATTTAGGGCATTAATATCAGCATATTTTGTACAAACAAAATTACAAAAATCATTAAGCAGGGTTTTACTCCAAAAAGATGAATGACCCGATGTTATACTCCTGCCTTCGTGTTCAAAAAACATCACAGACCCTTTATAATCGTTATCCAAAAGATATTGGTAAACATTATTCAGGTCCTCATTTATAAGCACATCACAGTCAGCATGGAAAAAATAATCGATGTTTAGATCCTTTATAACATCATTTATTATAAACCAGCGGTCAAAGCAAGCCTTTTCGAACGAGTAAGGATTAGAGGAGTGGTGTTGATACAAAGAATCGAATTCCCGACCCGTTAAATATTTTGAAATGTCTATACAGTTAAATTCCTTATATAGGTGCAAATTCTGATCGGCCAGCACATAAACATTCTCCTTTCCGTTAGTTTGCTGTGCATGCAGAAGTATTTTATCAAGAAATAAATTTACATGGTGGCCTAACTGTACAAAAAATATGGGGATATGGGAGTTGTTAAAAGAAGCTCCAATATCGTTTGTTACCATATCGCCCATGTAAATTATTTGCTTTAACCCTAAATATATGGGCTTTTACAATAAAGTGCTGTGTTAAATCTGAATTGTACCCGCCGCAACTGTTTCATTAGTGGTATCATCAACCAATATCAATGAGCCAGTTACGCGATTTTTGCGGTATTCATCAATCATTAGCGGCTGCACAGTTCTGATCTTCACCCGCACCATATCATTCATTTTGATATTATCATCATCGGTTATCTTTTCCATGGTGTTGATGTCAAGCTTATAAACCACTTCTTTGATAATGCCCATCACTTCCCTGCTGGTATGTTTTACAAAATATTTAGCACCGGGCCTTGGGCCTTTCGCCCGCATCCAGCAAAGCATTACATCCAGATCTTGTGTTTCGGTAGGCTGATTATCTTCGGCTACAATCATATCGCCTCTGCCAATATCTATATCATCCTCTAAGGTGATAGATACAGACATTGGCGCGAAAGCCTCTGCAACCGGCCCGCTAAAAGTATCAATTGATTTTATGCGCGAGCTAAGACCTGACGGTAATGCCACTATATTGTCGCCGGGTTTGAAAACACCGCCTGCTATGCGGCCTGCATAGCCCCTGTAATCGTGGTATTTTGTATCATGGGGTCTAATAACAGTTTGCACCGGGAAACGGGCGTCTTCATGGTTATAATCGCTACCAATATGTATAGTCTCCAGTGTATCTAACAAACTTGATCCTTTGTACCATGGCATATGCGCTGAGGCGTTAACCACATTATCACCCTGAAGCGCGCTGATAGGAATATAGCGGATATCGTTAATGCTTAATTTGCTGGCAAACTCATGATACTGTTCAACAATTTTGTTAAAAGCTTCTTCTGAGTAACCAACAAGGTCCATTTTATTTACACAAACAATAATATGGGGTATTTGCAAAAGCGATGCAATAAAAGAGTGCCTGCAGGTTTGCTCAATAACACCATGGCGGGCATCTATTAATACCAGCGCCAAATTAGCCGTTGATGCACCCGTTACCATGTTACGGGTGTATTGTATATGCCCGGGCGTATCTGCTATAATAAACTTACGTTTAGGCGTGGCAAAATAACGATAGGCTACATCAATAGTTATACCCTGCTCGCGCTCAGAACGCAACCCATCGGTTAGCAAGCTAAGATCTACGTGTTGTAAACCCTTACGTTCGCTTGATTTTTTTACAGCTTCTATCTGGTCTTCAAAAATTGATTTTGAATCGTATAGTAAACGGCCAATTAATGTGCTTTTTCCGTCGTCAACACTGCCAGCTGTAGTAAAGCGTAATAATTCCATATAAAGTTTTAAAATAATAAAGGGTAAATTAAGGTTTCAGGGCTTTTAAAAATAACCCTGGCGTTTTCTGTCCTCCATCGAGGTGTCAGAACGCTTGTCATCGCTCCGGTTTCCGCGCTCAGTGCTGCGGCTTCCGGCAACCTCATCTACAATTTTCTCTAATGTGTCCGCTTCAGATTCTATGCCACCGGTAATAGTGATATCTCCTAACGTGCGGAAACGCATTAATTTGTTCTCTACCTTTTCGCCTGCACGCAGCTCTGTAAATTCAGAAACCGGCAGCCAGGTACCATCCCGATAAATGGCCTCGCGCTGATGCGCAAAATATAATGAGGGGATAGGTATATTTTCGTGCAGAATGTAGTTCCATACGTCCATCTCTGTCCAGTTGCTTATCGGGAACACCCTAAAATGCTCGCCCATACGCTTACGTCCGTTAAAAATGTTCCAAAGCTCGGGGCGCTGATTTTTTGGATCCCACTGACCGAACTCATCCCTGTGCGAAAAGAAACGCTCTTTAGCCCTGGCCTTTTCTTCGTCCCTGCGGGCACCGCCAATGGCCGCGTCAATTTTATTTTTTTCTATAGCGTCAAGCAAGGTAACAATCTGCAATTCGTTACGGCTGGCGTTTAAGCCCGATTCTTCAACCGCACGGCCTTCATTAATTGATTCCTGTACCGAGCCAACTATTAGTTGTATGCCAAGTTCCTCAACCAATTTATCCCTAAACACCATAGTTTCTGGGAAATTATGACCTGTATCAATATGTATTAAAGGCATTGGGATGCGCGCGGGCCAAAATGCTTTGCGGGCTAAATGTGTTACCACTATAGAGTCTTTGCCACCAGAGAATAGTATAGCGGGCCTGTCAAACTGAGCCACCACTTCCCTTATCACATAAATTGCTTCAGCTTCAAGCTCTTGAAGATGATTTAGATAGTATTTATTCATTATATTTAACTAAGCGCTAATTTTGGCCAAATAAAGTCCAAAATTAAACTTACTGATTGATCTATTGATTGATTAACTGTATTTATTACCATATCCGGGTTATCCGGTCTTTCAAATGGGAGACTAATTCCCGTAAAATTCTTTATCTCTCCGGCCCTTGCCTTTTTGTATAGCCCTTTCACATCGCGTTGCTCGCATACCTCCAACGGCGTATCCACAAAAAACTCAAAAAAAGCTGCACCTAATAAATTTCTAAGCAGGTGTCTGTCTTTTTTATAAGGCGATATAAATGCTGCTGTTACCACTAAGCCCGCATCACACATCAGCTTTGCCACCTCGCCTATGCGTCTTAAGTTTTCTATCCTGTCTGATTCTGAAAAACCCAGGTCGCTGCTTAAGCCTTTCCTTACATTATCTCCATCCAGACTGAAGGTTTTAACACCTCTTTTAAAAAGCTCACCTTCCACCCCATTGGCTAAGGTACTTTTCCCTGCGCCCGATAGCCCTTCAAACCATAAACACGCCCCCTTGTGTCCATTTGAACCCTCGCGCAGCTGTTTGTTAACAGCGTAGCTAAAGTTTATAATGTGGGGGTTGCCTTCCATCCCGCAAATTTCGGGATAAAAGTGCAAAATCCGATATTAAGTTAGCGGCAAATGCGCCGCCACTTTGGCCTTTGCAACTGCCTGTTCCTCTTTTAAAATAAAATGCCGCATTAATGGCCCTGAGGCACCTATAGTTACTATCGTCATTACCACCAGGCCAACAAACAAAGGTTCATCTATAATTCCTGCCTGTAGAGCTATCAAACCTAAAACCACTTCCTGCGATCCGCGGGCGTTCATCCCAAAAGCCACCGCCCACGATTCGTTATTGGTCATCCCGCTCATACGGCTGCCCAACCACGCGCCGCCAAGTTTTGCAAAACATGCAATACCTAATATTATCAGCACAACTTTCAGATCAAAGTTTTCTATAAAGTTCAACCTTAACCCTATCGAAGCAAAAAACAGCGGAGCAAGCACATTAACCACAAACTGATGCAGTGCCAGTCTATGCCGCGCGCTGAAGTATTCAGAGTCGCCTATGGCAATACCCACTAAGAAAGCGCCAAAAACGCCTCTAACGCCCAAATATTCGGTAACTATAGCACCAACCAGACACAGAAACACACAAAGTGTAACTATGCGCCCGGTTTTCAAATGTTGCTGGGCTAAGGATAGTAATTTATTAATTCCCCACCTACCTATGGTTAGCATAAACACTACAAATAGCAATACTAAAAATATCGAGAGGAATGAGGCGTCTTCTTTACCCGAACCCATCATTTTAAGTATGATAGAGAAAAGTATCCAGCCAAAAAAGTCATCCACCATGGCAGCTGTTAAAACAAGGCCTCCAATTTTTGATTGAAGGATGTTCATATCTATTAAAATCTTGGTGATTACCGACAGTGCCGTAATAGACAATGCCGTGCCAAAAAACATAGCTGAGATGACGAGGTTATGGCTTGGTTGGGCAAATATGTGATCGTAAAAATAGTAGGCTACCGCAAACCCCACTGCAAACGGAAAAAACAAACCCATCATACTGATAGAAAATGCTTGCTTTCCCTGCGCACGTATTTGCTTAAGGTCTATCTCGAACCCGGCTATAAACATCAACAACATAATGCCAATGTTAGCCAGGCCATCATAGGCGCCATAGGCCTTGGGCTGGGACACAAAGATCTCATGAAACAGATCAGGGAATATACCACCCAATAATGATGGCCCCAGAATGATACCCGCCATCACCTCGCCTATAATTGCGGGTTGTTTAAGCTTGCGGCAAAGTTCGCCTAACAGCCTTGCAAATAGTAACATAAGCGATACTATTATCAGAAAGTGCAATACCTCGCTTGAGCTTAATTTGGATATCATTGAGTAATTCTACTGATTTAATAGAATTTGCAAATATACTTTCATTTTTGGGTTTAGCAACAGTATATTTTACAGTAAGAATGAGCGGATTATTTGTTACAAAATTGCTATGCCTGCCCCATCGTTCCGCCAAAATTTAGCGGAAAACCGCCCTGTTCTGGCTGGGTTTTAATTCTGCCGTTTACGGCTTCGTACTTTTCAATATTGTCTTCAAGTGCCTGTAACAGGCGCTTTGCATGTTCTGGCGTAAGTATTATTCTTGATTTTACCTTGGCTTTTGGCACGCCGGGCATTACCCTTATAAAATCCATCACAAACTCAGCAGATGAATGGGTTACAATGGCAAGGTTAGCGTATACCCCCTCTGCAATCTCCTCTGATAGCTCTATATTAAGCTGGTTATCAAATTGTTCTTCCATGGCGCTAAAATAACAAAGCCTTCCGCAAATGGGAAGGCTTTGTTGTAATTAAAATGTATGCTTTGAAAATTAAGCTTCTACTTCGTCGGCTTTTGATGCCATTAAGCGATCAAACTCTTCCTGAGATCCTACGCGGATGTTTTCATATTCGCGTAAACCTGTACCTGAAGGTATTAAGTGACCAACGATCACGTTTTCTTTCAAGCCAAGCATCAGGTCGCGTTTGCCGGCAATTGCAGCCTCGTTCAGTACTTTTGTAGTTTCCTGGAACGATGCAGCCGAGATGAACGACTTGGTACCCAATGAAGCTCTGGTTATACCTTGCAGTATAGGGCTTGAAGTTGCAGCAATACCATCGCGCACTTCAATAAGCTTCATATCCTTGCGTTTTAAAATAGAGTTCTCATCACGCAACCTTCTTAAAGATACGATCTGACCTGCTTTAAACGTAGTAGAATCACCTGGATCTATAACTACCTTTTTGTCAAACATGTCATCGTTCTCGTGCATAAAGTCCCAGCTATCAACAGCTTCTTTCTCTAAGAAACGGGTATCACCTGCATCCTCGATCATTACTTTCTGCATCATCTGGTGAACGATAACCTCAAAGTGCTTATCGTTTATCTTCACACCTTGTAAGCGGTAAACTTCCTGTATACCATTAACAAGATACTCTTGTACGGCAGCAGGGCCTTTAATAGCTAATATATCAGATGGTGATATTGAACCGTCAGACAATGGCATACCGGCTTTAACAAAGTCATTATCCTGTACAAGGATGTGTTTAGACAATGGTACCAGGTATTTTTTAACCTGTCCGTCGCGCGATTCGATAGTGATCTCGCGATTACCACGTTTCACACCACCTAAAGTTACCACACCATCAATCTCGGTTACTACCGCAGGGTTTGATGGGTTACGTGCTTCAAACAACTCTGTTACACGTGGTAAACCACCTGTAATATCTCGCGTTTTACCTGTTGAACGAGGTATTTTAGCGATGATCTGTCCGGTTTGTAGTTTTTCACCTTCATCAACAGCAATGTGAGCACCTACCGGGATGTTGTATCCTTTAATAAGCGTGCCTTTACCATCAACAACCTGTATAGACGGGTTTTTGGTTTTATCACGGGTATCAATAATTACTTTTTCACGGTGACCAGTTTGCTCGTCAGATTCTTCACGGAAAGTGATACCTTCTAATACGGCTTCAAACTGTGTTTTACCGGCAAATTCAGAGATAATTACCGCATTATACGGATCCCATGAACAGATGCGGTCGCCACGTTTAATTCTGCTACCATCTTTAATATATAGGTAAGCTCCATAAGGAATGTTATTACTAACAATTACTTTGTTGCTTCCTTCTTCTACAATACGGAACTCGCCAGAACGACCTAAAACTACATCAACCAGTCCGTCTTCACCTTTATACTCTACAGTACGAACGTTTTCGAACTCAATTATACCGTCAAATTTAGCATTGATCTGAGACTCTGCCGCGATGTTTGACGCGGTACCACCCACGTGGAACGTACGTAGTGTTAACTGTGTACCCGGCTCACCGATTGACTGTGCAGCAATTACACCAACAGCCTCGCCTTTTTGCACGCGTTTACCGCTTGCAAGGTTACGGCCATAGCATAATGCGCATACGCCACGTTTGCTTTCGCAAGTTAATACCGAACGAATTTCGATACCTTCTAACGGTGAGTTTTCAATAGCTTTACCAATTTCTTCAGTAATGTCCTGTCCGGCACTTACCAATAGTTCATTAGTAAGCGGATCATGAACATCATGTAAAGATGTACGGCCCAAAATACGATCGTAAAGTGGCTCAACAATATCCTCGTTATCTTTTAACGCGGTAGTGAATATACCTCTTAAAGTACCGCAATCTACAGCACCAACAATCATATCCTGCGCAACGTCATGTAAACGACGGGTTAAGTAACCCGCATCCGCCGTTTTCAACGCCGTATCCGCCAAACCTTTACGTGCACCGTGGGTAGAGATAAAGTACTCTAATACAGACAAACCTTCTTTAAAGTTTGAAAGAATAGGGTTTTCAATGATCTCGCCACCTGAGCCTGATTTTTGAGGCTTAGCCATCAAACCACGCATACCTGCAAGCTGACGGATCTGCTCTTTTGAACCACGCGCTCCAGAATCCAACATCATATAAACCGAGTTGAAGCCCTGGTTATCATTGCTCAGGATGTCCATCACATTCGCGGTTAAGCGGTTGTTGATACGTGTCCAGATGTCAATGATCTGATTGTAACGCTCGTTATTGGTAATGAAACCCATGTTATAGTTACCCATTACCTCTTCTACTTGTTTAGAAGCAGTTGCAATAAGGGTTACTTTTTCTGCAGGAATATTAATATCCTTCAGGTTAAATGATAAACCACCCTGGAACGCCATTCTAAATCCTAATTCCTTAATATCATCAAGGAACGCGGCAGCGCGGGCCATACCGGTGTTCTTCACTACCTCGCCAATAATATCACGCAGTGATTTTTTGGTAAGCAGTTCATTTATATAACCTACTTCTTCGGGTACGTGTTGGTTAAACAATACACGGCCCACAGTAGTATCAATTAGTTTTCTTACAATGCTGCCATCGCGCTCTTTAATGTTGCCTTTAACTTTTATAAAAGCGTGCAAATCAACTTTTTTCTCGTTGTAAGCTATAATAACTTCTTCTGCAGAGTAAAATGTTAAATTTTCGCCTTTTACAACGCGGTCAGCATCAGTTTTACGGCCTTTAGTAATGTAGTAAAGACCCAAAACCATATCCTGAGAAGGTACTGTAATAGGCGTACCGTTAGCAGGGTTTAATATGTTGTGCGATGCAAGCATCAACACCTGTGCTTCTAAAATTGCGGCGTTACCAAGTGGTACGTGAACAGCCATCTGGTCACCGTCAAAGTCGGCGTTGAACGCGGTACAGGTTAACGGGTGCAATTGGATAGCTTTACCTTCAACCAGTTTTGGTTGGAAAGCTTGTATACCCAACCTGTGCAGCGTAGGCGCACGGTTTAGTAACACCGGGTGTCCTTTAAGTACATTCTCCAATATATCCCAAACCAGTGGGTCTTTACGGTCAACTATCTTTTTAGCAGATTTTACCGTTTTAACCACACCACGCTCAATCATTTTACGAATGATGAACGGTTTGAATAATTCTGCAGCCATATCCTTTGGCAAACCGCACTCATGCAGTTTAAGGTTAGGGCCTACAACAATTACAGAACGCGCTGAATAATCCACACGTTTACCTAATAAGTTTTGACGGAAACGGCCCTGCTTACCTTTCAGAATGTCTGAAAGTGATTTTAAAGCACGGTTACCTTCAGTTTTTACAGCGTTAACTTTACGTGAGTTATCAAATAAAGAGTCAACAGCTTCCTGAAGCATACGTTTCTCGTTACGTAAAATCACCTCTGGTGCTTTGATCTCGATCAAACGTTTTAAACGGTTGTTACGGATAATAACACGACGGTAAAGGTCATTCAAATCTGAAGTAGCGAAACGGCCACCTTCAAGTGGTACCAACGGGCGCAATTCTGGTGGAATAACCGGAACGATCTTAACGATCATCCACTCAGGGTTATTTTCAATTCTGGTTTTTGCACCACGGAAAGCTTCAACAACCTGCAGGCGTTTTAAAGCCTCGTTTTTACGTTGCTGAGAAGTTTCTGTAGCAGCCTGGTGGCGTAAGCTGAAAGAAAGATGGTCAAGATCTATACGTCTTAACAACTCTTCTAAAGCCTCTGCGCCCATTTTGGCTACAAATTTCTGCGGATCTTTATCGTCCAGGTATTGGTTTTCTTTTGGCAAAGTATCCAATATATCCAAATATTCTTCCTCAGTAAGGAAGTCCATTTTAGATATACCATCAGACTCTTTAATACCAGGCTGAATTACCACGTATCTCTCGTAGTAAATAATAAGGTCTAATTTTTTTGTAGGTAAACCCAACAGGTAGCCAATTTTATTAGGCAACGAGCGGAAATACCAGATGTGCGCAACAGGCACCACCAAATTGATGTGGCCCATACGCTCACGACGTACTTTCTTCTCGGTTACTTCAACACCGCAACGGTCGCAAACTATACCTTTGTAACGTATACGTTTGTATTTACCGCAATGGCATTCATAGTCTTTTACCGGACCAAAAATACGCTCGCAAAATAAACCATCACGCTCGGGCTTATAAGTCCTGTAGTTAATGGTTTCAGGTTTTAAAACTTCACCGCTTGACCGCTCCAAAATAGCCTCTGGCGAAGCCAGGCTAATGGTAATGGTGGTAAAGTTACTTTTGATTTTATTATCCTTTTTGTAAGACATAGTCTCCTTTGTTTTTTAATGAGTGAATGAGTGAGTGGTGAATGAGTGAATAGTGACTTAATCACTCATTCGCTCATTCACTAATTCACTAATTATTCAAGCGTGATATCCAAACCTAAACCTCTAAGCTCATGAACCAATACGTTGAATGATTCCGGAACTGATGGGGTAGGCAGGTTTTCACCTTTAACAATCGCCTCGTAAGTTTTGGCACGGCCAACAACGTCGTCAGACTTAACTGTTAATATTTCCTGCAGGATGTTTGCTGCACCGAATGCCTCAAGTGCCCAAACCTCCATCTCACCAAAACGCTGACCACCAAACTGAGCTTTACCACCCAATGGCTGTTGTGTAATTAATGAGTATGGTCCTATTGAACGCGCGTGCATCTTATCGTCAACCATGTGGCCCAGTTTAAGCATGTAGATAATACCTACAGTTGTTTGCTGGTCAAAACGATCACCGGTTAAGCCGTTGTATAAATAAGTACGGCCGCTTTCTGGTATGCCTGCTTTTTTAACGTACTCTTCTACCTCTTCATGGCTTGCACCATCAAAAATAGGAGTAGCAAACTTAATACCCAGCTCTTTACCGGCCCATCCTAATACAGTTTCGTATATCTGCCCAAGGTTCATACGAGATGGTACACCCAGTGGGTTCAACACAATATCAACCGGCGTTCCATCCTCAAGGAATGGCATATCCTCATCACGTACAATACGCGCAACAATACCTTTGTTACCGTGGCGGCCTGCCATTTTATCACCCACTTTAAGCTTACGCTTTTTAGCGATGTAAACTTTAGCCATTTGTACAATGCCTGATGGCAGCTCATCACCCACGCTGATAGCAAATTTATCGCGACGGTAAGCACCCAATTCTTCGTTTAATTTGATGTTGTAGTTATGCAACAGCAATTTTATCTGATCATTTTTATCATCATCAGTTGTCCACTTAGTTGGGTTGATATTTTCGTAAACTACCTCAGTTAAAATTTTCTGAGTGAATTTAACACCTTTTGGTACCAACAGCTCTTTGTAAACGTTTTGTACACCTTGCGATGTTTTGCCGTTAACAATCTCAAACAACTTCTCAATCAAAGTAGATTTAAGATCTTTAGTTGCTTTATCGTGTTTGATATCTAATCTTTCTATCTGCGCTTTTTCTTCAGCCTTGGTAGTCTTTTTAGCACGAGAGAATAACTTAGTATCAATAACCACACCTGCAATTGAAGGTGGAGTTTTTAATGATGCATCTTTAACATCACCTGCTTTGTCACCAAATATCGCACGTAAAAGTTTCTCTTCCGGTGAAGGATCAGATTCGCCTTTAGGAGTGATCTTACCAATCAGAATGTCGCCTTCTTTAACCTCTGCACCTACACGGATGATACCGTCTTCGTCCAGATCTTTAGTAGCTTCTTCTGATACGTTAGGAATATCAGCTGTTAACTCTTCTTCCCCACGTTTAGTATCACGCACTTCCAGTTCAAATTCTTCAACGTGCAATGATGTAAATATATCCTGAGACACAACGCGCTCAGATATTACAATCGCATCCTCAAAGTTGTAACCCTGCCAAGGCATGAAAGCTACTTTAAGGTTACGGCCCAGGGCCAGTTCACCATTTTGTGTAGCGTAGCCTTCGCAAAGCACTTGTCCTTTTTCAACACGCTGACCTTTTTTAATGATCGGCTTTAAGTTGATAGTGGTACTTTGGTTGGTTTTTTTGAACTTGGTTAATATGTAACTTTTTGAATCGCCTTCAAAAGAAACCAAACGGTCATCTTCGTTACGATCATATTTAATTCTGATCTCGTTAGCATCAACATACTCAACCACACCATTGCCTTCCGCATTGATAAGGGTACGAGAGTCTTTTGCCACACGACCTTCCAGACCGGTACCTACAATTGGCGCCTCAGGGCGTAACAATGGTACAGCCTGGCGTTGCATGTTAGATCCCATCAAGGCACGGTTAGCATCATCATGCTCCAGGAACGGAATTAATGACGCTGCAATTGACGTGATCTGGTTTGGTGCCACGTCCATCAAATCCAGTCTTTCCGGCTCAATAATAGGGAAGTCACCTTCAAAACGTGCTTTTACTTTCGGTAAAGCAAATACACCTTTATCATCATAATGTGCATTAGCCTGACCAATGGTTTTGCCATCTTCGTCTTCTGCTGATAAGTAAATTACCGGCTCTTGTACCTGTACTTTACCTTCAATTACGCGTTTGTAAGGGGTTTCAATGAAACCTAAGTTGTTGATCTTAGCGTGAACACACAAAGAAGAAATCAAACCAATGTTCGGTCCCTCTGGTGTTTCAATCGTACATAACCTGCCGTAGTGGGTGTAGTGTACGTCACGCACCTCAAAACCTGCACGCTCACGAGACAGACCACCGGGGCCTAAGGCTGACAGACGACGCTTGTGCGTAATCTCTGCCAGTGGATTGGTTTGGTCCATAAACTGTGATAACTGGTTAGTTCCGAAGAACGAGTTGATCACAGATGATAGTGTACGCGCGTTAATTAAATCGGTTGGTGTAAACACCTCGTTATCGCGAATGTTCATACGCTCACGGATGGTACGGGCCATACGGGCCAAACCAACACCAAATTGAGCATATAACTGCTCGCCTACTGTACGAACGCGACGGTTTGACAAGTGATCAATATCATCCACCTCGGCTTTTGAGTTGATCAGCTTTATCAGGTATTTCACTATCGCTATGATGTCCTGTTTAGTTAAAACTTTGATCTCTTCAGAAGTATCAAGTTTCAACTTACGGTTAATGCGGTAGCGGCCCACATCACCAAGGTCATAACGCTTGTCAGAGAAGAACAATCTGTCAATGATACCGCGTGCGGTTTCCTCATCAGGTGGTTCTGCGTTACGCAATTGACGGTAGATATGCTCAACCGCCTCTTTCTCTGAGTTTGAAGTATCTTTTTGTAGTGTATTATATATAATAGTGTAATCACCGCTTGAAGCACTATCTTCTTTGTTTAAGATGATAGTTTTAACACCAGCGTCAATGATCATATCAATATGGTCATCTTCCAACATGGTTTCGCGCTCAAGAATGATCTCGTTACGGTCAATAGAAACAACTTCACCGGTATCTTCATCCACAAAGTCTTCAACCCATTTCTTTAAAACCCTTGCAGCCAGTTTACGGCCAATGAATTTTTTAAGACCAGATTTGCTAACTTTTACTTCGTCAGCCAATTCAAACAATTCTAATATATCCTTATCAGAATCATAACCAATGGCACGAAGCAGGGTAGTTACCGGGAATTTTTTCTTACGGTCAATGTAAGCATACATTACGTTGTTAACGTCGGTAGCAAACTCAATCCATGATCCTTTAAAAGGAATTACACGGGCAGAGTATAACTTGGTACCGTTAGTGTGGCGGCTTTGACCAAAGAATACACCAGGCGAACGGTGCAACTGCGATACAATAACACGCTCGGCACCGTTGATAACGAAAGTACCTTTAGGAGTCATGTAAGGGATAGTTCCCAGATACACGTCCTGTACTATGGTTTCAAAATCTTCGTGCTCTGCATCGTTACAAGACAGGCGCAGCTTTGCCTTTAAAGGCACGCTGTAAGTTAAGCCGCGCTCAATACACTCGCGTATATCGTAACGTGGCGGGTCAATAAAGTAATCCAGAAACTCCAGAACGAAAATGTTCCTTGAGTCTGAGATCGGAAAATTTTCTGCGAAAACTTTAAACAAACCTTCTTTGTGGCGGTTGTCTGAAGTAGTTTCTAACTGAAAAAATTCCTGGAAAGATTGCAACTGCACATCCAGAAAATCGGGGTATTCAAGTACCTTTCTGCTGGTTGCAAAGTTAACTCTTTGATTATTTTGGTTTGCCAAGGTGTTATAAATTTAGTTAACTGTTAGATGTAAGATTTGAGATGCGAGATATGAGACAAGCAAATTTGAGGCCAGTAAAGTCTCAAATCCCATATCTCACGTCTATTATCTAAAGTATATAAACAGCAATAGACCCCGACCAAAACAGGTCGGAGTCTGTGTGCTTTGCGTGTATGGTTAATTACTTAACCTCAACTACCGCTCCGGCTTCTTCTAATTGTGATTTCAAAGATTGAGCTTCTTCTTTAGTTACACCAGTTTTTAATTCTTTAGGTGCACCGTCAACAAGATCTTTAGCTTCTTTCAAACCAAGGCCAGTTAGGTCTTTTACTAATTTAACTACAGCTAATTTAGCGCCACCTGCTTCTTTCAGGATAACGTCAAATGCTGTTTGCTCAGCAGCAGCAGCAGGGGCGTCATCGCCACCAGCAGGAGCAGCAGCAACTGCAACAGCAGCAGCAGCAGGCTCAATGCCATACTCGTCTTTCAATATCTGAGCTAATTCGTTTACTTCTTTTACTGTTAAGTTTACCAACTGTTCAGCAAACGCTTTTAAATCCGCCATTTTATTTTGTGTTTTATTGTAATTCTTTGTTTTTAATTACCAAACTTTTAGGTGTTTGGATTAACCTTCTCTTTCTTGTAATGTTTTTACTAATCCTGCCAATGTGTTTCCGCCTGATTGCAGTGCAGAAATAACATTTTTCGCTGGTGATTGCAGTAAGCCAATGATCTCGCCAATAAGTTGTTCTTTTGATTTCAATTTGGTTAATGTATCCAATTGATTATCGCCAACAAATATTGCTGAGTCAATATACGCTGCTTTTAAAACCGGTTTGTCGCCAGCTTTTCTCAATTGTTTGATCAGTTTTGCCGGAGCAGTTGCTGATTTTGAGAAAAGTATTGATGATGAACCTTTTAATACATCATATATTGGGCTAAAGTCTCCGCCTGCAGCTTCCATAGCTTTTTTGATCAAGCTGTTTTTGGTAACCTGCATTTTGATGTCAGCGTCGAAACACTTCCTGCGGATATCGTTTACTTTTGCAACCGTTAAGTTTGAAGTATCAGTAATATAAAAATTACCGTATTCCTTCATTTGCTCAGTGAGGGCAAGAACTAAGTCGTATTTTTCTTCTTTAGTCATGATTTTAGATCCCCGCTACTGATTTTGTTTCTACTGTTATTCCAGGAGACATAGTAGAAGAGATATGAATGCTCTTAAAATATGTTCCTTTTGCTGCTGATGGTTTTAATTTAGAGAGTGTTTGCAATACTTCTAATGCATTCTCGTAAATTTTTTCAGCAGGGAAAGATGCTTTTCCTATTGAGGTATGAATGATACCGGTTTTATCAACCTTGAAATCGATCTTACCAGCTTTTACCTCAGTTACAGCTTTTCCAACTTCTGGAGTTACTGTTCCTGATTTAGGGTTAGGCATTAAGTTACGCGGACCAAGCACACGGCCTAATCTACCTACTTTAGCCATAACACTTGGCATAGTTATGATAATATCAACATCAGTCCATCCGCCTTCAATCTTGGCAATATAGTCATCCAAACCTACGAAATCTGCACCTGCGTCTTTAGCTTCTTGCTCCTTATCAGGCGTACAAAGAACTAACACACGTACAGTTTTACCGGTTCCATGAGGCAATGTTGCAATACCACGTACCATTTGATTGGCTTTACGCGGGTCAACACCTAAACGCACATCTATATCAACTGATGAATCAAATTTAGTTAAGGTTAATTCCTTTACCAAAGCTGATGCAGCTTCTAACGTGTATGATTTATTAGCCTCAATTTTGGAGAGCGCCACTTTTTGATTTTTTGTTAATCTAGCCACTGTCTTTAAACTGATTTAATTTTTTATTTCGAATTTCGAATGTTCTGTTTCGGATTTAATTTCCTTATCAGCGTTCTAGTTCAAAACTTTAATGATCGGTTTCATTTCTTCAATTTCAATTTCGAAATTGAAAATTCGAAATCCGAAATTAATTGTTGTTCCAGGGAGCTGTACCGCTAACGGTTATCCCCATGCTGCGGGCAGTACCTGCTACCATTTTCATGGCTGATTCTACTGTGAATGCGTTCAAATCAGTCATTTTATCTTTGGCGATAGTTTCAACCTGCTCCCAGTTTACACTGGCAACTTTTTTACGGTTGGGTTCTGCCGACCCGCTTTTTAAACCTGTGGCCTCCATTAACTGGATAGCTACCGGCGGGGTTTTAATGATAAAATCAAATGACTTGTCAACATAAACAGTAATAACTACAGGAAGCACTTTACCAGGTTTGTCCTGGGTACGTGCATTGAACTGCTTGCAAAACTCCATAATGTTCACACCTTTTGCACCCAATGCAGGGCCAATTGGAGGAGATGGGTTTGCAGCGCCGCCCTTTACTTGCAGCTTTACCATCGCACCGACTTCTTTTGCCATTTTGCTTATTTATTTAATTATTCAATGTTATAAAGTGGAAGCTATGTAACATTTGTATTTAGAGATTAGTGATTAGTTAATTAGAGATTAGTTATCTCCGTTCACCTTTCAGCCGCCCCCATTATCTTAATTTAGTGTTGACTTGGAAAATACTGATTAACTAATCACTAATCTCCAATCACTAACTATTCTTTCTCTACCTGCATGTAATTCAATTCAAGCGGCGTACGGCGCCCAAATATCTTTACCATTACTTTCAATTTCTTTTTCTCTTCGTTCACTTCTTCAATCACACCACTGAAACCGTTGAAAGGGCCATCCATTACTTTTACTGCCTCGCCTACATAGTAAGGCACGTTCATGGTTTCGCCTTGCGCGCTCATCTCATCAACCTTACCTAAAATACGGTTAACTTCTGCCTGGCGTAAAGGGATAGCATTACCTGCCTTATCACCCAAAAAGCCAATTACGCTGTTTATATTTTTTATAATATGCTCTAACTCACCATCAAGGGCGGCTTCCATCAACACATAACCCGGAAAATAATTGCGCTCTTTTGCAATCTTTTTTCCGTCGCGCATTTGGTAATATTTCTCGGTAGGTATTAAAACCTGCGGAGCAAGGTGCGATATACCTAAACGGTTTACCTCAGCATCAATATATTGCTTTACCTTTTTTTCTTTCCCGCTGATGGCCCTAACCACATACCATTTTAACTGATCACCCATTCTTTATATATATTATTAAGCTAGTGAACTATAAAACTTGTCTAGCACGTAACCAATTATATGGTCCATACCGAAAATAAGCAACGCAATAATAACAGCGGCAACAAGTACCAAAATAGCACTGCTTTGCAGCTCTTTCCAGGTTGGCCAGGTTACTTTCTGGGTCAACTCTATGTACGACTCTTTAATATATTCTGATACGCCAGCCATCTATATTATTATTTACTATAAGCACGGGAACAAGGATTCGAACCCTGATCAAAGGTTTTGGAGACCTCTATTCTACCGTTGAACTATTCCCGTGTATACCTAACCCCCAACGGGAATTTGGTTTGTTTACTCTTTATGTAACAAAGTACCCAGGTATAAAACCCGGGTACTTTGTATATAATTAACCCATTTCCTAAGCCCTTAAAAAGGGTAAGGGGGCTTATTTTAAAATTTCAGTTACCTGACCGGCACCTACTGTTCTACCACCCTCGCGGATAGCGAAACGTAAGCCTTTTTCCATCGCGATAGCGTTGATCAACTTTACAGTGATGGTAACGTTATCACCAGGCATAACCATTTCTACACCTTCTGCCAATGAGATCTCACCGGTTACGTCAGTTGTACGGAAATAGAATTGCGGACGGTATTTGTTGAAGAATGGAGTGTGACGGCCACCTTCTGCTTTTGATAATACGTAAACTTCTGCTTTGAAATCTGTGTGTGGGTTAACTGAACCTGGTTTGCAAATAACCATACCACGACGGATATCAGTTTTTTCAATACCACGTAACAATAAACCTACGTTATCACCAGCTTCGCCACGGTCAAGGATCTTGCGGAACATCTCAACACCAGTTACGGTTGATTTCAAGTTCTCAGCACCCATACCTAATATATCAACTTGCTCACCAGAGTTGATTACACCACGCTCAATACGGCCGGTAGCAACAGTACCACGACCAGTGATTGAGAATACGTCTTCAACCGGCATCAAGAAAGGAAGATCAGTTAAACGTGGAGGAATTGGAATGTAGCTATCTACAGCTTCCATTAACTCCATAATTTTACCAACCCATTTTGGATCGCCATTTAAGCCACCCAAAGCAGAACCTTGGATAACCGGGATATCATCACCAGGGAAATCATAGAAAGAAAGTAGCTCACGGATTTCCATCTCTACTAATTCTAACAATTCCGGATCATCAACCATGTCAACTTTGTTCATAAACACAACCAATGAAGGTACACCTACCTGACGAGCCAACAAGATGTGCTCGCGGGTTTGAGGCATAGGGCCGTCAGTTGCAGCTACCACAATAATAGCACCGTCCATTTGAGCAGCACCTGTAACCATGTTCTTCACATAATCCGCGTGACCAGGACAGTCAACGTGAGCGTAGTGACGGTTAGCAGTTGAATACTCAACGTGAGCTGTGTTAATAGTGATACCGCGTTCTTTTTCTTCAGGAGCTGAGTCGATTGAATCAAATGAACGAGCTTCTGATAAACCTGCGTCAGCTAATACTTTAGTGATAGCTGCAGTTAAGGTAGTTTTGCCGTGGTCAACGTGACCGATAGTGCCGATGTTTAAGTGCGGCTTACTGCGGTCAAACTTTTCTTTTGCCATGATTTATTTTTGTTTGTAGGTTAATTTATATTTAAAACTATTACTTATTTATACTTCAATAAGTTGAGCCAACAATGGGATTTGAACCCATGACCTCTTCCTTACCAAGGAAGTGCTCTACCCCTGAGCTACGTCGGCTAATTTGATTTCGAATTTCGGATGTTCAATTTCGGATTTTATCCGCCTGTGTAACCTTGTTCTAAACCTTTAATGCCAAATCCGAAATCGAAATTCCGCAATCCGACATTTTATTGAGCGGAAGAAGAGGTTCGAACTCTCGACCTATAGCTTGGAAGGCTATCGCTCTACCAACTGAGCTACTTCCGCTTTTTTTTAATTAGTGAATGAGTGAGTTATTGAATTATTGATTTTTTAAGTTATTCACTCAATCAATAATTCGCTAATTCACTCATTCAGCTGGTGGGGGGAGAAGGATTCGAACCTTCGTAGCCGAAGCAACGGATTTACAGTCCGTCCCATTTGACCGCTCTGGTATCCCCCCATTGTTTATTTATTGATTGCTTTAATGAGTGAATGAGCGAATTTTAACATTCAATCATTCAATAACTCACTCATTCACTCAATAATAAACTGAGCCTCCTATCGGGATCGAACCAATGACCTACTGATTACAAGTCAGTTGCTCTACCAGCTGAGCTAAGGAGGCTAATTTTTTTTATTTTAAAGAACCGTTCCCTTATTTCAGAAGTGGCGATTAGTACCTTTCTGAAAGGGATTGCAAATTTACACAATTTTAACGCCCAGCAAAATTTTTTATTAAAAAAAATCCGAGCGGTTTTGAGCCCGCAATGTTAGGTATTATTTATTGCTTTTTTGCCCCTTAAAAACGCTTTAGCTAAAAAAATAAAAGGTTTTATTTAAGGGGTTGATGATGTTGGGGTTACGGTGCTGGTTATTGTACCACATCCTTATCTGCCCAAATTTTATCTTTTTATCAATCTTATAATAAATATGACCAAGGTAATATATAACTGCACAGTTTACCATACACTTTACTAAAGTCAATAGGTGTGGTAACATTTATTGCATATAAATTATTTTGAAGCTGACTTACAGCTAATTGCCCATTCTTAAAATATTAGTTGTTATAAACAGGCTTGCTTATTGAACACTTAGTGGCGATGAACACATGTTCAGCTTTAATAAATATTTATATCATGAAACTTAATTTTACAAAATCATTGATGGTGCTTTCGCTTATAGGCACATCAAGCGCGGTACTGGCGCAATCGTACACAGACACTACAACCCGTTTTGACAAAAAGAACTTCCGCACCTGGTCTATAGGTTTGCACGGTGGCATGCTAACGCATTATACGCCTTTTAATAATCAGCTTAATGGCGATTTTGCTACTCCGCAAGAAACATGGGGTTACGGTGGTTACATTAAAAAACAAATACTACCGGGCTTTGGCATACAGGCCGACTTCCTGGCAGGTACCGTTCAGGGATCGCGTGCTATTAACTTACCAGCCGGCTCAACCGCGCAGGATAACAGTAGCTTTAAAAGCACTATAGCGTGGGCAGGTGCCATCAGCGCTAATGTTACATTGGCAAATCTTAGCTTAAATCAAAAACGCAGCGTAATATCTCCTTACTTTACATCAGGTGTTGGTGTTATGTCATCAAGCGCTAACGTGCGTAACGTACCAGGCTTCGCTAATACTACTTATGATGAAGCTATTTATATCCCTGTTGGTGCAGGTGTTAAATTCGGTGTATCCAGAGGTATTAATATTGACCTGGGTTACAACGTAAACTTTGTTAAAAGCAACAACTTTGATGGCTACAGAAGCGGTACAAGCGATAGATTCACTTACGCGCATGCCGGTTTAGAAATTGCCCTTGGTCGTAAATCGTCACCGCAATTACAAAACTACAGTGCTGCTGCCGCCCTGCGCGAAGCTGCTGCTGCAGAAAGCGCTTACTTAAGAGGAAAATTAGCTGATGCTGAGCAAAAAAGAATGCAGGAAGAGCAAGCCAGAATGGCCCTTGCGCAACAATATGCCCGCGAAATGGGTGATGATGATGCCGATGGCGTAGCTAACAAATTTGACAAATGTGCAGGCACTCCAGCAGGTACACAAGTTGATGGCGCTGGTTGCCCATTAAAAGTTCCGGCTCCGGTTGTGGTTACTAAAGAGAAAGTTATTGTTACAGAATCTGACCGCAGGGTTGTTGGCGAAGCCATTAAAAACCTGGAGTTTGATTTGGGTAAAGCTACCATCAAAGCCAGATCATACCCAACACTAAACCGTGTTGCAGATCTGTTGAAAGAGAAAAGCTTTAGCTTGAAATTAGCAGGCCATACAGATAACACCGGTTCAATGGCATTAAACATGGCCTTATCAAAAGACCGTGCAGAAGCTGTAAAAGCTTACTTGGTATCACAAGGTGCAAATGCATCATTAATTGAAGCGACAGGTTACGGACCAAACCAGCCTATTGCTACTAATAAAACAGCAGCAGGCCGTCAACAAAACCGCAGGGTTGAGTTTTCTTTAAACTAAACAACAGCGTAATTAATATTTAAAAGCGATGTGCGAAAGCTCATCGCTTTTTTTTTGTGCTTTTCAAATCCTCTGTTGAGGGTAATAGCCCATCAATAGACATAATCACCAAACGTTCCGCTGGAACGTCAATTTTGGGGTGTTATAAATGGCTACCAACCAAACGTTCCTCCAGAACGAATCGCCTTCTCGTCCCAGCGGGACGTTTGGTTGGTAGAATTGATATGGAAATTAGTCTACGTTCCAGAGGAACGTTTCGTGATTAGCCGTTCTGCCTATTCATGGGCTATTACTCTCTTTAGGCGGGGGACGCAAGAATAGCGCGGTTGCAGGGGTGTGTTATACCACTTTTATAACACACCCCCAACACCGCCTTCAACAGGAAAATTGCACCGGCCGCTTTTTTTCCGCTGCGCTTGGGGCGCTATCAAGCAAATTTTAAACAATAGGTATAGATAAATGCCAATACCACCATGCCAATCCTTAACAGATTTTTAGTTCGGTTACTAAGCCGTGTAGCCGAAAACGCGTAATGCTGTTGCTGAATAAAAAACACCAACAACTCTTTATAATGGAGTAATAAGATAAATATAATACCCGATGTAACAATTATACTCTGCACCAAAGCACCTAAGTTTAAATGGTAAAATATGTTTACCAGTGTTATATTCAGCATCAGCGGGAACAGCACAATCACCCCTAACAAAAGTGTACGCCTAAACAACAGCATGCCGGAGCCACCGACTTGAAGGCAGGCCAAAATCAAAGAGAAGCCATGCGAATAACTAAAATAATACCAGGTAAGCATTTCTCCTGTTTGTTGATTCAATGGCAGATCAGAGGTATAGGCCGGCGCGCTAAGCTGTAAACCCAAAAACTTTTTAAAGGCAAACGTCATCAGGTTTATGGCTACAGCATAACGTATTATATTGTATAAAACAGTGTAAGTTTTCAGCGAATCCCAATGTTCGTTGTTCTGTTTATATTGCCATACAAACGGAAACACTACTGCAACCAGCATTGTTAAACCAACAAGCGAAAAAATCATTACCGGCGGTAAAAAAGAAATAGCACCGCTATGCCCTATCACTAATAACAATGCCGCAATGGTTAACCCGGCCACTATACATGTAACGGCCTTCTTTAAAAGAGAAGAATCCTTCATAAAGCAAAGGTTTATTGTGATACCTTTTTCCAGTGATCTGTACCCATCACTACAACTTCATTAACAGTTCCCTTTGCATCACGCAAAAACTTTACAGACCAATCGTGGCCCTCCATAATAAAGTTGTCGCCAGATAGTTGCTTGATCTTGTTAGATTGATTATCCCATAGTGATGTAAGCGTTAACTGATCGCCCTTCTCTTTTATTTCAATAAAAACGGCCTTACCCTTAACCAACATTTGATACTTACCGGTGTAGCTTTTTAAAGCCTGATGCGATACTTTAATAGTTATGCCCTTGTTATGAGCAGTAGATGGTAATGCGTATAGCATTACGCTTAAAAAGATGGTAGTAAATAGCTTTTTCATTTGCTTTGTTTTTGATAACAAAGGAGCTTGATAAATCCCTTCTTGTCTACTCAAATCGGGATTTGAGTATTATTTTGTGGCAAAGCACTATTTTTATTTTGGTATTGGCTTGGCGTTACACCAATAGTTTGCTTAAAAACCCTTTGAAACGTAGCCAGCGAGTTAAACCCGCATTCAAAAGCAATGGCTGCAATTGTAAAGTTGCCATAACGCGAATCTGTAAGCTTTCTTTTAGCTTCTTCTACCCTGTACTCGTTTACAAAATCGTTAAAACTTTTGCCAACATGTTGATTTAAAATGCTTGACAGGCTTTTTTCTGATATTGATAATCGCGCTGCAAGCATATCAACTTTTAAACCTGAGTTTAGGTAAAGACTATCGCTCACCATTAGTTCCTTTAGCTGATTGTAAAATCCGTTAGCTTCATCTTCTTTAAAATAAGTTTTTACAGGTTGTTTGGCATATTCTTGTATTTCATCTTTGTTCATCAGGCTTTGCCTTTTATACACTGTCATGCCCAGCCAATAAACAAATACTATCGCGGGGATGTACAAACAGTAATGAAACCACGGCTCTAATTGCGATATGGGTAAAACAGAACCTGTAATTATTGATACCAACCAGATGGCTATTAAGCCGCCAATAAGCTGTACCAGCCTCTTTATCCACCTAATGTCTGCCTGCTTATGCGTTGACAATTCTTTGATCTCTTCGTGCCCTGAAACCAATTTGTATGTTGCCGCGGCGTAAATAACCAAAGAACAAAACGCAGGGATAAGCGTGAGGTTATTATATCCAAACAATATTTTTTGAGTTAGCGGAGCAACATACATCTCGCTTATATCAGGAATAGACAACAAGCCGGTTATATACAGCATGTAAATTATCTGATGTTTCAACAACAACACACCGGGTAAAAGATGAAGGATAACAAGTTTAACAGGCTGCCGGCTGCCAAGAACAAGGCTACGCGCATACAGATAGATCAGCGGACCAAAAGTCAGGCTCAATGGCACTAATGCGGTTAATAGCCAGGGATACTTTTGCAGGATGCCGCAATAATCAAATTCCATCAGAAGTGTTGATTCTGCTACGGCAAATATAAAAGCAGCGATAAAACCATTACCCGGAAACTTTTTTGAAGTGTATGTAAGCAATAGAGCAAGTACAAAACCCTGTACCACTAAAGCCAGCATTAAAAAGTCTACCACGCCTAACGAAATATTCATCAAGCAAAATAGCTAATAGTAGCGTGATAAAAAAACTATCTAAAAAATGCGGTCCGGCTTTTTTGCCCTGCGGACTCGTAGGATACACCGCAGCTACGGAAACCTATTGCTGTAAAAATTAGATTTTTACTACCTTTAAACAACCTAAAAATTATGAACAAGATCTTCCTCCTTATTGCATTTATCGGCATTACTCATGTTAACGCTCAAAAACTTCCTGCTGTGCAGCAAGCAAGCCTGCGCGCCCCGGCTAATGTTAAAGTTGACGGCAAACCAAATGAGTGGGGAAAACTAAAAGCTTATAACCCGGCTCTCAGTTGTTATTACACCATAGCTAATGATGATAAAAAGCTATATGTTGTGTTACAGGCAGAGGGCATGGTAGTAGCAAATATTACAAGCGGCGGCTTTAAGCTGGTGATACAAAAAACCGGCTATAAAAAAGATGCCGGAGCGCCATTTATTAAGTTCCCATTTCGTGAAAAAGGTGCGGGTGTGTTACTTGGTAAAAGAGAATGGATTCACCCAAACGCTGATACGGTAATGATGCTTGACAACAAAAGGCTGACCGCTAATTCAAAACAAATTTACACAAGTGGATTGTTTGGTGCAGACACCGTAATTTCTATGTACAATGAGAGCGGAGTTGAAGCGGGAAATACTTTTGATATAAACAGAATTTACACTTGCGAGTTATCAATAGACCTGTCGCTTTTGGGATTGTCTGTTCAAAACGCAGGAAAATTTGCCTACCATATTGTTGAAAATGGCGAACCTTACAAATATGTATCAGATATCGATGTAGCAGCCAGACCAATTTTTACCAATAACTTTAAAGATGCCCAATTAACCCCTGATAAATTAAATTATATATTAGAAAACCTGAAGATGGGAGCTGATAGACTTTACGCCACTAGCGATTTTTGGGGTGAATATATTTTGGCGAAGTAAGTGATATTTTAGATCGCGGCGCTGTTAGTCCGGATGTGCGATCCCGGACTGTAATAAATACGGCTTTGTATTTACAAATACGAGTTATTCACTAACCACCGGCTAATTTCTTCAAGTGCATTCGTGTTACGGTCAACGCCCTCACTTTTTACCATCAACTCACCATAAGCTCCGCTTAATCTTACCTGCTGTGTTTGCTCATCTTTGAACGTTGTTATAGTACAGTTTTTTGCACTATTACCACCCGTGAAACTCACCTTCGCTACTATAAGTCCGCTGGGGAGACTGAACTCGTATGCATCGTATCCACCACCTTTGGAAACATCTTTGAATTGCCCCACCACTACTTCTGCTTGCAGTACCTGACTATATTTAACCCTCACATTCATCATGCGGTTGCGCTCAACCAGATTGTATACTACTTTAACACGGGGATTTTTCCCCTTAACCGCTATCATTTCGTTTACCTTGGCATTGTCAAGCTCGTCGTTAACCACAATGCCGCTCTCACCAATTAGTTTAGCGAATGATTTTTCAGGCCCAAGGGTGCTGAGACCGAATATGCCGACCTGTCCTGAGGTTAAAAAAGTAAAACGATAGTATAAACCCGAATTGTCGTTACGTGGCGGCTCAAAGTCCGTCGCGATGGTAGCAATGATGAGTTTTTTACCGGCAAGGCTGTTAAGTTCAAAAGAGCTGGTAAGTCCGAAATTCTCTTTGTTCTTTATCTTAGTTACCGTAGCGATGTTTTTGCCGTCGATGCTTATTACATTAGATTTGTAATCCACCTTTTGCGAAAATGCTGAACTGCAAATATATAAAGAGATGAATATTGCCAATAGTTTTTTCATGGTTAAGAATTTTAGCAGTGGATATGACCTTTTAAATGTGACCGTCTAGATTGATAGTACAAATCTAGGTTATTTGATGTTACCCTGATGTTAATAGTTGGAGATTTGCAAGTTAGTTCGGGGCTGCGATGCCGGACTTTAGCGTTGGGGATTTGCAATCCCCGATGCTGCACCAAACACCTCCGGATACAATGCCGCCGCTTTTAAAATCCAGCTCAGCGAATCAGCAACCCATATATCTCCGTTTAGCGCCAATTGCAAAACTTCGGCGGCGGGCTTTAATACGATCTCTATATCCTCGGTTTCATCCAATTTTTGCGTGGAGTTAAACTCCACATCAAATACAATAAAGCCATAAGTTACCTGCTTAAGCTTGGTAGGGTTAATGGCTATTTTACCTAAAGAGATCAATTGATCGGCACCAACTTTTACACCTGTTTCCTCTTCCAGTTCGTTTAGCGCCGATTGTATGATGGATGTGTTTTTTTGTTGCAGTCCGCCGGGTATTTCCAGCGTAATTTCGCCAAGGCCATGTTTGTATTGCCTTACCAGTACCACCTCGTTCTGTTTGGTTATTGCAACCACCTGCACCACATCGCCCAGGCGCGAAAAGTAATAATCGTAAACATTGTTATTGGGTAATTGTACTTTTTGTTTAACTACCGGGAACCAATGGTTTGGCGATACATCCTCTTCTTCCAGCACCGTCCACTTTTGTATATCTTTCTTTGTCATGTTAAATAAGCCTAACGGGCTACTTCAATTTGTGCCGCTGTCGGGGCAAAATTGTGTATTTGATAATATATCTCTTAATCAAGCACTTAACTCAATTCTACAGCTAAATTTCCTGACGAATAAGTTGTTTCACTTTGTTCCGCTTTAAAATACAAAGTACTAATTGTCAATACATTGAAAAATTACTTGTTCCGGTGTGTTTCACCTGTTCCGGAACACCTGCTACTGCATCAGGTCCGGGTCGGTCAGCACAAAACCGGTATCATCTTCCTTCTTTTTATAAACACCTTCGGGGAAAGCCGTAACCATTATCTCTAAAGTAGGCCAAACAGTCCCCTGAAACAGGTGCCCGCCACGTACAGTAAAATCGCTCTGGCTAATGCTCATGTGCACATGCACCACCGGCTTACCGCTATAGGTGGCTATATTCCCGGTAAACGACACGATCTCGGCCTGCTGCTGTACCGTGTAGATATGGTACATCTGCTTATCCCTGTCATAACTCCCCAACCTGCCCGAGCTAATGGCCCCTACACCATTAAACTGCGCGAATTTGATTCCCTCCTTCTCGGCAAATTCACTCATGCCCGAAAGAATATCATCTCCCCGAAACAATGTAACCATGTAGGTTTTTACCTTACCGTTGGTGTTGATCAGCCTGTATTTCATAGCCGGGGCCTTACCCTTCTCAATAACCTGACCAGGTTTTACATATTCATCCGCCTGCGCAAAGGCAAACTGCGTTATTAACAGCAGTAGTGCAATGGGTAGTAGTTTTTTCATATATCTATGTGTTAGTTGTTAGCTATCGCCGCGCGATATTTAGCTTCGTCAAATTCCTTTTCGCTTTTGGCTATTACCACTGTTGCCATGCCGTTACCTATCATATTGGTAATGGCCCGCGCTTCAGACATAAACCGGTCTACACCCAGTAGAATAGCCACACCCTCTACAGGTATCACCTTAATGGCACTCAGCGTTGACGCCAATACAATAAAGCCACTTCCCGTTACGCCGGCCGCGCCTTTTGAAGTAACCATTAAAATACCAATGATGGTAAGCTGCTGCTCCCAGCTAAGCGGTATGTTAAACACCTGCCCCAAAAATATCACCGACATAGACAGGTAAATGGTAGTGCCATCCAAATTAAAAGAGTACCCTGCCGGGATAACCAAGCCCACTACGGATTTTGAACAGCCAAAGGCTTCCATCTTTTCCATCACGGCCGGCAGCACCGGCTCTGATGATGATGTACCCAACACGATCAATATCTCCTGCCTGATGAACTTGAGGTACTGCCACAAGCTAAACTTGTACAGGTAGCAGATAAGATTAAGCACCACAAAAATGAACAGGAACATGGTAAGATAAACAGACCCCATCAACTTAGCCAGGGGCTGCAGCGTGGCAATTCCATACTTACCTACGGTAAAGGCCATCCCGCCAAAAGCGCCAATTGGTGCCACCTTCATTACTATGTGCATAATATTGAAGAACACCTTTGAGATTTTCTCAAACAGGTCTATAACACTATGCCCGCGTTCGCCCATCCTGCTCAGCGCAATACCGAACAAAATGGCAAAGAACAGGATCTGCAAAATATCGCCTTTGGCAAAGGCCTCAAAAAAATTGGGTGGTACTATGTGGGCAATAAAATCGCCCCATTTCATTTCAGAGGCAGCGTTTTCGTATTCAATTAGTTTAGCGGTATCAACCTTTACATGGCTAACAAAGCCGGCACCAGGCTTTAGTATATTGCATACTACCACGCCTATCACCAGGGCAAATGTGGTTACAATCTCAAAATACAACAAAGCCTTGCCGCCTACCCTGCCCACCTTTTTCATATCGCGCATGCCGGCAACACCCAGTACTATGGTAAAGAATATTATCGGCGCGATCAGCATAGTTATCAGGTTGATAAAGGTTTTGCTGATGAGCTGAGCCGTAGGCGCAAACGCCGGAAAATACAATCCGGTTATTACACCCAGCGCTATGGCTACTAAAACCTGAAAGGTAAGGTTGGCGAATAATCGTTTCATGCTAACACAATAATACGATTATAACCCGTAAATGCTTCAATAAAAAAGCCTCTACCGCGGGCTCCCCTCCTTAAGGTAAAGCGGCCTTTTTTTGATCTATTCCATTGTAAACTAAGCGCTAAAGCTCACAATGTAATATCATTTACTCTAATAGAGACTCGCTTCCGCCTCAAAAGTTTAATAAAGGCATTGTATAATAAAATTATATGGCTCAACGCTCAATTTACTATCTTCGTTGGTATGTCACCTTCGGAAGCCAAACAACAGATTGACCAGCTATCAGCAGAGCTAAAACAGCATACCTACAACTATTATGTGCTGGCTATGCCTACCATTACTGATTTTGATTTTGATAAGAAATTAGAACAACTGGCCGCGCTTGAAAAACAGTTCCCTGATCTGTTAGACCCTGATTCGCCTACGCAAAAGGTGGGTGGTTTTATTACCAAAGAGTTTACTACTGTAAAGCACCGCTGGCCCATGCTATCATTGGGCAATACCTATAATGCGCAGGAGCTACTTGATTTTGATCAACGCATCCGCAAAGCGATAGGTGACAATTTTGAATACGTATGCGAACTGAAGTTTGACGGCCTATCCATGAGCCTTACTTACGAGCAAGGTAAATTAGTAAGAGCCGTTACCCGTGGTGACGGCACCCAGGGTGATGATGTAAGCACTAACGTACGTACAATCCACTCTATACCTCAGCGTTTGCGCGGCAGCGGTTACCCTGATGATTTTGAGATCCGCGGCGAGGTGTTTATGCACTTAAAGGCATTTGAGCGCCTTAACCAGGAACGTGTTGATAACGGAGAGCAGCCTTACGCCAACCCACGCAATTTTGCATCAGGCACTATAAAACTGCAGGATTCGGGCGAGGTGGCTAAACGTCCGCTGGATTGCTTTTTGTATGGATTGTATACAGAGAAAACGCTTTTTAAAACCCATTGGGAAAGTTTGCAGGCCGTTAAGGATTGGGGCTTTCATGTAAATGACGAAAGCAGGCTTTGCAAAAATATAGATGAGGTACTGGCTTTTATTACCGAATGGGATAAGCGCCGTTTTAAGTTGAGTTATGATATTGACGGCATCGTAATTAAAGTAAACAGTTATGGACAACAACAGGAATTAGGCTTTACGGCCAAATCTCCACGCTGGGCCATATCTTATAAATATAAAGCCGAGCAGGTACAAACGCAACTACAAGCTGTTACGTACCAGGTGGGCAGAACCGGCGCAGTAACACCGGTGGCTAATTTAAAACCTGTGTTGTTGGCCGGTACTACAGTTAAACGCGCTACGCTCCATAATGCGAACGAGATGCTACGCCTTGACCTGCACGAGGACGACTGGGTATACGTAGAAAAAGGTGGCGAGATCATCCCCAAGATCATCAGTGTAAATCTGGAAAAACGTGATCCTTCGGCAGCGGCTATTGATTACATTACTAACTGCCCGGCTTGCCAAACGTTGTTGAAACGCGAGGAAGGCGAGGCAGCGTTCTATTGCCCAAATGATGAGGGTTGCCCACCGCAAATTACCGGCAAAATGCAGCATTATATTGGTCGCAAGGCGATGAACATTGATGGTTTGGGCGATGAGACAATTGACAACCTGTACCAACGTGGATTCATCAGACATATCAGCGATCTATATATATTAAAAGATTATGAAGAGGATCTTAAAAAAATGGAACGCTTTGGCGAAAAGTCTATCACCAATATGCTGGATGGGATTGAGAAATCTAAGCAAATGCCTTTTGAGAAAGTGCTGTTTGGTTTGGGGATTCGTTTTATTGGTGAAACTGTTGCTAAAAAGCTGGCCGCCTATTTTAAAAACATCGACAATTTGATGGCTGCCTCGTTTGAGGAGTTAATTGCAGTTGATGAAATTGGTGATCGCATTGCTCATAGCCTGATAGAATATTTTTGCGAAGAAAAGCATCGCGAAGAAATAGAAAAACTAAGGACGGCGGGTTTACAGCTTGTAGCCGAAATAAAAGAGGTGACGCTTGCCAGTGAAACTTTCGCCGGTAAAAGTTTTATTATATCTGGCGTGTTTGAAAAGTATTCGCGCGATGAATTGAAGGATATCATTGAGCAAAACGGCGGTAAAATATTAAGCAGCATATCTGCCAAACTCAACTACCTGGTTGCGGGAGATAACATGGGACCGTCCAAATTAGAGAAGGCGCAGAAACTAAATATCCCAATCATTAGTGATGATAAGTTGATGGCGATGCTTCAATAAAGCGCGGGGGGTATCCTGAGCTTGTCGAAGGGCGCGGGTAAAGGCCTTTACCCGCGCCCTTCTTCGACAAGCTCAGAATGACACCCAATACACACCTCTTATTTGTAGTCAATACTTTATTCCAAACCGCTTCAGCAACAAAGTCAATAGCCACATTGGCGCTATCAGCATAAATTTAAAGTCCTGAGCAAATACGGGTCTGCGGCCTTCCTTTTTGTAGCCTATTAATTGGCCAATATTCCCTATCACGAATAGTAATAGCCCTGCTTGTGCCAATACTACATTCTTTTCTAACGACACTATCAAATAGCTAAATCCCGCCAATACAAACAAAATAGCGTACGATAACAAAGGCGAAAAGCGCAGGTAATAGTAAATTACAAATGCTATTAAAAAAGATGCCCAGTTAATAAAGCCGTTATATTTGCCTAAAAACGCAATCTGCGGAAATGGGATTGACCAAACAAATGCCAATATGCCAAAACTTACCAACGGTATGCAAATGTAGTTGATAACGCGGTTGGTGGCGTTGGTATGAAAAGAAGCATACTCATCTAATAAAATATCCAACGGCCGTTTTGGAATTGGTTGAGGTTTTTGTTTAGAGAGGTTTTTCATGGAATCAAAATGTCATGAAGAGTTACTAAATCCGCGATCATTAAGGTGCAGTCATAAAAGAGAAGGGTGTCATGGTGAGCCTGTCGAACCATGGTGGGCGGGCCTTTACGCGCGCGCCTTCGACAAGCTCAGGGTGACACCCCAATTTAAGATCAATTACTTAGCAAACGCTACAGAGCGCGTTTCCCTTATCACCGTAACCTTTATCTGGCCCGGATAGGTCATTTCGGTTTGGATACGGTTAGAGATATCTGCCGCTAACACTTCTGATTGCGCATCGCTTATTTTTTCGCTCTCTACAACAACACGTAGTTCTCTACCTGCCTGTATAGCGAAAGTTTTTTCAACTCCCGGATAAGACATAGCCAGTTCTTCCAGCTCTTTCAAACGCTTAATGTAGCTTTCAACCACCTCGCGGCGTGCACCCGGACGGGCACCTGATATAGCATCGCACACCTGGATGATAGGTGATAACATTGATGTCATTTCTACCTCGTCGTGGTGAGCACCAATAGCGTTACAAACCTCAGGATGCTCTTTATATTTCTCAGCCAATTGCATACCTAAAATCGCGTGTGGCAATTCAGGGTTATCATCAGGCACTTTACCAATATCGTGGAGTAAACCTGCGCGTTTAGCCAACTTAACGTTAAGGCCCAACTCAGCTGCCATGGTAGCGCAGAAGTTAGCTACCTCACGCGAGTGCTGTAACAGGTTTTGTCCGTACGATGAACGGTAACGCATACGGCCAACCATTCTTATCAATTCGGGGTGAAGGCCGCTGATACCTAAATCTATCACGGTACGTTCACCTATTTCTACAATTTCTTCTTCTATCTGCTTGCGGGTTTTTGCAACAACTTCTTCAATCCGCGCAGGGTGGATACGCCCATCGGTAACCAAGCGGTGCATAGCCAAACGGGCTATCTCACGACGTACCGGGTCAAATCCTGAAAGAATAATAGCTTCCGGCGTGTCATCCACAATAATTTCAATACCGGTAGCAGCTTCCAGCGCACGGATATTACGACCCTCGCGACCAATGATACGACCCTTGATCTCATCATTCTCTATATTGAAAATAGATACGGTATTCTCTATAGCAGCCTCGGTAGCCGTACGTTGGATAGTTTGAATAACTATCTTTTTAGCTTCTTTGGTAGCGGTTAACTTAGCCTCATCAACAATATCTTTTATCTGGGCCATTGCCTTGCTGCGGGCATCTTCGCGCAGATTTTCTACCAATTGGTCTTTAGCTTCTTCTGCAGAAATGCCGGCTATGGTTTCCAATTGCTGTACATGCTGATTTTTAAGCGCGTCAACCTCTTCCTGTTTTTTTACAACGATCTCTGTTTGGCGCTCCAGATTTTTACGTGAATTATCTAACTCGTTCTCTTTGCGCGTAGCGTTTTCAATACGCTGGTTAAGCGATTGTTCCTTTTGTTTAAGGCCATTCTCGCGCTGATTGATGTCGTTATTTTTACTGTTTACCTCCTGCTCGTGTTCGGCTTTCATTTGAAGGAAACGCTCTTTTGCCTCAAGCAATTTGTTTTTCCTCAATATCTCGGCGTCGTTCTCACCGTCTTTCAATATCTTTTTAACTTTAAGCTGAGCAGCTGCTTCCTGATCTTTAAAAAGCTTTCTCAGCAGGAAACGTCCTATAACGATACCCGGCGGAACACCTATCAGCGCCCCGATAATCACATATAAAATATTATTCATTCTGTTTTTAGGTTATATAAAAAAACCGCGATTAAACTTCAAGTCCATGTATTCGAAAAACTTCATGCAGATACTTTGGGACCATGAGTTACCGTTAATACTTGGTAGTAACGCATGCTCTCTTTGATCCTTAGATATTGAAGTGTTAAGTTTTCAATAGTGAACCCAAAATTTAACCGCGGCTAAATCTTTATTGCTCTGTTGAGCTAAAAGCATAAAGGGAAAAGCTTAAAGCGCCTGTAAGGTTGGCTTTTTGCTTTGGTCTTTTGGCTTTTCGCTTATTTAAAGAACGTTATTACTGTTTTGAAAAAAAGTCGTTCAGCAATTTATCTAACTGATAAGTTTTTTCGGCTACCTCTGTATCTTCAAAAGTAACTTTTTTCTCTGCCTTTAATGATGATGTAGCGTAGTGCAACACACTCATAGCAAGCAGATCCTGCTTATCTCTAACCGCGTAATTCTCTTGATATTCTTTTATACGGTCGTTAATTAATTTAGCTGCCCTACGTATTATTTCTTCCTCTTCCATGTTCACCTTTAAGGGGTAAACTCTGTCAGCAATATTTATTTTTATTGAGATTTCTCCCATTTGAGCTTGTTCACTTTCTGCATTACTTTTTCAGCAATACAATACACTTGTCTATTTCCTGCACAAATTCGTTAATTTTTTGTTTAATGTCAACACTTTTTTCATTTGTTTCTGAAAATGACTTGGCTAACTTCAGCGCCCTCAACTTTTCGTCGAGCTCTTTAGTCTTATTTTTGCTGGCATTAAACGCTACCGACAGCGTCTCGTTTTCTAATTTCAGCAGGTCGTTTTCTTCCTGCAAAGCAGAACAAAGCTCTATCAGCCTTTCGGCCTTGCTGATAACTTTATCTAATTGTGCTGCTGTTGACATTAGTTGATTAGTTGACTTGTTGATTAGAGACTAGTAAGTATAATTTTTATTTGTTGGTTAGTTTCTGGTTTGCTTGATTACGTAAATAGCTAATATAACCATTTATCATTTTTGCGCATTCGTCACAATCGGCCTTAAATTTCTCAAATATTTCTTCACTGATATATTTATTATCTAGTGCAATTATCAAATGATCTATTGTTTCAGTTGCTGAGCCTCGGGCGTTAATTAGAAATTTTGCTTCATCGGCATAATGAAATCTTCCATATCCTTCGGCAATGTTATTTCCAATTGACCTTGATGAACGTATGATTTGATCGCTTAACCTATATTTTTCCTCCGAAGGAAATGATTTAGTCAATTCAAAAATGTTATTTCTAAGCACTCTTGACTTTTTCCAAACTTCTAAATCCGAAAATGTACTTATGCTAAGCCTAATCTCTAATCAACTAACCTCTAATCAACTACTTCCGTATCTCCGCCCCCGCTTCTTTCTCTAAGTTATACATTATTTTTTGCATAACGCTTTCAATGGCTTTGTCGGTAAGCGTTTTTTCTGCATCCTGCAAAACAAAACTTAGCGCGTATGATTTTTTGCCTGCCGGAAGTTTGTCGCCTTCATAAACATCAAAAATGTCTACTCCACTTAATAGTTTGCGCTCTGTGCGTTGGGCAATGCGTTTCAACTGATCAAAGGTTACGCCTTTATCAACCAGCATAGACAAGTCGCGTTTTACCGCCGGGAACTTGGATATTTCGCGGTAAACAATTTTGCTCTTTTTAACGATCTGCATGATCTGGTCAAAGCTAAAATCAGCATAAAAAACTTCACGATCCACATCAGTTTTCTTTAAAGCATCTTTAGCAACCGCGCCGAATTTAACCAGCGTTTTACCGTTTTTAATATAGTTTAAACCGTATGCCATTTTTTTGCAGGTGCAATCCTCCAAAGTGGCATCGGCGATATTCAACTTTTCAAGGATGCCGTCAACAATCGCCTTCAGGTTATAAAATGATGATGGCTTTGCTTTTTGGTTCCACTGGGCAGTTTCCACTTCGCCGGTAATAAATATGGCGAAGCGTTGGCTTTCTACATATTTATCGTCATTAATGCTGTAAACCTTGCCAAACTCATATAACTTAAGATTGGCAGCCTGGCGGTTTTGATTATAGGCGATAGCTTCTAAACCAGAGTAAAGCATGGTTTGGCGCATTACATCTAAGTCAGAACTTAACGGGTTCAAGATCTTAACTGCAGACTCCAATTTGTCAGAGTAAGCAGACTTTGTTAAGGAGTTGGATAGTATCTCGTTAAAGCCATTAGCAGTAAGCAGATCGCTCAACAGGTTCTGAACAGTATCTTTTTCCGGCCGCTGCGAGGTGCTCAATGATGCCCTAACCTGCGTAGGGATATGAATATTATTGTATCCGTAAATACGCAATATATCCTCAATAACATCAACATCGCGGGTTACATCTACACGGTACGGAGGAATGCTTAGCGACAAGCCTTCGGTGGTTTCGCTAACTATCTTCATTTCCAAACCGGTAACTATTGCCTTAATTTCTTCGTGTGGTATTTGCTGACCGATCAGCCTATCCACATTGTTATATGGCAGCTCAACCGCGAAGGGCTGAACAGGCTCCGGGTAAAGATCAATTATGTTTGATGATATGCTGCCGCCAGCAACTTCTTTAATCAGCAAAGCCGCACGCTTCAAAGCAAAAACAGGCATATCCGGATCAGTGCCGCGCTCAAAGCGGAAAGAAGCATCTGTTTTTAGCCCGTGGCGCTTAGCCGTTTTACGAACAGAAACCGAATTAAAATAAGCACTCTCTAAAAATATGCTGGTAGTTTTCGCGGTAACGCCCGAATCTATCCCGCCAAAAACACCGGCTATACACATTGGCGCTTCCGCGTTGCAGATCATCAGGTCGTCGGCAGAGAGTTTGCGCTCTATATCATCCAGTGTTTTGAATAATGTGCCTTCGGCACAGTTTTTTACAATTACTTTATTGCCTTTAATGGCATCGGCATCAAAGGCATGGAGCGGCTGACCCAAATCGTGCAGCACGTAGTTCGTAACATCCACAATGTTGTTGATGCTTCTTACACCAATCACCGCCAAACGTTCTTTTAACCATTGCGGTGACTCTTTAACCTCGATACCGGAAATGGTTAGACCAGCATAACGCGGGCTTGCAGCTGCATTCTCAACCAATACATCAACCACCCTATCATTATTATCAACTTTAAAAGCTGATATGTCAGGCCTGGTAACCGTAGTTTTAAGGAATGCGGCAATATCGCGTGCTGTACCCAGGTGGGAAGTAGCATCGGCACGGTTGGGGGTTAAGCCAATCTCGTACATGTAGTCGTCGTTGAGTTTAAAGTACTCTTTGGCCGGCGTACCCACCACAGCATCTTCAGCCAGAACCATAATACCTGCATGGTCTGTGCCTAAGCCTATCTCGTCGCTGGCGCAAATCATCCCTTCGGATACTTCGCCACGTATTTTTGATTTGTTGATAGCGAATGGCTCGCCCGCGGTAGGGTGTACGGTAGTGCCAACGGTGGCTACTACT
>Ga0247817_10000129_pt1 | contig 56130 bp, 99 predicted proteins | sample UWRJL212509R1_FD_178010 | JGI IMG/M metagenome (GOLD analysis project Ga0247817, IMG submission 178010) | Plant litter microbial communities from Arlington Agricultural Research Station in Wisconsin, United States - UWRJ-L212-509R-1 | ecosystem: Environmental > Terrestrial > Plant litter >... | reverse complement strand
CATTTGCAAAGGAAAATTCTTTTGTAATTGGCATCAATGGATTAGAGTTTTCCTTTGCAAATGTCTACTCTAATAAGAACAACGACATACATTCAGAAAATCTATCTATAATCAGAAAATCAATAGCGAAATTATGAAACATCAATCAACACTATCGTTCATCATGTGGACTTTAATTCTCACGGGGTTGTTATGCGTATATCTATTTGGGTGTAGTTGTTTAGCTAAGGGTTTTGAGAAAGAAACTAAGCTCGTTATGCAGATAGGCACAGGGTTTGTATCACTGTTTTGTTTGCTCTATGCTAGATATATTTATGTATCATTAAAAGATTAAGGTTATGACCCTCTTTCTATCTAGTCTAATCGCTTTTCTATTATCCTTTTTCGCCTCTCTGTGGTACTATAAAAAGACTGGTAAGTTCTTAGAGTGGTACGCTTTAGCATCTGTTCAATTAATTAGTTTTATATTATCTTTAATCCTTTTAAATCTATGAAAACCTTTATTCTCAACCACATTAAAAGACTGGCTTATCAAGAAGTCCATAAGCCTTTAATTATCGCCCTACGGTGTCTTATTTTCGTGTCCCTGTTGCTTTTGGCTGTGTACTGGCACTTAAACTATTTTAAGATATGGTAAGATTTTAACTTTTCTAATCTCTTATTGCACTTTATAAAGAACTTTTAAAAATACTTGTAATATTATTTGGAACATATATGTTTCTATTCGTACATTTGTAATGTTATCTGCTTCGTTGCTGATAACATTAAACCTTAAAACAATGAAAGCCTCAATATCAAACATTCGCTCGGCATATAATGATTCAAGAAGATTTGCAAACACATCTTCTAATAGCGGTCTTGTTGAGTTTACTCATGCTGTTAGAGAGATAGTATATGATTTTCATAACGAATTGCCAAGTGTAAATCTTCACTTTACAAATTCATTCAGGAAAAAATGAATGAAAAAGGATGGGATGGCTATAAATTTAATAACTAATCATATGACTTGGAAACAACGCTACAAACGCATGAAAACCCACTACGGGTGGATTGATAAGCAGGTCGCCGAGATATGCGGCTACAAGAGCAGAGAATCGCTTATACGGTCTCTTAGGAGTGCAAAAGTATTTCCTTTAATGGGCATGATTCATGTGTTTGAAAAAGAAAATAACTTATGATAAAGCTTATTAAGTACTCAAAACACATTTTTAACCTATTTGTCATAACAACTTTTATAACTTTCGGGTGTGTAGTGTTATGGCAGATACTAAACGGACTTGCAAGATGGATAACTTCAATAGAATAAAACTTGATACAGTAATTTCCTGTCTTAAAAGAGCAAATGAGTTAGTCTTAGAAGTGGCAGCGAAAAAACAGATTCACTTAAACCAAATGGTTGACGAAGATAAAGACGACGATGAACTTATCGAGACACAAACGAATGTTGCAATTTTTGAAGAAACCTCTAAGGTGCTACTTGAAAGAATTGATTTGTTACACTACCCTTTATTAACCTTTTAATTTAATAACAATGAAAAAATACGATTTAACAAAATTGCCGAAAATGTGGTATGTAAATATCAAGGCAGAATGCAATCACCCCAGATTACAAGAATTTAAAGAGATATACACAGAGGCATGTGGACAATCAAGAACGTATGTTTTAGACAAATACGGAGTAAATGGAAGACTTTTTGTTTGGGGTAGAAAAACAGACGTGTGCGAACCTCTTCTTCTTGATGAGTTCTTTGAACTAATAGACATCAAAGAAGAATTAAAGTTGGATATTGGCAATTGGATAGCTTCTACACAAGACATTGGAACTTTAATTACTAAAGATAAGCCATACCAAATAAGACGTAGCTCAACCTATGGATTAGCCATCCAAGCTGACGATTCAACATTGTTAGATTTAAATAAATTATTAAATTCATGTTTTATTGTGTTTTATAATCTTACCCCAAAGGGATTTAGTTCTATCAGTTCAAATGATGGTACCGAATGGGTGCCAGAACGTGGGCAAAAAGTTTTAATTAAAGGCTTTTTATTTGAGCATTTTGAAAATACTCCTATGAACTATTTCGACACACACAAGGATGGATTTGTAGTTTATTATAACGAAGGCGAATGTAATGTTTTTCGCCATGTAAGAGATGTTAAACCCTACGAAGCACCTCTACCCTTTCAACCTCAAATAGACGAGATTGTTAAATTAGCTAAAGAGGCTGGCTACGAGTTGAGTTTTAAATGTGAGAAAGTATGAAAGGACTATCTGTTTTAGGTGTAGTAGCAATACTGTTTGTAGTTTTTGGCTTAGGATTTATGTTTGGGCAATGCTTTTTAGTTCCGATAAACAAAATTGACTTTCAGCAAATAGTTAAACCTAATGAGAATGATTGTAGTTTTAGTGTTCCTGCTGAACATCGGATTGAAAAGAAGTATGACAAATACTATGTACATCTTTATTATAAAGAAAGGTTTATGGATAGGATGGAATCTGATACATACTTATGGCATGGCAACTTCTCTGGAGAAGCATTTCCCTTGCGTAGATTTAAAAATGCTGATAAGTTTGATACTTATTGTGAGGCTAAACAAGCTTTGAAAGATTACCTGATTGAAGAAAAGCAATTAATTGAAGACGAAAAAGAACCTGTACCAGTTACCGAAGATAAGAAATGACAACCCAAGACAAAATACAAGAAGTAGGTACTGAATACTTACTTTTCTGCAAGAGCCTTAGCAAGCGTAACGGCAGAACAAGAGTAGCACAGAAAGATGAGTCTTTAGCAGCTATTAAGCTAAAAGAGATTGAGAGATTATCAATTAAATGGGGAACGGATTTAAAGAAGACTATTAAAATATTTTTACAGAGATAAGGTTATGGACAACATCCTAATTAAGTACATGAAGGCTAATTATAATAGCGAAGATTTTAGGCATGGTAAAAACAATCCTACTAGAAAAAGAATCAGGAGAAGGTTAAAAAAGATGGCAAAAAGATTATTTAATAATGATTTTAATAAAGCAGAACTATGAGAAGAATAGAAGATAAGTATCCAAGTTGGGGAGTTAAAAATGATGGCTCACGATTGTTTAAAGATACGGTTGTTAAGTATCTTAACGATGGAGCAGAAGAACCCCTTCATGTAAGAGGTATATTTGAAAGGTACTATGGGATAGGAAAGAAAGGAGTACTTGAAATAACAGAGTATTCTGTAAAGTTTGATAAAATCCTTACGCTCTCCGAGTTCATCGAACTAACAAAAGATGATAAGGAAATTGAAGAGTCTACCGTTAAAAAGCCAGAAGATTATGTTATCTATGAAGCACTACAAAACTTAGTAGGAGCGTCAAAGGTTATTTTTGAAATGACACCCGACAAAAGCATTCTAATTAAGTTTAATAAAAATAATCTAAGATGCTTTGTTATAATTTACAAAGATTCCGATGAGGCTTATTTAAACTGCTATAAGGAACAGGATGATGCGAAACTATGTGTTTTGTCTTTAAATGGAAAATTAAAAGATATTTTACCGAGAATAAATTAACCCTCTCCCCTAATAGGGATTAAATAAAATATAAACTATGAAAACCTTAGTTATACACCCAAAAGACTCTACAACTGATATGTTAAAGGAGGTGTACAGAGATAAGAATTTTACTGTTATCAATTCTAACGTCTCGCATAGTTACTTAAAGAAGCAAATAAAAGAATCTGATAGAGTAATCATGTTAGGACATGGCTCTGGAGACGGATTAATAGGCTTTAAAAGGTTTGTAGTAAACTCTACTCTAGTATATCTACTTAGAGAAAAAGAATGCATTTGTGTGTGGTGCATGGCAGATGTGTTTGTAGACAAATACAAATTAAACTGCCCCTTATATACAGGCATGATTGTATCGGAATTAGAAGAGGCTTATTGTTTTTCTTTATGTCCATCCTTAGAAGAAATTGAAGAATCTAATAGGCTGTTTTCTCTGCTAATACGTAACTTTATAGACGGGTGTTTTTATTTAGAAAACTATTTTAACCCCAATAATTCGGTTATTCAGTTTAATAGAAATAATATTTATACTACTTTACAACCCCTTTAACCGTTTCTGAGGAAGTAGAGACGGGACATTTAAACTTAAAACTCAATCATAACTATGTCAAATATTCAATTACCTCAACTCTCAGAAGAGAGTGAAAAGAAGTTTATCAAACTTACCAGTGAAGAATTCTATCAAAAAGAAATCTCATTCGCCAGGCAAATTGTCGCTAAAAACAAATCTATTGCAGGGTGTGACACGAACTCTATTTTAGCTGCAATTATGAATGTCGCTAACGTAGGACTTTCTTTAAATCCTGTTTTAAAACTCGCCTACTTAGTTCCTCGCTGGAATAGTTCATCAAAGATGATGGAAGCCTATTTAGAGCCCTCGTATCAAGGCTTGGTTAAACTTTTAACAGACACGGGTAGTGTTTCATCGGTTGCGTGTTATCTGGTCTATAAAGGGGATAAATTCAAAGCTACCAATTTTGGGATAGAACACGAAATGAACCCCTTTGAGAAAAGAAGTAACGACGATATTGTAGGGGTTTATGCTCAATCTAAATTAGCAGATGGTTCATTACAGTTTGAAACAATGAACATCGCTGAGCTGGAAGAAATTAGAGGGCGTTCAGAATCCTATAAAGCTAAGGTAGCTGGAAAAATAAACTCGTGTATCTGGGATAGTGATTTTGCTGAAATGTGCCGCAAAACGGTTATTCGTAGAGCTGTTAAATACCTTCCTAAGTCTGCAAAATGGGATAAACTGGCTTCTGCTATTGAACTGGATGAGCAAGACTACGCAATTACTGCAAGTCAGGAAGCAACTATTGAAACCTTACTAGTAAGTGCAAATATCTCTCCAGAACAAAGTCAAGCAATATTTAGAGAACTACCGTCTATGAGTTCTAATCATGCCATGCAGACTATTAAAATGCTTAAAGATAGACAGTCAGAACAAATAGCCTCAGGGCGTGGTTATGGTCAGGGTGATATTTTAAAGAAATTAGAGAACGTCCAACAAATGGAGCAATTTGAGAGAAATGGAAATTAAACTGGTACGTTGTAAAGGATGCAGAAAGAATATAATACCCCAAAGTAACGGGATTTATCATTTCTGTGGAACGGAATGTAAGATAGCTTGGCTTAACTCCCCAGAGGGAAAAAGAAAAATGACTATAACCTCTAAGGTTCTTGAAAAACAACACAAGGTAGAAGTTAAAGCCCGTGCTATTCGCATGAAAGAATCAGTTAAAAGCCTATCTGACTATACAAAAGAGCTTCAAAAAGAGATTAATACTATTGTTAGATTAATAGACAAGGGACACGTATGTATCAGTTCTCAAAAGACTTGTAACAAATTCGATGCAGGACATTTCATAAGTTGCAGTGCGGCAGGGTTTTTAAGATTTAATCTATTTAATATCTACGCTCAGGGTGTCCATTCTAACCAGTACAAGAGTGGAGATATTCATAATTATAGAATTGGTCTTTATACTATCTTTGGACTTAGTCATTTAGAATTTGTAGAGGGATTAAGATTAAAGTATCAACATATTAAGTTTGACAAAGAAACCCTCAAAGAGAAGATAGTAATAGCCAGAGAAATAGTTAGAGAGCTTAAAAAAGCTGATTTAACCTACTCTACTTTAGAAAGATTAGAATTAAGAGAATTGTATAATAATCAATTAGGAATATACTTATGAAAACACATGAATTAAAAACAATCAATCCATTTTTTGAGTCTCTGTGGATAAGAGAGAAAACTTTTGAGTTACGAAAAAACGATAGAGATTTCCAAAAGGGAGATATACTCAGACTAAAGGAATATTACCCAGAAACCAATACTTACGGGCGAAGAGAAGTAAAGGCTAAAATAGGATATATTTTAGATGGTGGACAATATGGACTTGAAGAGGGGTATTGTATTTTATCTTTAAAAAAGGTAGAAACTATTGAGTGGTCTTTAGCATGGGATAATTTAATCAATTAGGTATTTACATTTAAAATGTATTAAAAATATGAAAGGTATATCAGAAATAATGGAATCGGAAGAACAATTCGATGCAATAGTACAAATAGATTTAGCTTATTTTGAGTTAAACAATCTCTATGAAGTGGCGGACGAGATGCCAACACAGGAATATAGAGAAACATTAATCGGATTATTTGAAAGACTTATCAAAAATAAAAAGATTGTTCAATGGGATTACTCAACAGAAGAGTTTGCACTTAATCAAATAATAGAAGTCGGTAAAAAGTTTGACCAAGAAAGATTTAACTAAGATTGTAAATAATTGAAAAATAGTTTGGAAATAATTTTGTAAAGTTAAAACCTTTAACTACATTTGTTCATGGATAAGAAAATGATTGATAGCGACAAATTGATTACTCAATCAGAATATGCCAGATTAAAAGGGGTAAGCCCTGCGGCAGTTTCAAAAATGATTGATAACCAGAGAGTTAAATCCTTAGTGATTAAAGGTAGCGTTTTAGTAGTTCTACCTTGATATTTTTTTGTACTACCAGTTAAAACATTTAACTAATATGACATACGCGGAACAATTAAAAGACCCTAGATGGCAAAAGAAAAGGCTATCTATATTTAAGCGAGATAAATTCGCTTGTTTGAACTGTGGTCGTGACAACTTGAATTTACAGGTACACCATGGCTATTATGAAAAGGGGCTGATGGCTTGGGAATACGACAACAAAACCCTTCACACTTTGTGTTGCGAATGTCACCCATTATTTGAGAAAGTAAAGAACGAACTTTATAAGGAAATAGCTAAAGTTCCTATCTCAAATCACCCGACAGTTTATTTTAATCTTGTGAAACTCATTATAGATAAGACAGTAAAATGACAGAATTACCTTACTTTAAATTCTACATTGGTGAATGGGTCACAGGGGATATAGCCATGGAGGATATGGAAACCCAAGGCTTATTTATAAATATCTGTGCCTTGTACTGGAGTAGAGGCTGTGAGCTTACTATGACCTTGGCAAAGCGTAGATTCAGAACTTGCAAAGAGCCTAGTTTTAATTCTCTTGTTGAATTTAAAATCATCAAGTTAAACGGTGATAATATTACTATTAATTTCCTTGATGAACAATTCGAGCAGTACAGAGAATTGAGCGAAAAGAACAAGAAAAACGGTAGCAAAGGAGGCAGACCTTTGAAGAATAAAAAACCCAAAGAAAACCCAGAAGAAACCCAAGAAAAACCGAACGGTTTTGTTTCGCTAACCCAAGACGAACCCAAAAAAAGCAATATAGAAAAGATAATAGAAGAAAAGAAAATAGAAGAGAATAGTAACAACAAAAATGATGATGCTTTACCTTCGTTTATTGACCTTAATAGATTAGAGGCAAAACTTTATACCAGTAAAGACAAACTAGGAAAGAAAGAAACATTCATAGCCATGGCTTTAGATAATAAAATCAAGGAACACTTTTCAAGAAACGGATTTAAAGACGAACAAAAAAATTATGCAATCCTTGCCGACTTTGTTTGTTTCTGTGATGAGTCCGATGATTTGCCAAGGGATATTTACGAAAGCAAGAAGCATTTCTTTAACTGGTTAAAAGCCAAGGCTTCTGATTTCAGAGAATCTAATGCCATGGCAGAACAGGAAGACAAGTATGTTTACTACACTTCACAGGCAAGTCCTATACCTGCAAGAACAACCAAAGAAAACTGGCCGTTGCTCGTTGAAAATGGCAAAGGCGGTGGTTATATTTTTAAACAAGTTCCAAGACCTGCAAACTACCTAGAAAGATGGCCGAAATAAATGGATTCACAATAGACCAGTACAATGTCCATGGTATCCCAGCAAAAGCCACTACTTCTACTTGTCCCGAATGTAGTGAGCATAGAAAAAAGAAGCACGAGAAGTGTATGAGTGTTTTTTGGGATACAGGATTAGGACAGTGCAATCATTGTGGGGCAAGAGTACAGCTTCACACCTATAAGAAAAACGAAGAAATCAAACAGTACTTTAAACCCGTACCCAAGCCTAAATCTAATTTCTCTCAAAAGATATTGGATTACTTTAAAAATGACCGTGGTATCAGCGAAAGTACTTTAAATGTTTTGAAAATATCAGAAGGTTATGAATGGATGCCTAAAAACGGGGCAAACGCTCTTTGTATTGAGTTTAATTACTACTTCCAAGGTAAACTTACCAATACCAAGTTTAGAGCCGCTCAAAAGGACTTTAAATTCATTAAAGATGCTGAACTGATTTTCTATAATTTAGATAATATCATAGGTCAAAAAGAGTGTATTATAGTTGAGGGAGAAATAGATGCCTGTTCGTATGTTGAAGCAGGACTTTGGAATGTGGTTAGTGTGCCGAATGGATTTAGTATTAAAGGCGAACCTGTACTAAGTTACTTAGATGATTATTACGGAATCTTTGATAATATTACTAAGGTGTACATTGCCACGGATAACGATGAGGCAGGAAAGAAGGGAGGGCAGGAATTAATTCGTCGGATAGGTTCTGAAAAGTGCCTGGTTGTAGACTTTAAAGATTGTAAGGATGCGAACGAATATCTGTTAAAGTATGGAAAAGAGGAACTTGTTAAGACCTTGGACGAAGCTAAGCCTGTGCCTTTAGAGAATGTTCTTACTTACAAAGATGTTAAAGAGGATTTGCGAAATTATTATCTTAACGGACAAAAAAGAGGTTTTACCATAGGATTAGAAAGCTTTGATAAAGTTTTTTCTACTTATACCAAGCAGTTTATAGTGGTGACTGGCATACCAAGTTCGGGCAAAAGTGACTTTGTAGACCAGATGGCAATAGGTTATAATATAAATTACGGATGGGTAACTGCTTTTGCTTCTGGAGAAAATAAGCCTACATTTTTACACGCCAATAAATTACTTAGAAAGCTATCTGGTTTTACGCCACGCCATGGCAACACTTTTGATTTGGAGCGTAAAGGATGGGTAGCAGCAGAAGAGCATCTGGAAAGAAACTTCAACTTTATTGATTATGAAGATGGTTTTGATTTGGAAAAGGTATTGAAAAAAGCAGAAGAACTGGTAAAAAGAAGAGGTATTAAATTGTTAGTGATTGACCCTTACAATAAGATTCGTTTAAAAAGGTCTATGCATAAAAATGTCAATGATTACACAAACGACTATTTGAATGAGATTGATATGTTTTGCAAGAAATGGGATTTATTAATTATACTAGTGGCACACCCTGTAAAAATGACTAAAGTAAAAGGCTCTTTAACAATCCCGCAACCTACTTTTTATGACATCAAAGGAGGTGGAGAATTTTATGATATGTCACCCCATGGCCTTTTAGTTCACAGAGATTATGACGAAAATGTTACTTTGGTAAAAGTGTTAAAAGTAAAATTTGATAACCTTGGAGAGAATAACGCAGAAGTTTATTTAGGTTGGAATATTAATAGCGGAAGGTTCAATGATTTGGTAGAAGGCTTCCAATTAGGAACAAACTCAATCGGTCAAACCACTTGGAATAATAAAAACTATCTGATTGACGACCAAGAGCAACCTGTCAAACCCATGGCTTTTTCTCCACAAGAAAGCATTAAGACATTTGAAGAACTGGCAATGAACCCAATCCCTTTAGAAGACATTAAATTTTAACTATACTACTATGAAAATATGTTTTAAGTGCCAGAAAATCAAAGAACTATCAGAGTTCTATCCTCATAGAATGATGGCTGATGGGTATTTGAATAAATGCAAAGAATGTACAAAAGAAACTGTCAGGGTTCTTACTATTGAAAAAAGAAAAGACCCTCAATGGATTGAAAAAGAAAGAGTAAGGGGAAGAGAGAAGTATTACCGTTTAGGGTACAGTGAAAATAGAATTAGCTCAGATAGAAAGAAAGCCTATATGTCTAAGTTCTACGAGAAGTTCCCTGAGAAAGCCAGGGCAGCTAAGGCGACACAAAAACTAAAAAGAACTTTCTCTGATTCTCATTTTCACCACTGGAGTTATAACGATGAACACATTTTAGATTGCTTTGAACTTCCTAAGACTGACCATTATTACATTCACAGATTTTTGGTTTACGATAGAGAGAAACTTATGTACAGAGACTTGGAAGGTAATTTGTTGGATACAAGAGAGTTACACGGTAAGTATATTGACACTTTATTACCATCTTTAAATATTTTATAATAAATAAACGGATTAAGAAAATGAAAAAGAGAACCAGTTTAGACTTTAGCAAACACGAGTTATTTATTATTGAAAATGATTTAGTAAAAATTCACCACCTTAAAAAGCCAAATACAAATATTGATAATATTAAGTTTATCAATTGTCAAGGCATAATGACCGTAACAGGTGATTATGGAAACTGGGTATTTTGCAGACAATTCATTCCTGTTAATTCTGGTGAAACAGTTAGCGGTGGTTATTGGAAAGAGAAACTTAGAATAAGTTCTTCACAAGAACCTGACGAGTTCAATCCTGAGTTGACCACAAAACAAATCAATGAACTTCTTTTAGAAGAGGATATTAGCGAAGAACATAAAGAATATTACGAAGAATTACTTTCAGTTGTAGACGAAGGGGAGTTTTGGTACAAATCTAAAGCTTATGGTGATATTCCAAGAGATTTAGATGCTGAAAGCGTTCCTTGTGCAATGAAAACCCAATATTGGCTACTAGTTATCTTCGATGCATTTGAAGAAATATGTTCACGTTTACCAAAGGAGACTAATTAACCCTCCCCCACACAACTAACATTAATTTAACAATTTAAACAACCAATATTATGCCAACTAAAAAACAAATTCAAGACTCGAACGCTGAAAACTTTGCAGTGCTTTTGATAGATGCTAAAGAACGCTATGATTTTGTAGAGGATATTTATACAGCAGATGGTGTCTGGATAGTTGTTGACATTAATTTAGAATGTGAAGAGTTTGATACATTTTTTGATGCAATGAACTTTTTAGAAGAGATACTGAAAAAAAGTATGCCATTTTAACCCCTCCCCCAACAATCATGAAACTAGAAATCCAACACCTCGCAGCGTATTTGCCCTATAAGCTACAAGTAAAGTATAATAAATCAAGTTGGGAAATATGTAATCTTACTCGTCTTGGAATGATGTATCTATCAAGGAGTAGGGGGCATCATTATTATAGCGAAACGGCAGCAATTGAAGATGTCAAACCTATTCTTCGTTCATTGTACGAATTAATACCAAATGAACACGGATACAAAGATATAGGACATTTAGTTTTAGATGTGTCCACAGGACAATGTTCAACAGTGGTATTTCAAACGCTCTGTAAAAATCATTACGACGTATTTAATTTGGTCAACAATGGTCTTGCAATCAATGTCAATACACTAACAATTAATCCTTATGAAAACAGTAAATGAATTAAAAAAAATCGTCCATGATGCTTTGAAAGAGGCTAATGATTGTAGACACGACCACGAAAAGAGCAAGAGAAGTAAAACCAAGAACTTTTATCTCTTTGTCTGCAAATGTTTAGAACTCGTAGAAATGAATCCTAGTGTAGATTACCTGCAAAGAGCCAGAGAAACAAACGATAAGGGGCTCGCAGGAATTAAAGAAACGGCTCAGGATTTGTATAGAAACAAAGAACACTTACACAATTACAATGAACTAGTAACTGACTTTGTGTCTAAAAACGGAGGCTCTGATTTAAGAGAGCAAAACAGGTATATTGATTATATTTTACAAGATATTTAATAATTAAAACTATGGAAAAATTAAAAGTAGGGGATGTGGTTTATACTCACAATAGATATTGGGGTTATGTAAAAAATGGTGAAGTGGTCAGGCTTACAAACACTAGAGCTGTTTTAGATGATGGTACACAGATTGTAAACAAACTCAGGTGGGGTAGTCATTTTAGTGAGTATGGAGGCAATACCTCCTATTATCTTGAAACAGAGGAAATAAAAGAAGAGATAATTATTTTTAATTTAAGAAGCAAGGCTACAAGTTTAATAGACAAATTAAAGCCCAAGTCCCTATCCAAACCTCAACTTGACCAATTAATCGAACTATTAACCTCATTCAATCAATAAACTATGGAAAACAAAATAACTGAACTAGGTTTTACAAAAGAGAAAGGAAAGGCTTTTAAGAAAGTATACGATAATTTCGTAGCTACACTAGTCTATTATGAAGAAGTAAATGCCTTTGATTTAAGTGTATACCGTCTATCTGAGACAAGATATGATGCGGTAACACTGAAAGAAGAAATAAGCTTTGATGATGTAAAAATATTTGATAACCTTTTTAATGATTAAGATGATGGAAGAGAAAATAAATGGGTTGATTGAAAAGTATAAAAAGAAAATTACCTTTCATCAGCTGAAAATAAAGAGCTATGAGATTAGAGGTATGGAAGAACCGTGTATTAATGAAAAAGCAAAATTAAAAGCTATCGACGGATTTATATCAGACCTTAAAAGTCTACTAAGATGACAAAGCAACAGGAATTAGCATTCTATAAACGTGCTTTAAGGCATTTTAGAATTAGCAGATTTATACCTTTTTGCTATCCTTTTCATACAGGTGATGGGTTTTGTAGATACTTTGCCGAAAATGGCACTAACTTTTGGAAGCTTGATACTCTTTGGTGTATATATGAAAGTCGTAGAAAGTATACTACAAGTTCTTGGTGGTTTAAATACCATGACTTAAAATCTAGGATTAATGTACTCAAACAAGCAATCCAAATACTAGAAAATGAAGCCCTACCCACTCACACCTGACGAAAAGAGATTAGCTAAACAGCTAAAAAGAAAAGGATTCAGTCAATTAAAAATCGCTGATTGTCTTAATAGGCCTCAAAGTATAATATCAGGATTATTTAACCTAACAACTAAATGAAAACCGCAAACTTAGAACAAGCAAAGAAATTCGTATCTGACTACCTGAAAGGTCAGAATTATGATATTGCCGTAAATGGTGAGGGATGGTACGGAGACTTTGATAGTTATATTATAACTGAGTCTCGTACAGGTACTGTATTTTTTACTAAAAGAATATTTTTAGGTAACAATGGGTTACCCTGGTTTATTATCCCTATACCTAAGAATGAGCAAGAGTTTTTAGAAATACTTAAATTAATAGATAAATAACAATTATTTCACAATTTAAAACAATCCTTAAAACTATGGAATTAACAGTTAAAGAAGCAATTGAACAGGGTTACGAATATTATATTTACGATGGACTAGGCTTTCAGGCACTTAATGATTTATCAGATGGAGATATAAATTTTGATAACGACCCGGTACTGTGCAGTAAAGAGCCACAATCGCCTTCGTCACCCACTAAGTCAGAGTTTAAAGAGTGGCTATATGAATACATATCAGGAGGTTGGGAGTCAGAGCAACACGACGAAATTCATTTAGCTATTTGCAAAATAGACTTTACGGATATTATTAATAAAATTAATCACGAATTGTCTACTGTTAGTTACTATCCAGCTACTGATATTGAACTAATAGAGGATAAGTAAACAAAAAAAAGTCCTCTCATAACAAAGAGGACTTTCTAATCCAACCCTTAAAATACTATGAAAAAACCTAATTATCCGATAACTTACTTTGCTCTAAAATATCATTCTTAATTCTCTTCTCCCTTAATTCTTCTTTTTCAATATCATTCTTGGTCTTTTGACTCTCTAAATCCAGTTTAGCTTTATCTCTTGCTATCCAGTTAGAATTGAGTTTTAATATCGCTGCTGCTAAGATAATAATAAATATCAATAGTTCTTTTCTCTCAGAAATATTGATAGCTAATTGTGCCTGTAATAACTGAATAAATTTACTTATCCATAAAATCACCAAGCAGTCTATATACTTCCAAATGCTCAGCAAAAGGTAGTTCAGAGCGATTCTCGCCACGTTTTTAAGTTGTTTTGGCGAAAATATTATTTATTTATTTTTATTCCTAATTAAAATACTATTTATTAACCAGTAAGCCCCAATACACCCGAAAAGTACACTTATAAAGACGTAGGAGTAAAATTCAGAGATTAAAGGGATGTATCCAAAGGCTACTGTATAGGTATAGAAGCATCGAAGAATAGCAGTAATAAACCAGATAGCTAAAATATTTCTTACAAGTAGATTGCGGTACTTTAAGAATACATAAGGTTGCCACAGAAACTGCCACAAATGGTCTAAGCACCACGATATGGTAGCCATCAAGCCCTTCGGGTCATCATAGTAGGCAAACGCCAGAAATAAGACGTTTGCCATGTAGATGAAAAATGAAAGAATAAATAAGCCTAAAGCGATTCTCATGGAACTTTCGGCTTAGGTGGATGCGGAGCTCCTTCGTCGTCGTCTCCTTCAGTAGTTACAGGAGGTTTAGGAACTGGTCTCGGCTTTGGTTTCGGATTCGGTTTAACTGCCATTGTTGTATTGATTTATAGTTAATAATTAATTTGATTCTCTATCTGGCTTACTGAACTTATAAGCATATTTAACTAAGGGCTTTAATATCATTTCGTAAAAAGCTCCCACACCTAGAGCAATCGTAGCTATCTGAAGGTTATACTCTCCTACATATTTAGAAAAATACTCAGTAGCAAAAACCCCAAAAGTCCAAGCTAATACACAATTACCGAAGAATCTAGACAGCCAAGACCCGATACTATATTCTGGTTGTTTGGGAAACCAGTTAGGATATAATTTCTTAGCTATGTAAATACAACACTGTCCACCAACTGCAAAGAAACCGTAGTCGGTGTTTAGTCCATACTTATGAAGAAAAGTAAATATGGGAATTTGCCCAAATATTACAAAAAAAAGCATTGCACAAAAGTCTTGTAAATCGTCCAGTGAATCGAAATTATTAAAAACCCAGTGCGAAAATTTGGTTATAGCTACTTTCATATTGACTCTGTAATATTAGTTTCCGTTACTTTCTTAGGGGTGGTTTCGGTTATTACAGTGTTGATTGAGTTGTTAGGGGTGTCGTTCTTGGCTTTCCATTCTTTAATTTTATGTCCCCAGTTTCTTAGTACGAATAAAATAAGTGTACCAGTACCGCCTATAACAGGAACTCTGCCAGTGGCAATCTCTCCACCCATGGTCAGCTTAAAAATAGTGTCTAAGGCGTCGTCTATCATAGCAATAGCCAACCATGCCAATGCAGGGACTTCTACTCCCTCGAAAATCTCAACCATTTTTTTATTCTTTTTTGCCATGCCTTTTGTATTTATGACAAATATAAAATATTTCTTGTAAATGTAAATTACTTTTTCATAACTTTGTCTTGTTCATGCTAGGGAACAAAAACGATATTGTCTTAACCGACAACAAAATACCGTCTTTATAAGCTAGCACTTGTAGGGGCGGTTATTTTTTTATGGCAAAAGTATTAACAGTTTCAAGGTTCTTCCCAGCCTATCACCCCAGAAAAGGGCAATCAACATTATTTGTTGAAAAGATACTAAAATCATTAGGGCAGCTCACTCCAGAAATGGATAGATTATTTGCTGATAAAGTTTGGCCTAAAAATCACACTATCAGAAAGGGTAATAGATGGAAAGTAGGCGACAAGGCTTCTTTAAGATATTGGAGTGATAAGCCTTACAATTCTCCACAAGTTGAATTTGCAGAAGTAGAAGTAGTTCAGTTGTGGAATATTAAAATTAGTGAATTTTGTGAGATTTTTGTAAACGACATGGAAACTGAAGCGAGTATGATAAGAGTGACCCGTGTGGCCGAAAATGACGGGTTAAATTGGGAGGATTTAATAAATTGGTTTATTCCAAATAGCAACAAGTTTAAAGGATTTGAAGGTCAAATTATTTGTTGGAAACCTGTAAATTATATCTAATATGAACTACATCATAATAGAAGGCACTCTCTATAAAGTAAGTAAAAAAGATGCTCAAAAAGTAAGAGAACATATTAAATCTATGATTGATTCTAATGCTGAAAGCCATGAACTTTCTGAATATATCGCAAATAAATACAAGGCACTATCTAATGATATTCCTTGTTTGATGCTTTAAGCAATCTTAATAAATTTTTAATTTGCTTTTAATCTCTTTCATTGTTTACTTTGTGTATATAGTAAGCCCTGTGAAAGAAAGACCTGAGGCCCGTACGCCATAGGGGATTTCAAGTAGCAGGCAAAAGACATTAACACAGCAAAAGTTATTTTGGATAGTAGTTCTGATATTCGGGGCTACTATTTTTTTGCTCATTTACTTGCATATTTAAAACAAATAACATAACTTTGTTGTATGGAAAACTACGACACAAAGATAGGGCAAGCGGTCAAGGCTACCGAACTATACGATAAGCTAGAACTAACTAAAGGGGATTATTCAAGATTTATAAAAAGAGAATTAATTGATAATCCTTATTGCGACGAGAAATCTTACTTTGCATTAATGCCAACTGAAAGCAAGCACGGGAGATTTAGACAAGAGTATTTTATACACATTGATTTTGCCATGAAGTTGTGTATGGTTAGCAGGTCAAAGAAAGGAGAAGAATTGAGAGACGAATTAGTGAAAATGGTTCGTAAGGTAGAAAACAAAGATTTACTCACCCATGAACAAGTTTTATACTTGGTGAAGCTGAAAGAGGTTTTTAAGTACATATCTAATTGCCAAGAGATACAAAAGAAGCATCTTGATACTTATGTTGCTAAAAGTCACAGTAAAAATCCATTTGCCGAGTTTTACACATTTAGGAATGCGATATTAGGGTTAGGCAAAGAGGAAATTAATGAGAGGCTTAAAAGATATTGTATTGAAAATCAGAAATCTACTAAGGCTACTACCCAAATAGAAAAACTTGCCTTTATTAATAAGTATGAGGTTCTTAGAAATGGCATTTGGGACTACTTGGAGGCATCAGGAAGCAATCAAAGTATGAAGTTAGCAGAATTGGCTATGAATATGGCAAAACTCGAATCTACGCCTATTTACAAGTCTAATGAAAACAATATGTTTCAGCAACGAGAAGAAGAAAATACAATTAAACAGCTTAAATCATAATCCAATGCCATTATCAACCGAACAAATATCATTACGAACCCATACGGGAGAAATAATAACAGGTAAGCGACTGCAAGACGGCTTAAACAAAGTTGCTGATGATATGATACAAAATGCTAAAGATATAAGAAGTAGTAATGAATATGCAAGCCACGTTACGGAAGAGGAAAAAGATAATTCTATGAATAGAAGCATTGAAAATGCCGAGAAAGTCAGGAGAGGTGAAAAGATGAACAACTTTTCTATCTGGCAAGATTTGAATATGTATTTCACGGGTGAATGTATTGCACTCTTAACTTAAATAAAACAAGTTTTTGACAATCAAATGTATTAATTTCTTAAATAACCAAAATCATGCATCAAATAGACATTCAAAAAATTAGAGAGACATTGCCTTCTCACGCAAAGGTAAACTTATTAAAGGGCAAGCAGGTATGGGAGATTCATATTATGGTAGCCTTTCCTTCGATGAAAGATATTAATCCGATGGGATGGGAAAAAGACTTTCAAGACGCAAAGGATAAACAAAGGGGAATAATTGGCGAGGCATTGTCAGAGTTTTTCACCGAAACAGAAGGGCATATCTGGAGAATTTATCTAAAAAGAATACCTCTTGAATTTATAAATATCTAGTCAAATGTATTAATACTATGAAAGAAGAAGATAAAACCGAGCCATTGTCTTTTACAGAAAGAATTATAAATATTATAGGATTGTGTGCAATGATTGCAGGAATTTTATTTTTCTATGCTGGGAAGGGAACGGAGTGTTTTCTTTGTTTTATGATAGGCTTTTCTATTGTAGCTCGTGATTGGGTAGAGAAGAATACACAAATGGTGCCATTCAAAAAGAACTTAACTAACATAAAGTCAATCTCTCACGATAAAAGAGGTAATATCTACGCTTTGTGTGAAGATTCAACTATCTGGAAGAAGAGAGACGACGGATGGATAATGATTACTGGGGAACAAGATTGATACAACATACATTTATAAATTATAGCCATGCAGCTTTCAAAAGAATTACTCGAAAAGATAGCTATTAATTATCCTGACAAAATATTAATTGAACCAGTTAAACAAAGTTTTCCACAAGACAAATATTTAGGATTTGTTTATTTAGTTAAAGGGAATGACTCATGGGAACAACTTTTCTATTTTATTTATAAATTCTTTGATACCCAACAAGAGTGCATTAAGTATCATGAAGATTTACTCGAATTAATAAAAACTGATTATTATACAAATCTGAATAAATCAATCCTTTAAATAAACTAACTATGAAAAAGAAGAAAGTTAAAAAGCAATACTATGTGATATTAGAGTTTTACACTAAAGCAAAGGTTATTAAAGCTACATCAAAGAGGCAAGCCAAAGAACTGTTTATTATGCAACTCCAAAGAGGCGGATTAAATAAACTGGTAAACAAACGCAATTCAAGTGTTGAAATAGAGCCTAATATTTTATAACCATGACACCAAAATCCCTAAAGCGTGGAATAGAAATACAAAAAGAAATAGAAGAGCTTAAATGGCATTTAAAGAATCTTCCTTTAAGTATCCCTTTGGCTTCCGTAGACTTTCGCTTTAAAGAAAGCCGTCCTGTAACTTTTAGTATCAGGGAAATTCCAGAAGCACAACCATTCGTTGAAAGCGTAATAGCTCGAATGAAAGATGATATTAGAAAATTAGAAACAGAATTTGAAAACCTTTAAAATAACTATCTATGAAAGCAATCTGGAAATTTCCATTAGATACAACCGATACACAGGAAATACAAATGCCTGTAAATATTAACTTTTTGGATATTCAAATGCAATACGAAACTCCCTGCTTGTGGGGATTGGTAGATACTGAAGCTCAAAAAGAAAATAGAATAATTAAGATATTCGGGACTGGTAATCCAATACCAGACGACTTTTACTTAATCAATTGGACTTATTTAGGCACTTATCAAATCATGAAAAATTCTTCACCGTTTGTATTTCACGTATTTGTTGATAATAAGAATTATCTGAATAGTAAACTATGAAACTACCCATAGAGCAATCTTTCCAGCAAATACACGCTTTAGGACTAGTGAAAAATAAGTTTCTAAAGACTGGTACGGACGTAGTATTCAGAATAGAAGATTTTCAATACAAGGAGACCGAAATAACAACTGCTAATTTTTGGCAATCAATATTAGGTATAAGTAAAACTCGAAAGGGATATAACCTTACTTATATTAAAATCTCTTATTGGGATTATAAGAAACTGAACTGGGCTTATACTCAACTCAATGACGGCTCAGAACTAAGCAAGTATTTTCTTTGCTTTTTGACTGTGTATAATATGGATGAAATAAGAAAACAATTTGTAAATAAAATATTAGAACCATTGGATAGTCTTTAAACGATAAAATTATGACTAGTAAACAGCAACAAGAGTTATTTAATTATCTTTCAAAGGAACATGGTATAACTGTTTTACAAACGGATATGCAAGAAATTGAAAGGATATTAGAAACGGACATGAAGCCCTACAGGGTGAAAGACGAATTAAAGAAAATGGAAAGCGACTACAAAACTAAAATCTACAATTTAGAGCAAGTAGACTATAATAGAACATCTGAAACTAGGGCAGAAATAGCATCTATGACTAGGATATGCAAAAATGTTTTAAATGATTTAGATAAAATCCTTTATCATTTAAATGGAGATATTGAAGAATACGCTTAATTTATTAATAAAACACATTTTATAGCCTATGCATCCACACAACACCTTAAAACTAAACAAATTTACTATTGAAATTAATCAAATAATTTACCTAAAACCTGAGGTCAACTACACAAGAATATACTATGATAACACCTATTATTTATCCTCTTATACGATGAAGTTTATCTTATCTAAACTACCCGATAATTTCATCAAATTAGGGCGTTTTAGCGTAGTTAATAAGAGTTATATAGAATCATATAGTAGTGGAGTAGTTAAGTTAAAGAACGGGGTTAAACTAAGGGTTACAAGAAGATATTTAAAAACCATTGAACAGATATTATTATGAAAGAATTAGTAAGGCATTTATTGCGGAATAACATAAACGAAATATTGGGAAAGTCTATTATGCATTGCCATTGTAGAAATGTACATTCAATTATGCTTCTTGATTGCCCTGAGAAAACTATTAGACTTTATATTGCTACAAAGGGTCACGAGTTATATAGAAATTATCCTGACGAAAATATGAGTATGGGCAAACCTATGTCAGTAGGATTACATTCGCACCACTGCAATTTAACCTTACACGTCATCAAAGGTCAGTTATACAACTGGCAAGTTGTCGAATCCCCTAAGGGTCAGGAATTTAACAAATACCTTTACCAAAGTAAGATAAGCAACGGAGAACTGAAATTCCAACCATTAGGTACTTCTCGACTTGAAACAACTCAAATGGATTGGATTGCTAAGGGAGAAAGTATAAGCATGCTTGCTAACCAAATTCACACAGTGTCGTGCTATCCAAATATGTCAAATGCATGGATGGTTTATGAAGGCAAAAAGGATGAAAGCTATAAGCCTTATCTTTGGACAAACCACGATATTAATCAAGATGATTTTAGCGGACTGTATCAGAAAATGGACAAAGATACACTGTTTAGTCTTTTAGACTTAGTAGAACTATGACCACCGAACAACTAAAAGCCTACTTTGCCTCAAAAGAACTGCCTCAGACAGTGCAACTGTACCCCTGGTTAAAAATAGTTGATGTAAAGAAGTTTGTTGAGGCTCATTTAGGCTATGCTGATATGAAGCTGAAAACTTTGAGTAATAATTATAAAGAAAGATTGATTCACCTCGTAAATTTATTAGAAAATGAACAAAATAAAAATAGCTAAAAAACAAGACATTTGGGAAGCGTTAAAATGGACAGGAGGCAATTATGATGAAATTGTCGATTTTTTACATACACCTGAAATGATTCATAATGAAGACATAGAAACTGGCGAATTACGAATAAAGGTTTTTGGAAATTACTTCCCGTTAATTATAGGAGACTACTTATTTAAAACAAATAGGAATCACATAGGACTAATAACCCAAGATATTATAGATAGACAATGGGATATTGTCACAGACGAATGCGAACACCCCTACGCTTTTGTTCAACGTGACGGAGATACTGAGAAGTGTACTAAGTGTGGGCTAGTTTTATGTGAAAGGGTAAATAAACTAAACTTATGAAAACAATAATATTTGTCATTTACTATCTGTATGTAATCTTCCTACTAGTAGGTTGTAGTTATTTAGTCTTTTGGAAAGGTGCTAGTGGATGGTGGTATTTATTAGCTGTTTTAATGTCACAAATAGCCCCAACAATTACAACAACTAGAAAAGATTAATTAAACACTGTAATCCTATTTAACAATGAGAAAATTCATCCTTGATAGAATTAAAATAATGTATTACATGGACACTAAGCACATTTACGTAGAAGATATTAAAAAGTTCTTCTGTATACCTAAATGGTTTGCAAAACTACTTTGTGAAATGGCGGTAAAAGAAGGATATTTTATAAAGAGAATATCTGGATTAGGAGAAGATTTTTATATGAAGAAAAGTTAATCAATATAGAAATGAACAAGCCATCTGTTGACGGATATAAACCTAAAGCTAGAAAATCTATTATTGACTTTTATTCCAAACATATAATCATTTATGTTCATAACGGGTATTATCTAGTAAAGGATAATCATGACAAGTTTTTTATAGTAAAATCTAAAGATGTTGATTATAAAGAATTGATAACTCCAATAAATAGCATTGTTTTATTTCAAGGTGCAAGTATTGATATTTCTAAATATCTGGGTAAAAAGTTTGCTGACTACAACTCCGCCATTTCGCCAAAGCTTTGCGACAAAGAAGAAAAGTATTTTATTGATATTGTAAAAAATGGAAAGCACGAATTAATAGACACAAGAGAAATAAAATATCTTACAGCTAAGATAAATTATACCGACTTTACCTTTTATGGAAAGGCTAATATTGTGGCAGGTATAAGTATAAAAGAATACTCCAAAAGAATAGTTGACCCTAATTTTGTTAGGATTAGTAGAGCCTGTATAGTTAACAAGCGATATGTAATAGGCGTCTATTTGAATGTAAAAGAGCCTTCTTTTGTGTTAATAAAAGGCAATAAGCGAATACCAGTATCCAGAAGATGTGTAGTTCCTTCAAAGAGAATTTTTAAAGGCATACCAACTATTGAACCAAACGCTTAATCTTTGCTTTAGGTAAAATCTGATAAACTCCTTTCTCAAAAATATTGATAGGCTTAACAAATATAGTATCACAAGTAATATGCCCTAGCTCAATAGCTTCTTGAAAGTCTTTATTAGACTGTGTTAAACGCATTTCTAAGCCCTTGATTGACTTGGTTTGTGATTGGATTAATATATCCTTCTTATTAATAATATCTTGTCTTAAAACGAGTTCTTTTTGTAGAGAGTCAACCTCAAAAGCTAGTCTTGCGTTTTGAGTAGAATCGATAGTTTTATTTTCTTTATAGCCTAAAACTATCTTATCATACTTTTTAATAGTCTTAATATTAGACTTGTGTTCACAGGATTTACCTAAGTAGAATCCTATCGCTAAGACTAGTACAATTCCTAAGGTTTTAAAGTTTAGAAGAAAAGAAAGAATATTTTTCAGTATCAACATAATTTTATTATATTTGAGCTCAATTTAATTTATTTCTAACTCGGGGTTGATTTAGGATGACATTAAAACTATTTGTTAGCAAGCACGGCAAGAAGTCCTCTTTAATCGGAGGATTTTTTGTTTAGGCTAATGCCAGATAGTATACACTTGCATACGAAGCAATTAACTCTGCCTTGTCAGGTAAAGGTTCTAACACTCCATTTACTTTTCTTCTTCCGTTAATTACTGACCTTGCCATTATAAAATCGGTTTTATTTTGGTTAATAAAGTCACTTATTTTTTTACCTGTAAACATTCCAGTAGTCATGCCTACAAACGCTATTTTAACCGCTTTGAGAGGCTCTAATGCTAGGTCTGGATTATTTACTAGGTTGATATTAAAAAGATTAGCAAACTTCTCGTAATTCGCCTTCCAGGTGATTTGTACAAATCCTCGTCCGTAATAAATCTGATGCGTAACAGGGTCAGGTTTGCCGTAAGGTAATCCTTTGCCCTTTCCATATTCTTCAATAGGTTGAAACTTCTTATCGGTTTCATGATGAATAGTAGCAAGTATATAAGCAAATTGTGCTACCGTTAAGTTTATATAATTTGGTGTTCCTAATTGACTCTCCCAGTAGTCCAATATAAATTCTAAGCCCTGTACTTGTGATGCAGAGAACTTGCCGAATAGTGGGCGGATGATGGCAAAGAAGTTGGTTTTGTTTATCATACCGCAACCGTATAGATTAAAGTCCCCGTTACTGGTGTAATGGTATATTGCAAAGCTAATTTGCCTCCTTTACCATCAATAAAACTATAATCCCCTGTTGCTGGAGTAGGAGGATCGCCAAGAGTTGTAATAGTATAGGTAGCCCCTGCTTGTGGAGCTATATTAATATAGAAGGCAGAATTGGCACTAACCGTAATAGGCGTTGTTCCACTACTAGTCTTTACTGGTGCTGAAATATTTGTTTTCATAGATGAATATTCTAAAAGATTCTTAACTAATCCGTCAAACCAGTAGAGAGAGCTGTTACCTCCAGTTGTTTCATCATCCGCAACAGCTATTAAACGCATTTGGTTAGAAGCGGATATGTCAGCAAAGTTTTCAACCGATTCGTAAGGTACACGTTTAGCCCACTTAACCAGATAGTCATTTGCTCCATCTTTGACCAGGCTATCTTCGTCTGTTCCTCCTGGAATAATGCCGTATCCCCTGTAAATAGTGGCTAGCGTCACACTGGCAATTAAACCGTTATCTCCTTGAGTAACCTCTATTTCAATGTCAGGTTCAGAAGAAACAGCATCACTGTTAGAGGGATTATGGTTTTGCTTAACATTTAAAATTGTAGACTCTGCTTCAAACGACTTTCTTACTCCCAAGTCATCCCATTGAACTGAAACGATAATCGGATAGGTATTATTAAGTTTTTGAGTATAAGAAGAAGTTAACTGACAACGAAAAATATTATCAATCTCAATAAAGGGCATTTCTGTACTGGTCTTTTGAGCCACTACATCGCCTTTGACTGATAGCCAAATATCCTCTACCTTTGACAGTAAATCTTCGTCAATAATTACATCAATGGTTAAGGAATCCCCTCTATTTATTGTTTTAGTTGCCATATTTAATACCCTGTTACCTGAACGTGTAATTTATAGCCCGTTAAATTGGTTGCAAATAAAAGTCCGACAATTGGAGAAAGTAAAGACCCAATAGTACTATTGTTTGAGACAATTATATTTGTTACCACCGAAGTGGTTGTATAACTCTTGATTGAAACCAAAGGAACACTAGTAGCTGATGCAGTATTACTTTCGACTTGTGCCTGTACGTTTAAGATAGTACTAAATCCTGCTGAACTTATATCAACAGTTTGTCCGCTCCCTGTTGAGGGTGTTACTATTCCGTTCCATACTTTTATCTGCTGAGAAACCATGCCAGACGAGGTATAAAACTGAGGCTGAACATTGCTATTATTAGGTATATTAACAACACCAGTAGTATTATTATAGGTAGGGCTTCCTGTGCCTGTGGTAGTTAGACTTATAACACTTCTTGCATTTGCTGTCGTAAATCCGTCCGTTATACCGTAACCTGCTAAGGTGGTTGGTTTAGATGTAATTACTGACCATGCAGGAGGATTAGCGGCATTGTAATAATTACTGCCATTAGCTATCTGATTATTATTAATAGGAATAGTAGACATTACTGCTAATAGTTCTGGGTTGTCAGTGATTTTTATCCATTCAGTCCCTGACCATCTATAATAACCCTTTACTCCATCACTACAATAAGTTAAATACCCCATAGGAATAATAGAAGGAGTCGCCATAGCCATCGTTACCATCTGAGTTTGCGTTAAACTTCCTACATTGCTGGACTGAGCAAATACATTATAAGAAAATAAGACTAGCAAAAATATCTTTTTCATTATTGACGATAAATGGTGTAAGTAGCCGAGCCTAAATCGATTGGCGCTGCTGTGTCGTTTCTAAGATAATAAGTTACTGTATTTGTAGCTGACACATAGCCAATTATATTTATTTGTTGCTGGTCTACATTAACAGTAACCCTGATTAAATCACCTAAAGCTGCACCAGTTACCGTAACTGTTCTTGGAGTGGATGCTGAACCTCCTAAAATACTAGGTGCGTCGTAAACATCGGTGGTAATCGTTTTGTTGCTTGCCACCATTTCCCATGCTGTACCGTTGTATTGCCAAATCTTTCTAAAGTCTGTGTCGTAAACCAATAACCCAGTCGCTGGCGTGGAAATTCCGGTTCTTTGAGCAGTTGTCAATCTTGGAATTAACACACCCTTTCCAGTGCTAGACAAATCCAGTATAGCACTGGCATTTGGAGCTGCTGTACCTATTCCTATATTAAGGCTGCTTTGAACCAAATTAAATAAAGACGTAGCTCCACTTATACCATTTGTAGTCGTTCCAATCGAAAGTCCTCCATTGACATCAGATGTAATATATCCTCTTTTTGTATTGCCGGTCAACCCTAGCGAAAGAATAGTATAGGCATTAATTCCGCTACCCAGAACCTCTAGGATGCGAAAGTTTGTTCCGTATGTAGAAGGGGTGGTGGTAGCATCAGATACGATTAAATTATTATTAGTGTCCTGATAGATAGTTGAATTTGTATAATTCCCTGCGGTAGAAAATGGCACCCTTCCGGTTGTAGTTATGTCTGGCAAAGTGCCAGTTAGAACTTTTTCGCTTGAATTAACCTTTTCTCTAAATATTGAAACAGGTAGTTTTCCTGTAGCGGTAATTGCATTTGCAATATACCTATGTCCATTATCGTTTGGATGAACATTGTCTGAAGAGAGCATAGTAGCATTAACCCAACCGCTACTTACATCAATTCTTTGAGATGCTGCATAATTAGCAACAATAAATGTGTTTAATGCGGCTTGACTTACAGCAGTTTCCCCTATACCGTACAAATGGTAAACGTCAATACCTGCAGCTGTTAAAGAATTAACTATACTTGTGTAGTTGGATTGCCATGTACCACTTGATGTGCCAGACCCTATGTCATTTCGACCTATGCACAAAACCACCCTCTTTGGTTTCAGGGCAATTATTTGATTAACTACTAACAACAACTCTGTTGTCCTGTCTCCTGCCCCCCCGTATACCCCATACCCTAATAACGAGGGGAATCTTAATTCTGTCGTCTTTGCAGAATATCCAATCGTTTTAGAATCCCCTACAAATAATACTGGTGCATTGTAGTTTAAGTGAGAAATAGCTCTAATAGAAAGAATTGCCATTGAACCACCAATATTCCAGATACGTAATTGATTTGTATTTGGAATTTTAAAATTCACACTAGTGGAAAGGTTGTTGTTTACCGTTACCGTTGTTGTTGTTTTTTGCGTTTCATTGACAACCACTCCCGTCACCCTACTTCCTACCCTGATATATTTTAAGGTAAATATATCACCAGCGACTGAAATTGGTGAGGTCTTTTCTATCAATATAGTATTAGCTTCTGCATCATAAAGTCTAATCACGTTAGAATTTGTAGAATAGAATACCGAAACACTTCCACTATAAAAGGTATTGATACTTCTTTGACCTATTGCTATTCCATTTCCTAGTGTATCTGCTCTGAATGTGACTTGATACTCTATTGTTTCGTCAGCATTGGTGCTACCATTTATAACCACATACTGGTTAAAGTTTCCTGCCCCAGCTCTTAAATTAATGTAATTATTAACAATTGTAGGGGTGAATCCTGTTGATGTAAAATCCGTCAGGTCTGAAAAGTAACTTTTTTCATAAATCTTTTCATTATATCCATATGTATTTGGAACAGGAGCAGGATAACTCTGAGCAAACCCACTTAAACTAATAAGTAATAAAAATAATATCTTTTTCATTGTGAAACAGTATACAGAAATACCCCTGTAACGGGTGTAAAGGTCATGGTATTAGAAATCTTTCCTCCTTTGGCATCGAAGAACTTATAATCTCCTGTCGCTGCGGTTGTCCCTCCTGCTGTGGTAGTTATCGTATAAGTGGCTCCTGCTTGTGGCGATATGTCTATTGTGTAAGCCGTTCCACCTGTTATTACTACTGGAGTAGTCCCTACACTTGGAGTTGGAGAAAAGGCTTTGTTCGGATAGCTCACAGTAACACTTGAAGAGCCACTACTAGAGGAAGAAGCTCGTCCTACCCTAATCTGAGCGTTCAAACTATCTCTTGCTATATCAGCAGAGCTACTATAAGCCGTACCTGCTGCTTTAACTACACTTGAAGCTAGATAAGACTGCTCATTGTCTAAGGTCTTGATAGTTACATAGGTATTAGCAGGATTAGCTGTAATAGATATTACCTTGTCTAGTTGCAGACAAGTACCTGTCGTAGCAGAGGAGGGATAAAAAGTTAAACAACCATTAGAGACATAAATCTTAATGTTTTGTGCCATTGTAGCACTTCCGATTAACAGAAGTGCTAGTGTTAAGAGTTTTTTCATTGTATTTATCTTACTAGTAAATTTTTGCTTGCTTAATAAGCACTTTTCCAAACCGACCCATTATATATTTGTAATACTCCACCGCTAGTGTCGTTTGCTACACAGTCTGTACAATAAATTACCGCACCTGCTGTAAGTCCCGTTAATGCTGCTTTTTCTGAGGCTGACATTCGTGGAGGATAAAAAGCTGAAGTAGTTGAAGCCACGTCTAATTTACCTGCTGGCGTAGTAGTGCCAATACCCACAAACCCATTAGAAGCCTTTAAAGACATAAATCCATCTATGCCAGAGTTTACAAAGAAACGCAGGTCTCCTGTTGATGATGTAGTAATATTTGTATTTCCTCCCTCTGTATTAGTACCCCAATCTATACCGTAATTAAAATTAGGGAATATGGTAGAGTTATTAATATAAGTGTCTTTAAGAGTTGTTACTCCAGCTACACCAAGAGTGCCACTTATCGAGCCACTGACTAGTTTTGCGGTATCCACTTTGATGTTGCCACTTACATGAAGTTTTTCGGTAGGACTTGTCGTTCCAACTCCTAAATTGCCAGAATTTAAAATCGTCATCCTCCTTGTGTTGTCTCCAGTAGAAAAATACATACCATTATTTGTTGAAACGCCTGTTCCATCCCAAGACCCGATAAATACATTGCCCGTTCCTGATGCCTGAGACCCCGCATCATAACCTATGCCTATGCTATATCCTCCACTATTAGCACCTAATGCATTCCTTCCCAATGCTGTACTATATCCGCTATTACCGCTATTCATGGCATTATTACCTATTGCAGTGTTATAAGAAGCCGTACTGCCACTTACTAAAGCACTTGAGCCTAATGAAGTGTTTCCTATGCCTGTGGTATTAGCGTTTTGTGAGTTGTGACCGATAGCAATATTGCTTGACCCTGTGGTATTAGCTAATAACGAATTAGTACCTATACCTACGTTTTGATTGCCTGTAGTGTTATTTTGAAAAGCGTTGATACCGAAAATATTATTACTAGAAATATCACCTGTGCCGTTCCCTAAAACCTTATTCCCTTTTAATGTCGCTACGCCGCTAACTGCTAAAGTAGGAATTGTTACCGTTCCTGTAAAGGTTGGGTTATTAAGTGGTGCATATAATACTCCTGCTGCTGAAGTAGAAAGATAAACAGTAGGGTCTAGTGAACCATCACCTCTAACGAAAACATCGTTCCCAGCAATAATATTAGTCAAATTTCCTACCGAGTCAGACCTAACTAGTCCGCCACTGCCTCCGCCAGTTAAATTTGCGATTCGTGCATTAGAGGCCCGAAAGCTTCCAGACAAGTCTAATGTATAAGTAGGATTTGTATTAAAGATACCAATTAATCCATTTTTCATGTAAAGCATATTAGGAGAGTTGAAGTTAACAGGTGTGTTTTCCTGATAATAATCTAACACTAATGATTGCCCTTGATTAGCCCCATTATTAACTAGTCTCCATGTATACCTATCCATTTCCGAACCATTTTTTCGATTCTCAATAATTGCAGTAGGAGACTTAAAAGAAGTTGCTACTACTCCAGCGTTTACCGTTCCACCGATTGCTAAAGAAAGATAAGTAGCTGACAGACTGGGTATGTCACCACTTGAAATAGTGCCAGAGGTGATATTACCACTCCCGTCAAACTTGGCAATTCCTGCTGTATAACTATTAAACCTGATTGCTCCACTAGTCCCTATTCTCATTCTCTCAACCTGTGAGCCTGTCTTAAAGCTGATAGCGTCACTTGTTCCTGCTGACAGGGTAGATTGAACAGTAAGTACTCTTGAGGCTCCTGTACCACCCACTAATAAAGGGGTTTCTAGTCGTGCCTCTGCTACTAAAGTATCTGAAAAAGTTAAAACTACTGGCACTGTACCTTGTACTGCTCCTGTGCCGTTTGTTACTTTAATTTTACCAGTTACCCCAACAAGATTAGTTAAATTATACTCAGAAGCTGCGATTAAGACGGCTGGCCTTGTGTTACGGATACGGTACAAATTGTCGTCTTTAAAAGCCAGTCGAGAAAGTGTTGGCGAGTTGGTAAGCGTAGTTGTGTCGGTACCAATAAACCCTAAAGCCTGACCGTGAGCCATAGAGACATTAAATAAAAAGGCAAATAGAAAAAAATGTAATTGTTTCATTGTGTTTTAATAAAATGTTAAAAATGATTTCCTTTGGCTAACCAAATGAATCACTTTTATTAATCACAAGCTAAATTCTTAAAATAACAGCAAAAATTATTCTGGATAGCTATATATCGTGCGACTGTAAGTCTCCAGATACCTTAACATCAACCGCTTTGATAGTCTGGTATTGAATCCAGATGTCGTCAGAATCATAGGTATCTCCCGAAGGAAACGTAAATACTTCATCTATAATCTGTTTAGCCGATAATGTTCTGGTAAAAATAGTTGAATTTTTTGTATTTCCAATAGTGATTTGCATAGTTTCTCCTATATCATGTCTGGATTCTGCCAGAACAATATAAGCATAGTTGTTTTTAAGTCTTCCAAAGCCTAATATCTCGGCTCGTGGCTGAATTTGCAAAGGGTCAGTAAAGGTTAAAAGCTTATCAGTTGAACTAAATAAACCATAATCACGGTTAAGCATTTTAAGCTTATAAGAGATTGCGAGATTTTGTCTTTCACCTCCTAAGTTTACATTGTATGGTGGCGAATCTTTGCCCTCAATTGTTGCCTGAGCATATCCCGAACCTTCGTTATTGGTAGGAAATACACTAGTACCATCGTCACTAAACCCTGCTGTACCTGTCCATCCAGACCAAAGTAAAAGCTTATTACTCATACAATGCCCAAGCAGTGCTTGAAGCTTAGTTGTATATCTGTCTAACGGGCGATAAACATTCTGCCAGGGGTTAGCCTCGCACGTTGTCCGTACCATCCAGCAGGTCTTGTAATTCCCGTTAAGTGTCGTACGAATATCATTTCCGCCCTGTAAAGCCCTTAGTTCGTAAACTACATTGGCATAAGAGGCATAAGGGAAATAGACCGCACAAAAAGCCTCGTGAATAAAGTTTTTATACGGCCCTTGATTGGGGTCTACGGGGTCGAATGGGTGTTTAGGCTCCCAATGATAATTTATGCCCCTGACTGTCTCATCAAATCCGTTATCTACAAAGTCTCTTTCTCCATCTGCATCGACCTGTATTACGCCATCAACCTTTTTATACATTGAAGTACTTAAAGGTAAGCAAGCATTGGCATAAGACGGGAGGGTATTGAAATAAACGTTTTTGCCTGAGAAATAAGAAGTTACCAGTCCACTAGGATTCTGATAATTCTTGGCATTCTTCATAAAAGGATACAATTTCCTTCTATTACTTACTGCGTCACCATCGTAAAAATAAGACGACATTCGCCAGAAGAAATTAAATTCTCTTACAGGCTTGCCATACATAATCGTAACCGCATCAGCATCGTACGCAATGGCTGCGTTGTGAAAACCTTTTAGAAAAGCTGCTGCTTTGGTGAATGTCCACGCTGGCGTTTCAATATCCCAGTGAACTTCTTTAGTATGAGTTACGGCATTGTTTCGGTCTCTTCTTGTGCCACCCACCCCGAACATATAACCGTATTCCGCAGCTCCGTTAGCTTCAATCTCCGCATCTGAGCCACTAGTGTAACTATCGGGTGCTAGGTTCCATGTGTAACGGTGTGCCACTGGCATCACCGAAGGGGTAAACATTCGGTTGTGGTCGAATGCTGTAGCTAAACCTAAAGAGAGTATTTGTTCAGCATTGCCCCTAAATAAGCCAGCGTCCCCCCAGTCTAACTGGGCTTTATAATCGCCACTAGGTACAACTGGAGTAGAAGGAAAAACACTTAATCCTAGTGTATTGTTAATACTTATATCGTAGTCTACACTTCCTAATATATTAGCATCTACCAATCTTTGCAGGGTGGTATTCTCAAAGGTAATATTAGGGTTGTCTTCCGTGACTAGCGAATAATTAGGAGGTATGTTAGATTCTGCAACGGCAAGTGAGCTATAGGTAACTGTGCCTGCTATCTGTCCGCCTCTGGGTAACTTAACACCTTCCGAGTCGGTTGTATACCAAAGAAACTGCGTATTAGCGTTAACCTTTTTCTTGTAGACCTTTGCCCAGTTGTCAGAGGTGTTCTTTTTGACAATTGCCGTGCCTCCTGCATCAACTAATGCAGAGGTTTGCCCGTAACTTATGTTAAAAGCAAGTAGTAAACCAAGAAAAACAGAAGCGTACTTTTTCATTTTGTTTGACTTAAAACCAGTAATAATTGTGCTTTACCCCCATTGGTTAACTTAGTAGCGTTTTTAATAAAACTTTCTACCTTTTCTTTATCCTGAGTATCCAGTTCTATTGCTTCGCCTCTGTTAAGGAGTACGGCAAATTCCCAGAACTTTAAAGGGTCAGTATTACTAGAGCCATTAGCCATTACATTAGCTAATGTTTTACCTTGACTACCTTCTGTCGGGTTTCCGTCTAGGTCTACAAATGGTATGTTGAAATTGTATTTCATATTTAATCTGCTATTAGTGTTAATCTATAAATTCCGCCTGTTTCATCTGTTACAGCAAATTTAGCATTTCCTCCAACAAGTGAAGCTATGTTGCTAGTATCAATAATTGAGTCGTCTAAAATTATCTTGTTTCCTATTAGTCTTACATTACCTCCCTCTGATTCAATTTGTATATTTGTGCCTGTCTTGCCTATTATATTAAATCCTAATGGAAACTCACCATATCGCATAAACATTTCTGCATCATAGTTTTCGGCTCCAGATTGTGAACTACTAAATAATAATTTTGACCTTGAAACGCCAGACCTAAAATCTAAAGAGTTTTCTACTATATCACCATCACTTAATTTACTGTCAAACTCATTCCAATCTTCGCTCGTTAAATACCCATCATTTGAAGTACTAGCCTCTGACATAGTTATTCTTCTTTGATAAGGAACACCGTCTACATCTTCAACAGTTATCGGGGTGCTATCATCGGCAATTACACTTCCTACTTTCGATATAAACAAGCTAAAATCCGATTTATCTAAATGCCCTGTAGTTGTCTCCGAAGCTCTTGGAATACTTATCTGTGTTGTTCCACCACTTAAATCAAATCTTATCGGAGGAATTGCAGTATAAGGAATTCCACTACCCCCACTCCCTTCACCTACAAATGCATATAGCTTTTCATTACCTGATTGGTCAATAAAAACTAACCTTCCATCACTGGCACGCATCCTTGTTTCTAAGATGTCAATATCATCGTTTTCAAAGTTAGCTCTTTTTATTTGAAAAATAATACCTGTATCTATTTTGTCGATACCGATAAATCCAAAATCATCACCCGTTTCAACTTCGTACTTAATGCCTCTTTTCTGACGTAGTGCCTCGCCTTCTGTTTCTTGATAGTCTGTTACATCGCCACCACCAATTGGGAGCCATCCGCTGTCCTGGTCGCCATAGATTCCACGAAGATAAAGTTTTCCGTCGAAATAATCACCAAAGGGACGGCCAAAACTCATTAAAGTGTACTGGTCGGTGTATTCATTACCTATGCCAAACTTTACTATATAGCCCTGCTTGGTGTTACCTGGCAAGTCTGTTTCTAATCCAATCCCTAAACCGTTTCCATTAATAAAAGCCGCTCCCCATCCTGTAAAGTCGTCTATATCCTTATACGCTTCATGGTCTTGTATTTGTCCCCAATCAACAGTATTAATCACAGAAGCTAACTGAGAGAATCTAACCAGTTCATTAGGTTCTACTGCGTCTACTTCTGAAATAGGAGCAATCTCAAAATTAAACAGTCCTGATATGTCAGCATCGCCAAAAGTCCACTTAAAAGTATCGGCAAATATAGGAACGGTAGAGGCAAATCTTCCTTTTTGATTCGCATCATCTACCGAGATAGCAAAGCCTGACTCTTTGTTGGTTAAAAACAAGAGCGGTTCGGCTTCTACTGAATCACTGTGACCGTGAATTACTCCATATGGAGCTTCTACTTCTTCTTTTCCTCCTACTAATAATCTACCATCGGTAATTCTGGCACTTTTGATTTCACTGGCAATACCTGTAACAAAATCTATAACTCCTTTAGACCTTACCGTTACACCTTTACCCTCAATGTTTAACGGGTTTTCTGTTATCATTTTAGTAGTATAGTCGCCATCTGTTTGCTCATCAAAGATTCTGAATGTATCATTAACAAAAAGCTGAGACATTTTTACATACCCACCTGTAACTAAAAAATCTGAATCGTAAAAATATCCATCTAGGTATTTGCCTGGGATGCTTGGGTGTGGAACAATTGTTTTTCTGAATGGTGGCGGGTCGAACTCTTCTTTGGTCTCAATCTTAATTGAAGTGCTACCGTCTGATACGTCTATTAATTTCCCATCTTTAGTCTTATCGAAAATTTTATATTCTACCGTAATGTCTGGAGCGAACAACTCGGTCATTAAGAGTTCTGTCGTATCATCCTGCAAGTCATACTCGCAGTAAAGTACTAAATATCTATCGTCGTAAATTCTAGGTGTACTTAATATGTCTATATATCCCTTAATTGCTCCCTCGAAAATATCCCCGAACCTGCTTGTCATTGAGAGTTTGTCAATTAAAACTGACTCAACAATCGTATAGTCGTTATCCTCTCCTGTTCTTTTCCATCTTTGGGTAAGTGTTGAGGTATTCCCAACAAACATAGAGTTGCGGTAACGAGAGCCTGCTAAGAATAGGTTATCTTGAAAATAAACATCCTGTTGTTCATCTTTTTTAGACGAAGGCAAAGCAGGATTGTTGTACTGATAAACCTTTCCGTCAAACTCTTTATCGTAAACATTTGGCTGTCCTGTTAAGACTAAGTTTTTATACCTGACTTTTTTACGAAGAGGTACACCACCAGCGAGTTTAACCCCTGGATAAATCCTTATTTGTAGCCTGTTTACGCCATCTAAATATTGATTGGCACTATTGGTTACAAATTTACAACCAAACGCCACAGTCTCATTAAAAACACCCTTGTCGATAATGTATGTAATAGGATTAGCCCGAACGGTTCCGTATTTGTCTACATAATACTTAACATCTGGATTTTCAGAGTTAGAAAGGATGATAGCAATCTTTATACTATCTAAAGTATCATCTGCGTAACCTTCAGCACTAAATTCAAAATTAGCCAGATTGGAAATATCTACTAAGTCGGACTCGAAATACTTATTCCCTAATCCCTCATCATTAGTATAGGTGTTGTCAAGCTGAATGCCTCCACCAGAAACGGTTGAGACCTCGTTAATATTCCAAGACCCTACTCTTGTCCAGTTTACAGGTACTAGTCCGACATAATTAGTTAGATTCCCATTAGCCAAAAGATTAGTAAATTGCCCAACCTGATAGAAAGAACTAAATTGTTGATAGGGAATATCTTTTCTAATCTGTGCGTTTGTTTTAACTTTAGGCCCAGAAGTATGAATGACAAAATCGGAATTTAATGTAACATTGCCCGTAGATACCCCTAAGTAATTATAAGCACGTCCTGCCACGCTACCATCTTCTAATTCAATCGCTGAGACAATTACCCATTTACCCCTTACCTGACTAATGCGTAAGTTATGAGTCTCTAAAAGCCTTCCTAATGCCTCATAATAATTAATATAAGTGTTGTCCTCATTATAAAAGGCTGTTACATTAAAATAGAGTTGAGCTAAAGGACAGTCAGAGGCTGTTTTGAGCATTGATACATCATACTTATTATAGTAGATTTCTAAAGGCAGATTGTACCCTATTGCCCTGAGAGCCTGACTGATAATATCCTTAAATGACTGTTTATTGCTGGCTATTTCGGGATGCTCATTAATAAAGTCAGTATTCTTTAACTGGTTAATACCGTCTTTAGCTGTTACTGTTACTACTACTAAAGAAACGTCCTCGAACTGCTCTGAAGAAGAAAAAGGAATAAGCCAACCGATAAACTCTACAACACTATTTTTGTATACTTTAACCTGAAATTTTCGCTCATCATCAAACTGTAAATCATCCAGCCCAAAATCGGCAGTAGCTTTTAAATTGATATTGGCGTAACGGCTGTAAATATTATTAAACTTTGCATCCTCTCTGTCGTAACCTATCTGAATACCAGTACCGACTAATCCCAACTCCGAAGTAGAGCCTACATAGTCTTTTTCCAGTAGTTCTACCTTCCATTCAACAGAAGAGATACCGTAAGCACTTGCATAATATTTGAGTCCGTAAGCCATTTAATATCCTTTAATTACCTGATAACGATTGTTTGCTGTAAATATATCACCACCTCTAACTACACTATAAGCAGGCTGTTGTGAAGTTGGCGGAGGATTATTTTTATTTTTTGAGAGTCCCCCGAAAATACCTGCCCCAATCCCTGCAAAAAGCCCTAAGGCTACTTGTCCTACATTTCCCGTAGCAATCCCTGCAAAGATTTTAATTTTGGCAATCTCTGCTAAAGACTGGGCAATTGTTCCTAAGATTGAGCGTCCTAAATCTGCTACAGTTGCCGTGCCTGCTATCATTTGCCCTACCATTTCACCAATACTGGCAATCGCATTAGCTTTAAGGTTAGTAAAACTCTCACTTATCTGATTATTGGCATTAACAACTAACAGAGCCTGTTTTTCATACATTTCAAAGTTAGTACCGTTTACTGTTCCTGCATTAAGCCCTAAAATCCCCTCAATAATATTGTTACCGCTTGACAAGTTAGCTGAATTTTCTAAACCTGCCATGAATGACTTGGCTTTTTCTTTTAGTGCCTGCCCGTATCTTTCGATTCCGTCAGGACTAATACCGAAAGCTTGATATACTCTGGCTTCAACCTCCTTTTCGGAACCGCCCAAGCTTTTAATCGAGCTAGGCGTTTTAAAATTATCTGCATCCCTTAACTCCTTTAATAACTGGAGGTGACGAGAATAATAATAAGCGTTTAATTCATCCTCTAAAGACTTTTTACCCTCAACAGAAGCTTTTTTATCTTTTAAATCCTGTGCATAACTTCTTAACGCTTCGGCTCTTGCTCTTTCGCTTGAGTCCTGTATCGCTGCAACTTCTGCCCTTTGAGCCGATTCTAATAAGTCTTGTCTTATTTTCTCAATCTTCTTGGCTTGTTTAGCTGCTTCTTCGGGGTCAAATCCGCCTCCACCTTTTGAAATGGTTTTTATATCGTTTATTCCAAAACCTTTTCCGTAACTATCTGAATCAACAACCGATTGCCCGACGCCATTTTTCTTATTTAGATAGGCTTGTCTATCTGCCATAATACCGCCTAACTCTTTGGCTGCTCCTGCTGGGTCTAACCCTTGTCTGAACTGAGCGGCATAAAACCTTAAAGTTAAAGCGTTTCTTTCTAAAGAGTCGCCTACCTCGTCAATAGTTTTAGAGACCTTCTCCCAATGTGTAACCGCATATCCGGCAGCAGCGATTAGGGCAGCAGCAGCAATGCCAGCAGGGCCAGTTAAAGCAACTAACGCTGTGCCAATGGCAGGTATAACGGTTCCTGCTAAAGCTAAAAGCGGAGGCACGACAATAGCTAGTCCACCAATGGCAATAACGGCCTTTTGAGCTTCAGGGCTTAAATTAGCAAATGATTCTGCTGCTTGTTCAGCAAACTTACCTATCTGGTCAACCCATTTTTGAATGCCTACGTTTTTGTCTATGGTTTCACCTATTTTGGCGAAAGATTTAAAGAAAGTATCTGATAAGTTTTCAATAGCATTTTTAACACCTCCCGTTACTTTAGGCAGTTTCTCTAATTCGCCAATAATCTGTTCGATGAATTGTTGAGACCCCATGCCGAGTTTCTTCATTTTATCCTGAATAACTTCGGTATCTACCGTACCGTAGAGTTTCTTAACGGCTTGTGCTACGGCAGGAACTGCTTCAATAATAGGTCTAAAGTCTTGTGAGAGAACCTTTGCCTTAGCCGACATCTGTGTCAACTGATAGATAACTGAGTCGAACTGAGCTTTTCCACCTCCTGCTGTAGCAATAGCATTCCCAAAGGCTAACATAGAGCGTTTGGCAATGTCGGCAGAGATACCTACAGCACGAAGTCTTACATCCGCCTGAATAGCTTCTTTAAAGCCAATGCCAGGGAGTTTCGCTACTTCGTTAAGTTCAGCAAGTCGTGAGGTAAGGCTATCTGCTGTACGCTCAATCGTTCCTAAACTTAATTTTAAGGCTTCTAATTCTCCGTATGCTTCTATTGCTTTTTTGGCAAGTAATCCTAAAGGGGCAGAAATACCAATAGAAAGTTTGGTAGCTACATTTTCTATGCTTCTGCCAAATCTTTCTATTTGAGAAAGGCCCTTGTTGAGGTCTTTTTGTAGTCCGTCATTATCGACGCCAAACTCTAACAAAAAAGTACCTAATCCAGCCATTTTATGAAGATTTTCTTTTATTACGCATTAATTGCAATTGCCGTTCTGCGTATTCTGTTTCGTATTTCTTAACGTAGTTTATCTGGTTTCCCTCCGATGGTAAACCCCATAATGTTTTTTCTTCAATATGCTTAGTAGAATTGGCATTAACAATAAAGTAGCAAATCCTTCTTAGTTTAAATAATTCAAACTCCGCTTCTTCGTTAATTACTTCTACGGTAAGCCCAATTTCGTAAAGTGTTAAACAATCCAGTTCTCGGGGTTTTATAAAACGCTTGATTGCTATTTTGTCGATTTCTTTCCAGAACTCGTGGTGGTCGTATTCTTTTTTTTTGCCTCTTCGGTCTGTTCTGGTAGTTGTTCGCCTTTTACTTCTTCTAAAGTTTTCCCCCAAAGAGAAAGGCTTAGGGCTTCAAACATACTTGGATAAAACTCGCTATCATCCTCTATTGAGTCGATAACGTTTTCTATTTCCTCTAAGGGCTTTTCAATCATTCCTCCAATACCCTTTTCCTGTATCTGTGCGTTCTCATAAGAGAATTTAACCAGATAAGAAATTACCTCTACCCCAACGCCTGGCTTAGATGGGAGTAGCCCTAGTTCATTAGCTGTACAGTTAAAATGCTTAGTAAGTTTTCTTATAGTATAAGTACCTACTAAACATTTTCCTAATCCTGGTGTGTCGAAATATCCTCTCATATTATGATACTACACCTACAGTTAAATCTCCTTTAAACTCAAAAGTAGCAGAGAATGTAAGCCCCGTTTCCATACCTGAGGTTAATTCAAGATTAGTTACATAAGCCGTTCCCTGATGTGTTGAATCTCCAGAAGTAGCATTTTTCAAAAGAAGCGTACTAAGCGTTCTTGCTCTTGCTGCGGTCATGATTTCATCAAAGTTTCGGTTATCTGTACCAGGCTGAAAATCAACAAAACCCTCTACATTTAACGAGAAAGACATTAGCCCTACTAAGATGTCACGGAATCCGTTATTATCCTTAGAGGTTAAGTCTATAATGTCACCGTTAAAAGTAAGCTGTATTGATGTTAGTTCCGCAACCAGTTTCGCTACTGTTGATTCAACTAAATACAATTTGTGCGAACTTGCATTTGATTTTGCCATTTTCTATATTTAATTTAATTGCTCTAATAAATGTTCAATTGTAATAATTCTTCTTAAAATAGTCTGCGTATCGTTCTGAACTGGTGGAAAATCAAAATCTATAATTTTTTTACTGCTATAAATATTAAATCCACTTAAACTAATTGGTGTTTGTCCAGGGGCTGGCAATGCTGCACTTAAAATTGCGTCTACCATTAAATCTAAACCCTTTCTGCCTGTGTACTGGTCATCAAATGAGGTGATAATATCTAAATTAATGGTACACCTGTTATTAAACCTGTCTTTGTCGTCTTCACTTTGTGAGGTTTGGCTACCTAGTATTACATAAGGTTTAGGCGTATTATCTGGAGCCTTTAAATCAAAAGAGGTGTAACCTAATCCTGTAATTAAAGTGTTGTATGCTCGCCTTAAAGGGAAACTGGTATCTTTCATAACCTTTTGATTGACTTCAAACCACTATACTTATTTAATATCACCCTTACATTGCCCTTAAATACCTGTTGTTCTTCTAAAAAAGACGGAATTAAAAAGGGTTTAGGTCGTCTGTTAATCTTTTTTAAGCCCTTTCCTTTAAATTGATTAGCAAAAGTATCATAACCATTTGGTACACTTACTAAACCACCTGTTCCAAATTCTACATAGGCAGCGTATGATTCTGTTGCACCTATCAGGGCTGTACCTTTTCTAAAATCCATTTTACTGTAAATAGACTGTTTTAGCTTCCCTGTGTCTACCACCACTCTTGATTTAGCTTTTCTTTCAACACTTAACGCTGCTCTTTGAACTTCATATAAAAGGTCTTGCTTTAGTTTTTGAGAATAGATTTTATAATTCCTCAAAATAGTACTTAGTCCCTTTAATTCGCCTTTCATTTTCTTGCTATAATAAGTTCTAAAACTAAATTTCGGGCTTTTAAATTTTGTATGCCTAATATTGAAAACCAGTCGTCTCTGAATTTAACTAACATTTGTTCAAATGGGACTCTACCGTTTTCGTACCTGATTCTAACTCTCCATGTCTCAATGTACTCTGTATTTTCACCCTCATAGGTTTTTAAACTCCCCTTAGGTAAAACCTTAGCAAGCATTGAAAAAGCTAAAGTCTTGGTACTTGTAGGAAAACCCCCTCCATCATCTTTAACAGCAGAGGTAGTATAAAACTCTATTCTATCTCTTAAATCCCCTGCATTGAGTCTTAAAACATCATCCATGTAGGTCTATAATTTATTACTGTTGGTCTCCAGTTATTAGGGAGTAAACTATTTGACTCTAAGGCAATCCCTGTTCTTTGTTCAAAGTCTTCAGATACTTTTTTAGCAATAGCTAACTTTAAGTCTTCTGGTGTGTCGTCTCCATATCCTGCCACATATTCAACTACCAATCCTGTAGAGAAATTCCCGTAAATAGTTTTTTTGTCTTGTCCCCTGACATTATAATTAGTAATATCCAAAGAAGTAGATTCTCCATCTTTCAGCGAGGTAATAGACTTAATCTTAGGGTAAGGCAATCTTACGTATTCATAAGCCTGTTCCCATTCGGCACGGATTGTTTTTTCAACAATAGATATACCGCCTAGTTTTTCTACTTCAGTCCTGGCTGATTTAATCAAATCGTTTAAAAGTACATCATGGGTATCTGTCTCAATTGTCATATATCTTTTAAGGTAATCCAAATCAATTACCTCAGACTGTTCGTCTGAAAAAGATACATCAATTAGCGTTGTTACTCCCATTGTCTACTTTTATTTTTAATTCTTTAGTCTTTACTATTTCAACATTGCCTAATTTCTTGTGAAATTCAGCTCTTTCGTCGTCCATGTCTGTTTCTTCTCCTGCTGGAGTTACTGTTGATCCATGAAGGTCTTTTAATGCTCTTACTCTTGCCATGATATTTTATATATTTGTGTAAGAAAATCATTTAATCCGTTCAAATAATTTAAAGGGTCAAGTTCTTTGGCTCTTTTAAGCGATTCTAAGGACTTTCTTTTGTAATACTCATTATCACTCATTAATTTAATTATTGCCTCACACCATGCGTTTAAATCGGTTCTATCAATCGGTGTGCCTGCATAAGACAAAGCTTCAACTAATCCCTGTGCTTTAGAACTGATTACTGGAATACCGCAACTAATCGCTTCAATAGCCACCTGCCCGTAAGATTCATATTCTGATGGCATTATTACAATCTTAGACTGTTCATAAGCTACCTTTATATTGCTTTGTGGCTCGATGTATTTCAGATTAGGTAGCTTTTCCTTAATCTGGTCATAATAACCGCCTGTAACACCTAAAAACTGGTATTGAGGCAATCTTTTAGCTAGTTCAATTAATATCTGCCCTCCTTTATTTTCATTCAAATTTACAAGGGTAATATAATTGCCTTTAGGTTTAACGTTCTGGTATTCTCTATAGTCTACTGGAGGAATACAAATACAACTTGGATGCTCGTATTTTAAAACCCTTTTGACATATTCGGAATTGTATACTAAGAAATTATTCTTTACTCTTACACTTACCAGATGGTCGCCAAAGCTATTATGTATCAGGTGAACCAGTTTCTTAGAATACCATCTTGATTTATTTAAGCAATAATAAGTTGCTCCTAAATGAGTAAATACTAAATCCGCCCATTTCCAATTCTCGGAATCATCTGTACCAGATTCAAATCTTAACACCTCTATATTATCAACGAACTTTCTTGGCTCTTTTGCCGTCTGCGAGTAGACCTTAACACTGTGTCCTACGCTTTGTAAATACTTTGCTATTCTATGAGCCATTGTCTCGGCTCCTGCTAAAACTTCATTGGGGTAGGCGTGAAGATGAAATAAAATATTCATGCAAATTTATTTTGTGCCTGTCTAAATACTTCCTCATAGTCGGCAAACCCATTGATTATATTTGAAAAGGACGCTTTTTGAATCGCTACCATTGGATATACTACGAAACATTTCTTTAATGGCTGGGCTGTTATCCTTAGAAACTCATCGAATACTATTTCTTTGTCCCAATACTCTAAACACCAGTCCCTGAATTTCTTTGTCGTTACAATAGCGTGGGTGTTCCATCCGTTTTCTAATTCATACAAATGTGAACTATATTTTCTTGTATGAACCGCTTGAAGGTTAGACCCTAACCATAAAGCATCAAAATCATTTGGTAGTTCTTTTATCGCCTTTTTAATATGAGATAAATCACTAATAAATTTGCAATCGTCCTCAACTAAAAATAAATTCTCAACTTCTTGATTCTCTTCTAAGATTTTAAGGATTGATTGATTATATCCTGTCCATCCTATGTCGTGTTTAATAGCTGAAAACCTTTCAAACTCAATTCCTAAATTACTCAATTCTCTTGATACATCGCCTAATCTATCTAATCTCTCATCTAAATTAAGAACGATTGTTTTTTGGATAAACGAAGGAGGAATAACAGCCTCCTTCGTTTCCTTATTTTTTATGACGATAATGCTGTCCATGACCCATAGACAAATGATGCAGGCTGATATACAGCTAAACCAAGTCTTTCTTCCACACGAATCGTTACTAAGTTTTGAGTAAAATTAGTACCGTGTTCGTTAGAAATGGCTACGTTAATATCGTTCTTCATTTTCAATTCGGCTTGATTCCAGTCACCCACCAAGAAGTTATTAGCTCCTAAAGCAGTTGTCATGTAAATTGGAATACCAGCTAAACGTAAAGTGTTATTAATCCATGTTACGGCAGCATACGGTGAGGTATACTCTTTTTGAGTAGTTTTAACTTGCAATAACTCAAAGTATCCGTAAGGATTTAAAACAATACCATTGATTTTACGATTCAACTGTAAAAGTTGAGAGATAGCACTAAACAAGTAAGCAAATCTATCTGCATTGGCTGTATTAGCTGTACCAGTTGGCACAAATGCAGTTGCTTGTGTGATAATACCATTCAAGCGATTTGAACCACCTGCCCCGTTTAGAATCTCATCATCTTCTTTCAAAAGCAACAACTCAATCATTCTGTTAGAAATGAAAGAAAGAAGCCCTGGAATATCATCTAATATTTGTTCTGACAAGGTTTCTGTTACTGCAATAACAACAGGTACTTCGTTTTTGAATACGATATTAAAATCAGCAGTTGCTTTAGCACTTCCTTCTGTTTGAATACCTGCCGCACCTTCTTTTAAAGTATAAACAGGATAAGAATACGTTGCACCAGTTAATGGCGATTGGCGTATAATATTACGCATGTGCATTTCTCTTTCTGGAGCATGCACAATGGTATTGTTATATTCGGCAGGTAAAACACCAGTCACATTCCCTAGTGTTACATTAGCTACTGATTTTGACTGAATAAACTCTTGTCCGAAACCTAAATTAAAACTCTTTGAGTTTAAAGACTTGATTCTCAATTGTTGAATATAATCAGTGTCTTTTGATAACTCTTCAATAAATCTTTGTTCGGCAGATTTTTGATTTAAGCCTGTAAAACGACCACCTTTCAACATAAGCTCTGTAGCATCTTGTTGTTTGGCTAGTTTTTCGTGTCTCTCCTGAGACTGCTCCATGAAATTCTTGATTTGTGTAATCAAGGTAGGGTCAACTGAGCCGTTATTTTTAATGGTCTCTTCTGCTTTTTCGAGCTGTTTTTGTAGTGTATCAAGGTCTCTGTTAATCGTATCAACCCTTTCTTTATGGATTGACATTCCTTTTTCTATTAAACTCTGGGCGTCAGCTATTGTTAATTGTTCCATTTGTTTTAGATATTTTTATTTAAAAACCATTTTACCAAGTCGTATCCAGAGTTATCTACTTGCGGTTGAATGCTTACCTGCGGTTCAATGCTTTTTGTTATAATTTCTTCTACGAACGATTCTATAAGTTTTGTTTGAATTTCGATAAGGGAATAAAAATCGTCAGTAAAGTTTCCTTTCTGATAGGCGTTTTGCAGCCTGTTTAACTGCTCAAAAGCCTTTTTAATATCATTCTGATAAAACTCTTTAAATATACTTTTCAACTCTACGGTTGGTGTTTCTGGATTAGCACCCAGTACTACGGTAGAGCCTTCATAAAGTTTTGTTTCATAGTAGGCCACATACTCCTGTCCTGACAAATCTTTCTTTAGTTCGTACTTACCTTTAACACCGCTAAACATGACGCTATGCTGGTTCCAGATACCTGATTGATAGCCTTCTAAAATATCGTTGGCGTGCTGGGTATTCCTAAGTGTAGAAATCATTTTAAGGCCGAAACTATCCTCTTCAAAGTCTGGCTTAGATAATACATACTCAGGTAGCATTCTATGAGAAGAAAGATGCAAAAGTTCATCCGTGCCAGATTTACCCCTTTGCTGAATGCTTTTTTTGTAACAGCCCTGCATCATCATATCGCCATCAAGGTCGATATTGCCAAACTTAGATACATAAGCTACAACCGTTCTTTTTGAATGGTCTATATCTATAATCTCGGTAGGTATACTTTTAAAGGTAGCCGCTTTCAATGATTCATTATTTATTTTTGACAAAATTTAAAAATATTTCAATTATATGCTATATCTTGCACTACAATCATGAACATCTATTATAAATCATGAAGATATTTACAGACCAAACAGAACTAAGTACACAGGATATTGCAGACATCAAGAACATTACGCTTGGCGGTGCTGGCAACGTCAGAACTTTGATTAGAAAAAAGCTTAATAAGAAACCCTATTCTGTTATTACTTACGGAGAGTATAAACGGGCTTATGGTATAACCTAGGGACAATATATGAAGATTACACTATTAAAATCAACTCATGGGAAAGAGGATTTAGACTTTGGTATAAAAGTCCACAAGGGGCATTTTGGTATTTCCTTTTATATTCAATTAGTGCTTATTGAGTTTATCTGTGTAGCACCTATACCAAAGTATCCAAGAAACTTAATGATTAGTTTTAAGATACCGTTTATATGGAATGGGTATTATTTTGTAATTCAAATTAAAAGATGAAAACAATCCTAATAGACAGAAGAACGATTAGAGAGAACCCAGAATATGGAAACATAATACACTCTCTTCAAGGTGCAAAACAAATCTATGTCTCTTTCTATACTGACATTCATAATGCTGTTGAGTTGTTTAAAGGCTCAGATAAAAGATTTTCAGCTATAAGTATGGAGGCTTGTGATTCTGCTAAAGGAGACGTAAAAATAAGTGGCAATGTTTTGAATGAGGATTTTATAATAGATGCAAGAAACTATGCAGGACTGTCTATACAAATTAGTCGTGAAAATATAGATGCCAGAAGTATAGGAATAGCTTCTAAATACTTATACGAATATGAAAACACTAAACTAAAATGTGAGGATTGCGGAAAATCAACACCTTTTAACGAGATAGAGGAAAAAGAAGTTGATTTAGGGTATGATTATTATTATGACAAAGTATGCCCTCATTGTGGAGGATATAACACTTTTGAAGATTATCAATTAGAAAATATAAACGATGTGAAATTATGATTTATTTTATCTTTGGTTTTTTAGTAGGAGAGTTGATAGTCATGGCGGTTAGCTATTACTTTTATAATAAAGCAGAAAAGAAAAGATTGGCAGCTATGGAGGAATTGTTTAAACAAGTGGTTAAATCTTCTGAAATTGAAATGTCGATAAATAGCTACAAATTAATGATTGAAAATTTGAACAAGCCATTTATATTTACCGTGCCTAGAAATGAACAAACCTAATACCTACGACTACCCAGAGCCTCCCTGTTGCGAAGACTTCAAAGAATTAGTTGTCACCAGAGAAATAGATAAGATGTCAGGACAATGGACTATCTACACTACTAATATGGATGGTTACGGCCCTAGATTTCACAGGTTAAAATTCTGTCCGTTTTGTGGTCAATCTAAAGTAGCTTTACAAGATACTCTACGAAAGTAGAAAATAGCCATGAAAATAGAAGATATAAGGCAATTAAAATAAGCTTGTCAGGGTTATTTAATCTTCTTGTTTTCATGGCTACATAGGCTTGTATTCTAGTTCTTTGCCTGTAAGAAAGTAGATAAGATTCTGTAATTGATGAACAAATTCAACAACAGCAATACAGTTTCCTTTGTAAAATTTATCAGAATATTCCAAGACTGCAAGTTTGTTTGGCATGCCAGATACGCCACAAAAAGAAATTCTAGTATCGCCAAATAATGAGTGTTGGATGCTTGGCATTGATATATCATGGAAATGTATTTCTTCAAATCCTAAATCAAGTAACCATTGCCGCGTGATTGGGATAGGATTTTTAAACTCAGAATACATATCTATGTCTTTACCTGACATGATAATACCTGTACCTCTTCCCATAGAAGCTAATTCGCTCCATTGATAGAGGTTCCCTATACGGAGTTCGCTTATGTTAATCATTGTGGTAATTAGCTAAATACTCTTCTATAATGTTCTTTATTCTCCTCAATGTGTCGTAACAACCATTCTCTATCCGTTTCTGTTAGTGGTTCTTTTGGTGCTTTCTCAACTGGAGGCTTTAAATCACTTGCATACAAGGCGTAATCTATTCCGCTTCTACCACCTATAAAGTTGATAAAGTCTACTAGTACAGCATCAACATATCTCTGGTTAAAAGCTTCACCCTTTTCTATTTCGTTCATATGCCTGTTCCTTTGAATAGATTCAATGGCATCATTACGATATGTTTTAGCGTATTCTGTGACTTGGTTTAATAATTCTAGTGCGTTCATTTTATTACAGAGTTTATAAGTTCACATTCAACGGTAAATATTACCGAGTTGATAATTTTATCACTTATGATATGTATGAATGAATCTATCCCGATTAGCTTTTCACCACTCAAAAACAATTCTCCATCAATTAACTGTATTGAATCAGTCATATTTACAAATACCGTTATTTGACAGGTAGAAACACCTTTGACAAGCGAGGTCACCTTGCTTTCTGTTTGCATAGGAATTACGGTTCCATCATTAAGACACAGTAATTGAAACCCGTTCTTATTATATACCTTGTAATGAGTCTTAGTCTCTTTGATTATACTGCCGTTCCATTCTTTAATGTTTTTCATAGGATTAAGATTTAAAAGTAATTAAAAGAAAAAACTATCGCCCTTTCATCTTCTTGGTATTTACCTTGAATAAACTTGTTTTCTATTAACCAGTTAGCCATTTCTTTAGCCAATAGAGACTCGATGTATTTTACTGGTATTTCTTTTTCCAAAATACTAAATGGTGGTTTGTAGATTGTTTTTCTATAAGTTTGTTTGTTTCTTGTTTGAACTGTCAAATTAATATCCATATTTTCGTATTCCATCATAGGGTTATAGCGAGTAGGCTTATAAATATGAACAGGTATTTGCAATATATTTTGTTGATTGCCAATACAAATAGCTTTCGATTCTTCATAATTCATTAATCGTAATTTTAATTCAACTTGAATCTTGTAATCTTCAAAATCCCTTTCGTGCTTTTGGGTTTGCTTTAATGCTCTATATCTGTAAAGAGTTTGTAAATCAACAGCAAAGGTTTTGAGTTGAAATACAAGCCATAAGCATAGTAGTATTACGCTTAACACTACTATTATAGTAAAGAAAAATAGGTATATATTCATAATTTTGTTGGATGAAGTTTTAATAAAGCTAATTTATATTTTAACTCTTTTGACCTTTGATTGGCAAAGAAATCCGTCACACTAATAGACGAACGCCAAAGTTTAAAGTATTCAGTTTGAATCCCTTCGTAATACTCTCTTTCTTCAACTAAACGATATACCGTATCAGAAAGACCAACAGCAAACTTTAAATCAATAGTTAAAGATCCAATCTCTTTAAATTCGTCACTAACTATTAAAGTTCTTCTATTTTGAGCGTAATCATCAGCATTTAAACCTATCTCTACAACCTTTGCGTGAGGAAATGTCTTTTCTACTTCATCAATAACCAAATCAGTAAAATAGTCTCTATCCCTTTCTTTGTATAAGAATAACACATTGTCTACAATATAATAACGACAAGACTTTGCGTTTTCAGGATGCCCTTGTTTTTCTTGAAACCTTTTTATGTGGTCAGTGATAAAGTCCGAATCATAAAGTTCGTTACTTTCCATAAACTAAAAAAGTCCCACCAGTAGGATTTGGTAGGACTTAAAAGGTGAATATCTCAATTGAAAACATCCTACCTTTTTCAATTGAACTAATAAACAAATCTAAGAAAAGTTTTGTATGTTTGCAAGAAAAAAGATTATGAAGTATAAAAACATAATACTCATTATTACAGGTGTTTTATTGATTGTCTTCGCTACCTATAAGGGCTTTACAGACCCAGACCGCAAAGAAAACAATATATCTGTTAAAGTGTTATTTAAAGAAGATGTATTTAGTAATCACAAAGGGAGGGTTAGCCACAATGGATATAAATTAGTTTGCCTAAAAGATACTGTAAGGTTTGAATTATTAGTAGATTTGTATACCTATAAAATAGCAGAAGAGGGTAAACGCCTTTCGTTTAACTTAACCAATGTAGATATGGGGATTGATAGGGGGCATAACGTTATTTATATTTTTATAGGTGTATTGGGTTTGGCGATATTCTTTTGGGGATTCGCTTGTATTATAGACGACAAAATTAAATAAAGAAAATGGATACTGAAGAATGGATAATTAACGAATAGGGCTAGTCTTTTAAAAGCTCCGCCAGTAGCTCACTGATAAGAATACCACTTAGTAAACTACCTGAGCTTTGAGAGGGTGCAATCTCTTCAACATCTGGCTTAATAGGCTCATAGACTAAGGCACATCTGCATCTTATAACATTAGCGGCCCCTCCTGTTGGGTCTCCTGGATATTTCATTAGGACACCTCCGACGTTGAACCTTTCTTCTTTGGGAATAGGCTTGTGCTTAAACATAGCCAAGTGGTCTTGTCGTGTCCTAAAGTCTCTCACTGGTATCCAAATCTTATTGTACTTAAATGGACTGTCTGAGATACTTATCTCGTTAGCTAATGAGCTTATATAGGTCGTTTCAGTTCTTGCAATGGTAACAGACCTATTACGGGCTATTGTGCCTCCAGTAAGATTATAAATGTCTTTAGCTATTTCGGCTTTGGTTTTATTCAGAGCAAGCCCCTCATTGATGGCATCGCTGATTTGCTTTCTTGTAGTCTCAGTTATCTGTGTTACCTTTTCACCTACCTCTATACTCTGAGCAATTTTAGCCAGTTGTGCTATCTTCTCAGCATCCCTAAAAGCTATTGTAATGTTTTGTAGGGGCTGTATATCTTTTTGAATGGTTGTGATCTTGTAGAACTTTAAAAACTTCTCCCCTGCTTTTGAATTAAATTCTGACAAGGCTATTCTAAAGGTTTCTTCTGATATAAAAGAGTCTATATTCTGAGAAATATAAGACAAATCGTATTGAGAAAGCAAAGGCTTTAAGTTAGTCCATTGAGATTTTAAAACCTTATAAAAGAAGCTCTGTCCATATCTTTCGATACGTGAGTTAAACCTTGAGTAAAGTTTTGAGTAAGCTATCTTGTCTTTTTGTGTCATTCAATCGGTGCATCATCCAGCACATTGTCTAAGTCATCTAAGATTCTCTTTGTAGAGGCTACCAGAATCTTATCTCCGTTCATTCCATTGTATTTTTCATACTTCCAAATCTCTCTTATCTCATTGGTAGTAAATACGCCAGTACTCGCCATCTTTTCGGCTGTTTCTCTTAACTGGGCCTGTATTTCTGCTAAGACGGTATAGTCAAAATCTAAATAGAATTCATCACCCCATGTCTTAATAAATTTTTGATTGAGTCCGTTTTTAAGAGCCTCTAAATCAGGGAATACCCCGTCTACAATTGAGTTCAGACGAGCAGTCTGCATATTATCCTTAGTGCTAGACTGGTGGTCATTATAGACTGCTCTTGAATCGACATGAAACAAAGAACACCACAACTGTATATCTGCTTTATTAGTTTCTAAGATTTGAAGGTCAACTGGAGACATACCTATTTGTATGTGTCCCAGTTCAATTGAATTTACAATGGTGCCTTGATTGCCTGCCTCTTTTAAACGTTTACGTAAATCCTGATTCATAGTATCAACAGTCTCTCCAGAGGGCAAAGTAAGACCACCCATTAACTCTTTAGGAATCTTTGGAAATATTAAATTCCTTGCTCCCCTGTTTTGAAGTGCCTCCGTCTCTGCTTCTAACGAAGTATTAGATTTTGTTAGTTGCCCTGTGGCAGCCTGAAGAACCGACATACCTGAAAGCTGTGCCCCTGGTGTTCTGTAATCTGCTGAAAAGTTACGGGTAACAATCAGATAGTCAGTAGGGATTTTCAAGTCAGGGTGTCTGGAGTCTGTATAGTGGTCTATTGCATCTAGTCCCTGTCCTCCTACGGGTGTAATATAATTAGAAGGGAGTAGCCAAAGCTCTTGTACCTTCCCTGCATTTAATCCGTTCTCTGTGGCTATTCCTTGAATGATAGAATTGCCTACAAACTTCTTAAAGATGAAATAACCATAAATAAACTCATCCCAACTCATTAAAGGATTTGGATTAGCAAGCACATCAAGAATCTGATGGTCTTTTACTTCTTTAAAGGCTTGTTCTTTTATTTTTCTGGCAGCCAAATAAGAATCGAAAGAACCCTCTTTTCTTAGGTACTTATAATCCTTAGCGGCAGACTTGTCTTTGACATTATAAAGGATTGGGGGGATACAGGTCATCTTTCTGGCACACCAGTCGGCAATGGTGAAAATCATATGATTGCCTTCAAATCCTTTTCTCAGATAAGTATTGGTATTGGACTTATAATAGACTACAGGATGCCCGCCAATAAACTGGACAACTATTTCAGCAGGTACTTTGGAGGCAGAATCAATAACGATAGATTTTTCTTTCTTTTCGCCTGAGAACCAATCGAGTATATTCATGTTGTTAGATTAATACATTTTCCATTCTACTACTGGTGTTAATTCAAATACTTCTCTAAAACAAAACATATCCATCAAATCAGGGCTTTCATTCTTCAGCATGGTTTTCATTTCGTCTTTTCCTATTATCTTTAACTTACCATCAAAATCGGTTTTAGCTCTTTTTATAGCCTTTCTTTCATAAATAAATCTTTGCCTTACAGTCATCTTGTCATCATACATCATGTTAGCCACCTTTTCGCTAACCCTATATCCGCCATTATTTACACGGTCTCCAGATTTATAATAACACTGTGTTTTTAAATTATCGTAGTTCTCTTTATTTAAAGCTTTGGCGTTATTAACAAACGGGATAGACCCTACTATAAAACCATCTACAAAACCACCTACTCCATCATTATCATAAACAACACTTGAATTTGGTATTGAGTACTTTTTCATAAATGCTATGATAGTATCAATTACCTGTTTTCCATTGGAGGTGTCAAGTATAGCCAAGTCTATCAACTCAAACCCATCCCATACCCCTACAATGAACTTGTTTGAACCCTTTAGGGCAATATCTGCCGTAATACGCTTCTTTCCAGTAACATTAATAAAGTTCTCAAACATCCCTACAAATGAATGATAATTATATATGTCTAAGTCAGAAGGAATAAATTTCCAGTTACCTTTTAATAGTTGCCTTTGAGTCTGTTCATCCTGAGCCAAAAGATTACCCAAATAAGACGGGTCTTTTGAGAGGAGCTTTTTGTTATCATAAATACTCCCAGAAACAAAAGTAATAGACTTAATAAAATCTTTTTTATCTAATCCTGATTCTTTGATTAATTTGTCTAAAAACCATGCTGATTTTTCATGAACTTCTTCGACAGTATCCCCCCAGATATAAGATTCTGCATTTTTTATAAAATACCTGACTACTCCGTCACGTTCTGGTATAGGGTCTCCTTCATCATCAATCCACCAGCTTATTAAATTGTAAACCCAACTTTCAGGGTCAGGGTTACAAGTGGCTCTTACATAAGGCTTAACCCCACAGACTGAGCGATTACGAGAAAGAAGATAAAAAAACATCTTCTCTGTAAAATGGGTTAGCTCATCAAAGCCAATAAAAGGTATTTGTGAACCTTGCCAATCGTAAATATTTTTCTCATACTCTAAATGAGCGAACTTTATTTTATTTGATTTTCCACTAGGCAAATCAAACATCCACTCTAAAGACGACTCTCTGGGTCTTGTATTAGGTATCTTTGTAAATAGTGTTGTTGAGGTATCCCAAAGACCACCTTCATTTTTTATCTGTGTGGTTGTCCTTCTAAATATGACACCTCCAAAACCCTCAGTAGTTATTATATGCTTTAGTGGCTCCAAAAGAAGCGTAAACGTCTTACCAACCCCAGCAGCAGCCCCACCTATTACTATATCAGCTTTTGAGCTAAGGGCTTTCATTTGATAACCCTCTTGTGGTCTTATTCGCTCAACCGTTTCTACCATCGTTAGGGAGTTCAAAAATCGTCACGGTATTTATCTTTTCTCCGTCGGTTGTAACGTCTAATTTTTCACCGTATTTCTTAGGATTCATTTTCCCAAGCATCCATTTACGAGAGTCTATTTTTAACCGTGAGCGTTGAACATTTTCAGAGTTAAACTTAAAGCCTACTTCTGTTTCACCTATTAGAGTTGGTACATAGTCATTGTCTGCCTCGTCTGCTATTTCAAGTATATCTTCAAAAATTGATTCTGCCCTTTCCTCGCGTGCGTATGCGTATTGGAGGGTATATTTCTCTTCTTTATCAATCCATTCTTTTACGGTAGTCCTATCAGGCATATTTTCATTATCCCTTATTACACTTCTCAAAGAACTACCTTTAGCTATCTCCTCAAAGATAAACTTCAATATTCTTTCCTTATCTTCATCCGAATAAACCATAATTCTTTGTTTTGTATAATTTCACTTGTCTCAAGACGGATATTTTATTATAATAATCCTATTACTGTTCTCCTATTTTCTTAATACTAGAATCAACATTAGGCTTTTGACAGAAAGAAACACTGTGAAGCATGGCTTTTTCAATAATTCTTACCTCTCCATCGTTTCTAATGTTGCATTGTTTGACTGAAAATCCAATAGCTGGATATAAATTCTCAAAACCTTCAATATCAACATCTGCCATTAGCCTATTATCCTTAATATAAGGGGTAACCTTCCCTATAAACTTAGACAAATCAAAATCTTTTACTAGTGGGACTCCATTAAGTTTAATACCATCTATCTTGATAATATCACCTTCACTGTCTAAACTCTCGGTTGCTATACAGATTTTACACTTCATTTTGATTTCTTTTGTTTATCCAACCTAAAATATTCCTTCCCAATATTAAAAAGTAACTCAAAATCCATTAATTCCCTCACTGCCTTGTAATAAGCCTTTCTTGTATCTACTACGTTTTGGAATTTCTTATCAAATTCCTCAAAGCCTTGTACTTCTACATTAACTATTTCGTCTTTAACGATAGCCATTTTACTACTTTTTACATCAAATATAGAGAAAAAACAATAAAGGTAAAATAAAAGTAAAAATAAATTAGATAATGCTTGCATAAGTAATACTTATGTATTACCTTTATATCGTCAAACAGAAACAATTAAATATCTAAGACAATGGCGACTCAATACGGAATCAGATTTAAGGCTTACACCGCAAACGGAATATCAATAAATACCCAAGTAATTAATCACTCGGGATGGACAAACGATAGAGATTTGGCTTTAACTACTCTAATCAAATTACATGGATGGAGAAATAATAATCCTGAGTTCCCTGAATTATCTGCCTATATTGTAGAAAGAGAGTATCAAGCAACACAAAGACCACCTTTTAAATCAAATGACAATGGGAAATGAAGTATTTTACATGGTAATGATTGACGGACAATCAATGCCAACAAAAAGACACGAGCAGTTTGGAGAGGCTCACGAAGAACTAGAAAGGCTAGTTAGAAAGCACGGGAAGCGAGGCTGGATTCTCCAAACAGTTGGAGTGGCACACTTAAAAGAAATTGAATTTAGAAAACTAGGAAACTTTAAGTCATGAAACTAAACGAGAAAATTAAGCAAATGAGACTAGAAAGAAACTGGTCTATGCAAGAACTGGGAAGCAGAATGAACCCTGTTGTTGCTAAACAAAATATCTATAAAATAGAGAAAGGGGTTTCTTTGCCTAGTGTAGAAACACTTGAAGAACTTGCCAGGGTGTTCGGAGTAGTTAATTCTTATTTAGTTGAAAAATAAATTAACTTTTTCTTGCGTAAGTAATATAAATCTATTACCTTTGATTCATCATTAAGAGAAACAAAAACAACTAAGAAAATGACAGCAAATCAAATCACCAAGAAATTAGCAAAAGCAGGAGTTGAAACAAATAACCTTACAATTGAAAAAGATGAAGTTGAGGTTTGTGTAGGATATTTTGAAAGAAACGGTTTCGGTATGTGTGATGATGCTAAAACTAAAAAATTGGCTAATCAAGTAAAAAAGGCTTTATCTGGATGGTCTCATATTTCATCTACTGGATATGGTGCAATTAGAATCATGTTTAACTTTACAAAAAGCCCTTTAGTTTCTCAAAATATCGACTAAAAATCATCGTGGGAGCTACGTAAGTGCCAAATAAGTCCTATGAAAACCCCAATTAATTACTCCGAACTATTTAAACTGGCTCATTTCAAAATCAGAAAGTACGACTGGAGTTTATCAGAAGCTTTAAAGTCTGCCTGGAAAGATATTAAACAATCTCTTACGGCTGTTACAAGTTTCGACTCTACTAAAACCTTAGAGGGGATGAGTAGAGAACAATCAAGTTATTTTACTGGCAAAACTAAATATTAAAACTATGGAAATAAGTGTCGAAGAATACGAAAAGTTAAAAGGTTGCGAATATAGAAATAATGGAGACAATGAGTTTATAAAAGCTCGTTTCTATAACCGTTCGGTTAACACTTGCAAGGTAGCTATCAAATTTGCTGATGGTAAAATACTGGTGGTCAGGAAAAATATTCTGGATGTAAAAGTTCTTGGAATACCGCTTGAAAGAAAAACATATTTAACAAACCCAAGAGACCCTTTTTAAACACCCTTAACAATTAATCTTAAAATAAACTATTCAAATGCAAGCACAAGACCCGTATAGATAACCTTTGCCGATGCTAGTTCATCATTTCAAAGATGATAGAGAGTTTTACAAGTCTCGAAAGAAGAAGCCCAATTATGAGTGGCAACGTAGAATTAAGAGTTTAAAATAACCCTCTCACTAATCAACCTTAATACAATGACAAAGAAAGAAATTGAAGAACAAGAAGAAGTCAAAGAGGCTTTAGAAACACTTGCCTTTTATGAACATAAATTTCAAGTATCATACGTAGACGACAAAGAAGTATTTAGTGTGCCCTTGTATCTGAATAAAGACAGGATAGAAAAATTACTATCCGATGGTTCAGTTCACGAGATTAGAATCATTATTAAGCCATGATAACTCTCCTGCTGGTTAAAAGAGAAAGAAAACTCTTAACCCGTAAACTAGTCCTTCAGACAGAGAACCTAAGCCTGATAAGTTGTGAGTGTGACGGCTCAATCTTAGATGCCTTGTATGATAATGAGGCTCAGGTTGAGGAAATAGATAAAATGATAAAAGAAATCCGATTATTAACTTATAACTAAATAAAGTCATGTTTGAAACACTTATTAATGAGGTCGGTGAAATGGTTTTTAATATTAGCCGAATAGATTATTTTTCTTTCAGCGAAAATTCTTTTGTAATTGGCATCAATGGATTAGAGTTTTCCTTTGCAAATGTCTACTCTAATAAGAACAACGACATACATTCAGAAAATCTATCTATAATCAGAAAATCAATAGCGAAATTATGA